>Ga0310916_10001042_pt1 | contig 16051 bp, 19 predicted proteins | sample GREbulkMGLF176_FD_203444 | JGI IMG/M metagenome (GOLD analysis project Ga0310916, IMG submission 203444) | Lab enrichment of tropical soil microbial communities from Luquillo Experimental Forest, Puerto Rico - GRE.bulkMG.LF176 | ecosystem: Environmental > Terrestrial > Soil > Tropical forest >...
GTGCCGCATCGCCGTTGACATTTGATGGTTAAGCCGTGAGCGAACCGGCCATGGTCTCGGCGATTTCTTAACTCGGCGGGTGAACGGAGTAGGTGCGTGGTGCTGGCCATTGGATAGGCGGCGGCTTCGGCCTAGATTGGTCTTGCCGACGGGCAAAACAAAAAGATGATGGGAGGGAAGCTCGATCACGCAAAGCCGCCGTCGCTTTTTAACCGCGGCCGGGTTGGCGTGTGTCACCAACCTCGTCCGCGCGCCGCACGTGCTCGCTGCCGAAGGCGCCCTCGAAACCACGACCGTCCGGCTGGTGAACGAGACCAACATCTGTATCGCCCCGAATACATGGCCGAGGAACTGCTGCGGGCCGACGCCTTCACCGATATCCGTTATATCGAGGCCCCGGGTATCCAACAGGTGGACGCGTTCTTGCGGGGCGAGCTCGATTTCACGAATTTCGTTCCATTTCAGGGTATCCAGTTGATCGAGGCGGTACACCGATTGTCGTTCTGGCCGGCATTCATATCGGCTGCTTCGAATTATTCGCCGGGGAGAATATTCGCCATGTCGCCGACCTTAAGGGCAAGACGATCGGGCTCAGGGCGACCCCGGTCGGCGTGCTGACCTTGATGGCCGCCGAGATCGGGCTCGACTCCGCCAAGGATATCCATTGGGTGACCGGTGCCGAGAGCGGGACCGACCCGCTCGAACTGTTCGTGCAGGCCAAGATCGACGCCTTCCTGGGCTTTCCGCCGGAGCCTCAGGAGCTCCGGGCACGGCATGCCGGCCACGTCATCCTGAACACGACGGCTTCTACGCGCTGCGGCTGCGCGAACTCGGTATGATCAAATCGAGCCCGCAGAAGATCATCGCCGAGGGCACCGATTGGCGGTTCTTGAACGAGCTCAGGCGCGAGCTGAAGGCGTGAGGGGATTTCCAATGACACCGACGCCCACCCGCCGAAGCTTCTTGACCGCCCTATCCGTGGCCGGCGCTGCCGGTCTGCTCAGCGCGCCCCGGTTGCTGGCCGCGGAGGGGGTCCTCGAAATCGCCACCGTACGGCTTCTGAAAAGCCCTGGCATCTGCCTGGCTCCCCAATACTTATCCGAGGCACTGCTGCGCGCCGAAGGGTTCACCCACGTCGAATACGTTGAAGAGCCGGACTACAATGCCGCGCTGTCTCGCGGCCAGGTCGACTTCACGATGAATTATGCAACGAATTTCGTCAGATCGATCGATGCCGGGGCGCCCATTACCCTGCTGGCCGGCGTTCATACCGGCTGTTACGAGCTGTTTGCCGGAGCCGGGATACGCAGCATCGCCGACCTCAAGGGCAAGAGTGTCGGCATCCAAGCCCTCGGGTCGAACCCGCATGTTCTGTTGACCCTTCTGGCGGCGCAAGTCGGCCTCGACCCCAGCAAGGACATCCATTGGGTTACCGACCCTTCAGTCAAACCCTTCGAGCGTTTTGTCGATGGCAAGATCGACGCGTTCCTGGGCTTTCCGCCCGAGCCGCAGGAGTTGCACGCCCGACGTATCGGCAACGTCATCGTCAACACTGCCGTCGATCGCCCGTGGTCGCAATATTTCTGCTGCATGCTGGGCGGCCATCGTGACTATGTGCGCACCAATCCGATTGCGACCAAGCGCGTGTTGCGCGCCATTTTCAGAGCCGCAGACCTATGCTCCGCCGACCCGGCGCGCGCCGCGCGAGGCCTGGTCGATGACGGTTTCACCGCTCACTACGACTACGCGCTGCAGATGTTCAGCGAAGTCCCATACGACAAATGGCGAGAGTACGATGCCGAGGACGCGATCAGGTTCTATGCCCTCCGCCTACACGACGTGGGGTTCATAAAATCCAGCCCGCAGAAGATCATCGCCGAGGGCACGGACTGGCGCTTTCTGAACGAGCTCAAACGCGAGCTGAAGGCATGAGTCCCGGTGGGGAGAAAAGGTCTGCGATGGTCATGATTGCGAGGCGAGGTTTTATAAGCGGTCTAGCGGCGACCGGCGTCGCCGATTTGTTGCCGCCTCTCGGGGCGCGAGCGGCCGACCAGGGCCCGGAGACCACGACCATCAGACTGGGCAAAGCCTCCGCGATCTGCACAATGCCGCAAATGATCCCTCAGCAGCTGCTAGAGGCGGAGGGCTTCACCGATATCCGCTTTGTCGATGAGACGCCCAAAGCCACCGAGCAGCTGGCGCGCGGCGAGATCGATCTGATGGTGAACTACGCCTCGAACTTCATCCTCGGCCTCGACAAGAGAGAAGCGTTCACGGTGCTGGCCGGCGTGCATGTCGGCTGCTTTGTATTGTTCGGCCATGAAGGCGTCCACGGCATTGCCGGTCTGAAGGGAAAGACCGTCGGCGTGCCGGGGTTCGGGACAGGCCCGGATCTATTGTTGACCTTGATGGCGGCCGAGGTCGGGCTCGATCCCACGAAGGACCTGCGCTGGATCGCCGATCCTGCGGAGAAGCCGAAGGATCTGTTTATTGAGGGCAAGATCGACGCGTTCCTTGGCTTCCCGCCGGAGCCGCAGGAACTGCGCGCGAAGAAAATCGGTCGCGTCATCTTCGATACCGCGGTGGACCGGCCATGGTCGCAATATTTCTGCTGCGTGCTCGCGGGCAATCGTGAGTTCGTGTGGCGTCATCCGGTCGCGACCAAGCGGGCGATGCGCGCGATCTTGAAGGCGGCGGATCTTTGCGCGAGCGAGCCGGCACGCGCCGCGCGGCTGCTAGTCGATGGCGGTTTCACTCCGAGCTACGATTATGCGCTTCAGACGCTAAAGGACGTTCCGTACGACAGATGGCGGGAATACGACGCGGAGGACACGATCCGGTTTTGGACGCTACGCATGCGCGACGCCGGGTTCATCAAATCAACCCCGCACCAGATCATCGCGGAAAACGCGGACTGGCGCTTCCTCGACGAGCTCAAACGCGAGCTGAAGGCGTGAGCGACGAAAGCAAAGGGAGGTATTGAAGTGCCGATCAGGCAGACACGACGCCGCTTTCTGACCAGCGCTCTGGCAATGGCCGGTACCTCGGCCCTCGCCGATGCTCCGCAGGTGTTTGCCTTGGAGGGAGCTCTCGAGACGACCGCCGTGCGCTTTCTACACAGCCCCGCGATTTGCATCGCCCCGATGTTCGCTGCCGAGGAATTGCTGCGAGCAGAGGGCTTCAGGGACATCACCTATGTCGCTACGCCGGCGGCCGATCTTGCGGAAGCGATCGCGCGCGGAAAGGCCGATTTTAATATGGCGTTCGCATTAATCTTTATCAAAGCGATCGATGCCGGCCTACCCATGACGATGCTCGCAGGGTGCATAGCGGCTGTTTTGAGCTGTTCGCCCGCGAGGGCGTTCGCGGCATCAGCGAGCTGAAGGGCAAAACGGTCGGTCTCAAGACCAGCCCCCCTGACCTCTTGACGCTGATGGCCTCTCAGGTGGGGCTCGATCCCGCGGTGAGCGAGCTCCCTTACGACAGGTGGCGGGAATACGATCCCGAAGACACCACGCGGTTCTATGCGCTGCGCCTGCACGAGGTCGGTTTGATCAAATCCGCTCCCAACAAGATCATCGCGGAGGGCACGGACTGGCGGTTCTTGAATGAGGTCAAACGCGAACTCAAGGCGTGAGCGACGAAGGATTCCGATGCTGTTGCAAACGCGACGCCGGTTGCTGATGGGCTTGGCTCTCGCCGGTGCCGGGCTCGTTCGCGCCCGGCAAGTGCTGGCTGGCGGGGGAGGGCTCGAAACCACCACGGTGCGTTTGGCGAAAAAGATTCCGATCCTCTGCAACGCCCCGCAATACATCGCGGACGAGCTGCTCCGCGCCGAAGGTTTTACCGACATCCAATACGTGACGTCCGGGCCGGGGGCCGCGCTGACTAAGAAAATCTCGGACGGTGCGATCGACTTCAGCATGGGCTATGCGGGACCCAATATCATCGCCGTCGACGCCGGCGAGACGATCGTGAACCTCGCCGGAGTCCACATCGGCTGCTTCGAATTGTTGGGACACGGCGATATCCGCAGCATTGCCGACCTCAGGGGCAAGAGCATCGGGATAACGGCGCTGGGCTCGAGCGAGCACGTCTACCTCGCGGCGATGCTCGCCTATATCGGGCTCGATCCTAGCCGCGACGTCCACTGGGTGACCAGCGCTTCGCCGCCGGTGCACGAGCTCTTCGCCGATCAGAAAGTCGACGCGTTCCTCGGCTTTGCGCCGACGCCGCAGGAACTGCGGGCGCGGCACATCGGGCATGTCGTCGTCAACAGCGCCGTCGATCGGCCCTGGTCTCAATATTTTTGCTGCATGCTGATCGGTAACCGCGACTACGTCCGCAAGTATCCGGTCGCCAGCAAGCGTGTTCTGCGCGCCATCCTCAAGGCGGCAGACCACTGCGCGAGCGATCCGGCCGCGGTCGCCCGCCGGCTGGTTGATGGCGGTTTTGCCGACCGATACGACTACGCCCTGCAGGGACTGAGCGAGCTGCCCTACGACAAATGGCGCGAATACGATGCCGAGGACACGATCCGGTTCTATGCGCTGCGGTTGCACGAAATCGGCATGATCAAGTCGAGTCCGCAGAAGATCATCGCCGAGGGCACCGATTGGCGTTTTCTCAACGAGCTCAAACGCGAGCTGAAGGTATGAGTGCTCTGCGACGGGGACTTTGAATGCCAACAAACCCATACCCGACGCCGCTTGCTGCAGGCGCTGTCGGCCGCGGGTGCCGTCGGCCTCTCCGGCGCGCCGCATGTGCTGGCGGCGGCCGAAGCACCAGAGACGCCGACCGTGCGGCTCGTCAATGACGGCAGCATTTGCATTGCCCCGCTGTTCGCTGCCGAGGAACTATTGCGCGCAGAGGGATTTACCGACATCCGCTACGTTGCGACCCCGGCGGAGCGGCAAGTCAAAGCGGTGGCGGATGGAAAGCTCGATTTCGCCGCTTCGCTTCTCGAAGCCATCCCCTTGATCGAGGCCGGCGCACCCATCGCGGTGCTGACCGGCGTCCATGTCGGCTGTATCGAATTGTTCGCTCAGCAGGGCATTCGGGGGATCGGCGACCTGAAAGGTAAACGCGTCGGCCTGCAGGAGGCCGAGCCTGATCTCCTGACTTTGATGGCCGCCGAGGTGGGGCTCGATCCTGTCAAGGACATCCAATGGATCACTGCCACCACCGGCAAGGTCAAGCCGCTCGACTTGTTCGCCAAAGGCGAGATCGAGGCCTTTCTCGGGTTTCCTCCCGAGCCGCAGGAATTGCGGGCGCGGCGTGTCGGCCATATCATTGTCAGCAGCGCGACCGACGGTCCATGGTCGCAGTATTTCTGCTGTCAGCTGGTGGGCTCACGGGACTATATCGAGCGCTACCCGGTCGCGACCAAGTGTGTCCTGCGCGCCATTTTGAAAGCAACCGATATCTGCGCCGCCGATCCCCCGCGTGTCGCGCGGCGGATCGTCGACGGCGGTTTCACTCCCCGCTATGAATTTGCTCTGCAGACGCTGAGCGATGTCCCCTACAAGAGCTGGCGCGATTACGACATCGAAGATTCGGTGCGATTTTATGCGTTGCGAATGCGCGAGGCCGGACTGATTAAAGCTACTCCGCAGAAGATCATCGCCAAAGGCACCGATTGGCGCTTCCTCAACGAGCTCAAGCGCGAGCTGAAGACGTGAGCATTAGAGAAAGGTAAGGGAGGCTTCCAATGACGACGATCCAGACGCGGCGCCGATTTCTGACCACGGCCTCATTGGCGGGTGCCGCCGCCTTAATCCGCGCGCCGCCATCGCCGGCGACGGAAGGCCTTGAAACCACTTCGGTGCGCCTGACAAGGTTCGGGGGACTCTGTATTTCGCCGCAATATGTCGCCGAGGACCTACTGCGAGCCGAAGGCTTCGCCGATGTCAGCTACGTGGATGTCGACAAGCGACGTACTTCCCTCACGACGGCCGTCGCCGAGAACGATGCGGACTTCACCCTTGATTTCGCGCCGCACGTTGTCCAGGCGATCGATGCCGGCGGGCGGGTGACGGTGCTCTCCGGCGTACACGTAGGCTGTTTCGAGCTATTCGGCCAGAACGACATTCACGGCATTGCCGACCTCAAGGGCAAAAGCGTCGGCGTCAATCTGCTCGGCTTGCAGGATACATTTCTGACCGCGATCGCAGCCAATGTCGGGCTCGATCCGGCCAAGGATATTCATTGGGTGACTGACCCGTCGCCCAACCCGTTGGAGCTGTTCGCCGAGGGGAGGATCGAAGCGTTCCTCGGCACCGCGCCCGAGCCGCAGGAGCTGCGCGCCCGGCGGATCGGTCACGTGATTTTTGACAGCAAAACAGATCGCCCTTGGTCGCAGTATTTCTGCTGCATGCTGTCCGGCAATGCGGATTATGTCCGCCGGCACCCGATGGCAACGAAACGAGTGCTGCGCGCGATCCTCAAGGCCGCGGATATGTGTGCAAGCGATCCGACGTTGGTCGCGCGGCGGATTGTCGATCGTGGCTTTAGCAAGAATTACGACCAGGCGATGCAGACGGTAATCGAGCTTTCCTACGATAAATGGCGCGACTACGATCCCGAAGATACCCTCCGTTTCTACTCCCTACGTCTGCATGAAGCAGCGCTAATCAAGACGAACCCTAGTAAAATTATCGCCGAAAACACCGACTGGCGGTTCCTCGAAGAGGTCAAGCGCGAACTGAAGGCGTGAGCGAGGTTTCCGATGATGTATACGCGACGGCGGTTTCTGACCACGGTTTCATTGGCGGGCGCCGCCGGCCTGCTTCGCCCGCCGCCAGCGCTGGCCGCCGAGGAAACTCTCGAAACCACCGCCATAAGGATGGCCAAGGGACGCATCTGCTCTGTGGCGGAAGCGCTTGCCGCAGAGGAGCTGCTGCGCGCCGAAGGCTTCAAGGAAATCGCTTATATCGAAGTCTCGAAAAACGAGGTGCCACCGGCAATCGCCGCTGGAGAGGTCGATTTTGTGCTCAGCTTCGCGGTCAATCACATCCAGGCGATCGATCGAGGGGCGCCGATCACGATCCTCGCCGGTGTCCACAGCGGCTGCTATGAGCTGTTCGCCCGCGAACACCTTCGCAGCATCACCGAGCTGAAGGGCAAGAGGGTCGGGCTGCAGGCCGGCTCGCCTGCCTTGCTGAGGTTGATGGCGGCTCAGGTAGGGCTCGATCCCGAAAAGGACTTTCAGTGGGTTGTGGACCCCAAGGTCAAGCCGCTCGAGCTGTTCGCCGAGGGCAAGATCGACGCGTTTCTGGCGTTCCCGCCCGAGCCACAGGAACTCCGCGCCCGCCAGGCGGGTCACGTAATTCTGGATACGACTGTGGACCGCCCGTGGTCGCAATACTTCTGCTGCATGACTGCGGCCAATCGTGAATACGTCCTGAGCCACCCGGTCGCGACCAAGCGGGCGCTGCGCGCAATCCTTAGGGCCGCCGGCCCCTGTGTCGACGAACCAGCGGCCGTGGCGCGACGGCTCGTAGATGCCGGGGTTGTACCCCGCTATGACTACGCCCTTCAGACGGTCAGTCAAATCCATTACGATAAATGGCGGGAATACGACGCCGAGGACACGATCCGCTTCTACGCGCTCCGCCTGCGCGAAAACGGCGCAATCAAAAAAACGCCGCAGCAGATCATCGCGGACGGCAGTGATTGGCGCTTTTTCAACGAGCTCAAGCGCGAGTTAAGGGCGTGATTAACCGAGGGAGCCGAGCAATGCCGATCATCCCAACCCGACGTGAGTTTATCAACAGCGTTGCATTGGGCGGAGCGGTCAGCCTCCTCCACACCCCGCAAGTGCTAGCGGCAGAGGGGGCGCTCGAGACGACCACGGTGCGCCTGATGCGGATCCCCGCGATCTGCCACGCCCCCCAATTTGTCGCCGAAGAGCTGCTGCACGCCGAAGGCTTTACCGACGTCCGCTTTGTCGATGCGCCGTCTTCATCAGAGATCAACGAGGCCATCGCGCATGACAAAATCGACTTCAATTTGCACTTTGCCTCTCAGTTCGTATCCGCGATCGACGGAGGCGCTCCGATCACCATACTGGCTGGAGCGCATGTTGGCTGCTTTGAATTGGTCGCGAATGATACCGTCCGCGCTATGACTGACCTCAAAGGCAAGCGTGTCGGGGTGGAGGCGTTGGGATCGAGCCCGCACCTCTTTATATCGGTCATGGCCGCCATGTCGGGCTAGACCCGATGAAGGATATTCACTGGGTAACCGATCCGGCCGCCAAACCAAGCGAACTGTTCGTGGACGGAAAGGCCGACGCGTTCTTGGGGACTCCGCCTCAGCCACAGGAGCTGCGCGCTCAAAAGATCGGTCACGTGATCTTCAACAGCTCGGTCGACCCTCCTTGGTCACAATATTTCTGCTGCGTCTTGGCGGGCAACCGGGAGTTCGTGCGGAAATATCCTTTTGCGACCAAGCGGGTGCTGCGCGCCATCCTCAAAGCGGCGGATTTTTGCGCCGCCGAGCCGGCTCGTGCTGCGCAGCAGCTCGTCGATCGCGGTTTCACCCCTCGGTACGATTATGCCTTCGAGGCACTGCGTACGATCTCTTATGACAAGTGGCGGGAATACGACGCCGAGGACACGATCCGCTTCTATGCTCTGCGAATGCACGAGGCCGGGATGATCAAGGCAACGCCCCAGAAGATCATCGCCGAGGGCACCGATTGGCGTTTCTTGAACGAGCTCAAACGCGAGCTGAAGGCGTGAACGACATTTCGCCACCCCCGCGCAGGCGAGGCCCAGAGAGGCGTTTCGAGCCTCGCAACCCTGGATTCCCGCTTTGCGCGGGAATGACGGCATGACCTCTAACGTCGTGAAGGTAGAGTTCCGATGCCGGTGATGCAGACGCGGCGCGAATTTCTGACCGCCCTTTCAGTGGCCGCTGCCGGCGGACTGCTAGGCCCGCTGCCATCGCCGGCGGCGGAGGGGTCCCTCGAAACGACAAGTGTGCGCCTCTCGAAGACCCCCAGTATCTGTATTGCGCCACAATATGTCGCCGACGAGCTGCTGCGGGCGGAGGGTTTTACCGATATCGGCTACGTGGATTTAGGAGAGAGCACTCCAAGGGCACAGGCGATCGCACACGGCATAGTGGATTTCAGCACCAACTTTGTGGCGCCGCTGATTGTGGCGGTCGCCTCCGGTGAGCCGATCACATTTCTGGCCGGCGTGCATGTCGGCTGCTTCGAATTGTTCGGCAATGACAGCATCCGCAGCATTGCCGATCTGAAGGGGAAGAGCGTCGGTGTGCCGGCGCTGGGGTCGAACCAGCACATTTTCCTGACCGCAATGGTCGCCCATGTCGGGCTCGACCCGGTATCCGACATCCATTGGGTCACCGCCCCGTCGATCAAACCGGTCGAGGCGTTCGAGCAGGGCAAAATTGACGCCTTCCTCGGCTTTCCGCCTGAACCGCAAGAGCTGCGCGCCCGCAACGTCAAGCACGTCGTCGTCAACAGTGCGCTCGACCGCCCTTGGTCCGAATATTTCTGCTGTATGCTGGCCGGCAACAACGACTACGTCCGTAAATATCCGGTGGCGACCAAGCGCGTAGTGCGTGCCGTGCTCAAAGCCGCCGACTTCTGCGCCACCGAGCCGGCAGTCGTCGCGCGGCGCCTCGTCGATCGTGGCTTTACCGATCGCTATGGCGACGCGCTGCAGATGTTGAACGACCTGCCCTACGACAAATGGCGGGAGTACGACGCCGAAGACACGGTCCGGTTCTATGCGCTGAGGCTGCACGAAGCGGGCATGATCAAGGCGGATCCTAAGAAGATCATTGCCGACACCACGGACTGGCGCTTTCTGAGCGAGCTCAGGCGCGAGCTGAAGGGGTAACCAACGGGGGTTTCGAAGGGCTTGACCTGCGCGCCATTCAGGCTAGCGTAAGCTAGCACTTTGGGAGGCAGCATGCGCGAGGTCGGCGCCTTCGAGGCCAAAAATAAGCTCGGCTGGCTGCTCGACCTGGTCGGACACGGGGAGGAGATCATCATTACGCGACACGGCAAGGCGGGGGCACGCCTTGCGCCGCCGCACCAAGCCTTCAACCGCGAGCTGAAGGAATGACAGTCGGCGGCGAGGGCTACGAGCTGTGGTTTATCGGCGCGCAGCGCCAGACGATCATGAACGGCAAGCTCGCAGCCGCACTCGATCTGAGGACGTTGGCGGACCGCCCGCACCTTTATGGGCTCGGCCCGCTCGAGCAGTTGCGCGGCGAAGCGACGATCGCCGATAGCCGCTCCGCGCTCGCCCGCGTCGGCCCGGACGGCATGGTCAAGGTAACGCAGAGCTTTGATGCCGGCGTGCCGTTTTTTGTCTGGGCCGAAGTGCCGCGCTGGATCGAAGTCCCGATCCCGGCGGGAATCGGATCATTCGAAGACCTCGAACAGTTTGTTCCGCGCGCCGCCGAGGCCGCCGGTCTCAACGCCGAAAAACCACTGCCGTTTCTCGTCAGCGGCCGTCAGGAGCTGATCGGATTCCATATCCTCAACCGCATCGGCGATGCCCCGCACGACACCGAGATGCACGAGAAGATCAAAGTCAAATTCGAGCTCGTGAAGACCGAGGCCACGATCGTCGGTTTCCACTCGACCCGGCACCGCGGTGTCTTCACACCCGGCGACAGCAACATCCACATCCATTTCCAGACACCTGACAATGGCCAATCCGGCCATATTGAAAGACTCAAGATCAGCGGTGGCGCGAGGCTCTTCTTGCCCGCGACCTGACTGTGCAACCGCCGCGTGGGACAAAGGGGGAGACGCCTAAATGACAGCGCAAACACGACGCGAATTTCTGACCACCCTGTCACTGGCAGGCGCTGCCGGGTTCGCCGGCGCGCTGCCATTGCAGGCGGCGGAGGGACCGCCCGAAATCACCACGGTGCGCTTTGTGAAGATCCCAGGCGATTGTCTGGCCCCTCAATACCTCAGCGAAGAGCTGCTTCGTGGCGAGGGTTTCACCGATATCCGCTATGTCGAGAAGCCAGGGAACGCCCTCCCTGAATCTATCGCGCGCGGAGAAGCTGATTTCGGTTTCGATTTTGCGGCGGATTCCGTCGCAATGATCGACCGCGGCGTCGCGATTACGGTGGTGAGTGGCGTGCATGTCGGCTGCATCGAACTGTTGGCGAAGCAAACCATCCGCAGCGTCAGTGATCTGAAGGGGAAAAGGGTCGGGATCCCGGGCTTCGGAAACTCCTCTCACGTCCACATCACCCTGATGGCTGCGGAGGTCGGACTCGACCCGAGCAAGGACATCGACTGGGTTGTAGGCTCGGAAAATCAGCTTTTTATCGACGGAAAGATCGATGCGTTCATTGGCGTCTCACCGGATCCGCAGGAGCTGCGCGCGCGCCAGATCGGCCACGCCCTGCTAAAGACCGCCGTGGATCGCCCCTGGTCGCAGTATTTCTGTTGCATGCTCATCGGCAACCGCGAATTCGTCCGAAATTATCCGGCAGCCACAAAACGGGTCGTGCGCACAATCCTAAAGGCAGCTGATTTCTGTGCCGCAGACCCGGCGGGCGCCGCACAACGGCTGGTCGACCGCGGGCTCACGCCCCGGTACGACTACGCCCTGCAGATGCTCAGCGAGCTGCCCTACGACAAATGGCGGGAATACGACCACGAGGACACGATCCGCTTTTACGCATTGCGTATGCACGAAACTGGCTTCATCAAGTCGAGCCCGCAGAAGATCATTGCCGAGGGCACCGACTGGCGTTTCTTAAACGAGCTCAAACGCGAGCTAAAAGCATGAGTTTGACGCGAGGGGGGCGTCTTACATGACGATTATTGCAAGGCGACATTTCATTGGCGGGCTCGCGGCAGTTGGCGTGGTTGGCGTTGTTGGCGCGCCACCCGCGCTCGCGGCTGAGGGGCGACCGGAGACGACCGCAGTCCGGCTGGTGCGTGATCCCGGCATTTGCCTTGCTCCGCAATATGCCGCCGAGGAGCTGCTGCGCGCTGAAGGCCTGACCGATATCCGCTATCTCGAAGGCCCTTCGGATGCCGATACCGCACAGATAGTGGCGCGAGGCGAGGGCGATTTCACGCTGAATTTTGCCTCGCAATTTATTGCCGCTATCGACCGCGGAGCCCCACTGACAATATTGGCTGGAGTGCATGTCGGCTGCTTCGAGCTGTTCGCGAGGGAAACGATCGGCAGGATTCCCGATCTCAGGGGCAAGAGCATCGGAGCCCAAGCACTCGGGTCGAGTGTGCAAGTCTTTCTCGCAGCACTAGCAGCGGGGATAGGGCTTGACCCCGTCCGCGAGATTCGCTGGGTCACCGACCCGGACGAAAAACCGCTCGAATTGTTCATGACGGGCAAGATCGACGCTTATCTTGCGGCTCCGCCCGAGCCTCAGGAGCTGCGCGCCCGGGGCTTCGGCCACGTTCTCCTCAATAGTGCCGTCGACCGGCCATGGTCGCAATATTTCTGCTGCATGCTGACCGGCAATGCCGAGTTCGTCCGCAAAAACCCTGCCGTCACCAAACGGGTTCTGCGCGGCATCCTAAAAGCCGCTGATCTGTGCGTTAGCGAGCCGGCGTTAATAGCTCGCCGGATCGTCGATCGCGGCTTTACCGACAATTACGAGTTCGCTTTGCAGACCTTACGGGCAATTCCTTACGACAAGTGGCGGGAATACGACGCCGAGGACACAGTGCGGTTTTATGCGTTGCGCCTGCATGAGGCCGGCATGATCAAATCCGACCCAAATACGATCATCGCCAAGGGCACCGATTGGCGCTTTCTGAATGAGCTCAAGCGCGAACTGAAAGCGTGAGCGCGACGGGCGGGAGAAGTCCTAGATGGCGATGATTCCAAGGCGACGTTTTATCGGCGGGCTCGCAGCGGCCGGCACGGCCGGCATCATCGCGACGCCGCGCGTGATGGCAGCGGAGGAGCCGATCGAAACGACGACGGTACGGTTGGGCTATATCCCTGCGGCCTGCGATGCGCCGGTTCACTCCGCCGCTGATCTATTGCACGCGGAAGGCTTTACCGATGTTGGCTTTGTCACCGCGGCACGCGGACGCGCTCGCCTAGATGCGCTCGGGCGAGGCGAATTCGATTTTACGATGAGTTTTGCCGTCGGTCAGATCAGCGCCTTGGACGCCGATGTTCCGATCACCATCGTCGCTGGCCTGCACGCGGGCTGCTTCGAGCTGTTCGCCGGTGCGGGGGTTCGCGGGATTGCCGATCTTAGAGGCAAGCGCGTCGGCCTCGCGTCGAGCCCGCCGGCGCTGTTGATCATGATGGCTGCCAGCGTTGGCGTCGAACGAAAGGACATTGATTGGGTCACAGATCCGGCATTGCGGCCTCTGGATCTCTTCGCCGACGGCAAGATCGACGCCTTCCTCGGTTTCCCGCCCGAGCCTCAGGAACTGCACGCCCGCCATGCCGGTCGCGTCATTGTCAATACCGCCTTGGACCGCCCGTGGTCGCAATATTTCTGCTGCATGCTGGTCGGCAACCGCGAATTCGTCCGCAAAAACCCGGTGGCCACCAAGCATGCGGTGCGCGCCATCTTGAAGGCGACCGACCTCTGTGACAGCGAACCCGAGCGTGTCGCCAGCGTAATCGTCGATCGTGGCTTCGCAGACCGGTCCGACCCTTTGCCGCAGATACTCAAGGATAACCCCTACAAATGGCGCGAATATGATGCAGAGGACACAATCCGGTTCTATGCACTGCGGCTGCAGGAAGTGGGTTTGATCAAGTCGAGCCCACAAAAGATCATCGCCGACGGCACCGATTGGCGCTTTTTGAACGAGCTCAAACGCGAGCTGAAGGCGTGAAGCCCGAGGGGCAGCAAAGACCTCGGATGGTCATGATTGCAAGGCGACGTTTTATCAGCGGGCTCGCGGTGGCCGGGGCCGCCGGCCTGATCGCGGCGCCGCGTGTGAGAGCAGGCGACGAGCGGCTCGAGACGACGACGATACGTTTGGGCAAGATCCCCGTAGCCTGCGATGCGCCGATCTATGTCGCAGACGATCTATTGCGCGCGGAGGGCCTTACTGATGTCCGCTTTATCGACGCGGTCCCCGGCCCCGCCCGCATAGAGGCGCTGGGGCGAGGCGAATTCGATTTCACGATGACTTCTGCCCTGACCCAGATCAACGCCTTGGACACCGGTGTTCCGATCATCATCGTCGCGGGCTTGCACGCCGGATGCTACGAACTCTTCGCGCGCGAGGGCGTTCGCGGGATCACCGATCTCAAAGGCAGGCGCGTCGGCCTTGTATCGGTTTCGCCAGCGCTGCTGATCATGATGGCTGCCAGCGTCGGCCTGGACCGCAAGGACATCGATTGGGTCACCGATCCCGCATTAAGGCCTCTGGATCTCTTCGCCGAGGGTGAGATCGACGCCTTCCTCGGTTTTCGGCCAGAGCCTCAGGAGCTCCGCGCTCGCCACGCCGGGCATGTTATTCTCAATACGGCCTTGGACCGCCCGTGGTCGCAATATTTCTGCTGCATGCTGGCCGGCAACCGCGACTTCGTTCGGAACAATCCGGTCGCGACCAAACGCGCGGTCCGTGCCGTGTTGAAAGCGACGGATCTTTGCGACAGTGAACCCCAGCGTGCCGCCAAGGCGATCGCCGATCGCGGGTTCGCAGACCGGCACGGTCCTTTGCTGCAGACCCTCAAGGATAATCCCTACAAATGGCGCGAATACAACGTCGAAGACACAATGCGGTTTTGGACACTGCGCCTGCACGAAGTCGGCTTTATCAAATCGAGCCCGCAGAAAATTCTCGCCGAGGGCACCGATTGGCGCTTTCTGAACGAGCTCAAGCGCGAGCTAAAGGCGTGAACCAGGAGAAGGGAGACTCCAATGCCGATCATGCAGACCCGGCGCCGTTTTCTGACCACCGCAACTCTGGCCGCCGCCGGCCTCACACGCATCCAGCGAGTGATGGCCGAAGAGGGACCGCTCGAAACGACCACCATCCGCATCGGGAAGAATCCCGCGATCTGTGTTGCCCCTCAATACATTGCCGGGGAGCTGCTACGCGCGGAGGGTTTCAAGGATATTCGTTACGTGGAGAGGCCGGCTGGCGTTCCGGAACCGTCCGCGCGCGACAAGATCGATTTCGACACGAACTATGCATCAAACTTCGTCGCGGCGCTCGACGCCGGCGAACCGATCACGGTGCTGGCTGGCGTTCATATCGGCTGCTTCGAATTGTTCGGCGAGGACGGCATCCGCAGCATTGCCGACCTCAAGGGCAAGAGCGTGGGCGTGCAGGCTCTCGGATCGACCGGGAACTTGCTCGTGACCATGATGGCCGCGCATGTCGGGCTCGACCCTGCCAAGGACATCCAGTGGGTGACCGACCCCTCGGTCAAGCCAATCGAGCTGTTCGTGCAGGGCAAGATCGACGCGTTTTTGGGATTCCCACCCGAACCACAGGATCTGCGCGCTCGGCATATTGGTAAGGTCGTTTTCAGTAGTGCGGTGGACCGCCCATGGTCGCAGTATTTCTGCTGCATGGTGGGTGGCAACCCGCAATACGTGCGCAGCTACCCGGTCGCCACCAAACGCGCACTGCGCGCCATCCTCAAGGCCGCGGATTTGTGCGCCGGCGACCCCGCGCGCGCCGCGCAGCGACTGGTCGATGGGGGCTTCACCAGGCGGTACGACCATGCCTATCAGGCACTAAGCGATCTGCCCTACGACAGGTGGCGGGAATACGACCCCGAGGACACGATCCGCTTCTACGCTCTGCGCATGCACGACGTTGGCTTTATCAAATCGAGCCCCAACCGAATTATCGCCGACGGCACCGATTGGCGCTTCCTAAACGAGCTCAAACATGAGCTGAAGGCGTAAGGGAGGTTGACGATGCCGACGAGACAAACGCGGCGCCGCTTTTTGGCCACCTTGTCGATGACTGGCGCTGCCGGCTTTCTGTGCGCACCGCGCGTGCTGGCCGCAGAGGGCGCTCTCGAGACCACCACTGTCCGGCTAGTCGCCGACTACAGCATTTGCTCTCCTGTCTTGC
>Ga0310916_10001049_pt1 | contig 15997 bp, 9 predicted proteins | sample GREbulkMGLF176_FD_203444 | JGI IMG/M metagenome (GOLD analysis project Ga0310916, IMG submission 203444) | Lab enrichment of tropical soil microbial communities from Luquillo Experimental Forest, Puerto Rico - GRE.bulkMG.LF176 | ecosystem: Environmental > Terrestrial > Soil > Tropical forest >...
CAACATGCTCTTGACGATGCCGTCGGCCCGCTTGCCGTGCTCAGCGATCTTTTCGAGGTTGCCGGTCAGCATATCAACGACGTCGTCGACCTCTGCGCGTTTGGCCGCACCGAGCGCTGCGATCGCCGGCCGGGCCGTCTGCTTGAGCTCGTCGAGCAATTCGACCGACAGTGAGGCAAAATTATTGACAAAATTGAGCGGGTTCTTGATCTCGTGGGCAATGCCGGCCGTGAGCTGGCCTAATGACGCCATTTTTTCGGCGTGAATCAGACTGGCCTGGGTGGCCTTCAACTCCTCGTGAGCGGCACGCAGCTCGCGCTCACGCCGGTTCTGCTCGACGAGAGTGTCGCGAAACCTTGCGAGAGTCCGCGCGACGGCGCCGATCTCGTCAGGACCGGCTGCGGGGATGTCCACATTGACGTTTCCAGTGTTGAGTCCAGCCATGGCGGCGACCAACCGGCGCAGCGGCACGACGATTGCCCGCAGTAACAGAAAGGTGAGAAGCGCACCTATCAGAACAGCGGCAGACACGACGATCCGCGACAGCCGGGTCGCTGCCGATGCATCTTTGAGGGCCTGTTCGCGCGCAGCGAGCGCCTCGCCGGTCAGGTCGGTGACGATCGAGCCGAGCAGCTGATCTACGACAACGCTGTGCAGGCGCGCTTGCGCGAGCAGCGAATTGCCGATCACCCGGCGGTCGCTGGTGTATTCGTCGACTGCCTTATCTGCGAGCTCATCATATTGGGCGACTTCGCTGCGCACCGCAGCAATGCGTTCCGGGTTCCATGGCGCCAGCTTGCCGAGATGCTCCTCCATCCGCGTTCGGGCTGCTACGGCATTGCGCTCCGACAATGTCAGCTGGCTGACCGCGAGATCGGTCATCCAGTAACGCATCTCGCCGAACGCGATGCGGGCGCTGTCCGCCTGTTCGATGCCTTTGAGTAATCCGGCGGCCTTGACCATGCCCGCCGAATTTTCGCCGAGCGCGCGCGTAAGGTACAAATTCGTCGCGATCAGGACGAGGAGAGCAGCACTCGCCAGTAGGATCAGGCGGGTGCGGATAGTCAGCCGGGCCATGATTACGCTGCGCCGCCGCCCCGTTGCGTCAATGATAGAGGGTAATGCTGATGACCGCCCCAAGATCACCCGTCTTGCCGCCCTCTTTCGGGTAGCCGGTCAGGTCCATTTCGCCTTTGGGCGAACCGTGGCAGGTGAGACAGGATGCCGCATAGTACTCGGGAACCGCGACTCGGAATGCCGGACGCCCGCTGGTGTCGACGACGGCGGAATAGGATTGCCCCTTGGGCCACTCGGCACTGAGCAGCTTGGTCTTCATGACGTCGGCCTCCCAGGCGTCTGGCCGCGCCTTGCGGTTGCGCACCAGCTCGGGTGGTGCAGTCACCTTCACCTCGGCCTCGCCTTTGGCCATCTGATTGAAGTCTTCGCTGACGAGACGTGCGAATACCGCGGGGATGAAGCCCTTGAACGCCGTCCCCTTCTGGTTGATCGTCGCCTGGTTGTCGTCGGTCACGGCGACGATCGCCGCCATCATTGCGCGAAGCAGCCTCCCTTGCCGTGAGTTCGGATCAATCGTCTTCGGGTCAACGCCGGTCGCCTTCTGATAGCTCTTGACGGCCTGATCGAGCACCGCCTGACCGCTCAGATGCTTGTCGCCGAGCTCCGGGTTGTTGATCAGGTCCTGATTGTTCGAGATGATCGTGCGCGCATCCCGAAGCATCTCGGCAAGGCTCTGCGCGATCGCCGCGTCTTCGTCCGCCGGCGAAGCAGCTCGGATCGGCGCGGAAGCCGCTACCCCGGCGATCAGCACGGCTAGGAGTGCGCGAAGGAGCATTGCCTTCGCCAGCTCATGCCGAGGCACCCGGCAACCGGCGCAATTCTTCCTTCAGCAGATCGAAATCCACCGGCTTGGAGAGAAACTGGAGTGCGCCGGCCTCTTCCGCCTGTCGGCGGCGGTCCTCGTCGCCATACGCGGTGACCATCATGACCGGCAGATCGGGGCGCTGCGTCTTGATTTCCCGCAACAAGCTCAACCCGTCCATCCCAGGCATGTTGATGTCTGACAGGATGACGATCAGCTCGGGGCGGACGCCATTTGCAAGCTTATCGAGGGCTTCCTCGCCCGAAGCAGCAAAATGCAGGACGTAAGTGCCCTGCCGTGCCTCGCGGCGAAAGCGCTGACGAAACATCTCGGCAACATCGGGCTCGTCGTCGACAATCAAAATGCTGAAGCTCATCACGTCATCCCTGCCGTTGCCGCCCGCCGGGACCGTGGCAGACGGATTGTGAACTCGGTGAACTCGCCGAACACACTGTCGGCCTTGATCGTTCCACCATGCTGCTGTGTCACGATGTCATAGCTGATCGACAGCCCGAGCCCGGTGCCCTCGCCGGTCGGTTTGGTCGTAAAAAACGGTTGGAATAGTTTGTCGCGTAATTCTGGCGGAATTCCGGTGCCGTTGTCGCGCACCCGGATCTCGACTTCACCCTCGAGATCGCGGGTCGTGACGTTTAGCGTCGGACGGAATGCATCATCCACCTCGTGGCGGCGCCTGTCGGCGGCATAGAAGCCATTGCCGAACAGATTGAGGAACACGCGCGTCACGTCCTGCGGCACCAATTCGATGGGGGCAATATTGCGGTCGAAGTCGCGCTCCAGGGTGATGTTGAAATTCTGGTCCTGGGCGCGGGCTCCGTGATAGGCGAGGTTGAGCGCCTCCTCTACCAACGCATTAATATCGGTCGACTGCCAATCGCCGCTGCCGCCGCGCGAATGCGCCAGCATGCTCTTGACGATGCCGTCGGCGCGGCGGCCGTGCTCGGCGATCTTTTCGAGATTGCCGGTCAGCATCCCGACGATTTCGTCGATCTCGGCGCGCGTGTCCTCGCCGAGCGATGCCACGGCGGGCGCCGCCGTCTCCTTCAACTCGTCGAGCAGCTCGACCGAGAGGCCGGCGAAATTGTTGACGAAGTTGAGCGGGTTCTTGATCTCGTGGGCGATGCCGGCGGTCAATTGGCCGAGTGCGGCCATCTTCTGAGCATGCAACAGACTCGCCTGCGGCGCCTGCAACTCGCGCAACGCGCTCTCGGCAGTGTCGCGCGCGGCGCGGATCTCCTGTTCTGCGCGCTTCCTTTCGGTGATGTCGCTATATATCAGCACGAAACCGCCGCCCGGCACTGCATTGCGCCGTACCTCGACAACGCGCCCGTCCGGACGCGTGCGCTCGAAGCGCATTTCGCGATCGGTATCTTCGACCGCGCGGCTCAGCTCCACTTCGAGATCGGCCGAGTACTCGCCGCGCGCAGCGAGGTAACGAAAATACTCGGCATAGCTCGGCCGTTCGGCGAGGAAAGCGTCTGGCAGATCGAGCATCTCTTGGAAGTTGCGGTTCCATGCCGCGAGACGTCGGTCGCCGTCGAACATTGCCACGCCGTCCCCCATGTTCTCGAAGGTGACGCGCAGCTCGGCCTGGCGATGGCGGATTTCGTCCAACAGCCGGGCATTGTCCATCGCGATCACCGCCTGCGCCGCGAAGCTTTCGAGCAGTGCGACCTCCTTTTCGGAGAACGGTCGGACCTCCATCCGGTTGGCGGCGATGTACCCGAGCAGCGTGCTCTCCTTGCGCAGCGGCACCAGCAGTGTCGTGCGAACACCCATCGCAACCAAGGCCCGCGACGCCGGGCTGCCTGATCTCGAAGCCACGGCCAAGAAATCCGGGATGTGGACAAGGCGCTCCCCCCGCACCAAGCGCTCGTGTGCGGGACCGGGATGAAAGGGGCGGCGTGCCTCTTCAAGGAATTGTTCCGGAATTCCGTGCAGCGCAGCCGCCTGGAACTGTTCGCCGTCGTAGAGCGCCAGGTTGCCGATCGGGACGCCGCACAGGTTGCGCGCCTTCTCGAGGATCACGTCGTAGACCGGAGCGAGATCGCCCGGCGAGCTGTTGATGACCTGCAATACTTCGGTTGTCGCGGTCTGCTGCTCCAATGCCTCGCGGGTCTCGGTCAACAGCCGCGCGTTTTCCATTGCGATGACCGCCTGGGCGGCGAAGTTCTGCAACAGCGCGATCTGCTTGTCGGAAAATGGCCGAACCTCAGTCCGGTAGATCACGAAGGCACCGAGTAGTGCTGCCTCCTTTCTCAGCGCTACCCAGATCGCGGTGCGTGCACCGTATTCATCGGCCAACCGTCGTCGCGTCACGTTGCCCGACCGGTAAACATCATCGTCTGTGATATCCGCGATGTGGACGACCTGAGCGCCATCTACCAGGTCATAAAGCGCCATCCCTGGTGTCGGTGTGGTCGCTGTCGGGCCGGGCTCGTACCCCCGCCAGGCGGCCGCCCGAAAATACGCGCCGTCAAATGTGACCAGTTGACCGAAACTCGCGTCACACAGTGTGAGTGCTTTGTCGAGCATCGCATCGAACACTGGTGTGAGATCGCCGGGTGACGAATTTATGACCAGGAGCACCTCGGCGGTTGCCGTCTGCTGCTCCAGTGCCTCGCGCGTCTCGGTCAAGAGCCGCGCATTCTCCATCGCGATGACCGCCTGCGCGGCGAAATTCTGCAACAGTGCAATCTGCTTATCCGAGAACGGCCGCACCTCCTGCCGATATATGCTGAAAACCCCAATTATCGTTTCATCCTTCTTCAGCGGTACGGCCAGAAGGGTGCGGACCCCACCGAGATCGGCAACTGCCCGGGGCAGCGGGTCGCCTGAGCGATAGCCCTCAGTGTTTGTGATATCGGCGATGTGATCTATTGGCTCGCCAGTCAGCAGGCGCTGGTGCGCAATGCGGCTTGGCCGGTGCGGACCCTGCCTGAGAAACTCCAGGTATAGGGGCGGCGCGCCCCGCACGGCCGAAGCGTGCATGCGCTCGCCGTCATAGGTCCAAAGGGTGCCGAAGGCGGCCTCGCAGAGGTGCAGCGCGTTTTCGAGCATCGCGTCGAACACCGGCGTGAGGTCGCCGGGCGAGCTGTTGATGACCTGCAATACCTCGGCGGTCGCCGTCTGCTGGTCCAAGGCCTCGCGCGTCTCGGTGATGAGCCGCGCGTTTTCCATCGCAATAACCGCTTGGTCGGCGAAATTCTGCAATAGCGCAATCTGCTTGTCGGAAAACGGCCGGACTTCCAGTCGTGCGGCGGCGATTAGGCCGAGCAGCTTGGCGTCTCGGCGTAACGCTACCCAGAGCAACGTCCGAGTGCCGCCGAGCTCGACGACGCTGCGCGCCACCGGATCGTCGATTTCCGCCAGGTCGGGCACATGAGCGAACCGCTCGCCGTCGATCAACCGCCAGACCGGATTGGTGGGACCAGGACTATAACCTTGTCGCAAGCGATCCGCGAGTGCGCCCGACAGACCGTGCACCGCGACGGCGCGGAACCTCGCCCCATCGTAGAGCTGCAGGCTACCGTAGGAGACACTGCAGAGGCTGTGCGCCTTCTCGAGGATCGCCTCAAAGACCGGCTGGAGCTCGCCGGGCGAGCAATTGATGACCTGCAACACTTCGGCGGTCGCGGTCTGCTGTTCTAATGCCTCGCCGAGATCGCGGTTGCGGGTCTCCAGCTCCTCGAACAGACGTATGTTCTCGATGGCGATGGCGGCCTGATCAGCGAATGTCTTGACGAGCTCGATCTGGGTGGGGGTGAAAGGCTTGACTTCGCGCCGCCCGCAGCCGACTACGCCGACCGGCCGACCTTCTCGGAAGATCGGGACCGCGAAGAACGAGCGATACCGGGCCACCGATTGTAGCACTTCCAGAGTGCGCGGGTCGTAATCGAGATCGGTCAGCACGTCGTCGATATGCACTGGCCGCGCGTCGACTAGGGCTCGGCCCATGGCGAAGTGCCGACCCGGCCGTCGTGGGAACAGGCTGTGAAGTGCCGCCGCTTCCTCGGGCGACATGTTGTTCAGCGCCACAAGGTGAAGCAGCCCGCCCTCGAGCCGCGCCACCGCGCTGAACTCCGCCTCGCACAGTCTGGACGCGTTCTCGACAATCGCTTCGAACACCGGCCGGATATCGGTCGGCGAGCGTGAGATCACGCCCAGGATCTCGCCCGTCGCGGTCTGCTGCGCCAGTGACTCGCGCGTTTCTGTTATTAGCCGCGTGTTCTCGATGGCGATAACCGCCTGGTCGGCAAAAGTGCGTACCAGTTCGATTTGCCGCTCGCTGAACGGCTCGACCCGTTCGCGCGCCAGCACAATGACCCCGATCGGTTGACTCTCGCGCAATAGCGGCACGCCGAGCGCCGTGCGCTGTTTGCCCAGCGATATCGCCTCCGGCAACCGATATTCCAGGTCGGCCGCGACATCGGCGACATGGACGACCTTGCCTTCGAGCGCCACCCGCCCGACCATTGTGCCGCGGTCAACCGCCACCGGGTGCGACCGCAGGAAGCTCTCGAATTCGGCCGGAAAGCCGTAATTAGCCGCCAGCCGATAGACCTCACCCTCGCGACGAGACACCAGAGCCATCTCGGCCTGACACAGCCGCGCCGCGGTCTCAACGAGGGTGTCGAGCACAGGCTGCAGGTCGAAGGTCGAGCGGCTGATAACCTTCAAGACATCGCCAGTCGCGGTCTGGTATTCGAGCGATTCCTGCAGATCGCGAGTGCGGTCGCGCAATTCACTGAGCAGCCGCGCGTTCTCCATCGCGATCACCGCCTGGGCCGCGAAGTTCTGCAGCAGGACGATCTGTCTATCGGAGAACGGCCGCGGTTCCTGGCGATAGATCATGATGAAGCCAAGTACCGCCCTATCCTTGACGAGCGGAACAAGCAGGATGGCGCGGGCGCCGCCCAGATGAACCAGCGCGCGGCGATCCGGGTCGCCCCGCTGATAGGGTTCCGTAGCCAACAGGTCCGGAACGTGGACGATGGCTTCTCCTTCGAGAATTCGCGCCGGGCCGGTACCGGCTCCGTAGTGTCCCGAGTCGTGGTTTTTGTAGTAATCGGCATAGGCGGCCGGCACGCCCCGTATCGCGGCCAGATGGAAGCGCTCGCCGTCATAGGTTCGCAATTCGCCAAACACGGCGTCGCACAGCTGCATCGCCTTTTCGAGCATCGCGTCGAACACCGGCACGAGATCACCAGGCGAAGAATTGATGACCTGCAACACTTCGGAGGCCGCAGCTTCGCGGGCCAGAGCCTCGTCGCGCTCGGCCGTTCTCGCGTCGAGTTCCCGCCGAAGCTCCGCTATCGTTTGACCGAGATCGGTCACGGTGTCGTCAGGCATCGCCTTCGCCTACCTCCCCGTCACACGCGACGATACCCTTCCTCCCCCCGCCCCGCTAGCAAGAGCGAACAAACGCATAAGCGAGCGGTCCTTTTCGCTCGCCCTCCGAAAGCGGCTTTGACCCTAATTCGGAGCCGCACAGTGCCCCCCGGTCGCTCGGACCGGGAGGCATTGCTCACTTTTGGAACCCGGGATTACTCGAACGTCAGCTCCGGCATCACCCGGATGGCGCGGGTGATGTTGAAAAAGTTGGGTGACGTCGCCAGCACCATTTGGTGGATCTTCTGGAACTGCTCCTCCGTGCCGTCGCCCTTGATCACCACTCGGCTCTTCAGCTCGCGATAGCCGGCGGGGACAGCCGGATCGAGGCCAAAGAAGCCGCGCAGGTCGATATCCCCTTCGGTGGTGATTTCGAGCTTCTGCAATGGGATGCCCTGCAATGCGCAGAGTGCGGTATAGCCGACGATCATGCAGGCGTTCATTGCTGCGAGCAGGTATTCCTGCGGGTTCGCGTGAGCGTTGCCGCCGCCGATCTCGAAGGGCTCGTCCATGTCGATCGCAAAGCGACGCGGCACATTGGCGCCGCCCATCACAAACCCGTCAACCTGAGCGCGCGAGTGCGTGCCGCCTTGCCAGGAGCTGGCAACCCGCCAATGGGTCATGCCCTTTGCGGAGTCGCCATCGACTTCGTCGATCAGCGTATGTACGGCATCGGTGTCGATCCCGTTCACGATGTTGCTGGAAGGCGATGAAACAGTCTCTGCAATCATAGTTGTCGTGGACATGGTCTGGTTCCTTTCATTGAATGAGGATGGATGGATCAGGCAGCAGCCAACACCCGCACCGCGGCGAGGCCGCTCAACGCGTCATGAATGCGCCCGAGTTGGGTCTCGGTTGTCAGGCTGGCGAGCGTGCTGGCGAAATGTGGGTGCTGCGCGCCAGAAAGGATGTATTGCCAGCGGTAGGCTTCGAGAAGGGTCTTCTGGACCATGCCGGTCTGGAACCTGTTTAGCTGGCGCCCACAGGTTCGGGCAAAGTAATCGCGGTCGACAGCGGCTTGCTTTTGTACAATCCCGTCGACGGCCCCGACTAGCTGGATCAGCTCGTCGACCGCCATATCGCGTGCCGCATCGCTAGTGCCGGCATCGACACGGCGCCACTCCAGCTCGTCCATGATGGCGTGCTGGCACTCCTCCTTCCAGTGGAAGAAGAAGACGTCCTTGTAGAGGTCCGACAGACCGGCATCCTCGCGAATGCTTTCGCGATAGTGGGATTGCGTGAACAGCTCGATGTGCAGGGTCAGTGCCAGCACCGCCCAGCTGCCCTTGCTCAAGACCGCGGCGGCGACCTCGTTCGGGTTCCACGCAAAGCTGTAGCCCGGCGGCATTACCTGTGCAGTCAGCGCTTCGACCCGGCGGAATAATTCCTGGTGCTTGAGCTCTTCGTCGGTGAAGCGGACCAGCGCCTCGAGTGCCACCTGATCGCCAAGCCAGTGGTCGCGGCTCAGCTCCAACACCTTGGCGCCGATGAAGCGCTCGACCAGCCCGAACATGTTGGCGTAGGTGCGCCCCTGGACCTGGCTGAAATAGATCTTCTCGGCTGGCGAGAAGGAATCGAGCTTGTTCACCAGAGTGAGCCCGTCGGGCAAAAACTTGTTCGCGCGATCGAACCCGCGGCCACGAATAACGTCGGTCTCGATGTCCCAGCGAACGCGTTTTGAGCTGGCAATGCAGCGGGCGAACCGCTCGCTCGGAACGACATAGGAAGTGTCCATGATCCGAAGCTCCTTTCTGCGCCGGGGCCGGGTGGCCCTCAGCGGTCCGACAATCCGCCCCGACCGTGTGCGCCAGCGTGGGAGGCGGCGTGGAAAGTTGCCGCGAAACCGTGGTTACCGCATAATCGGCAGCAAATATCCGCAATCCGGCAGGCCGCTGCGGAGGACGCCACGTGCTGGAACTCAAGGTCCTCGGCGAACTGGAGGTGATCCGCGACGGCGCTCCGGTAACGTTGCCGCCGTCGCGCAAGACACGTGCCTTGCTCGCTTACCTCGCTTTGACCCGGCACCAGCACCGGCGCGAGAGGCTGTGCGAGATATTTTGGGACGTGCCGGACGATCCGCGCGGGGCTTTGCGCTGGAGCCTCAGTAAAATTCGGCCATTCATCGACGATCCGGAACATCCTCGGCTGGTTGCAGAACGGCAGACCGTCGAACTGCTGACCGATGCACTCGACATCGACTTCTTTGCCGCGCAGGCCTGCGCCGGCGCAGAGGCCGCCGCGACCGGCGAGTTGACGCGGGCGGCAGCCTTCTTCCGCGGGCCATTGCTGGCCGATCTCGACCTGCCGTCAAACAGCGAATTCCACAGCTGGCTACTGGGTCTGCGTGAGGACGCGCGCAAGCTGCAGTCGCAAATTCTCCGCGTCTTGACCGAACGTCTTGCGACGAAACCGCAGGAAGCTCTGCCTTATGCGCGTGAGCTGGTGCGCATTGACCCCTATGATGAGACAGGGTGGGCACTGCTGATAAGCAATCTCGCCGCGGCGGGTCGCGGCGGGGAGGTTCGACAACAGTACGAGACCGCAACGCGCATGCTGCGCGAGGTCGGCGGCGGGTCGGGGCCGTTGCTGCGAGCCTGGCGCGCGGTTCAATCATCGGCCATCCGCGCGCCCGACCGCGACACGATGCGTGCCGAACCCGTTGTCGCCGAGCCGCCGGGATCGAGGGTCGCGATGGCTTCCGCCAGCGCACAGCCCAGTCCGACGCCACGCCTGTCGATCGTTGTGCTGCCCTTTGCCAATTTGAGCAACGACCCCGAACAGCAATATTTCGCCGACGGGATCACCGGCAATTTGACGACCGATCTGTCGCGGATCCCGGACATGCTGGTGATCTCGCGCAATACTGCCTTTACCTACCGGAACAAGCCGGTCGATACAAAACAGATCGGCCGCGAGCTTGGTGTGCGTTATGTCCTCGAAGGCGAGGTCCAGCGGTCGGGAAACCGGGTGCGCGTCACTGCTCAGCTGATCGATGCGGAAACCGACGCGCATCTGTGGGCGGAACGCTTTGACGGCGACGCCGGTGATCTCTTCTCCTTGCAAGCTGAGATTACCAACCGGATCGCGGTTGCGCTCGACCTCGAGCTGGTCGACGCTGCGGCTGCGCGGCCGATCGAGCACCCGGACGCGCTCGATTACGTCTTGCAGGGACGCGCTGCGCGATTGAAGCCGCCATCGCGTGAGAACCGGGCGGAGCAGGTTTTGCTATTCGAGCGGGCGTTGACGCTCGATCCAGCTTCCGTCGCGGCGCAGAGCTGGCTTGCGATCGAGCTCGCCGCCCGCGCCCTCGATTTTATGACTGACACTGCGGCAGCTGATACTGCGCGCGCGGAGGTCTTGGCCATGCAAGCCTTGGCCGCGGCGCCGCGCAGCTCGGTCGCGCGTTTCGCCAAGGGGCAGGTATTGCGAGCGCAGCACCGATACGACGAGGCCATTCTCGAATATGAGGCCGTCATCGCGCTCAATCGCAACTGGGCCCACGCATATTCCCATCTCGGCTGGTGCAAGTTCATGACCGGGTCGATCGAGGCGCTGATCCCGGCTCAGGAGCAAGCCATCCGGCTCAGCCCACGCGATCCCCAAATCGGCCTTTTCTATAGCCGGATCGGACGCGCGCATCTGCTGCAGTCGCATATCGACGAGGCGATCGTCTGGCTCGAAAAGGCGCGCAACGCCACTCCGGCGGCTGCCATCTTCCGCTCATTCCTCGCCTCTGCCTATGCGCTTAAAGGCGACATCGGCCGCTCCACCGTCGAGCTCGCCGAGGCTCGCAGACTGGTCGGCGACAATCGTTACTCCAGCATCGCCCGCTTGCGGGCAGTCGACTCTTGGGGGGTGCCGAAGATCAGTTCCCTTTACGAAGCCACATATTTCGCCGGTCTGCACAAGGCCGGGGTCCGGAAAGAATAGCGCCGTCTGGTGTGCGCTCCGCGGTCGGCGGTTTTGACACAGACTTCAGACGCAATGGCGCACAAAGCCCGCAATCAACGGCGCTGTTTGCCAAGCGGAGCCTGGGCACTTCGCACAAGCAGCTGGCAGCGGCAAATCAGTGCATTGTCGGGACCGAGCCGACCTCAGCAATCAGCCGTTCGGATCGCCTGACCAGTCGTGGGCGCGGATCGCGCGGGTGAAGGCCAACACCGCGGGCGAAAACCGCCGGCCGGCCATCGAGACCAATGAGACGACGCGAACGACTTCCGGTTCGCTGACGGGCTGGGTCCGCACGCCAGGGATGGTCGGCGAAAACTCGGGCAGAAAGCAAACGCCGAACCCGGCTGCGACCATCATCTGAATCCAGTCCTCTCGTTCGCTCTGAAAGCCAACCCGCGTCGCAAGCCCTTGCTCGCGCAGCCGCTCGGCGAGATAGTCGCGGTATTCGCAATTGATTCGCCGCAAGTACGTCTCGCCGGCGACATCTGAGATGCTGACGCGGTTCTGCTGCTCCAACCGATGACCGGTCGGGAAGGCGATGCAGAACCGCTCGCGATAGAGTGGCACTACGTCGAAGCGTTGGTGGAAGCGCGCGGGCTGAGCCGTCACGGCGAGATCGAGCTCGCCTTGCAGTAGCAGTTCCGAGAGCCGCGCCGGCATGCCCTCGACGAGAGTGATTTCGCATCCAGGATTGGCGCTGCGGAAATGGGCGAGAAAACTCATGAAGCGAGCCGGGCCGACCGTGCACATGACGCCGAGGCGGATCTCGGCCTCCTGCAGGCTGAGAAACCGCTTGGCCGTCGATTTCGCGGCATCGGCATCGGCGTGGAGCTGGCGCAAATGCGGTTCGATCAACCGGCCAAAATCGGTCAGATGCGTCAATTTCCGTTCGCGCCGCAGCAAAAGCCCACCCAGCTCCTCTTCGAGCTGTTGGATAGCGCGTGTCAGCGCCGGCTGCGATACATGGCATTGTTCCGCCGCGCGCGTAAAATTCAGCGTGTCGGCGACGGCCAGAAAGTAGCGGATCTGGTGCATCTCCATGCGGATCACCGTGCCCGCCTTCGATTTCCGACGCAAGATGCGACCGCGATTGGGTGCGCTTGCTGTTTATAGGCGGCACGCATCGAATCGATCTCACAGCGGTATTTCCACCGGCTGTGTCGGATCGCCACATCTTTCCCCGTCGCAACGGAGGACAACGCGATGGACGGGCTGATCGAGCGATTTGCAAAAGTGGAACCAACCTCTGTTTCGGTTACCAGCCGACGCCCGCAAGTGGTGATCATTGGGGCCGGCTTCGGCGGGCTGACGGCGGCGATGCGCCTACAGCGCACCGATGCCGACGTGATGGTCATCGACCGGCGCAACTATCATCTGTTTCAGCCGCTGCTGTATCAGGTCGCGACCGCCGCCTTGTCGCCCGCCGACATCGCGGCACCGATCCGCGGCATCCTCGCGCGTCAGGCGAACGCGAGCGTGGTGCTGGGGGCGGTTACCGGCATCGACGCGGAGGCTCGCGCGGTCTTGATCGGCGCGCGGCGCATTCGCTACGACCAGCTCATCATCGCGACCGGCGCTCGCGAATCCTATTTCGGCCATGACGAATGGGCCGCGGTGACCTCGGGGCTGAAGAAGATCGAGGATGCGACGACGATGCGGCGCCGCATTCTGATCGCTTTCGAGCGTGCCGAGGACAGCGACGATGAAGACGAGCGCCGCCGGCTGTTGACCTTTGTGATCATCGGCGGTGGCCCCACGGGAGTCGAGCTGGCGGGCGCGCTCGCCGAGCTCGCGAACGCGGCACTCGCACGCGATTTCCGCCGAATCGACCCGGCGACCGCCCGGATCGTGCTGATCGAAGCCGGACCGCGGCTGCTGCCAAGCTTTCCGCCGCGTTTGTCCGACAAGGCAGCCAAGGCCCTGACCCGGCTTGGTGTCGAGTTGCGGCTCGGCACGAAGGTCAGCCGTTGTGACGACTGTGGCGCGGTGCTCAACGGCGAGCGCATCGACAGCCGCACTTTGATCTGGGCCGCCGGCGTCGCGGCCTCGCCGGCGGCCGACTGGCTCGGCATTGCGCCGGGGCGCGGCGGAAGAGTGCCGGTCGACCCTGATCTGACCGTGCCGGGTCATCCCGAAATCTTCGTCGTCGGCGACACTGCGCAGGTCGAAGGTCCGCACGGCCCGCTGCCGGGGGTAGCGCCGGTGGCGAAGCAGGAGGGTGCCTACGTCGCCCGAGTCATCGCCGCACGCCTTGCCGGCAAGCCCGCCCCTCCGCCCTTCCGCTATCGTGATCTCGGTAATCTGGCGACGATCGGGCGCAAGGAAGCGGTCGTCGACTTCGGCCGGCTAAAGCTGACCGGCCGTCTCGCCTGGCTCGTCTGGGGCTTGGCCCACATCTATTTCCTGATCGGCTTCCGCAACCGTATGGCGGTCGCGGTCGATTGGCTGTGGTCTTACCTGACCTACCAGCGGGGTGCGCGGTTGATCACCGGCGAAGACATGCGGATGTCGCCGCCTGCATCAAAACCATAACCGCGTTCAGATGCAGATCCACTGAACTGTCATGGCCGGACTTGTTCCGGCCATCCATAAGCCGCCGCACAATCGCTACCGATGTCTAGACGCCGGGCACAAGGCTCTCATGGCTGCATCTGAGCGTTAGGTCGGATCACAGGTCGATCACAATGTCGACAATAGGCTGGGAACAGCAGATCAGCACATTGCCGTCGGCCGGCGGCTCGACCGGCGCCGGCCGATAGCTGACAGCGCCGAGAACGAGCCCGCTCTCGCAGCTGTGGCAAACGCCGGTCCGGCACGACCAGCGTACGGGGACGTCGCAGGCCTCGGCGAGTTCGAGGACGCTTTGGAACGACGAGCTCCAACGGATATTGAGGTTGCTCCGCGCAAACGATATCAGCGGCCCGGAGCCGGCCGGGCCGTCCGGCAAGTGCGGCGGCCGGCGTGGAGCCGCCACGACGCCGGGTGTCTTGGGCGGCGCTGAGCCGAAATTCTCGGTATGGAGACGATCCCTTGCCACTCCCCACGCCGCCAGCGCGACGGCAAGATCGCTCATAAAGCCGGTTGGTCCGCACAAATAAAACTCGGCGTCGCGCGGCACGCGCAGCTCCTGCAACACACGTAGGTCCAAGCGTCCGGGAATATCGAAATCGACAGTCCGCCGGTCTGCGGGACCGGGCGCGCTGTAGCAAATGCGGCCGCGGCTGCGGGGTAATCTTTTGAGCAGGGCAGACGCCTCCGCTGCAAAAGGATGCTCGCTGCCGTTGCGGGCGCCATAAATCCACCAGACCTCGCGTGAGGAAGCCCCGGCGGCCAACGCTTGCAGCATCGTGAGCACGGGAGTGATCCCAATGCCGGCACTCAGCAGGACGACCGGCGCGTCGCCGGGCCCCAGCGTGAAATTGCCGCGTGGCGCGCTGACCTCAAGCACGTCGCCGAGCTTGACTTGCGTCTCGATGTAGGCCCCGGCTCCGCGGTCCGTTTCCCGCTTGACGCTGATTCGGTAGCGATGCTCGCTCGACACGCCCGACAGCGAATAGGTGCGCAACAGTGCTGGCGCCTCAGGTGTCGTCTTTAGCCGCAATACGATGAACTGCCCGGGCAAAGCCGCCTGCAGCGGTTGCCCGTCAGTGGGCTCGAGGGTCAGCGACGTGACATTGCTGCTCTCACGCTTCTTGTCCGATACCTGCAATGGCCGGAAGCCCGCCCAGGCTGGCGGCGGCCCGACCCCCGGGGCGAGCGCCGGGTTGCCCGTCATCGCCCCGCCGCTCTGCACACGCTCCAGCAATGCCCGAAAAGACTCGCGCCAACCGGCGCTCAAGGCCGGGATGCGCAACGCCTTCTCCAGATCAGGCTTGGGGTGACCGGGGATGTAGAGCAGCGCATTGACCTCGGCGATGGTCATGTGCTCGGGGCCCGCCGCGACCTGCACGATCTCGTCACCGGCTGCGACCTCTCCTTCCTCGATGACGCGGAAGTAGAAGCCGGGTCTGCCGTGGGCGACGAGCAGTGCCGCCATCTGCGGCTCGTTCATGCGAATGCCGACCCGGTAGCAGGTGACGCGCGGCTGGGTTACTTCGAACACCCCACCGCCGATACGGTAGCGGTCGCCGATGCACACCTCGTCGTCGGAGAGGCCGTCGACGGTGAAGTTCTCGCCGAACTGCCCGTAGGCGAAGTCGCTGCGGCCGAGCTGGTTCTGCCAATAGCGATAGGAGTCGATCTGATAGACAAAGACGGCCCGGTGCTCGCCGCCATGCCCCGCCAGATCGCCTTGTCCATCACCGTCGATGTTGAGCCGCCGCACCATGCGCCGGCCTTGAACAGGCTCCTTCCAGACCGCGGTGTGGACGGTTTTGCCCTGCCACGCGATGTCGCGCGGCAGACCGACATTGACCGAGAGCAAGCGTGCCATGGGTTATCTCCACGGGAAGCCGCGCAACATCTGCAATCCGGCGTTAGGCCAAGGGCCCGCCGGATGGGTTGTATGCAGAGGTCAACGCCACCATTCCCACAACGGGCTGGCAGTGTCAGAGGTAATGCTGCAGAAAACCCTCGATCATCGCGTTCACCTGGTCGGGAACTTCGAGCTGGTTGAAGTGGCCGGCGCCGACGGTCCAGCCGTTGACCACGTTCGGCAGCCATTCCGACATCAAATGCCGAGGGTCGGAATTCTCGACGCGCTGATGGTGAGCCCTCTCCCGCGATGCGGGAGAGGGGCTAAACGTCTGAAAGCCAAAT
>Ga0310916_10001053_pt1 | contig 15976 bp, 18 predicted proteins | sample GREbulkMGLF176_FD_203444 | JGI IMG/M metagenome (GOLD analysis project Ga0310916, IMG submission 203444) | Lab enrichment of tropical soil microbial communities from Luquillo Experimental Forest, Puerto Rico - GRE.bulkMG.LF176 | ecosystem: Environmental > Terrestrial > Soil > Tropical forest >...
CTCAACAGAAGGGTCGACCATTGATACACGAGCCCTAGATTCCATGCAACCAGCAGTGCGGTAATCGTTCCAAGGCGCCATGTAGCGGCACGCACATCGCCCCAGATGCGCACAGCATCGGAGAACGTGACGGCAACGCCGATCACAAAGAGAGGCGTCAGAGAAATAAAGTAGCGGTTGCCCAGGCCTGGTGTGGAATGCCACCAGGGAAAAAAAGAAATCAAGCAATAGAAAGCAAGAGTTACGGTGAGATAGATCTTGGCCTCGGGGTATTCACTGCGACAAAGCAAGAACAATCCAATTAAGGCGAGCGCGAGAATGGGGGCGAAGACCAGTAGCCCATGACTTGTCGAGAAGAGTACAGCCACAAAGGCGGGCGAGGTCCAGTTCCATGGCTGGCTTGTATACATCCCAAATCGAAAAGGGTTTCCGAAGATGATTTGCCGGGTGATGAGAGTGGGCAGGAAAGCGACAAGGACTCCAATTGCAGATAAGGCATTGGAGTACGAAAGCCTTCGCAGAAGATCGGGAGCCGTTTGACGCGCTCGCCAAGCCACGGCATAGGCTGACAGGGATTCCAAGAAGGGCGCCAACAACAAAACGATGCTGTCGAAGCGCACGTCGATCATCAGTCCCGAAATCAAGCCAAGAATCATCCATTGCCGCTTTGTTCTGGAGCTGCCAGTTCGTAGCCAGTACCAGAAGAAAAGAGAGCTGCAAAAGGCCGAGTGCGCGTGAGACAGGGACGGCTGAACATAAATGTACGCAGGCAGAGAGGTGCCGAGCCAGATGCCCAAAATGGCCATGAAGGCCCAGCGTTCCTCCACATACCTTCGCGCCAGCCGGTACGATAGAAAGAGGCCAGCGAACCCATAAAGCGTTGTCGCCCCGGCCATAGCAACCAGGTACGGCCAGGAATGCCCGTCTGCGGGGATGTGCCATCCAAGGCCGTCTAATCCTAGGACCGTCCAATGAGCGGCCACGAGAAACGGCGTCCACATCATTGCGGGTCCTACAGACCAATAATTGGGCAAATGCCCGGTCTTTGTAATCGGGTTCGGGATAATGTGCCCATCGAGGTAAACGTACAATAATTCATTCTTGGGGTCGTTCCAGTCGCCGGCAAATTGGAGATTGTGATCGATGAGGAGGGACCGTGCGTAGGCATAATATCCGATACCGTCGCCGCTAACCTGTGCATGGACGAACGGAACAGTGAGAGCAAAAAGGATGATTAGAACCCTTTCATAGCGCGCGAGGGACCTCCAGAACCTCAACATGCTGTCGTCCTTGGCGCGCCTGTTGTTGACATTCTTGAACGCCTTTTCGGGCTCCACTGTCATTTTACAGACCAGCGTAGATTTCACCTCTGGAAATACAGAATGATTGCCCGACTTGCAACACCAGAGCTGATGTTGTGTACGCCCTTGCTATACTTGTGGCCTTGCGAATAAATCTCAAATTCGGAGCCGTCCTGTGGATCATGTCACCTTTCGTGGTCTCCTGGAGCGTGAACGCGGCCGGTTCGCAAGAATTAGCTGATAAAATGGCTGTTACTCCCATCCTGCGTCGATTTGAAGAAAGGTACAGGAGTGCTGGTCGCCTGCAGGTCACTTTCTTGGAGCTCTACACAGAGCATGGGCGTTTAGTTCGCACCGAGGCTGGGGAAGCCTACTTCCACCGTCCGGGCAAAATGCGCTGGGCCTACGAATCCCCTGAAAAGAATGTTTTCGTGGTCGATGGCAAGAATGCCTGGTTTTACGTTCCAGCAGATCATACGGTAACGCGCGTGCCGGCAAAAAGGAGCACAGATTGGCGCACACCCCTGGCCCTTCTGGTTGGGGAAATGAAGGTTTCGCGAATTTGTAATAGAATAGGACTTGCAGAATCTCCGGCCCCGGAATTTTCCGCAGATGTTGTGGTTTACTGTGAGCCGCGCGGTGCGTCTAACCTCAAGGAAGGAGGGGATTCCGGCAGGAAAGCAGATTCGCCTGAGGGCCGGGACATGGTTTACCTGGAAGTCGAGGAGAGTTCAGGAAAACTGGTCCGCGTCTTAGTGAATGATCCAGGTGGAGTAGGGCTGGAGTTTCGTTTCGCTAACTGGCGACTGAACCCGAAACTTGACGATTCGTTTTTTCGCTTCCAGGTTCCTCCGGGTGTTGCCATCGTGAATGGGGAACTGGGAGCAGCCCAGAAAATGGCAAGTCCAACTCCCCCGTAGGAATGGCGCCCTTTCCAGCTAGGAACGGCCAACCTCCAGGACCCGCTACGCATATCATCTAGATGAGGTAAACTGAAAGTGTATGGGTGAATTTGTCTGTCGTGTGGCCGATGCCGACGGGCGTGTGTTCTCGCACGTCGAAGCTGCGAACACTCTTGACGAAGCCCGCCAGAAGCTCGCGGAACGGGGTTTGTTTGTTTACTCCGTTGAAGCGCGTGGCGGACGGATCGGCAGTCTGCTTCGCCGCCCAACCGGGCGACACATAGGCGGTTCGGATTTCCTGATTCTGAATCAACAGTTCAATACACTGATCAAAGCGGGTTTGCCCATCCTGCGAGCGCTCGATCTTCTTGCGACCAGGGCAAGTTCTTCCCGGCTCCGCCCGGTCGTCCAGCAGATCCGGGATCAAGTCCGGGAGGGGAAGTCCCTCTCCGAAGCAGTTGACGACGCGGGCGTCTTTTCCAAAGTCTATTCCACCGCTATTTTGGCAGGAGAGAAAAGCGGAAACCTGCCAGGGGTCTTGGACTACTACATTGCCTATCAGCGCGTAAGTACGGGTGTGAAGAAGAAAATTGCAGCCACGCTGGTTTACCCGGTCTTGCTGATTACCGTGGCCATCGTCATCGTCACGTACCTGGTTACCGGGGTAGTCCCCAAGTTTGCGCTTCTTTATCGAGATATGAACGTGGAGCTTCCGACGCCCACGCGCGTCTTGATCGCCCTGACGGTCGACTATCGTTTCGAATTCTTAGGATTTGTTGGCCTGTTGGTCTTGATCGCCATGGGGGTTTTCCTGTGGTCTCGCACGGAGGAAGGCGGAACAGCTTTCGACCGCTTCAAGTTTCGCTTGCCGCTCGTCGGCGATACGCTGCTGAAGTTTCAAGTCGCCCAGTTTTCCCGCACACTGGCAACTCTTTTGACTGGCGGCACTCCGCTCGTGGCTGGGCTGCAAACGGCCACCGAGGCCATTACCAGCAGGTTGTTGCAGTCCACGGTTGCTCAAGCCACGCAAATGGTGCGCGAAGGCGAATCCCTGCACGCTGCACTTGCTTCCAAAGGCGTTATGCCCAAGATGGCCGTCGATATGATCGAGGTCGGCGAATCGAGCGGCGCCATTTCGCCGATGCTGAACAGCGTCGCCGAGTTTTACGAAGAAGAAGTGAACTTGAGACTCGGGGCTCTGGTAGCGGTGATCGAGCCCGTGCTGCTCATTATTATGGGAGCGTTCGTTGCTTTCATTCTGATTTCACTCTATCTGCCAATCTTCTCGTTTTCCGTCAACGGGGCAAGGTAGGAGTCATGGCCACGACCGACCAACACGCGAACATCATCACAAGCGGAACTACGGCCGCCGAAGAGCAACAAGAGCGCGAGGCTGCCCGCAAGCTTGCCGAAAGATACCGGTATACGTTCATCGATCTGCGAGAACAGCGCATCAACCCGGAATTGATTCGGTCCATTTCCGCGGACCTGATGTTCCGCTACAACTTCGTGCCGCTCGAGACGCACAACAACGTTTTGACCATCGCTGCGGCCGATCCCGGCCTCGTTCAGAGCAGCGACGAGCTGCCTCTGTTACTCGGCAAGAAACTTCTGATTCGAGTTGCGACGGCTCGCCAGATCGCCGATGTGCTGAAACGCACAGAGCAGTCGCAGCGCGTTCTCGAACAGGCCACCGAAGCGTTTGCCCTCCAGGCCCCCAAGGAAGAAGAGGAAAGCGAAGAGACCATTTCCGGCGATCGCCTGACGCGCGATAGCACGGCTAGCCCGGTGGTTCGCCTGGTGGAGACGGTGATCTTCACCGCGCTCGAAAGGCGCGCCAGCGACATCCACATCGAGGCCCGCGACACAGAAGTTGCCGTCAAGTATCGCATTGACGGCGTCCTCCAGCACGCCATGCAGCCAATCGCTAAGGAACACCATTCCTCGGTCCTTTCGCGCATCAAGGTTTTGAGCGAACTGGATATTGCCGAGCGCCGCGTACCGCAGGATGGCCGCTTCCGCGTCAAATACAAAGGCCGTTTCATCGACCTGCGCGTATCGATCATGCCCGCCAGTCACGGCGAGGACGCGGTTCTTCGCGTCCTCGACAAAGAGACGCTTTCCGAGAAATTCGCGAATTTGACTTTGGATGTCGTCGGCTTCTCTCCCGAGGAGCTCTATCGTCTCCGTCGGTACATTCACGAACCTTATGGCATGGTGCTGGTCACCGGCCCCACCGGCTCCGGCAAAACCACCACCTTGTACGCGGCCATTAATGAAATCAAGAGCGACGAGGACAAATTCATTACCATTGAAGATCCGGTCGAGTATCAGGTTCGAGGCATTACGCAGATCCCCGTGAACGAGAAAAAAGGCCTCACTTTTGCCAGGGGCTTGCGCTCCATTCTGCGGCACGACCCGGACAAGATCATGGTCGGCGAAATTCGCGACCAGGAGACCGCTCAAATCGCTATCCAATCGGCGCTCACGGGACACCTGGTTTTTACTACCGTTCACGCCAACAACGTGACGGATGTGATCGGCCGCTTCGTCAACATGGGCGTCGAGCCGTACAACTTTGTCTCCGCACTAAACTGCATCATGGCGCAACGCCTGGTTCGCGTCATCTGCCCGAATTGCAAGCGCGCCAAGCAATACACCCCGGAAGATTTGAAAGAAGCCGGTCTCGATCCGGCCGTGTGGGGAAACGCGGTCTTGGTCGAAGGTGTTGGCTGTTTGGAGTGCTCGGGCACGGGATACCACGGGCGGACGGCGATTTGCGAATTGATGGACCTGAGCGATCGTATCCGCGAAATGATTGTGGACCGCCGCCCGACTTCCGAAGTCAAACGAGCTGCGCGGGAAGAAGGAATGGCTACGCTTCGCGAGAGCGGGCTGGCTAAGGTCCGGGCGGGGATTACCACCCTCAAAGAGATCAATAAGGTGACTTTCGTTGAGTAGCGCCACGTTTGTCCATCAGGGGATTTATAAGAGCGCGCTCGCGCGCCGCATGGCCCGTTGGCTCGACGCCATCCCGCATCCCCCGGTGGCGATGGAGATTGCCTCGGATCGGGTTGCGGTCGCGAGGTGGGGCCGTTCCGGAGCGCTCGAGGCATTCGCCGTCGAATTGTTGGCGGCGGGGACGGTCATTCCATCGGCGGTGGAAACCAATCTGGTGAATCCCACCGCGGCCAAGTCGGCCGTTGGCAGAGCCTGCGACCGGGTCCGAACGCGGGCCGAAGAGGCAGCCTTGATTCTTCCCGACCCAGTGATCCGCGTCTTTGTCCAGCACTTCGAGGATTTCCCCCGTTCTTCGGAAGAAGCGATTCCGTTGTTGCGCTGGAAGCTGAAGAAGAGCGTGCCGTTTGAAGCGGATGAAACCATCATTTCCTATTTTCGCCAGGCGCCTCGCGAAGCCGGGGTGGATATCGTTACCGCGCTCGCGCGGCTCCGCATCATTCGAGAGTACGAGTCTCTCGCCGAGGGCGTCGGGCTCGAGCCGGGCGTTGTCCTGAGTTCCTCTCTGGCGGCCCTTGCGCTGCTGGATGGCGAAAAACCGGTTTTGTTCGCACGCATTTCCGGTTCTGCGCTGACGACCGCCATTGTTTTTTCCGGGCTGCTCTGCGGCTACCGCTGCACGGAGCTCCCGGCGTACGGCGCGAGCCTCACGCCCCAGATGCTTTTGGAGGAAATTTTTCCCGTCGCGGCCTATTATCAAGACACCTGGCACGAGGGAATTTCTTCGGTGCGGATTGCCGGTCTTGGCGCCCGCCTCGCTGAGTTTGCCCATCCCTTGGAACAGGAATTCCACTGTGAGGTAAAGTCGTTGTTGAACACCGCGCATTCTGAGCGGCGCATCAAAGACGATGCGCGGCAGCTTGCCGACCGTGATCTGGAGGGCCTGGTCGGCTGGATGTTGCACCGCAATTGAGAACTGTTTTTGTGAGATGGAGGAGCAGTACGGAATGAGAGTTCGTCTTAACTTGGCGACTAAGCCGCTCGAATCGCACCGTCGATTCCTTGTGGGTGCCGGCCTTTCCGCCTTCGTCGCGGCAGTCTTTTTTGTCGTGCTGGGTTGGCACGCTTACTCGGTTCGCAATGCCGCGGCCGAGGTCCGCGCCCGTACGGAAAAGATGCGCGAGGAATACGCCAGGTATGAGGAGGAGCGCAACGATTTGAAGCGCTTCTTCGATCAAAAAAGCATCAAGGGCCTCAGCGATCGCGCCGCTTTCATTAACGGCATCATTGCCGTGCGCAGCTTCAACTGGACGAAAATGTTCATGGACCTGGAGCGCATCCTGCCGGGCGGAGTGCACATTATCAGTATCGAGCCCAAGCAGGTCTCCGGGCACGTGGAGCTGAATCTGACCTTTGGTGCCTCGAGTGATGACGTCAAGTTAAAGTTCTTGCGGGCCCTGGAAACTTCAAAGCAATTTTCGGATGTGCAAGTCGACACCGATGCTCCGGCTGCGGCGGGAAACGGCCCGAGCATCGACAAGAGCGTCGTTCACTTGTCGACTTTTTATTCGGGGGCTTGATGCCACGCGACTTCACAACCCGCAAAAGGGCCATCCTGGGCGGCATCATTTGCCTGGTCCTCGCCGACTTGGCGCTGGCGTACTACAACTCGCAGTTGGCCTCCGAAACACTGATGACTCCGGAGCAATTTTCGAAGCAGGAAATGCAGCTCAAGAAGCTGGAGGCCCCCATTGCTCGGGCGCGGAAGATCCGAGACGAGATGCCGGATACCCAGCGGGAATGCGAGCAGTTCGAACGCATGCTTTTGCTGGCTAGTTCGGGATACTCCTCGGTTTCCTCCGAACTGGGGGAAATTGCAAAGAAAAGCGGTGTCAGCCTGCAGGGTATATCCTTCAAGCGAACAGCGATTCCCGAGCGCCGAATGATGGAAGTGGCCATGGAGTCGACCATAGAGGGCGATTATAAGAACGTCATTCTTTTCTTGAATGGGTTGCAACGTTCCGCCAATATCTACGAGGTAGAGTCTTTGACGCTGGCCTCCCCAAAAGACAATAAGGGGCCTGCCAACGTCATAAAGGTTGGTTTACACCTCAAGACTTATTTTCGGACGTCCGCGTGAAACAAAAGCGACAAATCGGAATTCTCTTTGTGTTGGTGGTCATCGCGCTCGTTGTGTGGCTATGGAATTTTCATAGCAAGCCGCGCAAAGTCGATGCCGATACCCCCATTTTCAAGGACGACGACCACGCGCTCAGCGTGGACAATCCGAAGATTCGCATGGATGAGATCGCACGGGCCCGCAAGACGGAATACAAGAGTTCCGGCCGCAATCCGTTTAGCCCGATACAAACTCCTCCGCCGGGCGTGCCCCACGTCGAGCAGAAACGCGAGTTTCCAGGTCCCCAGCTTCCACCTGCTCCCCCGCCTCCGCCCCCTTTGACCCTGCCGAGCGGTGTGAAGTTCTATGGTTTTGGCACGGTGCCCAACGGCACTTCGCGCCAGGCTTTTTTCACCGACGGACAGGAAGTCTACCTCGTCGCCGAAGGCGAAGTTTTCCTGCAGCGCTTCCGCATTCTGAGGATAGGGAACGCCAGTGTGGAATTTCAGGAGATTTCCTCCGGACGCACCGCCACGGCGCCTCTCGAGGAGCAGGCTGGAGGTTCGCCATGATGGCGGCAAGGCGTAGGTTTGCTCGGCGAAAGGCGGGGCAGCAAGGTTATGCCCTGCTGCTGGTGATATTCGTGGCCACCATGCTGCTCGTCTTTGCCACGATGGCGGCGCCAAACATTAAGACGGAAGGTCAGCGCGAAAAAGAGAAAGAAATGATTTGGCGCGGCCGGCAATATGTGCGGGCCGTGAAGTTGTATTACCGGAAGATGGGCCGTTTCCCCACGAGCCTTGACGACTTAACCAAACCAAAAGTCGGCTCGCTGCGTTTCCTGCGCCAGGCTTACAAAGATCCGATGAACACGCAGGATGGTTCATGGAGACTCATCTATGTCGGTCCGGCCGGGCAGCTCATCGGTAGCCTGAAGCCCCGTCCGACGAATCTTCAGTTTGGCCAGGTTCGCGGAATGGGGACGCCCGCCGCTGCCTTGGCCGGGCCGGGCGCTCCAAACAGCGGTTTTGGCACGGTTATCGGGCAAGTAGCGGGACAGGTCGGCGGACTCAATCCGCAAAGCCCCGCGGGTACGCCGCCGGCAAGTTCCGGCAGTCCTCCGGCCACAACCGGAAACCCCGTTAGCGCAGATCAGGGAACGGATACCGCGGCAGACGGCGATGCTCCCATTCCTAGCGACGATGCTCCAACGATTATGGGCGGGAACATCATTGGGGTCGGGAGCAAGATCAACAGGAAGTCTGTAATCGTTTACGATCATGCCAAGAACTACCGCCTTTTCGAATTTATCTGGGACCCCTCGAAAGATGTGTTGGGCGTAGGCCAGCAGACAGGCGCCGGTTTGGGTCAGCCAATTGGTCAGCCTATCGGCCAGCCAGCAGCGGGTCAGCAGGGCGGGTCTCCGGGCGCGCCGCCTCCTCAGAATCCGCAAAACCCGCAACAGCAGTAGCCCGTATTCAAAATCCGTGGAATGGGCGTCCGCGAGGGGAACGGAAGCCTAGGCCTCGTACCTTCGCGTAAACTTTCGTAGACTCATGCTGCTGGAGCAACGGACAACATGCTTTTAAATGCCATCCCTGGCCCGACGCCTGTCTACGAGGACTACACTCGCTGCATTCACTGTGGCCTTTGCCTCAATGCCTGCCCCACCTATCGGCTGTGGAACCTCGAGGCGGATTCGCCGCGTGGCCGCATCCAGCAGATGTTCCGGGTTTTTCAAGGCGAGCTCACCGGCCAGGTAGGTGCGGAAGCGCGCATCGGCGACGGGTTCGTCGAGCACATCGAAAAGTGTCTTGACTGCCGCGCTTGTGAAACCGCCTGCCCATCCGGCGTCGAATACGGGAGGCTGGTCGAGCACGCGCGCGCGCGTATCGAACGCGGTTACGAGCGCTCCTGGCTCGCTCGCGCCGCACGTGACTTCTTTTTCAACGAGTTTTTCTCGGCTCCCCATTTTATCGAGGATGCGGCCCGTCTTTTCCGCCTCTACCAGCGGTCCGGGTTGCAAGCTGTCGCACGCGGGATCGGCATTCTCAAGCTGTTTGGCCTTGCCGAACGAGACGGCTTCCTCCCGCGCGTCGATGATGATTTCTTCTTTGGTCGCATTGGGTCGACGTTTGCGCCCGTCGGACCGCGGCGTGCACGCGTTGCCTTTTTTGCCGGCTGCATCGCCAACGTCGTTTTTTCCGGGCTGCAGGAAGCTACCATCCGCGTGCTCACCGCCAACGGCTGCGAAGTGGTCGTGCCGCTCGAACAAACTTGCTGTGGCGCGCTTTCCGCGCACGCGGGATTTCGCGAGGCCGCGCGCGAGCTGGCGCGAAGGAATCTAGCCGCCTTCCGGCTGGAGGATTTCGACGCGATCGTCACGAATGCGGCGGGTTGCGGCTCGGCGCTCAAGGAATACGGGCGCCTGTTTTTGCCCGAGGAACCCGAATTCGACCGGGCCCAGACGTTCGCCGCAAAAACCCGCGACGTCACAGAGTTCCTTGCGGATCTCGGACTGACCGCCAAACTTTATTCGCTGCCGCATCGCGTCACCTATCAAGACTCTTGCCATCTCTTGCATGGACAAAGAATTCGCGAAGCTCCGCGTAAACTGCTCCGTGCTATTCCAGATCTCGACCTTGTGGAACTGCCGTACTCGGAAATTTGCTGCGGTTCGGCGGGAACCTACAACGTTACTCAGACCGAAGCGTCGCTCGAGTTACTCGCCGAGAAAATGCGCTATGCCCGGTCGACCGGGGCACAGATCGTTGCCACTGCCAACCCGGGCTGTGTCTTGCAACTCCGCGCCGGAACTTCCCTCCACCGGACGAACCAGGACGTCCTCCATGTCATTGAGCTGCTCGACCGCGCTCTTGCGCCATACGAGAATCCTGCTGCGGGATAGCACCATTGATCGCCCTGCTTCGCCGCTCCCCGATCAAAGCGCGGCAGCACTACGGCCCCATCTTTGCCGAGTGCACCGTTCCGGCAGGTACATCCTAGTGGCCTTCCCTGCGATAAACGCCGGCCTTGCCATTTTCGTCCAAAAACGGCAGCGCCCTTTCCGCAGCGATGGGGGTTGCCGCGAAAAGGGCGTGCCGTCTTCAGGAGAGAAGATCGTGATTACGAAAAGCGTCCTGAAAAATCAATCTTCCCCAGGGGGCGGCGCTTGGTTGCGGCCCACTCTTGGCATCCCCTGGTGACCTTGCGTTACCGCGTAGTCCGAAGGCACCGTAAAGAGCGATGCATCCGGCTCCGTGCGGTTGATATTGGTGAGCGTGTAGGTGGTCTCGCCGGACCACGGGTCGCTGCGTTTGCTCATAACCACCGTTTGCAAGTCATTGGAATACCATCTTTCGTGAACGATACTAATCGACTTTTCATTTCCGATTTGCCCGGCGGGGATGGTGCGCGTGAAGCGCGTTCCTTGAGCGGTTACTCCCGCGATGGTTTGCGTGCCGAGGTCTTCCACTTGTAAATTCCCGTTGGCGATCTCCTGCTGTTCCCGGGCGCTCATCTTATTCCTCAGCGCATCGCGCATAGCCCCTCCCATCTTGGCGAAAGGCTTTCCCATCTTCTCGGCGGTTTTCTGCTCGGGATGCAGCAGATAGGTGACGCCCGCAACCGGATCGTTAATAACCACGAACGACTTTGGTTGTCCGGAAGCTGCCAATGGGCCGAAGCCCACAAGGGTTATTTCCCTGCGAACGCGGCCCTGGCTATCGCGGTAGAGATTACTCTGTGTTTTCCGCGAGATGTGATTCCCATCGGCCAGCGTCTGAGCGGTTTCCGATACCGCTACCGCCCTGAACGGCGCGCCAGTGACGATTTTGCCGCCGTGCACTCCGCCAAAGCCAAGCAGCTCCATCCTTTCTCCGAAAGGAGGCGGGGCAAAATCACCTTCCGGTCCGGCTTGCATTATCATTACCTCGTGAGGCGGGGGCGAAGCCGGCGCCTGTTGCGCACCGGCAATTCCCGCACCGAGCACAAGCGCGCACCCAAGGGTCACGCTCACGGCTAATCTGCGGTTCATGCTTTCTTCTCCTCTTCTCTCCTGACCCTTTAAGACAGCTTGTTCCTACTCGCGCAGGCGAACGGCCTCGGGCCATCCATCGTTCCCGACGAGCAAGTCCACCTGAATCCATTCATTGGCGCGGTCTTCGTTTACGGGCAGGCCAAGCGCGCCAAGCGCGCCACGCTGCATGCGAACGCGAAGAATGGCGGCGTCATCGGTGTCGGCTGGCAAAACTCCAGGCAACAGCGTGAAATCGCTCAATTCATTGTCGGCCATGAGGCTCTGCGGCTCTGCCTGGCCGGTGGGACTCGGATGCAAAACGCGTGTTTCCTGCCGGTCCCCGGCGTTCCCGTTCTGACTCGTTTGCCTGTTGACCCAGCTCACAGCACCGACCAAAACAGCCGCCGCGGCCAGGGTCCAGGCGGTCACGGCAGCCCTGCGGCGTACTTTTGGTGTGCGATACTGCGTGCGGAATTGCTGTCGCAGGCGCATTTCCAAGCGCGCTGGGGCTTCTGCCGTGGTAGTCATTTGGGCGAGAGAGCGCAATTCCAGACGCGCGGCTTCCCAGGAATTCCGCAGTGTCGCGCAGCGAGTGCACAAAAGCGCGTGCTCCACAACCGCGGCACGCTGGGCATCCGTCAAGGATGCGTTGCTCTGCTCATCCCATCCCATTGCTTCAAATTCGTCGCACGTCATTGCGCACTTCCTTCTTGCTTTCAAAACCATTCAGCCCGGCCGCATTTGCGCGCCGGGGCGCATCACGCAGCATTTCTAGCCGGGCCATCAGCAAGGCCCGTCCGCGATGCAGCCGCGAGCGAATCGTGCCAATTGGGCAGCCGATCATCTGCGCGGCTTCTTCGTAACTGCGTTCCTCGAGTTCGCAGAGCACCACGGCTTCTCGAAACTCTGCAGGCAAATCCAGGACCGCCGCCCAAACTCGTTCGACGCGCTCGCGCTTCTCCGCTAGGATCGCCGGGGAAGAGGCATCTTTCAAAACCATTCCCAGTCGAGTCCCGTTCTCATGCTGTTCCTCGAGAGGAACCTCGCGCGGAAGGCGCTCGAGATGCTTCAGCACGCGGTTGCGAGTCACCCCGTAGAGGAAGCCGCCGAGCGTGCCGCGTGCTGCATCATACTTCCGAGGATCTCGCATCAGCATCATAAAGACATCCTGGACAATCTCTTCGGCGGCCCACGTGCTTCCAGTCATGCGCAACGCAAAGCGGTACAGTGCCGCCTGATGGCGCCGATAAAGGAGCGTAAAGGCGTCCGCGTCGCCTTTTCGAGCGCGCCCGAGCAGCACGTCGTCTCTTTCTTGGTCCGCGATGCTCACCTCTCTCCAGGGTAAGACGTTCTGCCCGGCCCCCAGATGTACATTCCGGCGGCGCAGTCGATAAGTTCCCCTTTGTCAGTCCAGCCAGGCGTCCCTGGAAGTCCTTCTGCTACAATGAGTTAAGGTTATCTAGGTCCGCACAACCTGAGGCGATGCGGCTTTGCCGCGCGCGGCCGAGCTTGTCAGCTGCCCGCGCGATTCTTGTCTTTCGGCTTGAACAGGCGGGCGGCGGTGCGGGTAACCAAGCGACGGGGAACCAGCCGTTCGCCGTGCGCGCCAAGATAATTTCCGAGCCCGGAGATGACGTAGCTCTTTCCACCGGCGAGCGCCCGCAACCCGGTTCGCGCGACCTTTTGCGCGCTCTCCGCGCGATGAATGAATGTCTCCTGCCCGGCGACGGCGTGAAACTCGGATTGCGTCGAGCCGGGGCACAGTGCGCAAACGCGGATGCCGTAAGGCTTCATTTCTTCGGCCAACCCCTCGGCAAATAGAAGATCAAAAGCTTTCGTCGCCGCGTACGTGGAAATGTAGGGCACCGCCTGGAAAGAGGCAGTGGAGGCCAGTATCAGAATATCGCCGCGGCGTCGCGCGGTCATCTCACGCAAATAGAGATGGGTGAGATGAACCACTGCCGCGCAATTCACCTGAACCATCTCTAGGAGGCGCTGCTTATCAGCGAAGGGGAATTCGCCGTACTTGCCGAAGCCGGCATTGTTGATCAGCAGGTCGACTTCAATTCCTTTTTCTCGCGTGAAAGCGCAGATCCCCTCCGGAGCCCGCGGATCGGCCAGATCGGCGGGAACAACCTGTGTTCGGATTTTGTTGGTCGAGGTCAGCCGCTCGGCGAGCGCCTCGAGGCGGTCTTTGCGGCGCGCCGTCAGCACAAGATTGGTTCCTCCACTTGCCAGTTCCTCCGCAAGCGCCACTCCAATGCCTGCGCTGGCCCCGGTAACGAGCGCCCACTTTCCCGACCAGGCCTCTCCCACAGACGATTTGCGACTTGGCAAAATCAGCCTCCTCAAAATTCCAAGGAATACGGAAGTGGATGACTCCTATTTCTCCGGGGGCAACAGCATATGCTTCAAGCGCGCACTTTCGCGCTTGATGCGATCCACGATACGCCTTGCCCAGACAAACTCGGCAGCGAGCAAACCCAAACCCATCAAGATCACAGGCGTGCCCGGACCCGGCGTAAAGATCATAATAATTCCGAGAAGCAATAACGTGAACCCGGCAAGAATCAGGAAGATGCGGCGGACCTGCTCAACGGTGCGAAGCATCATTACTGTTCAGGAATGGATCTTTCTGGCGGAGAGCGCGGGATTCCCAGCTGCTTCGCCGTAACCCTGATACCGGTAACGCTGAAACTGCTTGATGAGCATCATCGAGCCGAGCGCAACAAATAGGGCGGGGATTCCGCGAACCAACCAAGCATATAGCGGCCCTCGAACGCCCATAAAGGACGTGGGCTGCCGCCGCAAAATGCCAAAACCAAGGGGACAACTGGATCGCCCTAGTCCCCATTCTCCGGCACCAACCTCACGTTCTCTCGCCATGAGTTTAGCTCAACCACGCGATCGTGTAAAAAGGACTACTTTCCCCGAGGGCTTTCGAGCGGGCAAGATCGGAAATGTATTGCCGCACCGGAAGCGTTACAGGCGTTCAATGGCTTCTTCTATTTTCCGCAATACTTCACATGCCTTCTCGCAAGAGATTGGTTCGACTCCTTGGCTTCGCGCCATTTCGCAATGGTGCTCGTAATCATGGGCGAACTGTTGCAAGTGTTGCACAATGGTTCGTAGCAGGTCCGGCGGATCGGGTTGGCCTTTCAGCCGTTCGATCATCTGCCACGCTTGCTCCGGGGCGGCTGCTTTGCTTCGCTGTCTTCGAATTTGCTCTTCGACCAACGGCATAATCGCCATCGGCGTTTTTGGATGCATCAGGTTGTAGTGAACCCGGGACAGAATGGCTTGCAGCATGATCCCTAGCTTCTGGCCGGGTGGGCAAAGTAAGTTGAAAAGGGGAGGCCCGTTACGACGTGCGAGTAATTATCTTCTATGAAAAACACTGCGCCGTCAATCGCTACTACAATTCATTGTCCACGTTCCTGAACGTGGCATCCCGAGACAACCTATAAGTCGCCGAAGTCAAACAAAGAACGAACGGAACGGCACGCAGGGGATTGCGGTAAGAATCGCCACGCATGGCCGGAATAACGAGCACATGGAGGGAATTTTATTGGCGCGGTGCTACTCGTTTTTTAACCGTCACGCGACCAACAGCAGCCAGTTTTCGGGACCGTTCTCTATCGCGTTGTAATCAGCATTGGTGACTTGTTGGTGAGGTGCGTTCAAAGCAAGGATTTTGACAGTTGGATATTTCTCCTTCAACCAATCAACGATTTCTCTCCTGGTTTCTTCAGGTGCGGCGGGACCGACGATGAAGAGATCGTAATGCTGAATCGAGCTTAAAAGAACTTTGGCGGCTTCGTTGCTCAACACCGAGATGACGCCATAGCCGAGGTTTATGAGCAGGTCGGCCCTGCGAATTCCCGTTTGTTCGTCATAGGCAATCTGGAAAATCCGCTTGATGGATCGCTTTGCCGGGGGCACATTCATCTGCGCCACGATTTGGTGTGTGTGTCGATCGGCGGCAATGCATTCGTTCGTGGTGTGTCTCGATAGCTCTTCGAGGGACAACTTGGCAAACTCCAGCCCGCTGACGCCGGCTCTCTTTATGGTGGAACCATCCGGCATGACTTCAAAAATATCGTACGCCCGATACACGGCTACACCTCTCCGGCCCTCCTCGATCGGCGTCAATGATGGCTCCGCGCCGGTGCGGAGCGCCAATTTGAAAGTCAGCTTGCGATCTGGCTGATTGGCCGAAAGCGTAGACCCACGGGGTGAGCGTCGTCAAGGCCCTAATCTTTGGAGGAAAAGACCTAGCAAGCGAGACCCCGAAAACCTCAGTGTTTACGCGGCTTCTGCTGCTGCTCAACACGAACGGTCAGTCGTTTCATTTGTATACCACCTGATATATTGCCGTTGCCAAGAAATGGAACGCCGCGGTGTTCATTGTGTCAGAAGGCGATGCCCAAGGCATACCTACGTTGCGGGCCTTGGAGAGCTAGAGGCCGCGAGTTGAAATCGAGGAAGCGAAGGCGCGCGCCGAGTCTTTCACGGCTGCGCACCAAGCCGCCAGTGACGTTGCCCTTTCGCACTGATGCGGCCGTGAACGTCTCCGTTCGAGCAGTTGTTGCGTCGGCATCGAAGGAGTGGCTGAGCAGCAGTCTGCCGTGCTCCGGCGGGCCACCGGCGACCTGAAGATTGGTGTAGGGCTCAGGAT
>Ga0310916_10001054_pt1 | contig 15974 bp, 13 predicted proteins | sample GREbulkMGLF176_FD_203444 | JGI IMG/M metagenome (GOLD analysis project Ga0310916, IMG submission 203444) | Lab enrichment of tropical soil microbial communities from Luquillo Experimental Forest, Puerto Rico - GRE.bulkMG.LF176 | ecosystem: Environmental > Terrestrial > Soil > Tropical forest >...
GGCTTCTCGCGTATACAATTCGGTGAAGTGGTGATACGCGAGTTTGGCATTAGCGATGGCGACCTTGCCGAGCAGCCCGCTTAGTCGAGCGCGCTGAATCGGATTGCTCTCTGTTTTCAATTGGGCCGAGATTTGCGCATCGATTTTCGAGTCGATGCGGCTGACGAAGAAGCTGGCCACGCTGGCAATGTGGCTGACGTCGCCACCAGCAGCCGCACGCGCCGTCAGGCCTTCGATGTACGCATTGGCAACCTGCTCGTAGGCGTCGCGCGAAAAAAGCAGCGTCACATTGACGTTGATGCCTTCGCTGATCAGTTGTCGTATGGCCGGAATCCCCTCGGGCGTGGCGGGCACCTTGACCATGAGATTTTCGCGACCGACGGCTTTCCAGAGTCGACGAGCTTCCTGGAGAGTTCCGGCGGTATCGTTGGCGAGCAATGGGGAGACTTCGAGACTGACGTAGCCATCCTTTCGCCTACTCTCGTCGTACACGGGGCGCAGGATGTCTGCGGCATCCTGCACGTCTTTTATCGCGATTTTCTCGTATAGCTGTTTGGCATCCAGAGCGGCCGATTCTTTGCTCTCCATCACCGATTCATAGTCTGTGCTGCCAACAATAGCCTTTTCGAAAATCGAGGGGTTGGAAGTCACGCCGCGCAAGCCGTCTTCCACGATCAAGCGCTTCAGTTCGCCGCTGCTGATCAAGCTGCGGCGAATGTAATCCAACCAGACGGACTGACCGAAGTCGGAGAGCCCTCTCAGCGGATTTGCTTCTTTGGGAATGCTCAATGCTGCGGTTGTCATTTTGCTTGCTACCTTTCTTTACTTACCAATCTTCGTGTTAAATTCCTTAGTCGGCGTGCGCCTGGCTCTTCAAAGATTCCGCGCCGCATTTCGCTTCAATGGCTTCAATTTTGGCTAGACGGCGAAGGTGCCGTTCCTCCTGTGACTGCTTGGCGCCCACAAATGCGCCAACGAGTTCATTGGCGAGCATTTCGGCAATCACGCGCCCACCCAATACGAGTACGTTCATGTGATCGTGCTCTACGCCTTGATGCGCCGAGTACGTGTCGTGGCAAAGGCCAGCGCGAATGCCTCGGAATTTGTTCGCGGCTACGGATGCGCCGACTCCACTTCCGCAGATCAGAACGGCGCGCTCCACCCGTTGGCTGAGAATGGCGTCAGCCACCGCTTGCGCAGAGTCCGGATAGTCGACTGGTTTTGTGTCGTAGGTGCCCAAGTCTTCGACGGTGTGTCCTAAACCGCGGAGAAACGCGAGGACGGTCTGTTTGAGCGAAAAGCCAGCGTGGTCGGAGGCTACGGCGATATGCATGTTATTTCACCTGTGCGAGCTGCTCTTTGGCAGCTTGCACGACGTGGCCGGTCGTGAATCCAAATTCCTTTTGCAATACTTTCAACGGCGCGGATGCTCCGAATGTCTTCATGCCGAGAATCGCGCCGTCAATGCCCACGTAGCGGCACCATCCGAAGGTGGATGCTTGCTCCACCGCTACGCGAGCCTTGACGGTTGGGGGCAATACTGTTCGCCGATAGTCTTCGCTCTGTCTTTCGAAGAGCTCCCAGGACGGCATGCTGACAACGCGGGCGCGAATCCCTTGCTTGCTGAGCTCCTCGTAGGCCTCAACACACAAGGAGACTTCGCTCCCGGTCGCCATGAGCAGTACCTCTGGGTTGCCGCCCTCTGCATCCGCAAGCACATAAGCCCCTTTCGACAGGCCGCTCGCCGCAGCGAAGCGCTTCCGGTCAAAGGTGGGCAGATTTTGTCGCGTCAGGATTAACGCGACCGGCTGCCGTGGCATGGCAAGAATCGTTCTCCATGCTTCCGCAACCTCGTTTGCATCGCAAGGCCGCATGACAACCAAGTTCGGAATGGCGCGGAGCGAAATCAAATGTTCAATGGGCTGATGTGTTGGACCATCTTCGCCGACGCCGATGGAATCGTGCGTGAATATGTGGATCACGGGAATTTCCATCAACGCGCTGAGCCGGATCGCACCTCGTCCGTAGTCGCTGAAAATCAGGAACCCCGACCCGAAGGGCCGCAGCTTTGAAAGCGCGAGACCATTTAGAATCGCTCCCATCGAGTGTTCACGGATCCCAAAGTGCAGATTGCGGCCCGATCGACTGTCGGCCTGAAAATCACCCGCGGTGGGAAACGTCAATCGAGTTTTGGTTGACGGAGTAAGATCCGCGGAGCCACCGATCATCCAAGGAAGATTCGGCGCGATGGCATTGAGGACTTTGGAAGAGGCGTCGCGTCCGGATACTCCCTTGCTGTCGGCTGGAAAAGAGGGAATGTCCTTCGACCAGTTCACCGGCAGCTCGCGCTTTTGAATTTGATCGAGTTCCGCCGCAAGATCGGGAAATTGTTTCCGGTACTCCGCGAACTGCTTCTCCCACTTTTCGCGCGCTTCACGACCCCTTCGCCCAATCCCGGACTCAAGGTGCTCGTATACTTCGTTGGGAACCAAAAACTTGGCGTCGGCCGGCCAACCATACGCCTGCTTCACCAGCTTGATCTCCTCTTCGCCGAGCGGCTCCCCGTGCGCCGCGCTGGTATCTTGACGATGCGGCGAACCATAGCCGATATGACTGTCGACGATGACGATCGATGGTCTGCCGGTCGTGCCCGCGGCATTCCGGAGCGCATTCTCGATGCGATCCAGATCGTTGGCATCCCCGACGCGAACCACGTTCCATCCGTACGCCAGGAACCTCCCGGCGACGTCTTCGGTGAACGCGATATCGGTTTTGCCTTCGATGGTGATGTGATTGTTGTCGTAGATCCAGCAGAGGTTATCGAGCTTCAGGTGTCCCGCGACCGAGGCTGCCTCGCTCGAGATTCCTTCCATCATGCAGCCATCGCCGCAGAGCGCGTAAATTCGATAGCCGAACAATTCAAAACCTGGCTTGTTGTACCGCGCGGCGAACCACTTCTCGGCAATAGCCATGCCCACACTCGTGGCAACGCCCTGTCCCAGCGGACCGGTGGTTGTTTCCACGCCCGAGGTCCAGCGGTATTCCGGGTGTCCAGCGCACCGGCTCCCGAATTGCCGGAAGGACTTGAGATCGTCGACCGTGACGGAGGGGCGGCCCAGAATTTCATATTCTGGATCGACCGCTTTGACCCTTGCTAGATGCAGGATCGTATACAGCAAAGTCGATGCGTGCCCCGCAGAAAGCACGAAGCGGTCGCGATTCATCCAGATTGGATCTTCGGGATCAAACCTTAGAAGCCTTTGCCACAAACAATAAACCGTCGGTGACATACCCATAGGCGTGCCCGGGTGGCCGGAATTCGCCTGCTGGATCGCATCGATGGCCAGTGTCCTCATCGTGTTTATACAGACCTGGTCGAGATCCAACACCGTCTGAGTCGTTGACATCACGCTGCCCACTTTCTAAGCCAACCGCTGAGTTTCTTTCGCCGCATTTTCAGATCCCGTTCTTGTTGTTTCCACATCATGCGTCTACTTTGCGCCTGCTTCGATCACGCTTTCTTTCGAGTTTTTGTGTCCCTTTTTCAACTCCTGCGACAACTTCGGCCTGCACGTTGTCGATCCAGCCGAGCCATTTGGTGACGGCGCGCCTACCAACTCCGTGCGACCTCGACTTCCAGCCGTGGATGGAACATCCCACCGCCTTCGTGGTCCGACGAACGCTGAAATTGGCGGGGCGTCATGCCCACAAAGTTCCCAAACACCGTTGTGAAGTGCGCCTGGTTCTCGAACCCCACTCCAAGCGCGACTTCGACAATCTTCGCCTTGCCTTGACGGAGAAGTTCCTTCGAACGATTGATTCGCTCCTGCAAAATGAACTGATGCGGAGCTAAGCCGGTACTGAGCTTGAACAACTTGGAGAAATGCGATTGGCTCATGTCCGCTAACCTTGACAGCGCACTCACCGCCAGCGGCTGGTCTAAATGGTTTCGGATGTACTCGACAACCCGGGCCAGGCGTCGCGGAGGCATGCCGAACTCCCGTTCGCCGGGAGGGTATGACGCTTGGACAAAGGCGTCGGCCAGCGCGCATGCCAAATCGAGCGTGACGACCCCTGCTCTTAGCACGAGGAGATTCACGCCGTCGTCTTCAACTCCTTGGCGCGCCGAGTGCACGTCGTGGCACAGAGCCGCGCGTACTCCAGGATGTTTATTGGCCATCACGGAAGCCCCGATCGCCCTAGAGCAGATCAGCACACCGCGTTCGAAGCACCCCGTGTAGAGAGCCGAAGAAAGTTGATCCGTTATGCTCTGGTAGTCGCCTCCGCAAAGATTCGCGGCGCAAACATCTACGACAGAGTGTCCCTGCCCGGCAAACCTGGCTTTCAGGCGTTCCTTACATTCGAGTCCGAAGCCGTCCGAAGCAAACCCTATCCGCACGATTACTCCTCAAAGCCCATTCGCGAGCTGTAGTGCAACGCGTGTGCCAATTCGCAAGCGTTCACGGTACCGGCAAGTCGTTGAAAGTGAAGGAGGAAGAAGAGAATGTGGCGGACACTCGGTTCGAGCGCCCGTTCGGGCGTGACAACCTCGACGTTTCCGTCAAACCCTCGGCATGAGCGGCGGACAAACCGAAGTCCATGATTTACGGTCAGCCACCAAGAACATCTCCTTCTATTGAAAATAGGACGGATGGCAGATTCTCCGGCAAGCGTTGCAATGGACACAAAGATGCTTCGTGAAACAGCATTTGGATGCATATGGACCCTTGACCAATGATCAAATTTTGTTCGCCGTCGGTTGGCGACGGACATCTCGGTAACTATGAACGCTGAAGAGAGACGTCTCGAAGAGTCACGGAAGCGCAAAGTCCATTGGAAGCGCTGGGGACCTTACCTTTCCGAGCGCCAGTGGGGGACAGTCCGCGAAGACTACAGCCCTCACGGCACGGCTTGGGAGTTCTTTCCGCACGATCATGCCCGGTCGTGCGCCTATCGTTGGGGCGAAGACGGAATTATGGGCATCTCTGACCGGCATCAGCTCGTCTGCTTTGCGTTGGCCTTGTGGAATGGCCATGATCCGATCCTCAAAGAACGCCTATTTGGCCTCACGGGCAATGAAGGCAATCATGGCGAGGACGTGAAGGAGTATTACTTCTACCTGGATTCGACTCCCACGCACTCGTACATGAAGGCTCTGTACAAGTATCCCCAGCTTGAATTTCCATACGGAAAACTCGTGGAGGAAAACCGCCGCAGGAATCGATCTGATTTCGAGTATGAGTTGTTGGACACCGGCGCCTTTGACGAAAACCGTTATTTCGATGTCTTCGCCGAGTACGCCAAGGCGAGCGCCGAGGACATCCTGATCAAGGTCACCGCAACGAACCGAGGCCCGGCTGAAGCAGACCTGTCGCTTCTTCCGACTATTTGGTTCCGCAACACATGGTCGTGGGGCAGAGACGACTATCGCCCGGTCTTACGGGCAATCCAACGACTCAGCATTCCCAAGGAATACGGCATACCGGGAACAGGAGTAATCGAAGTCGAGCATAAAACCCATGGAAAGCGCTGGCTCCTTTTCGAAGGAGAACCTGAACTCCTTTTTACCGAGAATGAAACGAACGTCAGGAAGTTGTTTGGAGGCCAGAATCGCACACCCTACGTTAAAGATGGAATCAACGATTACGTCGTGCATGGAAATCGCGATGCTGTTAATCCTGAGAAGACCGGAACGAAAGCTTCTGCGCTGTACCGTTTGCGTGTAGCCTCTGGCGCTAGTGCGACGCTACGGTTGCGCTTGACCAACCAGGAGCCACAGATTGCTCGTCTTTCTGCGCCGCGGCTCGTCATCGCCGCCGCTCCCGAGACTGAGCTGCTTGGCCACAGTTTTGATTCCATCTTTGCCCTTCGCCGAATAGAAGCCGACGAGTTTTACGCCAAGCCCGTCCCTCAAAATCTCTCGGAAGACTTGAAGAACGTGCAACGCCAGGCCTTCGCCGGGTTGCTGTGGTCGAAACAGTTCTATCACCTCGATATACGCACTTGGCTTGACGGCGATCCCGCCGGCCCGCCACCGCCTGAGAGCCGTAAGAAGGGACGGAATCACGAGTGGTCCAGCCTCTATAATGCCGACGTCATCTCCATGCCGGACAAGTGGGAGTATCCCTGGTACGCCGCGTGGGATCTGGCGTTTCATTGCATCCCGCTGGCTCAGATCGATCCCGATTTCGCGAAGGAACAGCTCACCCTTCTTTTTCGCGAATGGTACATGCATCCCAATGGCCAACTGCCCGCCTACGAATGGGCCTTTGGAGACGTGAATCCTCCCGTACACGCATGGGCCGCGTGGCGCGTGTACAAGATCGAGAAGCGCGTACGAGGGACGGCAGATCGCGCCTTTCTCGAAGGCGCTTTTCACAAACTTCTGCTCAACTTCACCTGGTGGGTTAACCGGAAGGACGCGGAAGGAATGAACATCTTCCAGGGCGGCTTCCTCGGTTTAGATAACATTGGCGTGTTTGACCGATCTGCTCCGTTGCCTACGGGAGGATTTCTCGAGCAATCGGACGGCACAAGCTGGATGGGCATGTATTGCTTGAACATGCTGGCCATCGCTATGGAACTGGCCCGCGAAAATAGCGCCTATGAAAACGTCGCCAGCAAGTTCTTCGAGCATTTTGTCCGCATCGCGCAGGCGATGAACGACCCTCGGAATGGCATCGAACTATGGGACGAGCAAGACGGCTTTTATTACGACGTGCTGCACTTACCGAACGGCGATCGCCGCTACCTCAAGGTGCGCTCGCTCGTCGGGCTGATTCCCCTTCTTGGTGTCGAGTCTTTCGATTCCGAGCTTGTTGACCGCCTCCCCGGCTTCAAACACCGCTTGCAATGGTTCCTGGACTATCACCCCGACGTCCGAGCGCATATCGAGATATCTCAAACGAAGCACGGGCGTCGCGGCCTGCTTTCCTTGGTAAACGGCGGCCGTTTGAATCGTGTGCTCCGTTATCTTCTGGACGAATCCGAATTCCTATCGCCCTACGGTATACGGTCGATCTCCAGATTCCACAAAGATAATCCCTACGTCCTGCATGTAGACGGAATAGAGCGCCGGGTGGACTATGAACCTGCAGAATCCAGCACTGGGATCTTCGGAGGCAACTCCAACTGGCGGGGACCGGTATGGTTTCCCATCAATTTTCTGCTGATCGAAGCGCTCCAGAAATTTCATCACTTTTACGGGGATACCCTCACGGTTGAGCTGCCGACCGGCTCGGGCCGGCAAGCCTCTCTGTGGCAGGCGGCCGCGGAGGTTTCGCGCAGACTTACGCGAATTTTTCTGCGTTCAGCAAATGGGCACCGGCCGGTTTATGGCGGGCTAGATAAATTTCAGAACGATGCAAACTGGCGCGACCTCATCTATTTTCACGAGTTCTTTCATGGCGACAATGGGGCTGGCATCGGGTCGAGCCACCAGACCGGATGGACGGGCCTGGTTGCCAAGCTTATTGAGCAGAGCGGCCAAGGAGTGTAGTTGCGGACCGAAAATGAGGCTACTGAATCTGAGGAAGGGCTAACCAGGAGTTGACTGGCGCATGCTTCTTCGCCAGACTTTCCGCCAACAACAATGATCGTCACGACCGAATACGCAGATGTTCCTATGCCCGGTTCCCCGATGCGAATCTTCGTTGCGGCGCCTAAAGCGGAAGGCCGATATCCCGGTATCTGGTGCTTTTCCGACATTTTTCAGCTGACTCCGCCGATGCTACGAACGTGCGTGCGTCTGGCCGGATATGGATTTGTTGCCGCTGCGCCGGAAATTTATCGGCGCATCGAACCGGCCGGAACGGTGATCCCATTTGATGACGCCGGACGCACGCGCGGCCAGCAAGACGCCGCGAAAACTCCGGTTGCGCATTTTGATGCCGATTGTCGGGCTGGTTTGGACTGGCTCTCGAAACATCCCAGGGTCGCCTCAGGAAAAATCGGCGCTGTGGGCTTCTGCATCGGCGGCCACCTCGCCTTCCGTGCTGCATTCCAGCCCGATGTCCGCGCAACCGTCTGCTACTACGGGACAGGCATTCATGATGGCAAGCTCGGTCAGGACGCTGATGCCGGATCGTTGGCGCGTGCAAACGAAATTCGCGGTGAACTCCTGATGATTTTCGGAACAAAGGACCCGCACGTTCCGGATTCCGGACGCGAAACGATCGATCGGGAGCTGCGACGCTCCGGCGCCCACTATAAAACGCTCCTGTATCCAGCCGAGCACGCTTTCACACGCGATGAAGGACCCCGTTTCGATCCCGAGGCGACCGACCTGGCGTTCGCGGAGATGATTCGTTTGTTCCGTAGTGTTTTTCACGATTAACGAGACCAGTTCAGAGTCGTGCAATCAGCTCGTTCTAGGTAGCGCGTTTTGCTGGCAATCGTTTCACAAAACAATATGGCTCTTCGCTGCTTGGCCAAAGCCCAGACACATTCATTTTTGTCTAGAGCAAGAAGAGCGAAGATCCGGGCAAAGGCGGCTTTAGGACGTGAGACAGCGCCGGTCGCCCAACTCGTCTTACTCTGGCCTCGAAGCGCGTGGAGACCGTTGCGCTGCGGAGAGCGTGAACTCAGTCCTGCCAAGGGTCTGCAGGTCGCGCAATGCCAAAGCGCTTCATCTTGTAAACCAGTGTGGCGCGCTTCAAGCCAAGTCTTCCAGTTGCTCCGCGCGGGCCTCCGAGCTTCCAATTGGCGCGCTGGCAGGCGGCGAGAAATTCAAGACATCCACAGCGGAACGTCGGGAGATTATCGTTTTGCGGCGTTTGCAGCCGCCCAGAGGGAACCTGGATTAACCCGGTTGGGATGCAATGCCAGCATCTTCTCGTAAACGTCCCGCGCAGTCGATGTAGTTGCCACCGAATCGCTAAAGTCACGAAGGTAACCCCGGGTTTCCTCGATGTGGCGAGTGGAGCTATCGGGGTCAAGCACACCATGACCTGCGATCACCGCCCTCGGATGCAGGACTTCGATTTTATCCAGCGCCGCGAGCCACTCAGCCCTGGCCTTCTCATCGGCCTCGGCCAAATAGGGATGCGTGTTGTTGTAGACGGCATCCCCTGATACGACCAGGCCAATCGAGGGCACATGCAACGCAGTTGAATGCGCAGTGTCTGTATGCCCAAGCTCCACTACCTTTAGCTCTTCTCCCTCAAGATAGAGGGTATCTCCTTCCAGGATCTCGGGCGCTACCAACGGCGACGGAATTTGGCCAGGGAAGCGCGGCTCGTAGACGGTTCTCAAAAAGTCGGGCTTTATGTGGTTTTGAACGGCCGCAACTACAGAAGCGGTGGCAAGCGCTCTTGCGTTAGGGAACCTGTCTAGCAAGAGCTTCAGACCAAAGAAATGATCACCGTGGGCATGGGTGACGTAAATGGCTGTGAGGTTCTTGCCACTCTCGACGACCCAATCCAACAGCTCCTTTGAATGCTGCTCGGACAAGAACGTATCGACGAGGACGGCATCGCGTTCGCCATAAATAAGCGTGACGGTATTCGAGACCCAAGCAAGATCTTCCTTGCCGGGAGGCAGGCCGTGGGTGGCGCTAGCGCGCTTCTTGGTCAGAATCTTCCAGTTCAGGTTCGACATAACCTACTCCTTTTCAATCTTGCGTTTTCAACTTCCAGGCACCCCACTAGCGCATCTGTCGGGCCAGAGCGAAATGGACTGAAAACAAAGAAGGTCGGCCGCCGGATGCAAAATGTTGGCGACGCGTCCCTCTTTCGTGATCTAAAAACATGCGAGGGCTGGCTGACCGCCGTTCCTGCGTTAGTGCGGCCAGTGAAGCTCGCAGACGTTATGCGTAGGTCATTGGGGATCGCCCTTTCCCTCCCTGCCCCATGAAGCATCTGGGTGCCCAACGGGAGATGCCACCCGCGAATCGCACTATGTGTCCTGTTTTCAACGAAGAGAAGACACGTAACCCGCCAGCCGCATCGGAAGGAACTCCTATCACACAACATTCTTGGCGGAGGTTTGACGGCAACGTCTGGGCGGTGACGCAACTTCACTTAACGGACCTGGGTGCAGCTGCACCTTTCGGAGAGGTTTTTGAGTGAGCGTGGCGCGGGTCGGCCCGAAGACTAGGCGGGCTAAAAGTTCAAGTCGCAGGAGCTATGCGAAAAAAGTTCTGAGGTTAGTCGAACGCCGCTTGCAGGCTATCGAAGTCTCTGCTCAACAGCCATCGTTTCGCTTCTCGTGATTCTTTTCTGTTCTCTAAGACATCAGGGATGGCGCGATTAACGATGGCTAGACAGAGGCGCCTGACCCCATAGGGGTGGAACATTTTCGTTTGATTGCCAATGGGACTGGTCCTATTTCCATGCGATCTCCCACGAGCCACTGCTACCAAAGGTTCCGGCAGGTGCGCCGCCGTATCTTCGAACGAGCCGAATTGACCTTCTTGTGTCTGACTCTGTCTCACCATTTCTATGCTCCTTCGATTGCATGCGACCGAACTTTTCCAACTCTCGGCGGATTTGCTTCAACCATGATAGGCCGACACGGCCGATTAGATATGCAGCCACCGCCGTCTTCAGTGCAATTACAATCAGGCGCAAACCATTCTTCATCCAGATCACCTATGACTCTCAAATACAGCAACCTGTAATTGACCTCGACTCAGTCCTGCCAATGGTCAGCAGGCGGCGCAATACCAAGGCGCTTCATCTTGTAGAACAGTGTGGTGCGCTTCAAGCCGAGTCTAGCCGCTGCTCCTCGCGGGCCTCCGAGCTTCCAATTGGCACGCTGGCAGGCGGCGAGAATTTCTCGACGCACCTTCTCTTCCAGCGTCGGATTGGCAACCTCTGGCTCTGGCTCCAACGATGCACAGCTCTCGAGTGGCGCTGGTTCAAAGACTCCATCATTGGAAAGAATGACGCCGCGGGCGATGTAGTTTTGCAGCTCTCGAATGTTGCCGGGCCAGCAATGACGAACCACGGCGCGCATGGTTTCATCAGGTATGGTTTCGATGGTTTTGTCCATCGACGCGGCAAACTGTTGGACGAAGTATTCCACGAGTTCGGGGATATCGGCTTTCCTTTCGCGCAGCGGGGGCAGATAAATCGGAAAAGCATTCAGCCGGTAATACAGATCCTCGCGGAATTCACGGTCTCGAACCATTTGCTTCAGGTCCTGGTTCGTCGCAGCGACCACGCGAACATCGACGCGCGTGGTGCGTGTGCTGCCCACGGCCTCAAACTCACGCTCCTGGAGCACGCGGAGCAGCTTGGGCTGAAGCTCCAAGGGCATGTCTCCAATTTCATCGAGGAACAGGGTGCCGCGGTCCGCCAGCGCGAAGCGCCCAACATGAGAATGGATCGCGCCGGTGAAGGCTCCGCGTTCATGTCCGAAGAGTTCGCTCTCGAGAAGGCCGGCCGGCATGGCCGCGCAGTTCACCTTCACCAGATTTCGATTTCGGCGCGGGCTGAGCTCGTGAATCGCCTGCGCAATGACCTCCTTGCCGGTGCCGGTTTCACCGGCAATCAAGACGGTTGTATTCGTGCCCGCCACCGCCTCGACTTGGCTGAGAATTGCGCGCAGGCTGCCGCGGCGCCCCACGATTGTGTCCAGGAACGAGGATTCCGTGCGCTCTAGCCTGCGTGCTGTCCGTTCATCTCCACGATGGAAAGCGCCATTCATCGGCGAGCTTTCCGGATATGCAATAGTTTGTCTGACCGAATTTGATGCTGTGCTCATGTTCTGCTCCCATTTCTGCTCAGCTACGCATGCACTTCCGCGGTCGTGAGCTGACCAGAATTCCTGCCTGCAAGAGCGACCCTGGGATCCGAAAACCGTCTTTCCGTGTCTCGCGAGAAAGCCAAGCCCTTATCGCCTGGGTGCCGATCAATCAGCAGCATGTCGCCCTGGTGCACTTGAGCAGTGGCCAGTAGTCTGGCAATTGGGCAGACCACATACTGCTCAATGGCTCGTTTCAAGTGGCGCGCTCCGTATCGCTGGTCGGTTCCTTCTTGCAACAGGAACTCGCGGCCTTCCTCGGTGATGCGAAATAGGAACGGCCCCGTCGTCGAATCCAACACGCGCTTCTGAACATTGCGCAGTTCGATCTCCAGCACTTCGTCCAGCTCCTCGCGCTTCAGGGGATGGAACACCACCAGTTTGTCCAAGCGATTCATAAACTCAGGCGAGAACCTGCGCCTGGCCGCTTCTACTGCCGCCCTCTCCACCTTTTTCTGCAATCCTGCTCTGGGCTTGTCGTTCGGCTGGATGAATCCCATGCCTCCTTGCAGCAGATCCGCGATCTGGCTGCCTCCCAGGTTCGACGTCAGAAAAATCACTGTTTGCGACAAATCCACTCGCCGATTGTCCCCCGATGTAAGCGTCGCTTTATCCAGCATCCCCAACAGCAACTGCCACAGCGCATCACTTGCCTTCTCGATTTCGTCAAACAGCAAGAAACTCAGTTTTAGCCCTTCGCGGTGGCTTGCGGCCAACGCCTCTTGCGTGATGAGCGGGTGCGTTTCCCGGTGTCCCAGATACCCTGGCGGCGAACCAATCAACTTGGCGATTTCGTGGGAGTGTTGAAATTCCGCGCAGTCCACTTTGATCACTGCTCGGCTGTTTCCGAACAGAATCTCGGCCGCTGCCTCGACCGTGCGCGTTTTGCCTGAACCGGTCGGCCCTAGAAACAGCAGGTTACCCACTGGGCGTCCGGTACAATGCAGACCAGCACAAAACACTTGATAAAGATCGACAATCGCTTGCACAGCCTCTTCCTGCCCCACGACCTTTTCCCGCAGCGCACGCTCAAACTGGGAAGCTGTAGAACTCCGTTTTCCCGTGTCCAAGACTCCGGAAAGCCCGTGATCTGCGCCTTCCCCGAAGCGTGCCCCGAATTCTCTTTTATGTGCCGATTGTGTTGCTGCGACCATGACTGCTCCTTCCACTGACCACGCTCAAGTCACCGGGACCCGTTAGAGTTCATTTCTCCGAACTCTCGTCAGATTCCCTTTCCAACCGCTCTCTCCTGATCCACTCTCGGATGTACGGCGGACAGTTTTTAATCTGCACGTCCCCGTCGCACTTAGCGAGAAAGATGACCGCCTCTCGATCCACCAAGGTGAGGTCTTTCAGGTCCAGGACGATCGGGCGGCCGCGTGTTTCTGCGCTGAACAGCCTTTCCAATTCGGCCACACTTCCAGCGTCCATTCGGCCGCTCAGTCTAAAAACCGCCTCCCCGTTGGCTGCTCTTGTGATCCGAAGCATCCAGCCTCTTTAGAAATTCTTACTTCCCTGTGAGGTCCGTCACATACATCTTCATGTAAGCAAACACTGCACCACTCGTAATCTTATGAAAACAAAAGAGAAAGGTAGACAGGCTAATCTCGTGAATCACGCGAATTCCGTGAATTCCGTGAATTCCGCAATTTAGATAACCCTACGTCACATGTTCAGCGAAATTTGAATTGGAGCTTGTTGATTTTCAGGGCCTTGATGCGGGTCTCAAGAGTCGATGCTGGAATTCCAAGCTTGGCTGCCGCCCCTGTCGGTCCGGAAACCCGGCCCCTAGTGGTGGCCAGCGCCGCCTCGATAATCTCACGCTCACTGAGCGGCTCAGCCTGCCCCTTGACGAGTGGCGTCGCTTTAACCAGAGACGCAGTCGGAAGAAGTTCTTTGGAAAGCCACAATTCGTCAATTGCAAAAACGTCGCCAGAGCTCAGGATTACAGACCTCTCAATTACGTTTTGCAATTCCCGGATGTTGCCTGGCCAGTCGTAGGACTGCAACAGATCGAGCGTCTTCTTTTCGATCGAGCGGATATCCTTCCCCGCCTTGGTGGCGTAGCGTTGGACGAAATACTCGACCAGCAGCAGGAGATCGTCCTTTCGTTCTCGGAGGGGCGGCACTTCGAGGGGAAACACATTGAGCCGGTAAAAGAGGTCCTGGCGAAAGGTCCCATTGGCTACTGCCGCCTTTAAGTCACGATTCGTCGCAGCGATGACGCGAACGTCGATATGGATAGGGTGCCCTCCCCCAACCCGTTCCAATTCCCGTTCTTGGAGCACCCGCAATAACGCGACCTGAGTGTCAGGCAGAAGTTCGCCCACTTCGTCCAGGAAAATCGTTCCGCCGTCAGCGAGTTCAAAACGGCCAAGCCGCCTTTGCATGGCTCCTGTGAAGGCCCCTTTTTCGTGTCCGAACAGCTCCGAGGGGATCAAGTCACGGGGGATAGCCGCACAGTTAACGCTAACGAAGGCTCGCGCGGATCTCTGAGACTTTTTGTGGATTGCGCGAGCAATGAGTTCTTTGCCGGTGCCCGTCTCCCCTGTTATCAAGACCGTGGAGTCGGTGGGAGCGACTTTCGCGATCCGAGAAAGAACAACCTTCAACAGATTCGAAGTGCCAACAATTTCATCGAACATCGAGGCCCGAACCACTTCATCACGGAGAGCTATGTTTTCCCTATAAAGCTGGTCCTTGAGAAGCTTGAGAGCGTCCTCGGCGCGCTTACGGTCGATGCCCTGCGCGATGCCGGCAGCAATGGAGGCCAGGGTCTCCAGCGCACTCTCGGTAAGCGCTTGCCTGGAGAACATTCCCATGACGCCTACGACCCTGTCCTCGACCACGAGAGGGTAACCGGCAAAGGATTGCATTTTTTCAGCCTTGGCCCAGTTGTGATCACTGATTCGCGGATCGTTTTGGACATCATTGGTCAGATGCGCTTTTCTTTCTCGGGCAATTAGGCCGATCTTAAGCTGCCCAACGGGGATTCGACTGAATCGACCATCCAGACGGGTGTACATCCCTGCGCTTGCTTCCAACTCTAACTCTGTGCCCCCGCTCTTGAGCGTCCAAATGCGGGCAAATGCCGCATCGAAATGTCGAACTATAGTCTCAGCGCAGCGATGCAGAATACCCCTCAGAGTGTCTTTACTTGCCAGCGCCATAGCGATCTCTGCACGGAACGCCGATAGGCGCATTCGCTCCGACATCACCGCCCGCAACTGGTCTTCAGCGTGCTTTTGTTCACTCAGATCGAGCACGAAAGCGACGCCTTCGTTCCTACTTCCTTCAAACATCGCGCCGCCAAGCAACACAGGAATGCGGATGCCATCTTTTTTGAAATACTCCTTCTCATAAGGCTGAACGGCTCCGGTTCTCCCCACCTCTGCTATGGCCTGTTCATCGCGCTCGCGCCATTCGGCCGGCGTCAGGTCCGTCCAGCGCATGCGACCTGAGGCGAGATCCTCACGGCCGTATCCAACCATCCGTAGAAATGCGTCATTCGCTTCAAGAATCTGACCCTCGACGTCCCACATAAAGATTCCGACAATGTTAGCGTCCACCAACCGCCGGATCTTCGCTTCACGGTTCTGGAGTTCACGGTAAAAGCGGCTGGTCTCGGCCAACAGTTCCTGGCTCGCGTTTAGTTTCTGGCGTTCGAGTTCCGCCTCGCTACGCAGGCGCTCCTCGCGTTCCGCCGTAACGCGGCGCAATTGGGCCATCTTGACGTGCGTAGCCACGCGTGCCAGCAGCTCTCGCGACGTAAACGGCTTCACGAGATAATCGTCGGCGTCGGCCTGCAGCCCTTCCACGCGCGACTCCTCGCCCGCTCGCGCAGAAACCAAGATCACCGGCGTGCTGCAGAGGGCTGAGTCCTCGCGAATGGCTCGCAGTAAGGCAAACCCATCCATCCTCGGCATCATGACGTCGGCTAGCACAAGGGCAGGGCGCAACTGTCGTGCGGCTTCCAAGGCTTGGCTGCCGTCAGCGACGGGGTGCACCTGGTATCGATCAGTCAGCAGGCGCAGGAGGTATCGACGCATGTCCGTGTTGTCATCGGCCAGGATTATCAGTTCGCGTTTCGCCGTCGGTTTGAGCTCCGGCGAGGAAGTGGGCAACGGTAGTTCGCCAAGCATCGCCACTTCGTCTGCCCCGCCCGATTCATCTCCCAGCCACTGTTGTGCCTCTTTGACATAAGCTTCGGCTCGAATTTTGGTGGACGT
>Ga0310916_10001059_pt1 | contig 15943 bp, 17 predicted proteins | sample GREbulkMGLF176_FD_203444 | JGI IMG/M metagenome (GOLD analysis project Ga0310916, IMG submission 203444) | Lab enrichment of tropical soil microbial communities from Luquillo Experimental Forest, Puerto Rico - GRE.bulkMG.LF176 | ecosystem: Environmental > Terrestrial > Soil > Tropical forest >...
CCGTTGAAGAGACCTTTTTTCCGGTTGTTGCGCAGACAGACCAGCTTATCGCCGGCCAAAGGCATTTCACCCTCGAAGCCGCGTCGTTCGCGCATGCGTGCGTTGTACGCCCGTCGCGTCGCATTGCACCCTACCAGAACCTGATCGGCCTCGAGTACGCTATCCGGATCGAGGTCGCCTTTGCGCAAAACCTCGCTCTCGCCGTATCGCCCGGGTTCGATGTAGTCGCCCGCGCGTATATCCATCGACAACCGCACAATCGGATCGTCCTGAGCTTGTCGATGCACCTCGGTGAGCATCGCGTCAGGTTCTCCCTCGGTGAAAAAGCCGCAGCCCTGGATCGGCGGCAGTTGCGCCGGGTCGCCAAGGACCAGCACCGGCACGCCGAAGGAGAGGAGGTCGCGCCCGAGTTCGGCGTCGACCATTGAACATTCGTCGATGATGATCAGTTGCGCCTTCGACGCGGGTGCCTCGTCCCAGAGATCGAAGCTGGGCACTTCCTCGCCGCTCTCACGCGCCCGGTAGATAAGGCTGTGAATAGTTGATGCGCCGCGGCAGCCTTTCCCTCGCATGACCGATGCCGCCTTGCCGGTGAAAGCGGCGAATTTCACCTCTCCGTCCGCCTCATCGGCGATGTGCCTTGCGAGAGTCGTCTTGCCTGTGCCGGCATAACCGAACAGGCGAAAGACCTGCGGTGCACTACTCGTGCCGGGTCCGGATTTGAGCCAGTCGGCAACCGATTTGAGGGCTTCGTTTTGATGCGGGGTAAACTGTGTCATGCGGGCAAATCAGTAGCGCATTGAGGATGTTGACGAAAGAACAAAAATAGAACGCAATTTTTCATGTCCTTGGATTCTTTTCCTGCTGCATCCGCGCCGGCACATTGCCCTTTGCGGTGCACCATGTTTAACGTCGCGGCCCTTTGCGGCGACGGAATCCTGCATGGCCCGTGATCAGATCGACATGACCCCGATCGAGGCGCGCGACGAGCTTGTCGCCTGGCTCGAAGCGGGTTGCAAGCCGAAGGAGCAGTTCCGCGTCGGCACCGAGCACGAAAAATTTGCCTTCACCGTGGCCGACCACCGTCCGGTCCCTTACTCAGGCAAGCGCAGCATTCATGCCCTGCTTGAAGGAATGCACGGTCTGCTTGGCTGGGATCCGATCATGGAGGGCGACAACATCATCGGCATGTTCGATGTCACCGGCGGCGGTGCGATTTCGCTCGAGCCCGGCGGACAGTTCGAACTCTCTGGTGCGCCCCTCGACAATGTGCACCAGACGGCAGCCGAACTCATGGCGCACCTTGCGCAGCTGAGGGAAGTGGCGAAGCCACTTGGCATCGGCTTTCTCGGCATCGGCATGACGCCGAACTGGACCCGTGCCGATATGCCGAAAATGCCCAAAGGCCGGTACGAGATTATGACGGCCTACATGCCGAAGGTCGGTAAATACGGCCTCGACATGATGTATCGCACGTGCACCGTGCAGGCGAACCTCGACTTCGCCAATGAAGCCGACATGGTCAAGAAGCTACGCGTCTCACTCGCCCTGCAGCCTGTCGCGACCGCGCTGTTCGCCAATTCACCATTCACCGAGGGCAAGCCCAACGGATTTCTCTCGTTTCGCTCCGAGATCTGGCGCGACACAGACAACCAGCGCGCCGGTATGCTGCCCTGGGCTTTCGAAGATGGGATGGGTTTCGAACGCTGGACCGACTATGCCCTCGGCGTGCCCATGTACTTCGTCAAGCGGGGCGACAAGTACATCGATGTGTCGGGAAGATCTTTCCGCGACTTTTTCGCCGGCAAACTTCCTGAACTGCCCGGCGAACGCCCGACGATTTCAGATTGGGCCAACCATCTGAGCACAATTTTCCCCGAGGTGCGGCTCAAACGTTACCTCGAAATGCGCGGAGCCGATGGTGGCCCGTGGCGACGGTTGCCCTCGCTCACGGCCTATTGGGTTGGGCTGCTCTACGACGATGATGCTCTTAACGCTTGCTGGGACATGGTCAAGTCGTGGACAACGGCGGAGCGGCAGAAGCTGCGAGACGACGTTCCGCGGCTGGGATTCAAGGCTGAAATTCGCGACCGCAATGTGTTCACCTTGGCGCAGGAAACACTGAGGCTTTGCTCTCGCGGGCTCGGGCGGCGCAAACGGTTCGACCGCAATGGCTGGGACGAGACGCGCTACCTGCGGCCGCTGGAGGAATCCATCGCCCGCGGCATTACACCGGCCGAAGAACTCCTCGAGAAATTCCACGGCGAATGGAACGATTCGGTCGAGCCGATCTTCGACGAATACGCCTACTGATTTCTCCGGCGCGAAATTACTCCGCCGCCTGTGCAGCTTCCGACAGGTTGTCGAGCGATGAAATGATGTGCTCGGCAAGCGCGTCGGCGAGCGCCGAGCTTTCGTGGGCATTGCGAACAAGGCCGACGCGGCAACTCGGCAGATCCGGAAATCCATCTGATGCCGAAAGCACGCGCATGCCCGGACGGAGCCCGGATTCCGGCAGCACCGATACAGCAAGTCCCGCGAGCACGGCGGCGGCGACTGCGCCGGCGTTCGAACTAGAGTAGAGCACGCGGAAGGGGCGACCGATCGTTTCCAGGCGATCGATAGCGATTCGTCGCCACGTGCAACTTGGCCTGCCGAGCGCCAACGGCATGCGCTCCTCGAGATGAGTCGAATGGCGATTTGACGTAACCCACAGCAATCGCTCGCTGCGGAATGTTTCCGAGGCCCGCTTTGACTCGCAATTCGTGACGATTGCAAGATCGATTTCGTTTGCGTCGATGCGCTCAAGCAGATCGACCGAAGGTTCGCAGATTACGCTCAGTTCGACAGCTGGGTAGCTGTGCGAGAAGCGAGCCATGATCTCAGGCAGATAACGGTCGGCGTAATCGTCGGGCACTCCGAGGCGGACGCGGCCGGACAGTTCGCCGTCGGAAAATGCAGCCAGGGTTTCGATATTGAGTTTGACGATCCGGCGCGCGTAGTCGAGCAGGCGCTGTCCATCATCGGTCAACTTCGACGCGCGGCCATCGCGCGCAAAGATTGGGCGCTCCAGTCTTTCTTCCAGCCGCTTCATCTGCATCGAAACGGCGGACTGAGTCTTGTTCACGACCTCGGCGGCCTTGGTGAAGCTACCGGTTTCGGAAATGGCGATGAAGGTGCGCAGTTGGTCGATATCGAGCATTGCCGTCATTGGCGCGGTCCTAGATAGGCCGGGAGAGCCGGCTGACTATATCACTATTCCTGATCAGTCAGATTAAAAACATTCGTTTCACTAATCAATCCCCGCAGTGCAATATCCCTAGGCTTCCAGTGGAATCGGGTGGGGATTTCGGGTGGTTCTGGGCGGCGCCAGAGCTGATTTTGGCGCTGTAACCCGCGAACTGAATGGAGACTGATATGAGCGCCAAATATGTTGTTTTGCCCGTGGCCGGCAGCGCTCTGGTACGAGCTTTGGCTTCGTTGCTGGCCTTGGTGTCCTACTGGCTCAAAGAGCTTGCTCGCGCGCGCCGCCACAGGCGCGAGGCCAGCGTATTGACCGGGCTGGACCGCCGAATGCTCGCCGATATCGGCATCACGCGCGCCGATCTTCATGATGCGTTCTCCGAGCCGTTCTGGGACGACCCTACGGCCCTTCTGCGTGAGCGCGCTCTGGAGCGGCGCCTGAATCACTCGATCAGGCGCGCAGAGTTCGACCTGGCCGCACGGCGTCCTGTGTCGGGACGGCCTCAGCAGCAGGCGACGTAACGAGTAAGAAAACGGCCGATCCCTCTCGTCGGCCGCTCGATCCGACATCCGCGATCATCCCCTCTCGCGGCCGGATCCGCGCCCGTCGGCCCCTCCGGCGGGCGCTTACATTTGTTGGGCAAGGACGCCGTCATGTGTCCCAGACCCTCCTGCACAATTCTTCAGCGGTGCGTTAACATGCGGTCGGGGCAAAGCTACCGGTTCTCGAATTCGGGCGGGCGCGCATGCGATTTCCACTTTGGCTGTCGGCCGCGCTCATTCTGGCCGTATGGGCGCCGCTTCTACCGGCGCATGCCCAAACCGGGTTCGACCGTCGCGGTGGCGACTACACGAATTTCCCAATCCGCAACGGTGATCCGGCAGTGTGCGCCGCTCGCTGCGAACGCGACCCACGTTGCCGTGCCTGGAGCTTCTCGTATCCACGCACAGCCAACGCGATTGCCACCTGCTGGTTGAAGAGCCAGGTACCTGCGCGCACGGAGGACAAGTGCTGCGTTTCCGGCGTTCGCGGCGCCGGCGTCATTGAGCCGCGCAAGGGACCAGTTGAATATTCCATCGACCGCGCCGGCGGCGACTATCGCAGTCTTGAAATTGCCGCTGATTCTGCGGGCGCACCGTGCAAGGCAGCGTGCGAAGCTGACAACAAATGCCGTGCGTGGACTTATGTGCGGCCGGGCTACATTGGTGCTTCAGCGCGGTGCTATCTCAAGGATCACATCACACGGCCGAAGAGTAAGCCGTGTTGTATTTCTGGTGTTTTGCGCTAGCGGCCGCGATCAGCGCACGGCGGTAAAAAATCGTGACAAACGCAAGCCGGAAGGCCATTCGCTCAACGGGCGATTCTTGGTGGCGAGGTCCCAGGAGCCAACGACGGCGTCCACGCGACCCACCAGATCATTCACCGGCAACATGCCGACGCCGCCGGCGCGCACGGGCACCCGACTGTCAGAGGAATTGTCGCGGTTGTCCCCCATGACGAACAGGTGGCTGGGCGGCACAACCACCTCCGCCATGTCGTCGTATGCCGCGCGAGGCAGCATCTTGAATATCGAGTGCTCGTACCCGCCGGGTAGTGTCTCGATATAGCGCACGGCTGATACCGCGCGGCCATCCCCGACCTCGACCTGACCCTCACCGGCGGGACGCACGTCGACCGGCGCGCCGTCTATCCACACCTGTCCGCGATGCACGGCGATGCGGTCACCGGGCAAGCCGATGACGCGCTTAACCCAAACCTGCGACCGGTCGCCTGGCCACCGAAACACGACGACATCACCGCGTTTGGGCAAAGTCGCGAAAACCCGCGGAGTGTTCGGCAAGGTCAGAAAAGCGGGGAGGGAAGCCGCGCTGTAGCCATATGGAAATTTTGTCGCCAGCAATTCATCGCCAATCAGCAGCGTGGGCTCCATCGAGCCGGATGGCACGTAGAACGGTTCCGCGATTGCGGTTTTCGCAGCAACCACGATCAGCACGATAACAGCGATATCGGCGATATTCTTGATCCATCGGGCAGGGCGCGAGTTGTTCTGCATTCGGCTTACTCCATCACTACGCGGTGCCGCCCACCGTGATCTTGTCCATGCGCAGGCTCGGTTGACCGACACCCACCGGCACGCCCTGGCCGTTCTTGCCGCAGGTGCCTATCCCTGGGTCGAGCGCAAAATCATTGCCGATCATGCTGATGCGATGCAGATCAGTAGGGCCGTTGCCGATCAGCATCGCGCCCTTGACCGGTGCACCGATCTTGCCGTTTTCGATCCGGTAGGCCTCGGTGCACTGAAACACGTATTTGCCCGACGTGATGTCGACCTGACCGCCGCCAAAGCTCACGGCGTAAAGTCCATTTTTGACCGAGGCGAGGACCTCTTTCGGATCGCGATCGCCCGCGAGCATGTAGGTGTTGGTCATGCGCGGCATCGGCACGTGTGCGTGCGATTCGCGCCGGCCGTTACCGGTCGGCGCCATCCCCATCAACCGGGCATTCTGCCTGTCCTGCATGTAGCCCACGAGGATTCCGTCTTCGATCAGCACGGTGCGGTTGGTCGGTGTGCCTTCATCGTCGATGGACAATGATCCGCGGCGTGCTTGAATGGTGCCGTCATCGACAACCGTGACCCCTTTGGCCGCAACGCGCTGCCCCATGAGGCCGGCGAACGCCGAGGTCTTCTTGCGATTGAAGTCGCCTTCGAGTCCGTGGCCCACCGCCTCGTGCAACATCACGCCGGGCCAGCCCGAGCCGAGCACGACATCCATTTCACCCGCCGGAGCCGGAATGGCCTGAAGGTTGACCAGGGCCTGCCTGATCGCTTCATTTACTGCCCCTTGCCAGGTACGCGGCTCGATCAGCCGCTGGAAGCCTTCACGGCCGCCAAACCCATAGCTGCCAGATTCCTGTCGATCGCCGTCTCCGGCAACGATCGATACGTTCATCCGCACCATCGGGCGGATGTCGCGATAGGTTTCCCCGTCAGCGCGCAGGATTTCGACGACCTGCCAACTCGCCGCGACGCTAGCCGATACCTGCCGGACGCGTGCATCCTTCTCGCGGGCATAGGCATCGATCGACTCAAGCAATTTCACTTTTGCTTCGAAGGCCGGGAAGCCCAAAGGATTTTCGTCGTCATAGAGCTTGCGGTTAGTGCGCGCCGGCGCCTCGGCATAGGTTCCGCTGTGTCCGCCTTTGACGGCGCGGACCGCTTCGGCGGCGCGTTCAAGCGCGCTTTCGGACAGGTCCGAGGCGTGCGCATAGCCGACGGCTTCGTCCTTCACCGCGCGCAGGCCGAATCCCTGGACCGTATCGTAGGTCGCCTGCTTGAGACGGCCGTTGTCGAACGTCAGGGCTTCAGCCTGGCGGTACTCAAGGAACAGTTCCCCGTCATCCGCGCTATCAAGCCCGCGTCCGAGGATCTTGAGCACTTTGCCGCGATCGAGTCCGGCACGGTCGATAAGAGAGGAGGGTGATGTCATGCTTGGCTCCGCCACGCGCGAACCCAAAGATAATGTCGCGGAAGCCTGGCCGCGAGGGGTGTCACGGCAGCTTGTCGTAGCCCTCGCCGAAACCGGCAAGGCTCATTGGGAAGCCGATACCTTCTTCCGGTGTCTGGAAAATAATGAAGGTCGCGCTCTTGCCGGTACGAAGTTTTTTGATGAGTTCGTCGTCCATGACCACTTCGGCTATGCACCCGTTGGGTAGACAACGCACGAAACCCGCCCGTCCAATATCAGCCTGGTCGATCTTGAGCCCCAGCCCTGACGGCAGCAGCACACCCAGCGGGGCAACCACGCGCATGAGGCGGCTTCTCTGGTCGGCGGTCTTGAGCACGATGACGGTCAAACCGACATTGGCGCGGTCTTCCGCCGTTACACTCTGAATGAGGGCGCACTGCTCGGACTTGGCTCCCGGTGGAGTATCGCAGCGAATCTGCCAGTCCCTGTGCACCGATTTGACCGCACCTTGAGCCAAGGCATGTCCGGCACCCGCGAGCGTCAGCAACACGCCCAGCAAGATTGCCTTGCGTCGCGTCGCGCCCCTCAAAGCCCGTCTGCCAAGCCCGAAAATTCCCATGATCAATCCTTTGCAATCCAGAGCGCGCCCACCTTGATACCCCGAAGCACAGGCGAATCGCGGCCCGGACAGCATTCTATTCGCCCTCTTTCGGTCATGCCCGGGCGGTCCTGTCAAGCAAGTATGGCCGTTGGGGGGCGCGGCTATAAGGCGGACGCTACTGCCCTTTTTGGATAAGCTTGGATAAGCCGTTTGTCGCATGCGGGCCCTTATAAGGCTCATTGCGGGAGGACTGGAATTGTGGTTTGAGAGGCCGGGATTTCCCCCCGTCCCGTTGCGCCGCCCAAGCTGCCACGCCCGTGGCAATGCCGTGCTCAGCGGGTCGCGCCGAACATCATGTCCTGTGGTGGGCGGCAAAAAAGGGGCCTGAAGCAAGGCCGTTTTTTCGTCGAAGGAGCGCATTGAACAATGCTGGTGCTCAAGCGGTTGATCACATTCATCGGCACAAGCGTGCCCCTCATGACCGCGAAAGTGGCGCTAGCCGCGGCGGGCCAGCCGGAGCCTTGGCAGCTCGGCATGCAGAAGGGCGCAACCCCGGTGATGGATGATATCATCTGGTTCCATGACTTCCTGTTGTGGGTGATTTCGGCGATCGCGCTCTTCGTTTTGGTGCTGCTGATCATGGTGATGGTGAAATTCAATGCGCGCAGCAACCCGGTTCCCTCGCGCACGACCCACAACACCGCTATCGAGGTGCTGTGGACAGTCGTCCCGGTTCTCGTTCTTGTAACGATCGCGGTGCCATCGTTCCGCCTGCTGTTTTTCCAGCTCAATGTCCCGAAGGCGGACGTGACCGTGAAGGCCACCGGCAAGCAATGGTTCTGGAGCTACAGCTACCCCGACAGCAAATTCGAATTCGACTCGCTTCTTGCCTGCGACCCGGAACGCACCAAGTGCGAACAGCCGCGCCTGCTCGCGGTGGACAATGAGATGGTCGTGCCGGTGAACAAGATCGTGCACGTGCTTACGACCGGCAGCGACGTCATCCACTCATTCGCGGTGCCTGCGTTCGGCATCAAGATCGACGCGATCCCGGGCCGCATCAACGAGACATGGTTCAAGGCGGAGCGCGAAGGCAAATACTACGGACAATGCTCCGAGCTTTGCGGCAAGGACCACGCCTTCATGCCGATCGTGGTGCGCGTGGTGAACGAGAAGGACTACAGCGCTTGGCTTGAGGACGCGAAGAAGAAATATGCAACCGACGGCAGCCGCGCGACCACAGTGGCTGCGGCCGGTGGTGCCGACTGAAGACTACGCTGGCGACAATGATGAGGTCGAAGGACAATAACGATGGCTAGCAATACGGCTGCTCCACACGCCACCCGCGATGCGCACGCACACGATGCGCACGAAGCGCATGAGCACCACCCCACCGGCTGGCGGCGCTTCGTTTACTCGACGAACCACAAGGACATAGGAACGATGTACCTGGTGTTCGCGCTCGTCGCCGGCGTGATCGGTGGCCTGATGTCGATCGCCATCCGGATGGAATTGCAGAACCCGGGCATTCAGATTTTCCCGACCCCGCACGAGTTCAACGTGTTCGTGACGGCGCATGGCCTGATCATGATCTTCTTCATGGTGATGCCGGCGATGATCGGCGGCTTCGGCAACTGGTTCGTGCCGCTGATGATCGGCGCGCCGGACATGGCCTTCCCGCGCATGAACAACATTTCGTTCTGGCTGCTGCCGGCGTCCTTCGCGCTGCTGCTCACATCGACCTTTGTCGAGGGGGAGCCAGGATCAAACGGTATCGGCGCCGGCTGGACGCTCTATGCGCCGCTATCGACCAGCGGACATCCGGGGCCGGCGGTCGATTTCGGTATTCTGGCGCTGCACCTTGCCGGTGCCTCCTCGATCCTCGGCGCCATCAACTTCATCACGACCATTTTCAACATGCGTGCGCCGGGCATGACCCTGCACAAGATGCCGCTGTTCGTCTGGTCGATCCTGGTGACGGTGTTCCTGCTGCTGCTGGCGCTGCCGGTGCTCGCGGGCGCGATCACGATGCTGCTGACCGACCGTAACTTCGGAACGACGTTCTTCTCCGGCGACAATGGCGGTGATCCGATCCTGTACCAGCACCTGTTCTGGTTCTTCGGCCATCCCGAAGTTTACATCCTGATCCTTCCGGGCTTCGGGATGATCAGCCAGATCGTCGCGACCTTCAGCCGCAAGCCGGTGTTCGGCTATCTCGGCATGGCTTACGCCATGGTCGCAATCGGCGGCATCGGCTTCGTGGTGTGGGCGCACCATATGTACACGGTCGGCATGTCGACCGGCGCGCAGGCCTACTTCATCGCGGCGACGATGGTGATCGCCGTGCCGACAGGCGTGAAAATCTTCTCGTGGATCGCCACCATGTGGGGCGGCTCGATCGAATTCCGCACGCCCATGCTGTGGGCGCTTGGTTTCATCTTCCTGTTTACGGTCGGTGGCGTTACCGGCGTCGTGCTGGCGAATGCGGGTGTCGATCGCGTTCTACAGGACACCTATTACGTGGTGGCGCACTTCCACTACGTGCTTTCGCTCGGCGCGGTCTTCGCCATTTTCGGCGGCTGGTATTACTGGTTCCCGAAGATGAGCGGCTACATGTACAACGAAACCATCGGCAAGTTGCACTTCTGGGTGACCTTCGTCGGCGTGAACCTCGTCTTCTTCCCGCAGCATTTCCTCGGGCTCGCCGGCATGCCGCGCCGCTATGTCGATTATCCGGACGCGTTCCACGGCTGGAACATGGTCTCGTCGTTCGGGTCGTACATCTCCGGCTTTGGCGTGATCATCTTCTTTTTCGGACTGATCGAGGCTTTCGCCAAGAAGCGCGTGGCCGGAAACAATCCGTGGGGTGCTGGCGCAACCACGCTGGAGTGGACGCTGTCATCGCCGCCGCCGTTCCATCAGTTTGAAACGCTGCCGCGGATCAAATAGGGCGCCGGCCTAGCTCATGTCACTTGTCAGCGAAGGTGTAGAAGTTCGCGGTCCGCTCGTCGCCGGCGTTGGTGAGCCGAGCCTGGCGACCGTCGGCGACTACATCGCGCTGATGAAGCCTCGGGTCATGTCGCTCGTGGTATTCACCGCTTTGGTAGGCCTCGCAGTTGCCCCCGGATCGCTGCATCCGGTCGCTGCCTTTACCGCATTACTTTGCATTGCTGTTGGTGCTGGCGCCGCTGGCGCGCTCAATATGTGGTACGACGCCGATGTCGACGCGCTGATGACGCGCACGGCACGCCGTCCTGTGCCGATGGGGCGCGTGCGTCCGGGCGAAGCGCTGGCGTTCGGCCTGACGCTCGGCTCGTTCGCCATTGTCGTCCTAGGGCTACTCGTGAACTGGGTGGCAGCGGCGCTGCTTGCCTTCACAATCTTCTTCTATGTCGTGATCTATACGATCTGGCTCAAGCGTTCGACCCCGCAGAATATCGTCATCGGCGGAGCCGCCGGAGCATTCCCGCCAATGATCGGTTGGGCGGCGGTGACCGGGTCGCTGAGTCTCGAACCCGTCCTGCTGTTTCTGATCATCTTCTTCTGGACGCCACCGCATTTCTGGGCGCTGGCGCTTTACCGCACCGAAGATTATGCGCGAGCGCGTATTCCGATGCTGCCCGTGGTGTCGGGTGACGCGAGCACCAGGCGTCAGATCATCCTCTATACGCTCGTTCTTGTACCGCTCGGAGTGGCGCCCTGGGCTTTCGGCTATACCGGCGCGCTTTACGGCGTCACGGCCCTCGTGACCGGTGCCATCATGGTGATGCTGGGCTGGCAGGTTTTTCGCGAAAGCCGCCCAGCGGAACGTGCAAGCCGTAATCTTTTCGCCTTCTCGATCCTATATCTGTTTCTTCTGTTTGCGGTGCTGCTGGTCGAACGCGGATGGGGCGGGCTGATCGCCCGATTGGCAGCGTGAGCAAGGAAATCGCCATGAGCGAGAATTCTGACGACGACGGCATCGTGCTCACCGAAGCACAGAAACGCGCGCGGCGGTCCCGTTCGATTGCCATTGCTCTGGCACTGGCAGCTCTGGTTGTGTTGTTCTACGCAATGACCTTGGTGAAAGGGCCGGGCGTTCTGATCCGCCCGATCTAGCGCGATGACCGAACGACCCCGCAAATCCGATCAACGACTGTTGCGACGCGATGTTTTTGTCGCCTCTTGTTGCGGAGCTTTGGTTGTCGGCATGGTCGGTGCGGCCTACGCGGCGGTCCCTCTCTATACTTGGTTTTGTAAGACCACCGGTTTCGGCGGTACTACTCAGGTTTCGGAAAAGGCGCCCGATCACATGCTCGATCGCACTCTCACCATCCGTTTCGATTCCAACGTTGCGCCCGGGCTGCCTTGGAAATTCGTGCCGGAGCAGAATGAGACCCAGGTGCGTATCGGCGAGGTGGCGACCGTCCGCTACAAAGTCGTTAACGAGGCTGCGCGGGAAATTACTGGGCAGGCCGGTTACAACGTCTCACCGCCGACGGTCGGCGCCTATTTCAGCAAGATAAACTGCTTCTGCTTTACCGAGCAGCGCCTGAAAGCTGGCGAGACCCGCGAAATGACGGTGGTGTTCTATGTCGATCCCTCACTCGTCAAGGATAGCGATCAGAACGACCTGAACACCATTACGCTCTCATATACGTTCTACCGGCTGCGCGAGCCGGATCAGCCGACGGTTGAAGCGCCCAAGAAAAATCTGAGCAAGCTCTAACGGAGACTAAGAAGATGGCCGACGTTCACGCCAAACAACACGACTATCATCTGGTCGATCCGAGTCCGTGGCCGGCGGTCGGCTCTATATCCGTTTTTGTCCTGGCGGTCGGCGCCATCAGTTGGATGCATCATATGTACGCAGCGGCGCCGCTCGTTTTCGGCGTGGGCGTGCTGGGCGTGCTCTACACATTTGTCGTCTGGTGGCGCGACGTCATCCGGGAGGCCCAATACGAGGGCTTTCATACGCGCGTTGTGCAGATCTCGCACCGCTACGGGATGATCCTCTTCATCGCCTCCGAGGTGATGTTTTTCGTCGCCTGGTTCTGGGCCTACTTCAACACTGCACTGTTTCCAGGCGAGGCCAACGATATCGGTCGACTCGCGGCAACAGGAGGCGTCTGGCCCCCGAAAGGAATCGAGACATTCGATCCCTGGCATTTGCCGCTGCTTAACACGTTGATCCTGCTCACGTCAGGCACCACGGTAACCTGGGCGCACCATGCCTTGCTTGAGGATGATCGGAAGGGACTCAAGTGGGGTTTGATTCTCACCATCCTCCTTGGCCTGACCTTCACGGGCGTCCAGGCCTACGAATACTCGCATGCCCATTTTCACTTCGCTGGAAATATCTATGGTGCCACCTTCTTCATGGCGACCGGATTCCACGGCGCACATGTAATCATCGGCTCGATCTTCCTGACCGTCTGCCTGTTTCGTGCGATGGCCGGGCACTTCACGCCGAAACAGCACCTCGGCTTCGAATTCGCCGCTTGGTACTGGCACTTCGTCGACGTGGTCTGGCTGTTCCTGTTCGCCTGTATATATGTCTGGGGATCTGGCGCGGCGCACGAGTGACCCTTGATGGATGGTTGCTGAAAGGGCGGCGTCATCGCGCCGCCCTTTTATTTTGAAATCAGAAACGCATGACCGAACAAACACTGCACGGCCACCTGCCGATCGGCCGCGGTCTTCGCGGTCGCTGCCCGCGTTGCGGGGAGGGCCATCTGTTCATGGGATTTCTGTCGGTTCGCCCAAAGTGCGAACACTGCGGTCTCGATTTCAGTTTTGCCGATTCCGGCGATGGCCCGGCCGTGTTTGTAATCCTCATTGCGGGCTTCATTGTTGTCTTTGCCGCATTGATCACGGAAATCGTCTATCAGCCGCCATATTGGGTGCATGCTGTTTTGTGGTTGCCGCTGATCTTGATTGTGACCCTTGCGCCCCTTCGCATGGTCAAAGGACTGTTGATAGCGCTGCAATATCATCACAAGGCCGCGGAAGGCCGTCTCGATCGCCGAGGTGAGATGTGAGTAAGGCACGCCCCAAGCGGAAAGGCAGCGTCCTGGATGCGACGCTCATGGCGTTCGCTGGCCTCGTGATTCTGATCGGGCTTGGTGTCTGGCAACTCGACCGAAAGGTCTGGAAGGAAAATCTCATTACGACGATCAATACCCGGCTCGGCGGTGCGCCAGAAGATCTCCCGCCGCGTTCCAGTTGGCAGCAGCTTCGTGAAGACGAAGAGGAATTTCGCCGAGTCGCATTTCCAGCCGAATTCCTCGACGGAGAGGAGGCGCTTGTTTACACGGCCGGGTCTCCGTTGCGTCCCGATGTCAAACGACCGGGCTACTGGGTATTTGCGCCGGCTCGCCTTGCCGGTGGCAGCATCATCCTCGTCAATCGCGGGTTTGTGCCTGCCGATCGCAAAGACCCGGGGACGCGCGCCGAAGGCACACCGCACGGCATAGTCGACATTGTTGGCGTGTTGCGCTGGCCAGAGACGCGCAATTCCTTTACGCCGGCTGACGATCCCAAAAACAACATCTGGTTTCTGCGTGATTCGAATTCGATCGCCACGTTCAAGAAATGGGCGACCGCGGCCCCATTCTACATTGACCAGGAGGGACCGACGCCGTCCGGCGGGTTGCCAAAGCCGGGCAAGCTCGAGCCGCATTTGCCCGACAATCACCTGCAATATGCCATCACGTGGTTCGGCCTCGCACTTGCTCTTGCTGGCGTCTACATCGTCTGGCTCGCGCGTCGCCTCAGTCGACGGAACTGAGATATAGGCATTTGATCCTTTCCGGTCCCACAGCCATAACGCGTCACTTCACCTTCTGCCTCAGCAACTTTCTCCCCGTCAGGGACCGCCAAGGACCGACAGGGCACGACAGGATTTTGCTTACTACCACTTACTATCCGCTTAATTCTTAATGCAAGTTTGTAGGCCAATCATCATCAATGCAATTCCTGACGATCTGGCCGATAGAGCCGATCTTGCGGATAGGTCTATCGTCGTGGAATTGCCTGCGATGGATGAAGACAAGCAGCGAGGCGAAGACGAGTTTTGGGGAAGTTTCAAAGAAGCAAACCCAAGGATACTTGGCACATTGCTCGATGGGGTTGCTGGTGCAATAGCTGGCGCTGATCGAGTTGATTTAAGCGGTTACGGTCGCTTCAGAATGCCTGACTTTGCCAAGTTTGCCGAAGCTGGTTGCTGTGCGCTTGGGTTTGAAGAAGGTGAATTCCTCAGCGCTCTATCCACCAACTCTGAGCGAGCAATGCGACTAGCCTTCAAACAAGACGTCGTGGCTCAAGCCATCAAACTCCTAATCGACCTCAACCCCGAAGGCTGGAGAGGCAACACCAAGCCGCTATTGGATGCGCTACGAAAAGCCGTAGCCAAAGCCAAACAAAACCACCTCCTCGAACACAAGACCTGGCCTAAAACCGACACTTGGCTTGGCCGCCAACTCCGTCGAGCCGTGCCTATCCTCCGAAAAACCTGCAACATCGAGATCGAGTTCGGCCTCGATCTCCGTCAAACCGGCGAGGGTGACAAAGATGGATTTGAAATCCGCAAACGCTAAATCCTCCCCGGGGACTAAGGGGACTAAAACTCCCCGTTGTCCAGAACCAGGGACCCTCTGCGGTAGTAGAAGAAAATCGACGCCCATGGGTAGCCGAGAAAAATCGAACTTGAACTCAAAGAGCGGCGACACTCTCCCGGTTTTTCTTCTTTAGAAAAAGGAAAAATAGTCCCCATAGTCCCCAAGCAATGGAAGCAGGAAATGGAGCAAGTTGAGCATAGCGCCTTGGATTTGCTTAGGACGGTTTATCGAAACCCTGATGTGCCACTAAGCACAAGGATGCGAGCTGCTATTGCAGCTTTGCCGTTCGAGGTGCCGAAGTTAGCAGTGACGGCGCAGATCACCGATGGGGATTTTGCTGATCGACTTGCTAGGGCAATGGCTCGAAGCAACGGAGTGACAACTATCGAACCACCAGCACCGAAGATGATCGAACAATCCTCCGTCCCTGATCGGATAGTTAGAAGGGTCTAACCGGCAAGTTGAAGCCACTAACAGTCATCAGTTAGTGCAGTAACACACTGCCAATATATTTCATGGCTATGAATTGCGGTTAGAATGTTGGCTCCGACCTCATCGATTGGGTGACCTCATCGGTTGGGAGGAAGGAGATCGGGGGCCGCTCCCATCGCCACCCAAGCTCGGTGAGTAGCCCCCGAATTCTTGCATCGATAGGTAGGGCCCGCCACATCACTCTAGCCATCATTGCAATGCTCTGCGGCGCAGCATTGCTAATTAAGTCATATTGTTGAAATGGGCCGAGGAGTAAAATCCGGGCGCTCTCGATCCCCAAGAGAGAGCAACGGCCCCGATCCCATGCCCCCGTCCCCAAAGCCCCCGGATCGGGGCCACTATCTTTTTCATTTGGAAAATCGGGAGCCGCTCTACGGTGAGCATTGAAGGCGGCTCCCGATCTCATTCACCATCCTATGCAAGTTTAGAAATCAGGAGCCTATGAGTGGGAGGAAAGCCCCCGATCCTTTCCGTCCCCAACCGATGAAATGCGCCCAATCGATGTGGCCGGAGTTAACATCCTACCTGTAATTCATAGCGT
>Ga0310916_10001077_pt1 | contig 15873 bp, 27 predicted proteins | sample GREbulkMGLF176_FD_203444 | JGI IMG/M metagenome (GOLD analysis project Ga0310916, IMG submission 203444) | Lab enrichment of tropical soil microbial communities from Luquillo Experimental Forest, Puerto Rico - GRE.bulkMG.LF176 | ecosystem: Environmental > Terrestrial > Soil > Tropical forest >...
TTACCAGGAGCCGACGACCGTTGTTACCACTGGTGAAATTCGGTGAGTACATCCATACACGTCTAAGAGCCATTCTTCTCATCCTTATGAACATGGAGATCAATGTCTGTTCTGTGCGTTACAACGAGCCATATCAAGATGACCAGTATGGCGCTATCGGCAGCGTTAAGTATGAGGTTCCATACCGAAATGCTCATGCCGTCCCCGCATTCAATTGAGCTGCATAGGCGTCGAGGTTTGTTTGCGCCTGAGCTTGCGTCGGAACATGCGCCGGATTCTGGTAGAGAATATCGCTCCATTGGAGATTATATGTCCAGCTAATACCGTCGGGCGCAAGCTGGACATACATGAGAGTCGGGCCTCCTGGCATATTCTGGTTAAACCAGGTATTATCCGGCCCCTTCCGGTATGGCGTATTATTGACCTGGGCTGCCATCAGATTGCCGTCACTTCGCAGTTGGCTGTTCCCGCGACAGTACCGTTGTTAGTGATGTGCATTGTTACGGGCGCTCTCGGCAGAATAATCTGGGTATTGCCTAGCGCTGGCGCTCCCGTGAATGTTACCCGATGTATTATGGTTCCTGTTACTTGATCGGTGAATACGGTATCCCAGCTATTCGAGCCCGTACCGCTGAAAAGAACGAAAGCCAATCCCTGATACACCGGCATGGCATAATCAGGGGCGGTTGTTACACCAACTCCGACGCTGCGGTTGACACTAAATATGATCTTTTGTGTAGGCACGGGCTGAGCTGCCGCGATCTGAAATGTAGGAATTGATGGCATATTTCCGCCCGCTGGCCAGAACTGATACATCCGGTCATCGGTATAATTTGACCTGCTGCTAATGATGATATACGCTGTGTTTAGCGTCATCGCAACAGTGTCATTATTCGTGACGCTTACTATTAGCTGATCCGCATCAGCAGGACCATAGATCACCGTGGATAGGGCAGCAGATACACTCGACATAAAGGCGGTAAACTGGTCAAATTGGACGGTGAATCCGGAGGCCGTATCAATCCATTTAAGCGTGACAGTGTACCAGGGTTTAGTCGGTACTCCGGTCGTAGTAGCGGTCAAATGGAGATTATATGCCGGCTGATTTATTCCAGTGATTGCCGCTGCGGTAAAGGTCGCACCGGCTGCAATTGATTGGCTCGTGGCGAGGGTCGTTGCTGATTTCAAATTGAGCAGAGGCACACCCGTTGCTGCAATATTATTCGGGATCGCAGTCTGCTGCGTTACCTGCTGAGCAAGCGTAGACAATAGGCCAGGGTTCGCGGTCGTAACCGGACCATATCCGGGGTTATTAATGGCGTTAGTTCCGGCCACCTGATTAGATGCCGTCGCCAGCCCTAGCAACTGTATTTGAGCTGCCACTTGAGCCGGGCTCGGAGCCCAATTCCCACCGCCCGGAAAGATGAGCAAGTCAGCCGTCCCGGTCGGAGCCAATGCCCAGACCGTTCGACTGCCGTCTATCGTGATCGAGCCCAACGGCGGAATCGAGGCAGCATTACTTCCGCCAATTACAAAGTTGTTTCGTCTCGCTATCGTGACCGAATTAACGAGGTCTTGATTGGCGAGCGTAAGCATGACACCATTCTGTCCGCTCCAGATCGGAACGGGAATTTTAGGATTGAGGGTTTCAGAGGTGAAATCCCCTAGCCTAGTTGTCTCAGCCAGTGATGTCATGCTGAGCGGATCTCATTGAACTGAGTTCCTGCCTTGTCAGCTATGTATCGGAATCGGTCCCCGACGTAGCGGCATCCGTCGGAGATACCGAGACAGCACTTCTGAGTACCGAGAAGGATTCTCGCGTCAATTTCTCTAGCATTGGCGGGATGACGTATGATCCACCGTATTGCAGCAAGTCCCGCAATTCCGATAGCAGCCAGGACCGCAATTTCCCCTGCGGAGAGGTGTCCTTTTCCGGGGGAGTTTCCATCACTCATCACTCATACCTTTCGTCTAGAATCGTGACGGTAAGCGTGTTCGTACCGTCTCCGATCATCCATAGCTCTTGTTTGTTCTCAACGGTGCAGCGATTGATACCGGCTCCGCCGAACAATCTACCGCCCTGGCCGTTCATCACTTGTCCACGAGTTCCCACGAGGACATATCCGGTCGCACCGTTGACCTGTAGCGTGGCGCTCTTTCGCCGGTTGTTTTGCGGGAGAACTTGCTGAGCCGGATTCGCGGTCGCAGAGAAGAAGAAACTTTGCCACGATCCCCAGTCCGCAGACTGTTCCCTTTCAGCTCCGAAATTCTCGACGTGTACCCGGAGCGCTTCCATCTCCGTTACTTCCGGATCAGTTGCCATTATAGCGCCCCTTTCGTAGCTGCTGTTTTGGTTCCGGAGATTACGATTCGCTGGACGGCTTGACCCGTTTTTGTCTTGGCAACGATGGCATTAAATCCGATGATAACGAGGATGGCTCCGATGCCAAATTCGGCTAGTCGCGTCGCTAGATGAGTCCAGTCCGTTTGACCGCCATCTCCGGTCCCACCGCCTCCGCTACCGGGAACCGATCCGCCTGGCAATGGTATTCCACCCGCAGCTCCACCGACGCCTTTAATTGCACGCCATTGATCGGCAAATGATTTGGCCGCATCCCAGGTATCAAATGCGTTAAATGCCCCGGCTGGAGTTCCGTCCTTTCCCACGTACCCAAGAACAGCCAACGAGATGGCATTAAGCGGGTTACATTGGCGTTGAATTGAGTTGGAAAAGAGGTTGACATAGTAGCAGCCTGGCGTATGCCCTATTGGAGCTACACTACTAGGCGTATGTCCTGGCGGAACACGGACCATTAACCAACGTCCTCCGAGTCGTAATCCGGCATCGAATACACGGTCGCAGGTGCGGCCCCTTCCAGCTTTCCTGTTCCTGGCATGATGGCGTTACTGTGTTTGTATACGTAGTCAATTCCCACGAGCGCCATGCCTGAGATTATGTAGCTGTTCAGGTCACGAGCGACGAGGAATACCACGGTGATAAGCGCTGCCGATTTCCAGGCAGCCGCTTTGCGTGCCGATTCGACATCGCGATTGTTTGCCGGAGTTGTACGGATATCCGCAGCCGACGGCAGAGCGTTATTGTAGATCAGGAATACGCCAGCCGCAGTCAATACTCCGACGGTCGTGGCGGAATCGGGCTGAAGCCGCGACATGAGCTTTGCCATTTTTTCTCCTACGTTTGTCAGACAACGGGCCGGACGACCCGCTCTCCCTTTGTCAGCCTCGATGTTGACTTGAGATTATTGATCTTTTCGACTGCCGCTAGTGTGGCCGAAGTCCAGTTGTGTTCCTTGGCGAATTGTGCCAAGGTTTCATTCCGTCCGACCACGAGAGTCTTAAACGACTGCCAGCCGGTAGAGCCGCCGCCCGTTCCATTTCCGCTCGGAGTTCCTTGGCTAATCGGAGGAACAAATTGTGGCGGATTTCCGTAGAATCCTTGTGCGGCTGCGACGATAGCGGCCTGGTCGGACGTGAGCGTTTGTCCGGTGAGATACTTACCGATTGCTGCTGCAACAGCCGTCGGATCGTAACCCACTGTCTGCAAATACGCCTCGACTTGTTGAGCCCATGACGCATTTGTTCCGGGACCGATTACTTGCGCCCCGGCTCCCGTTCCGGAGATATAAGCTCCGGTTGCCGGGTCGTAATATCCGAACTGTTGTGGGATTCCTCCGCCCCCTACTCCATAGCCGCCATATCCGGCGTATTCCTGTGAATAGGGGATGCCAGTAGCGGGGTCAATATTTGGATCCGTTGTGTCCGTTTGACCCTGTTGCTTTTTGGCTCTCATGATGTACCAGATCACGATTCCACCGGCTCCGACTGTGCCGATAATGAGCCAGTTTCTTGTGCTCTTTTTCATGGGCGGCTTGGCTCCCGGCCCGCCGGGCCTCGGGGAAGCAACAGGTCCGCCGTTTCCGTTAGCCATTTAATACCAGCTATCTACCCAGTTATGGGTTTCGTCGGTGTAGACATTATCGGGTACTCTCGTCCCGGCATACGGGTCCGCTACTGGCTGCCGTTGCAGAGGCTCAACCTGATAGTTGAATGCCTCGTTAGCCGCCATCCATCGACGGTAGCCAGTGCCAGCCGATCGGTACCAGAATGGCCGGTTGATTTGGTCCTGACGCCGTGGCGTCATATCGTAGTGTCGCCGTCCGCCCGACCACGGTTTGATGCGGACTCCCCATGTCGGCCGCCATGAGCCGATCGGAGCGTCATATTCGCTGGCGCTTCCTGCTCCTCGTTGAGAGCCAGCTCGCACCTTATCGCGTTGTACCATCGAGGTTTGCATATAGACCTGGGACACGTCGGCATCGACAGCATCAATGACGCCGCCAGTCTCCTTGTTTACCCATCCTTCCCCGACGGTTTCTTCTTTGTCCCCGAGCTTGGCCGTAACTCCCGTGAAATCACCATGCGATTGCTGGCGGACAAATGAGCCGCCCGTCGGCCCAGGCTCGTTCCCCATTCCGGGATATCCTTGAGTCGTATATCCGCGGAATTGCTGGGACATTACATCCCGTGCTGGGCGGTCACTTGTGCCAGTTGACGGCCCATATCCCCAAACCATCGAGGAGAATTCCTCATCGGTATAGCCGTATTCCGGGTTCTCGTCGAGGGGATTTAGTAGTTCCTGTGGGATGGATTTTGTGGGATCTCCTGCGTTCGGACCCGTGTCCGTTGTTACTGCGCTAGTCCGGATAGGAGTCTCGTCCGAGGCTACAGCGTGAACGGGGTTAATCCCTGTGCCCCATTTACGAGCCCCGGTGTAGCCGACCGAGGCCAGATAATTACCCGTAATTGCCATTGGGTTCCTCGTTTATAGGTTGGGCACTAGGGCTCGGATTCCTGATGTGCCTTTCGTAGCCGACGTAATAATAGATTGCTGTGGCCGCAGTTATGGCCGCTGGCCAGTAGCTTTTGAAGACGAGAGAGGCGCCCAATCCGACAGCAATAATCGGAACCGATGCCCACCATTCTCCGTCCCTAAGTCTCTTGACATCCTCCGGCTCTGCCGCGAATCTCCCGATGGTCATAAACGACGGCAAAGCTCCCGCCAAGAAGTTGGGAACTTCCGAGGCTGCCAGGAGACAGGCGCCAGCGACTTCCGGCGTCATTTTCCACGACAGAGACTGAGCCATTACTTGCCGCTAATCGCGGTGCCAATGAGCCCCTGTCCAGCCTTACCGCTGGCCCGGATAACGCCGACCGTTTGGCGTCCGTTAAGCGTCAGAGCGGTGACGATTCCGATGGTGATTACTCCGGCCACGAAGATCTGCAATACTTGTCCAGCTCTCACAGTAGGGTCACTCCCTTTCCTGGGGTGCTTTGCACCGCCGTTGTTCCCGTATCCTTTTGCAGCGCCGGATGTGGAGCCGCTATCAAATTAGCCAATGTCTGTGCCGGTGCGTTACCCTTGAATGGCGTAATCATCATGGTAATAAACACGATGATCGACAGCCCAACTCCAGCATCCTCGTTCACTCTTTCGATTGCTGCCAAGAAGAGCGCAGCGCCGAGGCCAGCCATACCCATTCTGAAGTTCAATTTGTAGCCTTGCACCATCTCGTTAGTGATGCCAATTGCTGTTCCAGTGAGGACGATTCCTGCTGCCTTAGACATATCAATACCAATGCGGTGATCGGGCCTGCCATTGTGCCCAGGCATTCGAGGGAGTTCCATACCGTTGTTTGATGTAGTTTATCATCCAGCCTATTTGCTGGGCCGCATTTCCTGGCTGATAGTTTGGTCCCCAGCCTTGGATATTCTGCGCAATTCCTCGAGCATTACTCGTCGGATTTGCGGCGTTCGCATTCCAGCCAGACTCGCCCATTACGAGATTGTTAAAGGCCGTCCATTCGGCGCCAGTCCATCCGGCTGCCGCAGCCATTCGCTGCCCAAGTGCTTTGTTTTGCGCTGCCGATCCTGAGACACCGCCGCCGACCGGAGTGACATCGGCTGCTGTTGTCGTACCCGTGAGACTACCGACAGGACTTAGCAAGCTGGCAAGCGGGCCGAATAGCCCGCTGGCCGTTACGGGATTAGCGCTAGGCTCAACGGCAGGAGATTTGCCAGCGATAAGGGCTCGGAATGTGGCGGATACAGAGTAGCCTTTTATGCCGGACCATAGCAGCACGCCTCCGGCGAATACCGCTGCTATTCCGATCGTGGAGATTCCTCCGCCCTTTTCTGCCATCAGCATACGCTCGAATATCCGCCGCCGGACCAGGTGGACAATCCGGAGAAACTCCGGCCACACAATCCGTTACCTGACCTAAGGGCTGAAAGTATGTCCGAATAACCTCCGCCCAAAAGTGTCCTAGCGTTAGCTGCTACACCGATCGTAAGTGATGAGAAGTTCTGGACGCCAACGGAGTTAAATGACGTCGAGCCTCCCATCGCAAGCGTCGTGTTAAGTGGATTATTTGTTCCGCCGCCACCCTCGTGGTTTATCCATGCCAATATTGAGTTGACATTCGCGGAGGTTTGTGGCGCACCAATGGTTGCCAGTAGACTATGGGCAAATACCGAACGGTCATGACTAGTCCATCCGGCCCCAGTTCCCTGGCCGACCATGACAGTACCAGGACTAGATCCTCCTGATGATAGCAGGTTGATAGGATTGATTGCACTGAGCAATCCTCCGACCGTTACTGGCGTAGCCTGAGGCAATTTACTGGGATCTTTCCCAGCAATTAGAGCTCGGAAAACTCCGGAAACGGAGTAGCCTTTTATGCCGGACCATAGCAGCACGCCGCCGGCAAATACCGCAGCTATTCCGATCCCGGAGATTCCGCCCGAATCCTCAGCCATTTTCGCAGGCTATTCCCCAGTTCAACCTTGCGGAATTCGCGACTTCAGACCGGGGGCGACTTTTGAGAGAGCCCAGGGGCCGACGATTAGACCGACCACAAAGCCGCCCCAAAATGCGGGCTTCTTGAGAGTGCGCATTATGCCTTTCCTCCTACCTTATCTTGTGGGCCGCCCGAGTGGCCGACCGCCTGCCACGGTTCGGCCTCTTCCGGGCCGAGATACATCTCCTGTTTCCCGTTCGATCCCACAAACAAAACATCCGGTTCGGGGGATTCCATCGCGGGAGCTGCCGGGTCTACGTGATGCCGAGGGAAATTCCTCTCGACAAAATCGCGGGCATCGTCCTCGTTTCCCTTGAACAGAACCCTGTTCTGATTCCTGGAATCGACGACCTTGGATTCTTGAGCCATTTCTTACTGGCCTCCCGTCAGGGCGGCGGTGTTTTGCCGGGCCTGAACTCCGCCGCCAGGTGCGATGTAATTGACGATGGAATACAGGTTCCCAGCTCCGCCGACGTTCGCGTTGTAGATGAAGTTCGATCCGGGCGAGGTTACGAGGTAGCCGCGTCTCGTCTCACCGCCGATCGCGTTCCGGAAGAAATCGTCGTTGAAGAACAGCGGATAACAGCCGTTCTCCTTACCCGGAACTGTGCCAGTTGATCCCCTGGCATCCATCGTGCCATTCGTGTAGCCGGTTGCTCGTGCAATCATCGCCTGCCAGAAGGCTTTGGCGATGTTCGATATGAGCATGTTCGCCTCGAATTTGAGGCCGACGAGCGGGTCCGGCCAGTTCGTTTCCCCGTTCGCTCGCGAGCCCGTATTGTCCCGGAGCAGGAAGAGGTATTCCCGGAAGGGATATCCGAGGCCGGTGATGAGCTGGCTGTTGATGGTGCCAGCGCCAGCGATTGCCAGGGAGCCTTGCGTCCAGTATTGCGTGGTCCCAGACGCGGGCGGTTCGGGAGAGATCGGACGACCTTGTTTGTCGGCCCTTCTTGGCTCCCAATAGAAGTCCTGCGTTCCGCGAATCCGGACGCTAAGCGTGCCGGTCGGCGCGGTGAATAGCGAGGTTGTCGCGTTCAGGCTCATCCGGAGAGTCAGTGATGCCGTGTTGTTGACGGACGCAACTGCGCCGATCGGGTCACGGTTCACGATCTCCAGCGGGATGTAGAGCAGGAACGTAAAGTTGTTCGTTGATGTGGTCCCAGAGAGAGCGTAGATCGGTGCCGTACCGGGATCATCGGCGTAGTAGTAGCCGCCGTACTTGTTCGTAAGGAAAGCCGTATACCCGTCGAATGGTCCGAAAATCGCCTCGTTGTTCACATCGTCAAGCTCGATGTTTGAGAACACGATAAACGGTGCGTCGGCCGTAGCCGTTCCGGCCGTCAACCCTGTCCCCTGAACGAGGAGATACAGACCCCGAAGCCATCCGGTCGCCTGCAATGCCCAGGGAATAGCTCCCTGCGCATTCGTGACGGTATACGTCTGGTCGTAGTCCCCGCCTTCCCATACATCTTGCGTTCCAACGAGGAACGATCTCGGCCGCTGTTTCTGGGCCTGCTGCTGCGCCATTCTCTAACTCCAGTCGTGGGGTTATGACTTCTGATGGAGCGCCGCTACTGGGGTTAGAGCCGGCTATTCTTTTAGTCCATTCCAACTACTACTAGTCGGGGACCCGCCCTGGCTATGTAGAGACATTCTGAGACGGTCGCCTTGCCTTTACCTCCGTTCGTCGAAACCGTTTTCCGCTTCAAACCCTTGGTGATTTGGCGGACGTATTGGGGATCAACTCCGCCGATTTTGGAGTACCTTCTCTGGTTTGACTCGTCCGGATCGTAGAAGATAAAGATATGTTCCGGAGCGTCATAACAGTGGTAACTGACATATCGGCCGCGCTGGATATTGTTCCAAACTGCTGCGTTCGGAGCCCCACGCATTAGAGGCCCTTCAATGTCCTTCTTTAGTTTCAGCGTTTCCTGGGCCTGATGGGACTCGTCGATTACGGTAATCGTGTCCTTTTTCGTGTTCTGATAGTTGGCGTGGATTCCCTTACGAAATTGACCGGCCAGCACCGCATTTTCAGCGTCAACGCTATCCGTCGTTTTGGTTAGGGGGACGAGAATGAATCCCCGTCGATTCGCGTCTCCCCATCGCCATTTTGGCGGATACTCATTTATTACCCGCATATCGAGCTGATCAGCCATGCGAGGAATGACGGGATCTCGGCCTCTGATCTTTCCGTGCAATACGAGAGCTTGCCTATCTCGATTTGCACAGACCCTCAGGAGCTGACCAGTTAGGGTCGATTTCCCTCGTTGAGTCGGTCCTAGTTTCGTGACGTGCTGGCCGGAGCTATATTCTTGCCCGAACTCGTCGACAAATTCCTGCCGAGGTACGACCTCGACAGTGCCGTATTCCGCCGACTTATCTCTCGGCGCGCTGTTCAGCGCTACCATTCAAATTTACTCCGCCTATTGTCTCGATTCCAGCCTTCTGCATTGAGGCAATTACAGCTGGATTATTGAACACATATGCGGCGAGTTGCTGCGGCTCGTTTGTCATGTTACGCACGGCTGGCATGTTGAGCTTCCAGCGGAATTCAAGGTAGCGTTTTGTGAACGGAATTCGGACCCTTCTCGGCTCCCGTTCCTTGACCCTGGCGCGAGACTTTTTAATAGCTTCAACGGCTCCGCTAGGCGAGAGCGCATCCTCGTGGTTTCGGTAGAGTTGCAGGAGCAGGGCCGCGGTTGGAATGACAACCGCTATGTAGGGATTCTCCGTCCCATCGAGGATCATATCTATGCCCCGACGTACCCTCTTATCGTGCTCGGCCAGGTCGCCCCATTTTTCGGCGAAATCGGGACCGTGCATGAGGATCGTTGCGGCGTCGGGAACGGTGGCTTGATGTGCGACGGTTTGGCGGAAGATCGCGTTCATTACCGTCTTGATTTTCTTCTCATACGTTTTGGCCGTTCGGCCTCGTACTGACGGCTGAACAAATCCCTCGTCGGGCTCGTCGTATGTGCCTTCGATTACGTCGGCGACTTCCTCGTCGGGAAGGTCGTCCAGATCGTCAAAGAATGTGGTCATTTATATCCCTGGCTTCGGTAGAAGTCTCGGAGAGCTGTTGTCATGAGGACATCGCGTCCGCCGAATTGGTCGTCGGGATCTGGCAGCCTAAAGCCAGCGTCGTATGCGTCCCGATTAAACTTGAGAAACAACTCCATTTCGCTCGGCCTTGCGCCGCCTGCGAGGTTCTTAAAACAGACGTAAGCGCATAGGAATTCGTCGAGCTGATGTCTTACGGCATCGCGTTTGGAGTCGTAGAGATTCCCGTCATATCCGCCGTCAGATAGGCGGATAGCGAGCCATTTGGTTTTTAGCTCATCCCATGGGACAAAGACACGGTAAGCGTTGATGATATCGGACGCTCTTTTGGCAGCGTCAGATGGTGCCCTGGGTGTGGGAGGATTGCTAGGCAATCATGGATTTATATATCCCTCTCATCCTGGCTCGATATAGCCGGGGGCCGAACGACAGCGGATACCGTTCTTACCAGGGAACAAGTTAACAGGAAAAGACCCCGCTAGGGGACATCCTATCCGCCATCTTTTATTGTCCGGCCTCCCGGCCATTCCGAGCGCTTTCCCACAGAAGAAAGGCTACCAACCTGAGCTGGCATTCTCAGCCTATCATGAGCCATTATTTGTTGTCAAGCACAGGATGGGATGCGGAATGACTCTCGAATGACTCTCAGGAATGGCGCCCGGTTGACAAATGGTCCAGATTATGATAGTCTGGTTAGACCAGGGAATAAGTAAATAACACGGAACAGACCGCGTTATTCTTATTCCACATCATGTGGAAGGGGACAGAAATGTCTCAGGAAATGACTCCGGCTCAGCAGTCCGCAGCGGCTCTCGCACGCGAGGCTGAGGACCGGGATCTCACGCCCGCGCAAGTTGCGGAACTCCGCCCGTTCGCACAGCTCATCCACCGGCTGCAAATGGTCGCAGTTGTGGACGAGGACGGGGCCTTTGAAATCGCGGCGACCGTGATCGACGAAATCGCTCTCGCCGACAGCATCGAAGGCGTGTTCCTGGCGAACGAAAAGGGTCCGGAAGGCGCCGAGGATTACCTGGAAAGGACGCTCGGATTCTTCGACGCCCGGTTCTGGCGTTCGGCTGAGAAGTACCGCAAGGGAACTCTCGGTTACTACGCCGCGATCAAGACGGTCGATTTCGAGGGAAACGAGCGGCTTATCACCGTCGGCGCATCCAACGTCGTGGCCTCCGCATTCCGGCTCGTTGAGCTGGGCGCAATCAACGGTGATGTGGAGACGCCTCTGTGGGCGAAAATCCACGGCCGCGAGACGGCGAACGGCACGCTTTACATCCTCCAGGCTGGGGAAAAGCCTCCGTTCTAACCGGCCCCAGTTTCCCCTAACAAATGGCTATCTGGGACGACATATTTCGCGAGCTTCGGAATCTCTGGGAAATAATCACCACTGGTGAGCCCCTGGAAGAGGAGGAGCCCGAGGAAGAAATCGCCCCAGAAGAGCCCGATGAAGGGGGCGGATTCTTCGGTGATCTGTTCGGCGCAGAAGAGCCAGAACAGCCCGAGGAACCGCCTCCTTCTGGCTCATTTTGGGGCGAGGATGCCGACGAAAGAACTGGTTATGCATCGGCTGACGATGGCGGCTATTTCGCCTATACCGCTGGGGAGGGACCATACCCGGACAGTTGGGGAGAACCTGAGCAGAGATTTTGGGATCGGCAATTCGACGGGCATTTCTTCGACGACCAGGGACAATATGACCGTGGCCAGGTCCTCTTTTATGACGGCTATATGGCCAAGGATGACGAGATAAGTCATGAGGATAGGGTCCAGGCTAGGAATGATTTTCTGGACGAGACTTATTTCGACGCAATAGATTGGGATGCGTTCGCAGATTACTACAGTGAAACTTGACCACCAGGGCACCGAATCTCGTTTCGCTAGGTACAACGAAACTCATCGGGATAAGCGGAGAACCTACGAGCAAACTGTCCGGAGATCGCGGCGTAATGTAGACCGCGACCGGATGCAGAAAAAGCGTGGCACTGCCAGGCGATTTATGGCCTGGGATGGCGAGGGTTCCTCCGTCCCGAATGGCGAACCTCAGCCTTACATGCTGTTCGGAAATTCGGACGGAAAATACATCGTTGCTCCACAGTTGCGGACAAAAGCCTGTCTCGATCTCATCCTAAGCTCACCCAAAGATTGCATCCACTTTGGCTTTGCATTTAACTACGATGTCAACCAGATATTCGTTGACCTTTCCATCGCACACCTCTCTCGATTGGCCAAAACAAATAAGTGCCGTTGGAAGCCTAACCGGAAGCTGCCGACGAGCCCGGGTAACCCGGTCTATCATCTTGAATATATCCAGAATAAATGGTTCAAGGTATCGTGCGATGGTGTGACCCGAACAATCTATGACGTATTCCACTTCTTTAACAAATCGCTAGGATCAACACTCGAAGAGTTTAGGATAGGACCATGGCAGCAAATATCTCAATCAAATGTCCTAAGTGTGGTGCAACAGCTGGGCTCAGATTTGACCCTGGCCCAGAAGACGATGCACCTGGCTACGCAACTGCACAAATGGCAGCCGAATGCCCCGACCACGACGGTAAAAAGTGGACTTTCTGGCCTCAAGTCTGGGGACGTGATATCGGCAAATGAAGCAATATCCGTACTCTCCGAGGTGGAGATCGTCGCTCTATTCAAGGAGGAACGAGCACATTTCACCTGGGAAGAGCTTCCACTAATCAAGAAATATATGTTCACTGAATTGAAGTATATGGTTCAGCTAATGGATCATATGCGGGAGCTGTTTAATCAGGCGGGATTTTTCCCGACTAGCTGGCACGGTCCCGGCGCTCTCGCCCGAACAATGCTCAAAAATCACGGAATAAAAGACTGTAAGCTCGACACCCTGAATTTGTACCCACTAATTCTAGACGCTTCCCGCTACGCATTCAGCGGTGGTAGGTTTGAACAATGGCTCGGGGGATTGTATAAAGGAGGCATCTACAATTATGACATACATTCGGCTTACCCTTACGCCATCCAATTCCTCCCCAATCTGGCGACAGGAAAATGGTACACGAACAAGGACGTGGATCGAAGCAAGATTCGTGCGGAACGGTTCTGTATATACCATATCCGTTACGACGCACACAAACTGGAGAAAAGCGTTCGCAGCTATCACTATAAGCAGCGACCTCGACCCCTATTCCGACGACTAAAAGACGGCGGTATCGCCTGGCCCGATCAGGTCGAAGGATGGTATTGGAGTCCGGAAGCCGAGTTGGTAAAGGATGATCCGGCGGCCGAGTTTATCGAGGCGTATGAGTACGTCGATGACGGGACACGGCCGCTCGCATTCATCGCTGAAATTTACAAGAATCGGGAGTATCATAAGGCTCTCGGTAATGCCATTGAATACGCGTTCAAATTGGCCATGAATAGCTGCTATGGTCAGTTCGCCCAACGGGTCGGACAAGATGCCGATAAAAAGCCACCCGCATTCCACCAGCTTGAATGGGCCGGATATATCACCAGCATGTGCAAAGCAATGGTTCATAAAGTCGCCACATATGCCTACGATCAAGGTGGACTGATAACAGCCGATACGGACGGAATATTCGCCTCGGTTCAGATCCCAGATCACATCCTACCGAATGGGATCGGCGACGGGCTGGGACAATGGGAGGAAAAGAAGTACCAAGGAATGCTGATCTATGCCAACGGTTTCTATTGGCTCGAAAAGGACGGAGAATGGGGCACGTGTAGAAGTCGTGGAGCACCACGAGGAAAGGTTCCAATCGAGGCCGCATGGGAAGCTCTCGAAACACTCGCTCCAATCAAGTATAATCGAACAGAGTTTATCGGTTTCAAAACAGCTCTGCATGGGATGGGCTTGAGCCGAAAATGGCGTAGCTGGACAACCTCGGAAGTCCAATTTGAATTCGGAGGTGGCAAGGGTTCAAAAAGACGACATATCGGTAATCCTGTAGATGGCAAGAATGCTGGTCGATGCCAACGCTGTCTGCCTGATGCTAGGATAGGTAAATGGACCCATCAAATGCACAACCTGACCGCCGCGAATGCCTCATTTGGCGAGTACCGAGGAAGGTACACCGATCTGTGGAGTCACAAGCACCCGCTCCCGTGGCTCGAAACGGACGAGAAAACCGCAGACGTACTGGAGGACGAGGCCCTAATGAAAATCTACGAGGATCTGACGCTATGAGCGACTACAAAAAGGGTCACACATATACTCTCGAATGTGGGCACACGGTGAGCTGTGGATGTGTCCACAAAATCGGCGATCCTGTCCTATGTATGGAATGCTGGGGCGCTCGCGAAGTTACCGAGATAAGCGATGACGACTAAACAGGGAAGGGACAACTATCTCAACTGCCCCATATGCCGTAAGGGGGTCTGGATAAGCCAGGTTACTCTCGTGTATTCGGCAGCGGAAAGGTGCTGGTGGTTCCTCACTGGTCAATGCAAGGAATGTCAGAAGAATGGCTAAGATCCTGTATGAGGTCGAGTGTGGCCTCATAGCAATAGGAGACGAACATGACGCGGAAAAGGCGACCTGCCGTTGCCCTATCCATAACGAACGCGAGCGAATTGTTAGGGTCCAGACCTCGGAGTGGCTCGCTAATTGTCGCAACTGTTCGTGGCGTAGATGGTACGGAAACGACCAAAACTTGGCTAGAGACGAATCGCGTCGTCATTGGCTACGTAACCCTAGTCATAAAACTACTAATGAGAAGAGGTCCCGCCTTGCCGCAAAAGACGCCGAACTGACCTTGAAGAAAAGGATTGCGGAAATGGGCTTGATGTGGTACAATGGCCAGGTACGGCTCCCACAGAAAAGCCCTACAGAACTAGAGGATATCCCCCCGTTCTGAGGACAGGAAAGGCTATGAATCTCAACGAGCTAGGTGCAGGCACGGCCCCAATAGTGCCCATCGAACTACCCATGTCTTTCCCCATTCCGGACGGCTGCGGATGTTCCTGGGGAGTGGACGCCGTTCTCCGCGTGAAATACATCAGGTATCTCTACGCGGATTGTGCCGTCAGGGCACATCGTATCGCGTTCGGAGACTCCCACATATCGACTCCGATAATCGTGCGTGCCGAACCGGAGAAAAAGACCAGGGGGCAACGAGGGAAAAACAGAAGAGTGCTTGGCACAGTCCGGAAGGATAGAGAATCAGCGTAACCCACAGAAAACCAGGGATCAGAAATGCCTGAGTATCACGACAGGGATAAGTACCTCCCTCAGTACCGGAAATACCTCGAGAATGTCTCAATAAACATTCTCAAATGCCGCATCTACGGACACCAATTCCCCGACCTCGATATCGAGCTGAAAAAGGGCGACAAGTCGAAAGCTCATGTCCACCGGAGTCGGCTGGGAAATTACGTCATCCAAATCGAGTGTCGTAGAAAATGCGGAACGGTTCTTACTCGCTTCCGTACCTCGGATGGGTATAGGGAGCGCTCAAACCGAGTAGAGCGTCCCACAGATAAAGGAGAATATGACTACGAAAATCCAGGGTATAAGCTGCCACCGGAGGCCCGGAGCGGCCACGGATTGACGCAAGAAATGAACGCGATGGCACGCGAAGAGGAACTCATGCGCCTCTCGGAGTGGATCACACAAGAGGAGTGAAAATGGACGAGAAAGAGCGTATGCAACGTGAGGCGATCGCCCTTCAGCTTATGCAGAAGGATATGGCACTCATAAAGGCCCTCAACGCGGAGAATATCGGCTCGGATGAGGAGCGGATAAGTGCTATAGCAAATCGCTGCATAGAGGCCGGATATGAGCGAGGAGTCCGATACCCAAAATACCAGGACCACGCATGGATCACGGTCGCAAACGGCCCTGATTTTAGGGTGATGTTAGATGACGACAAAGCAAGCTGACTTGTTGTCGTGTCTTGAGCTGCACCGAAACGAACTCGAATTCCAC
>Ga0310916_10001078_pt1 | contig 15844 bp, 12 predicted proteins | sample GREbulkMGLF176_FD_203444 | JGI IMG/M metagenome (GOLD analysis project Ga0310916, IMG submission 203444) | Lab enrichment of tropical soil microbial communities from Luquillo Experimental Forest, Puerto Rico - GRE.bulkMG.LF176 | ecosystem: Environmental > Terrestrial > Soil > Tropical forest >...
CGCCATATCCGATGGTATGCAGCCATCAACACAGTTTAGGACGAACACAGAGGTCCACTCTTGACCTTTGGCTGAATGGATCGTCGATAGAATCAGGTAGTCCTCATCGCGCAGCGGCACTCCGGCCTTGTCGCTGCTGGAAGTCGGCGGGTCGAGTGTCAATTCGGTAAGAAACCGCTCTCGATTTGGATAGGTCGAGGCGATCTGCGCCAATTGAACGAGGTCGGCCTCGCGGGTTTTGGCGTCCTCATACAGCCGCTCCAAATGTGGTGCATACCAGCGGCATACAAGATCGAATTCGGCTGGCCAGCCTGTGGCGCCTCCACGAACAACCCTCAGAGTGTCGGCAAAGGCAGGCCAATCTTCGGCGCAGGCTTTGGGCGGCTGGAAATCAAGAAGCGCCTCCATTGGCTGATCGGATTCGGACAAGTGATCCAGCAGACGTGCGGCGGTGGCCGGACCGGCACCAGGAAGGAGTTGAATAGCGCGGAAGCCGGATACCCGATCACGCAAATTCTCCGCCCAACGGAGAAAGGCAAGAACGTCCTTAATGTGTGCGGCCTCAAGAAACTTGAGGCCGCCGTATTTCACGAACGGAATATTGCGCCGAGCCAATTCTATCTCGAGCGGACCACTGTGATGGGAGGCGCGGAACAGCACCGCTTGCTGCTTTAGCAGAACTCCCGACTCCCGATATTCCAGCACTAAATCGACCACGTAGCGCGCTTGATCGGTCTCATCACGCACTGACACCAGCTGCGGTTGCTCCGCTGAAGGACGCTCGGACCGTAGATTCTTCTTATGCCGTTCCACGGCCAGATCGATGACCGCATTCGCCGCCGTGAGGATCGGCTGGGTCGATCGATAGTTACGATCCAGCGTGATTATGCGGGCAGGTGGCGTGAACTGCTTCGGGAAATCGAGGATATTGCGCACGGTCGCGGCACGAAACGAGTAGATCGACTGAGCGTCATCGCCGACGACCGTTAATCCCTTGCCGTCGGGTTTCAATGCCAGGAGGATTGATGCCTGAAGCCGGTTGGTATCTTGATACTCGTCCACGAATACGTGATCGAAACGCGAGGCAACGTCGCGAGCAATCTCTCCTTCTTGCATCATTTGCGCCCAGTAGAGAAGCAGATCATCATAATCGAGCACGTTTTGCCGTTGCTTGGCTTCGACATAGGTGGCGAATAGTTTTTTGAGGTCGTCTTCCCACTCCGCGCACCAGGGGAAATTTGTAGCCAACACATCAGACAAGGAGGTTTCACAACCCGCGAGTAAGCCGCGAGGCAAGTATTCTTGTTTGGAAAGCGCCTTTCGGTTTTCGATAGCCCGAGATCGTGCCGGACCAGATTCATGAGATCGGCAGAGTCGCCACGGTCATGGATCGTGAATGCGCGATCCAGACCAATCTGGTCGGAATACTCGCGCAGAAGTCTGGCACCGATAGCATGAAATGTTCCGGACCAGGTGAGAGCATCGACCATCAGCCGCCCGTGTTCCGGCAACACCTGCACCGCGATGCGCTCGACGCGGCGGCTCATCTCGGCCGCTGCTCGCCGTGAAAACGTCAAGAGCATCATGCGACGGGGGTCAGCCCGCTTGACAATCAAATGCGCCACGCGATGGGCAAGCGTGTTTGTCTTGCCGGACCCGGCTCCCGCGATGATAAGCAGTGGCTGATCACCACTGTGCTCTACAGCGTGACGCTGTTCGGGGTTGAGTGTAGCAAGATAAGGCTCGGTCATTGGTTTTCCAGGTCCGAATCGCCAGTCATACTAGCAAGCAAACGTCTGCAAATAGGGCAGGTGCTCTAAGCCATTTTTGAGTCCGTCATTTCGTCTTTAGTTTCCAAGCGGACGTCAACGCAGCGATTTGATGAAACGCCAAAGTTCGATAGTCGCCTTGGTTCGGCCACCGTGGCGGTAATTCCCATTCCTCTTGCCCTCAGGCGCGCCGCCCCGTGCGCCGTGCATGCGGCACACCTTCCAACCTCGCACAGCAGGCGAACGACAGGGCTGCCCAGTCCGTTTCGATCTGGCAGTGCATCGCGGGGCCGCGTGAGCCTTGTGCATGGGGTTGTAGCTCATTTCGGCTTGGACCCTCCCCCCTCCACGGGCATGGCTTCGTTCTGCTTCGGCTCGATGATGTCCATCGGCTTGTCAGTCCCAGCCGTCAGCGATTTGGTAGCGATGGTCTCCCTTCGCCTGCCGCTCACGATTTGATCGGTGACCACGGCTTGATCAGCATTCACCGTCACATGCTTCACGGTGATCTGCTGTTGCCCTCGGCCTCGGTGCTGGTCGAGCCGTTCGGTCAAGAGGGCTACCGTCCGCGAGGACTTGTCAGCAAGTTGTAAATATTTCGTACCTGCATCGAAGTATCCTGCCTTGGTGTTCGTCCATCCCCGGCGGTAAAATTCTAGTGCTGCTTCGTTCGCCGCGACGATTTGAGAGATGAGCATCCCTTCAATCGGATCGACGGGCTTCATAATGCCGATGATCGAAATCTTATTCTCTTCGGCAAGTTTGGTCAGTGGCGCGAGAACCGCACGCACATCTGTCGTCGATGAATTGTTGACCTTACCCACGCCGAGATACGCCGACACCGGATCGATGATCACCAGCGCCACCTTCCCGACCTCGTCGATCTTGCCGCGGAGAAGCGGCAAGTCTGTCGCCAAATTGAACATGCGTGGTGTGCCGTCGGCATTCTTTGCCATCCCGACAATCTCTACTCGGTCGAGATCGGCGCCAGCGGCTACCAGCCGGGGAATAACGGTGTCCTCGATGTCATCCTCTGCGGTGAACCAGATCACGTTTCCGAGCGGGGCTTTGCCCTCATTGCAGGGCCATTCCGCCGCTGTGGTCGAGCGTGCGATGATGTCGGCGCTGATTAGTCCCTTGCCCTTATCTGGCAGGCCACCAATCAAACCGAGCTTGCCCAATGCAAAACGGCCGGGCCAAAACCAATTAATGCCGCGAATCGCATAGGCGGACGCCTTCTTGCTATCGAGCATCCCGGCGTTTCCGTCAGGCTTTGGGGCAGCATATCCAAAATCGTCCGGATCCTCCGCTGGCGGCACGTCGTGCAGCGGATCGGAACCATTGACGACTCTGTTTCCGTCGCGGGCGACAAGCTTGGGGCGATCGGCGTGGTAATCACGCGCCGCCTGTTTCCAGGTTTCAGAATCCCAACTCATCGCGTCGCCCCCGGACCAAACGGGGGGTGACCGCAGTCTGCACAATGGGAGCGCATCACGCGGCCTCCACGTTCCGGGCCGCCATGCGCTCTAGGACCCAATCGTCAATTTCAGATTCGAGCCAGCCGTGGCGGCTTTCGCCCAGTCGCACGCGCCTTGGGAATTTTCCCTCGCGCTCAAGCCGCCACAAATGAACCTTGGAATACGGAATGCCCTTTTGCGAGCGAAGCTCGTCGTAACTTAGAAGTCTCACGTTGCCATCTCCCGTTAATGCGCCGCTGTGTGGTGCAGCTTGGAGAGACGGATCGGAAAAGTCTGTCTTTCTATTTGTGGAAATTAGGACTACAGGTCATCGTGCTCTGAATATAACGCGGGATCGTCGCCCTCATCGTCCGTACAGCTTAAAAACCAATCTTCCGCACATTGCTCCTGCCATCTGGCGAGTTCCCGTTTGGCTTCAGGGAGGCGCTGGCGGATCAGCTCGGGATGGTTACGATATTCCTTAAATGCAGGGTCCAAGGCGATTGTCTCAGCAAGCTCGCTATCGCTCGTGCGCGGGCAATCCCTTTTTAGCTCCTCGTATAAATATCCTAGCTCAAGGAACCTCTCTGCATCCCACTTCTGATTACCCAACTTCGGACCACGCCTACGTTTGCCGAATAATTCTTCGGCCAACAGCAGTGCCAGCAAAAAGACGTCTGACTCGCTTGTGGGATCCAATCGATAAACTTCATTTAATCTAAAAAATTCCGCAGCCCGCTTTAATGAGGTCGGATCGCAATGCAGTGTGCGGCGGATATATTCATCGCTCGGCAGTCCGCCGGGGCCCGGGCCGTAGGTCTTGCCTTGGCGTCGCCAAACCTTGTGAAGCAACTGGCGGCGGAAGTTTAGGCTTGTTTGACGCTCCGCCACGGCTACGCTCGCACATGTGCAAGCTCGACCACATTGGCAGGCGGCGGCTCAATGATGGAGCGGAGTCGTGCGGCCCAAGCGTCTAGTGCAAATCGCTTCTCGTCCAAATAAGCGTACTGATCATAGACCTTGTGCAGGCCGGGTTTAGTGTGGCCGATGACCAGCTCGCGAACCAGATCGGAGATATTCGTGACAGCTGAAAGACCAGTGCGAACGGTGCGGCGGATGTCGTGAATGACAAAATCTGGAAAATCGCCGAGCGACTTCGCCATCTCGCCATCAAGCTTCCGTTTAGCTTTGTCGTGCGAGTTGACGGGTTTTCGTCCGAACGTGGTCGAGAATAAATAGTCGCCCGAGTTAAATCGCGGCAGTGACGCAAGCACCGCGATAGCATCGTCGCTCAACGGTACGATGTGCGCCCCGTCTGCCTTCATCCTTTCGGCCGGTATCGACCATAGCTTTTTTGTTAGATCAAATTCAGACCAAGCCGCCTCACTAACTTCCGAACGGCGGGCGCCGGTTAGCATCAAGAGTTTGAGCAACGGCCCATACGGATAGGTGAGCTTGTCTGTCGCCTGCCAAGCCGCACGCAACTCCGCGTCATTGAGGATGCGCTTTCGCGCCGGTCGATCGCCAATGATGCTTTCGGGGTCTAGCCGGTCACATGGCGAGTTTTCAATTCCATAGCAGTGTTGAGCGATCGCCCAATTGTACAGCCGGCGAACATAACCGAGTAGGTTGTGCGCCTGATAAGTCTTGCCCTCTGCCTTCACTCCTTTAATTACGGCGCGAACCTCAAGTGGCGTGATGTCGACGGCCGGACGCTTGGCCCAAATTGGAATGAAGACACGGCGTAGGTCGCGTTCAACTTCCCGGCCCTTGCTTTCGCTCGGCAGCTTTTCCGCAATAAAGTCTTCGGCTATCGCCGCGAATGTCACTCTTTGCTTTCGCAGCTCGGCGGCTCGTTCGCGTTCTTCTTCTTGCGCCGGGTCGATACCGCGCCCGATTAACTCACGCCACTCTCTGGCCTTGGCGCGAGCTTCTGCCAGACCGAGCACCGGATAGGTTCCCAATGCCCGCCGCGTCGGATTTGCGTCGTGTTGGAAGCGGGCGAGCAATACAAAGGTGCGCTCGCCACTCGGCATAACCCGAATGCGTAAGCCGCGAATCTCCCTATCGCGAACGTCATAGGGTTTGCTTCCGCCCTTAAGGCTCTTAAGGTAGCGGTCGGTGAGGTTCTTCCTGTCCGTGCTTGCCTTAGCCAAATCCCCCTCCTTGGCAACGCTGTGGCAACAAAATGAGCGAAATTAAATGTTGCCAGACGTAACGCCAAGATACGCGAAATTGGCAGAGGTGCAAATATTGGCGGTGGATAATGCAACAAGACGCACCGGCGTGTAACATTATGAAGTGCGGCTTGTGCCGGTTCTTTACCGGCGCGCCGGCCGAGCTCGAACGCGCCATTCCCGGCCTCAATATCCTTAGTTCGGCTTATGGCTCAGTCCGCGCCGATACCGGGCTGTGCAAGCGGCACGATTTTTTTACGACCGCAGCGACTCCGGCTTGCCCGCAGTTTAAACCATGATTACGAGATAAGATTCTCGGCAACGGCCAAGACAAGGGCTGATCGAGGATGATGTCGTCCCACGGACCTATTCCTGGAAGCGGCGCATCGATGACGACGAATTTGTTGACCCGCTCCGGATGTTGAGCGGCAAACGCATAGCCGACCATGTTGCCGATATCGTGGGTGACAAGATCGACCTTGTCGATCTTCAACGAATCGAGCACGCCGGCAATATCTTCCGCTTGGGTCTTTTTGTCATAACCGCCGGGCGGCCGCGACGAGAGTCCGAGCCCGCGCAGGTCCGGCACGATCACGGTGTGATCGCGAACTAAGCGGGCGGCAAGCGGCGCCCACATGTCGCCGGTTTCGCCGTAACCGTGGAGCAAGACGACAGCGGGCCCCGCCCCGCCGACGCGGACATAGATTTGGGTCCCGTTGGTGACGACGTTTTCAGTTCCGAAATTCGCCGGGAAAGGTTGTATGACGGCGAGTGCCGGTGCGCTCAGAAGAAAAAGGATCGGCGCGGCGGCAGCGAGGTTTCGCATTGCGAAGTTTCGCATTTCAGTCCCCCTGATTTTCGCTCCTCGCAATGTTCGCACGGCGCGACGCGAGCTACGGCCGGAGCACAATCTTCGCCGCTGCGGTGCGGCCGGCATCGATGTCTTGAAACGCCCGAGGACCGTCGGCGAGCGGCCGCTCTTCGATCCAATCGAGCAGCCCAAGTCGGCCGGCGGCAATGGCATCGAGCGTTTCGCGAAATTCGAGCGGCGTATAGCAATATGTGCCGGCGACCACGATCTCCTGCAGCGTGATCTTGCGCAGGTCCAAACCCTCCGAGCCCGGCAACAGGCCGATGTGAATAATCACGCCGCCGGGCTTGACCAAGCGCGAGGCTGCGGCGCGAGTGGCGACCGCGCCCACCGCGTCGATAACGAGATCGATCGATAATTTTGTTGGCTCGCCCCGTTCGCTCGGCGCATAGCATTTGAACGCACCAGCGCGGGCGGCCGTTTGCCGGCGCGCGGCATTCGGTTCGCCAATGTGAATCTCGGCGGCGCCTTGCATCGCCAAAACCAAAGCGCAGGCAAGGCCAATGCCGCCGCCGCCAAGCACCGCGAAGCGGCTCGCCGCCAACGGACGCTGCAGCAATCGCGCGCCCAGATTGACGGCGTGATAGGCGACCGCCAGCGGCTCGGTGAGCGCCGCCTTGGCGGCCTCGAGCCCATCGGGAATCTTGTACAGGTTGCGCTCGGGCACACGCACCAGTTCGGCGAAGGCGCCGGCGCGCGGCGGCACCGAGAGAAGTTGGCGCGAAGGACATAAGTGCGGTCGGCCTTCGAGGCACCAGTCGCAAACCCCGCACGGCACCAGCGGGTTGACCGCAACGCGAGCGCCGCGATCGGGACCGCTGGCAACTAAGCCTGCCGCCTCGTGGCCGAGGACGAAGGGCGGCGGCCGCCGCGAGTCGTGGCCGTGATAAGCGTGCATGTCTGAGCCGCAAATCCCGACGGCTTCGACACGCACCAGAACCTCATCGTTGCCGGGCGTCGGCTCCGGCTCCTCGCGGCACAACAGGATATTCGGCTCGGTATAAACAAGCGCTTTCATGCTAGTCACTTTAGCTTACCGAAAACCCGTCATCGCCGGCGATCTTAGCAGAGTAGAACGAGAGCACGAAACGCGGTTAGAGTGACGCCATGAGAGATCGGCCCAATTCATCGTCGCCGAAAATCGCCGAAATGCGCGTTGTGCCGGTGGCCGGGCACGACGACATGTTGCTCAATCTTTCCGGCGCGCATGCGCCGTTTTTCACGCGCAACATTGTCATCCTTCGCGACAATGCCGGCCGCACCGGTGTTGGCGAAGTGCCCGGCGGCGAGCAGATAAGAGGTACATTGGAGGACGCCAAATCGCAGGTCATCGGCCAACCGATCGGAACTTATAACGACATTCTCAATCAAATGCGCAACCGCTTCGCCGACCGCGATACCGGCGGCCGCGGATTGCAGACGTTCGATCAGCGTGTCGCCATTCATGCCATCACCGCGATTGAGGCGGCGGTCCTTGATCTGCTCGGCCAATTTCTCGGCGTGCCGGTCGCGGCGCTGCTCGGCGAAGGACTGCAACGCCGCGCGGTGAAGATGCTCGGTTATCTGTTCTTCGTCGGCGACCGCAACAAGACCGGGCTGCCTTACCGCGCCGAGCCGGACGCCAAGATCGATTGGTTCCGGCTGCGCCACGACGAGGCTTTGACGACGCCAGCGATCGTGCGTCTCGCCGAAGCGGCCTATGCGCACTATGGCTTCGAAGACTTCAAGCTCAAGGGCGGCGTGCTCTCCGGCGAACAAGAAATAGAAACCGTGACTGCGCTCGCCAAGCGCTTTCCGCAGGCGCGCATTACGCTTGACCCGAACGGCGCCTGGCCGCTCGATGAGGCAATCCGGCTCTGCAGCGGCATGCGCGACGTGCTCGCCTATGCGGAGGACCCGTGCGGCGCCGAGCGCGGCTATTCGGGCCGCGAAGTCATGGCGGAATTTCGCCGCGCCACCGGCATGCCGACCGCAACTAATATGGTGGCCACCGATTGGCGGCAAATGGGCCACGCCATTTTGCTGCAATCGGTCGATATCCCGCTGGCCGATCCGCATTTCTGGACTATGCAGGGCGCGGTCCGCGTGGCGCAGATGTGCCGCGACTGGGGCCTGACCTGGGGATCGCATTCCAACAATCATTTCGACATTTCGCTGGCGATGTTCACGCATGTGGCCGCAGCGGCGCCGGGCCGGATTACCGCGATCGATACGCACTGGATTTGGCAGGATGGCCAGCGCCTGACCAAGGAGCCGCTGCAAATTCGCAGCGGCATGGTGTCGGTCCCGGATCGAGCCGGCTTGGGGATTGAGATCGATCTCGATCAGATCGAGCGTGCGCACGCGCTCTACAAAGCGCACGGGCTCGGCGCACGCGACGACGCGATGGCGATGCAATACCTTATTCCCGGCTGGAAATTCGACAATAAGAGGCCATCTCTCGTGCGCTGATGTCTCATACGCTGATGTCTCATACGCTGATGTCTAGTGCGCTGATGTCTCGTGGGCCGATCGCAACCGGAGCGAAGCGTTCCAAAGCGAAATGATTTTAGGTTTATGCGGTATTTCGCATTGGCTTTTGTTTGAGCATGATCTTTTCCGAAAACCGGCAGCCACTTTTCGGGATCATGCTTTAGGAGCGAGCGATGGCTGATGCAGTGGCGGCCCGCGTGGCGAGCGGAACAGACGACGTAGCGCCAGCGCATCGAATCGTTATCGTTGGTGGCGGCGCCGGCGGACTCGAGCTTGCTACCGAGCTCGGCGACAAACTCGGACGTCGCGGCAAAGCGGACATTACGCTGATCGATAAAGCGCGCGCGCATTTATGGAAGCCGCTCCTGCACGAGATTGCCGCCGGCAGCATGGATCTCGGCCATCATGAGCTCGACTATCTGGCGCAGGCGCATTGGCACCATTTTCATTATCGCACCGGAGAGATGATTGGGCTTGATCGCAACCGGCGGGAAGTGCTGGTCGGACCGGTCTTCGAAGAGCATGGCACCGAGATCACGCCGGCGCGCGGCTATCCTTACGACACGCTGGTGCTGGCGGTTGGCAGTCTCACCAATGATTTCGGTACGCCGGGCGTCGTCGAGCACGCGATCCGCCTGGAGACGCCCGAGCAAGCAGCGCGATTTCATCGCCGGCTGGTCAATGCCTGCCTGCGGGCCCAGAACCAAAGCGAGCCATTGCGACCGGGTCAGCTCCAGGTCGCCATCATCGGTGGCGGCGCTACCGGCGTCGAGCTCGCCGCCGAACTGCACAAGTCGACGCGCGAGCTCGTGGCCTTCGGCCTCGATCGCATCGACCCCGATCGCGATATCACGCTTCACCTCATCGAGGCTGCCGACCGAATTTTGCCGGCCTTGCCGCCGCGCATCTCAGAAGCCGCGACCGAACTTCTCGGCGAGCTCGGCGTGAAGGTCCACACCTCCGCGCGCGTCGCCGCCCTCATGCCGAACGGGCTAAAACTTGCCGACGGCGGCATCATCAATGCCGAGCTCGTGATTTGGGCAGCCGGCGTCAAGGCGCCCGCTTTTCTGAAAGATCTTGATGGACTCGAAACCAATCCCATCCATCAGCTCGTCGTTCGCCAAACGCTGCAAACCACGCGCGACGACAATATTTTTGCGATCGGTGATTGCGCCGCCTGTCCTTGGCCGGAACGCAACACCATCGTGCCGCCGCGCGCTCAGGCGGCACACCAACAATCGACGCATTTGGCGAAACAGCTGCGGCGAAAGCTCATGGGGCAGCCGCTTGAGCCCTGGCATTATCGCGACTTCGGTTCGCTGGTGTCGCTCGGCGAGTACAGCACGGTCGGCAGTTTGATGGGCAAATTGGTCGGCCAGAGCTTCTTTGTCGAAGGCTACTTCGCGCGCTTCATGTATGTGTCGCTCTACAAGATGCACGAATATGCGCTGCACGGCTTTATCAAGGTCGCGCTCGACACCGCCGTGCGTCTGATTAATCGCCGCACCGAGCCGCAGGTGAAGCTGCATTGACGAGCTTCGTCAGCGAGCGTCGCTTACGCTCCTCACAATGACGAAACTATCCGCAAACGCCTTGCTATAAGATTTCCTGCACCGCCCGCGCCGCCTCATTGATTGCCAGATGCGCATAGGCATCGCCGCCGGCATCGGAATTGGCGATCGCAACGCGGCCGAACCGCTGCCGCGCCACTTTGACGACGCGATCGTCATAGTCGTCGGGATCGAACAGTGAATTCGCCACATAGGTGTAGCCGTGCGGCCAGCGATTGACCGTGATCGCGACGATGTCGCGCGCGCTGTCAAAGCCGCCAGGACCGAGCATGCGGTCGAGCTGACCGCGGATGCGAACCTCGAAATCTGCGAAAGTCATGGAAAAAAGCTTTGCTTGCCCGATGTGAAATTGGGTGCGGGCATCAAGGCCGGAATTCGGCGCACCGGGCACGTGCTCGAGATGGAGCACGATCGGCTCCGCCGGGTCGCGCGGATGGCGATAACCACCGAGGTCGACCGGAAAGTCGAGCGACACGTGATTGAAGAAACCCATGGGCGCGACAATGTCGGAGACTTTGAGCGTGAGCCATGGCTGCCAATTGCGCACAACAACATTGGTGTAAACGAGCGGCGTCTTCACGTTGAGCGCCAGCGCCTCTCGCTGGGCCTGCGGCAGGTCCGGCACCAGATATGGGATCATCATGTGAAAGCAGGCGAGGATCGCGTGTTTGGCCGCGATGCGATGCGGGGCGCCGGCGCGGACATAACCGATGCTAACACTGTCGTCGCGTTGGCGTACATCGATAACGGTTGATTGCAAACGAATGCGCACATTGCTGTCGGCGCGGTCGAGCCGATCGTAGTCGAAGCCGGCGAGCACGATATCGTCCATCGTGTGTCCAGACGCCATGCCCGGAATGAGCGCGCGCACCAAAAGCCGCGCCAGCGAGGCATTGCCGTCGGGGAAATGATAAATATAGGGCTCGCTCCATTCCGGATGGTCGTCGACGGGAAGCTTCAACCCGGCGAAACCGGGATAGTCAAAGCTGCGCAGATCAAGCGCGGAGACGGCATCGCAGCCAAGGCCGAAAAAGCCGAGCGGGCGGCCCTGGAAACAATTCGCCACCTCGTCGCTGCAGCCGCAGACCTTGATGAGATAATCGCGATAACTCGTGGCCTTGAGAACTTCGATTTTTTCATCGGCCGATTTGCCGGCAAGCGGATCGCGGGAGGGATCATAAAGCGCAAGGAGCTGCGCCTTGCTCGCTTCCGCAATCGGCATAGCTGCCACTAAATTCGCCAGCGTGGAGCCGGTCTCTACATCACGGGATAAAAGTGCGTCACGCGCAATAAGTGTGTCCCGGCCGAAAGTCTCGCGATCAAAAAACACGCCCCGAGACAAACCAAGCGAGGAATAGAAGCCGCGATCGAACGCGGTGTCGAACCGCTTAAGCTCGACGCCGAGATCGCGCAGGAGACCCTTTGCCACATCGCTCCACAAAGTCTTTGGCGACTGGATCGACTGACTGCCGCCATAGCCGATCAGCGCGCGCGTGCCGGCAGTGAACTCATTGCGCTTGGCATGGCCGCCGAAATCGTCGTGATTGTCGATAATGAGAATGCGGGCGTCCGGCCCCACCCTCTGACGATAAAACCATGCCGCCGAAAGCCCGCTGATGCCGCCGCCGACCACGACCAGGTCGTAGTTCTCCTCGATTGCCGCGTTGTCGATGCCGAAGCGCTGGCTTTCGCGGGCGAAAGCATGCGCAACTTCGAACGAACCGGGATGCTGGCCGCGCATGCCGGTCAAAGCCGGCGGATATGGCGTAGAAGCCGCGGCGAGTTGCGCCGCCGGAGTCAAACCTGCCGCGATTGCGAGCGCGGTACCTCCGAGAAAATCGCGACGCCTGATGGATGGCATCCGGAAATCTACCATGTCGACGGCGTCGCGCGCGACGCGGCCGACGTCGCGCAAACCAAGCGGTGAGTACCAGCGGCTTGCAATAATAAGTGATGGGATTTGTGGCGGCCGCCATAAAAGTCGCCACAAAAAAGAACCCCGAGCCAGATACGCACTCGGGGCTATTCCGTAGTTTGTTGCCTCAAACGTTAGGCTTCTAGCGCTGAGCGGCCAGGGGGTGTCGGGGGACGGGGTGGCCGCCCGGCCTGGCCTAATGCACGTTATCTAATAATCCGGCGCGTAAATTCAATGCGCACTAGAATTTTGCCGGGGCATGATCTTTTCCGAAAACCGGCGTCCGCTTTTCGGGATCGTGCTTCAGTTCCGCGAAAATCTCATCATTGTGCTGGCCAAGCTGAGGCGGCGGCGTATCGATGCGCGGACCGCCGTGGGCAAACGTGAACGCCGCCAGCGGCACTGATAATCCGCGTTTACCGCCCTCGTCGCTTCCGCCTACCGCGTGGCGATGGATAACGCCGCGGCTCGCGAGCTGCGGGTCGGCCAAAGCCTCGCCCATGGTGCGCACGCGCGCCGCCGGCACATGACGCGCCTGTAGGAACTCTTCCCAGTCCGCCGCGCTTTTTGTCAGCATGATCTCAGTGAGATGGGCAACCTCACGGGCGTGATCGGCATCGCGCTCATCATTGGTTCGTTTGACCATGTCGGGACGCCCGAGCACAGTCCACAAACGCTTCTGTTGTCGCAAATTGCTGGCGCCCAGCATCACCATTCCGTCTTTGGTCGCATAAGCCGAATTCGTCGCATGCGGATGGCTGTTGCCGTGCGGCCTGGGATGCGCGCCATTGTGCAGATAGCCCGTCAGATGCGTGCTCATCAGAATCATCGCCACGTCGAGCATCGCCATGTCGATGCGCTGACCCTTGCCGGTGCGCTCGCGTTGAAACAGCGCCGCGGCTAGTGCGAAGGCGCCGGTGGTGCCGGTGGCATAGTCGATGACTGGGCTGCCGAGCTTGACCGGGTGCACCTCCTTCGTTCCGGTCATCGCCATGATGCCGGAGGTGGCCTGGATGACGTGGTCGTAGGCGGTTTGCGGACCCCGCGGGCCCTCTTGCCCGAACGCCGAGAACGAGGCGTAGATTAGCTGTGGATTGATCACGGCAAGCGCTTCGTATCCCAGCCCCAACGCCTCGAACGCGCCCGGGCGGTAGTTCTCGACGAACACGTCCGCCGTGGCGACAAGCTTTTTCAGAATCTCGCGGTCTTTCGCTTGTTGCAGATCGAGCGTGATCGAGCGCTTGTTTGACGCCTGCGTCTGGAACGACGTGCCCATCTTGCGGCGATTGAGCTCCTTGTCGCTGCCAACGCCGCGGCTCTGATCGGGTTCATCCGGATGCTCGACCTTGATGACGTCGGCGCCGAGGACGGCAAGCTGATAGGTGGCGAAAGGGCCGGCGAGAACGTGGGTAACGTCGATCACACGGATTCCCTCAAACGGTCGCATCGGCGCGCCCTCCTGCAACTTTGACCAATGGGTCCACTATATTATGTTGCCGTTCTCGGCTCAGCCCTGTCGCATGTAGACAGCGGGCCCGTAGCTCAATGGTTAGAGCTAGCGGCTCATAACCGCTTGGTTGGAGGTTCGAGTCCTCCCGGGCCCACCAATGATTTCAACTGTTTAGCTGGGTCAAAGATTAAATCACAGTTTAATAAGGTTCATTTTGGCCTTACCACTAGCCTTAAGATGCCTCGCAATCGCGATTAGAAGGTCATGGAAGCGATTTGAGGTGGGGCCTAGGTCCGAGGGACATGCGACCGATGTCCGCTGTACTCCCAAAAGCAGATATCGCCGCGCGCTGGTGCCATGTCCGCTTTACCCCCAAAAGCGGACATTGATCGAGCGTGTCGCGATGTCCGCTTTGTGCCAAAAGCGGACTCATGCACCGCAAAAAAAGGATCATTCGAAAAGTTTCGGCACGTCCTCTTTCATCGCGAGCCGATCAGCTCAACACGCCGTACCTCTTGAACCACGCGGTCATCTTGTTCCACGCGTCCTCGGCCGCCCCCTTGCGATAGCTCGGCCGGTAGTCGGCGACAAACCAGGGGTCGTGATGTCCGCTTTGTGCCAAAAGCAGACATATGCACTGCAGCAAAAAGGAATCCTACTCAATCACCTCGTCGGCGCGCGCCGAAAGGGTCGGCGGAAACTCAAGACCAAGCGCCTTCGCTGTCTTGAGGTTGATCGCGAACTGAAAATTGGTCGGCAGCACAAAGGGAAGATCGCCCGGCTTTTCGCCCTTGAGGATGCGGCCGGTGTAAGCGCCGGCCTGACTAAAGGCATCGGCGAGTACCGTTCCATAGCTCATCAGGCCCCCCTCGACGACGAATTGACGGAATTCGTAGATCGCCGGCAGCCGGTATTGCGCGGCCTGCGCGATCAAGAGGGCCCGCCGCATGTTGAACTGCGGACCGGCGGTGACCAACACGGCAGCCGCCTTTTTTTGCGCCATGCCGGCGAAGGCGGCGGTGATCGCATCGTCGCCGTTGCCGACGGGCACATTGAAGGCCACGACGTCCACACCGAGTTTAGACGCAGCCTCTCGTGCGTCGCGCAGCTGCACATCGACGTTCGGGTTGGCGGGATCCAGCAAAACGCCGACGGTCTTGGTGGCCGGCACTGCCTCGTGCAGCAGGCCGAGGCGTTTGGATTCCATTTCATAGGCTAAAATGGTCATGCCGGTGACGTTGCCGCCCGGCCGATTGAGATTGGGGACAAAACCTTCCTTGACTGGATCGCTGCCGGTGACGATCACAATCGGAATCGTCGAACTTGCAGCCTTCGCTGCATGCCCCGCCTGATCCCCGCCGCCAGCGACGATCACCGTGACCGATTTCGCAACCAAGTCGGCTGCCATGGCCGGCAATTTGTCGTACTGACTGTCCGCCCAGCGATATTCGATCTGGACGTTTTGGCCCTCGACGAAACCCTCGGCGCCGAGCGCCTTGCGGAATGCGTTGAGCTGCGGCTGTCCGGCTTGGGCGGAGATGGCAAATAGCCAGCCGATCACCGGCATCTGCTGCTGCGCGCGTGCCGCGAGCGGCCATACGCCCGTCATGCTGGCGAGACCGGCGATGAAGTTGCGTCGCCTCATGGGCATTGCCCTCGGGCCGAGGACAAATCCTAGCACATCATCGGACGACTACACTGCGGTGCGAAACAGGCAAAACGGCTAATGTCCGCTATGGGTCAAAAGCAGACATTCACCCACCTTCGGCCGATGTCCGCTTTACCCCCAAAAGCGGACATTCCTCAGCATCGAGGCATGATCCGTTTCACACACAACCGGGGGACAATCTGCTAGTTTTCGATAGCTTTCGAACAACGACCGGGATCGACGGTCATCAAAAGTTGCACGAGGGGGAAACCCGTCATGTCCGCTCTGTCACGTCGAAATGTTCTGGCCACTGCGGGCTCGTTTACCCTTGCTACGGTCCTGGGCCGGCCAGGCGATGCAGCGATGGGGCCGGACGACAAATACGACCTCGTGATCAAGGGCGGCGACGTGCTCGATCCGAGTCAATCGCTGCGCGGTAAGCGCGATATTGGCATTCGCTATGGGCTGATCGAAGCCTTAGAGGCCGACATCCCAGCCGCTCGCGCATTGCGCC
>Ga0310916_10001087_pt1 | contig 15770 bp, 18 predicted proteins | sample GREbulkMGLF176_FD_203444 | JGI IMG/M metagenome (GOLD analysis project Ga0310916, IMG submission 203444) | Lab enrichment of tropical soil microbial communities from Luquillo Experimental Forest, Puerto Rico - GRE.bulkMG.LF176 | ecosystem: Environmental > Terrestrial > Soil > Tropical forest >...
AAACTTTCGGTTCTCTCACGGGAACCGAGTCGTTTTTAACGGAGAGTTTGATTCTGGCTCAGAACGAACGCTGGCGGCGTGGATAAGACATGCAAGTCGAACGAGACTTTTCGTTGTAGCAATACGATGGAAAGTTTAGTGGCGAACGGGTGCTTAACACGTGGGCAACCTGCCAGGAAGTGGGGGATAGCTCGCCGAAAGGCGAATTAATACCGCATGTGATTAGAGAGGACATCCTTTCGAAATTAAAGTCGGGGCAACCTGACGCTTCTTGTGGGGCCCGCGGCCTATCAGCTAGTTGGTGAGGTAACGGCTCACCAAGGCTTTGACGGGTAGCTGGTCTGAGAGGACGACCAGCCACACTGGGACTGAGACACGGCCCAGACACCTACGGGTGGCAGCAGTCGAGAATTTTTGACAATGGGGGAAACCCTGATCGAGCGACGCCGCGTGGAGGATGAAGGTCTTCGGGTTGTAAACTCCTGTCATTTGGGAACAAGGCGCATTTATTAACTGTGGGTGCGTTGATAGTACCAGAAGAGGAAGAGACGGCTAACTCTGTGCCAGCAGCCGCGGTAATACAGAGGTCTCAAGCGTTGTTCGGATTCATTGGGCGTAAAGGGTGTGTAGGTGGCGCGCTAAGTCGGGTGTGAAATTTCGGAGCTTAACTCCGAAACTGCATTCGATACTGGCGTGCTTGAGGACTGGAGAGGAGACTGGAATTTACGGTGTAGCAGTGAAATGCGTAGATATCGTAAGGAAGACCAGTGGCGAAGGCGGGTCTCTGGACAGTTCCTGACACTGAGACACGAAGGCCAGGGGAGCAAACGGGATTAGATACCCCGGTAGTCCTGGCAGTAAACGGTGCACGTTTGGTGTGGGAGGATTCGACCCCTTCTGCGCCGGAGCTAACGCGTTAAACGTGCCGCCTGGGGAGTACGGTCGCAAGATTAAAACTCAAAGAAATTGACGGGGGCCCGCACAAGCGGTGGAGTATGTGGCTCAATTCGATGCAACGCGAAGAACCTTACCAGGCCTTGACATGCATCTCTAAACCGGTGAAAGCCGGCGAGTGTCGAAAGACACAATTTGCACAGGTGCTGCATGGCTGTCGTCAGCTCGTGTCGTGAGATGTTGGGTTAAGTCCCGCAACGAGCGCAACCCCTGTGAACTGTTGCCACCGGAGCGAGAGCTCCGAGCACTCTGTTCAGACTGCCTCGCTTAAACGAGGAGGAAGGTGGGGACGACGTCAAGTCAGTATGGCCCTTACGGCCTGGGCTGCACACGTACTACAATGCCCAGTACAGAACGATCCGAGACCGCGAGGTGGAGGAAATCTACTTAAAACTGGGCCCAGTTCGGATTGAAGGCTGCAATTCGCCTTCATGAAGCCGGAATCGCTAGTAATGGCGCATCAGCTACGGCGCCGTGAATACGTTCCCGGGCCTTGTACACACCGCCCGTCACATCATGAAAGCCGTTTGTACCCGAAGTCGCCCCTCAAAAGACGCCGAAGGTATGGATGGTGATTGGGATGAAGTCGTAACAAGGTAGCCGTAGGGGAACCTGCGGCTGGATCACCTCCTTTCTAAGGAGAGATTCATCACTGCCTCGGCAGTGGTTGAATAGGTCGACGGCTAACTCCAAGAGCTAATCAATTGATAGTTCTTGGACAAGCCGGGAAGTCCTTACAAACGAAAGTGAGTGAGGCTCAGAGAAAAAAGACGGTAACGCACAATTCAGTCCTTGCTGCACATCGACTAAAAAATGCCGGTCGCCCGCTGATGCCCGGCATTTTTTCCGCGCAGCGAAAAGATCGCGCCGTGGCCTTCGCGAAGGCGGACGGGTTGGTTGATATCCCACCAGGCCGCTTAGACTTCAATGCCTCAACAACTCATCTTCTCACCTTTCTCGTGTTCGTTTACTTTCCCGCTTCACTAACCTTGTAAACCTATGACTCCACTTCTCCGCGCTCTTCTACTCCTTGCTCTTTGCTTGATTCCCCTCGCCCACGGCGCGGACGCGCCTCCCACGAAATTAAAATACGGAGCGTGGGGGTTCGATTTGGCGGGGGCGGACGCTTCAACAAGACCCGGCGACGATTTCTTCCGCTACGCCAACGGCACCTGGTTCGACAGAGCCCAAATTCCTGCGGACAAATCGGCCTACTCGCTCCGCGTCATCATGACCGATTTCACCGAACAGCGACTGAAGGAGCTGTTGGAAGCCGCCAGCGCACAATCGACAGCTAGTCCATCAACTCTTGAGGAGAAAGCCGGCGCTTTCTATCACTCGTTCATAGATGAAGGACGCGCCGAAGAGCTCGCTGCCAAGGCAATCGACCCGGAGTTAAGCGATCTGAAGAACGCCAAGACGCGCGACGATTTCACCGCATTGATGGGCCGGACCGCAACCGATTTCGAGTCTTCGCTCTTCAATCCGGTGATCGATGTCGACTTGAAAGATCCGCGTAAGTACGCCTTCTACCTCACTCAAGCCGGAATCGGTTTGCCGGATCGCGATTACTATTTGAAGCCGGACTTCGCGGCGCAAAAAATAGCTTATCAAAATTATGTCGCGACGATTCTTCGATTGTTGAATTGGTCCGACGCCGATAAGAGCGCGAAAGACATTGTCGATTTCGAAACCAAAATCGCCGATGCGAGCTGGACCAAAGCGCAACAGCGTGACCTCAACGCGATCTATAATCCGATATCGATCCAGGAGCTCAAGAAGCTCGCGCCGGGTTTCGCATGGGAAAAATTTCTCGCTGAAGCGAAGATGGCCAAACTAAACCGCGTCATCGTCGCGGAGAAAAGCGCGTTCCCGAAGATCATCGACACCTACGCAAAAACACCGATCGATACAATCTGCGCCTGGCAGGCATTTCACATTGCTGACAATGCAGCTCCGTACCTCTCGAAACCATTTACCAACGCCTACTTTGAGCTTCACGCCAAAACGCTTTCAGGACAGAAGGAACAGCAAGCTCGTTGGAAACGCGCAATCACCACCGTTAGCGGCGGCGATTTCGGGGTCGGCGATCGCTTCGGAACATTCGGGACGATGGGTTTTGGTGTAGGCCAGCTTTACACCGCGAAATATTTTTCACCGGAAGCCAAAGCCAAAATTCAAGAGTTGGTGGCTAACTTGAAAGCCGCGTATCGCGCGCGGATCGAGAAGCTCGATTGGATGAGACCGGAAACAAAAAAGGAAGCGCTCAAGAAGCTCGACACCTACACGATCAAAGTCGGTTACCCTGATCATCCGCGAGATTATTCGAAGCTGATTACTCGCAGCGATGATTTGATTGGGAACGTGAAACGTTGCGCGGCGCTCGATTGGGAATTTTACACCGGCCGTTTCTCCGGTCCGGTCGATCGAACAGACTGGAGTATGACGCCGCAAACCAACGACGCTTACAACGGAAGTTTGCGCGACATCGTCTTTCCCGCTGGAATTCTTCAGCCGCCGGTGTTCGATCCCGACGCCGATCCAGCAATCAATTACGGCGCGGCCGGCGGCGTCATTGGTCACGAGTTGACGCACGGGTTCGACGACCAAGGTCGCAAAATCGATGCCGCAGGTGCATTGCGTGACTGGTGGACAGAGCAGGACGCTGAAACTTTCAAGAAGCGGGCTGACACGCTTGGCGCGCAGTATTCGAAATACGAGCCGATTCCTGGGCTGCACGTGAACGGCGAACTCACGATGGGAGAAAACATCGCCGACTTGGGTGGCCTCACGCTCGCGCTCGACGCTTATCGCGCGTCGTTGAAAGGACAGCCCGCGCCTGTCCTCGATGGTTACACCGGAGATCAACGGGTGCTCCTCGGCTGGGCGCAGGCCTGGCGCGGAAAAGTCACCGACGATTACGTCAAGAAGCAGGTCGTGAGCGATCTGCATTCCCCGCGCCAATTTCGCGTGATCGGTCCGGCTCGGAACATCGATGCCTGGTATGAGGCGTTCAAAGTGCAACCGAGCGATAAAATGTTCGTCCCTCCGAACCAGCGCGTACAGATCTGGTAACAGTACAAAAATATTAATCAGGAATGCAGGAAACCAGAAAAAAAGAGAATTTGATTTTCCCTCAACTCTCAACCATCAACTATGAACTTTCTCGGGGGGCATAGCTCAGTTGGTAGAGCGCCAGCTTTGCAAGCTGGAAGTCAGGGGTTCGAATCCCCTTGCCTCCAAAGCTTCTGAGAAGCGTGGGAGGCAAATGCTAACAATCAAAGGTTTCACTCTTGGATGGACGGGAATCAATTCGGTTGCCTCCATTTCAATTAGCGATTTAGCGAATCAGTGATTGAGTGAGTGAGTGTTGACGGCAATTGTTGAATCGCTAAATCATTCAATCGCTAAGTTTTTGGGGCCTGTAGCTCAGTTGGTTAGAGCATGCGCTTGATAAGCGCAGGGTCACTGGTTCGAGCCCAGTCAGGCCCATGATTTCCCGGGTCCGCTCTTTTCCTGCGTGATCGACACGCAGAGCTCTTTCCATAGGTAAAATCGCTCTTAGAGTTGCGTAAACTCACATTATCTCATGTCTGCCCAAACAAACCGGGCAGTATCATAATGGAGTGACAATGATCCAACTAGGATTAGGGACGCTCGACGGAACAGACCGCGACTCGCAACATCCAGCCGCTCACTGTTAGCAGGGAGATGCTTAGCCGGTGTTTTGGAGACGGATTTTCCCTGTTTCAACGTTTTTTTCCTGTTACCAGGGAAAGCTTCCCTGCCACGGGCCCGTCGAATGCGAGAGCCCTTAGAGCCGGCGACGAATTCGACACTTTGCCTCAAGTGGCGGGGTGGATTATATCTTTCTCGTTAGGCCTATGACGCCGCTTGATTGGACGAAAGTCCCGCCGCGATCGCCGCGAGAAGAGCTTCGAAGTTTGTGTATGCTTCCACGTATGATCGACATTGCACGCGCAATGCTTCCGGCGGCCACGTCGGCGATTATCAGATCGGCCGCGAAAGAACTCTTAGCGCCGTGGTGCTCGATGCGTTCGGAACGTCCGTGGCGCAGTTTGTACAGGTTGTTGGCGATGCCAGAACAGATGACGATATCGCCGAGCGCCTTTGGCGCGCAGCGACCGTACCGGGAGAGATGCTGAGTGCAAGGCTTCGCCGCTTTACCGTCTCAGATGTGCCGGCAGAACTACGCCCGGAGTTTCAACGGCGCTACGGTACGGAGCACCCAGCAGGTCGACTCGTGTTCGATGTTCTAGATGCGGATGATGCGCGGACTTTTCCTCGAAAGGCCTAATCAATCGCTGCAGCCAACCGCTGGCCGGCGCGACAATTTGCACATGATAACTTCAACACGGAGATTCGCAGCGCGGCTCACCAATTGCATCACCGTCGTGCCAGACAGGCACAATGACACTTATACAACCGGCTTGAGAATATTTGGACGCTTCGCGCGGAATCACGCAGAAGTGTGATGCTTTTATCTTGCGCCGAGCAATCAAATTAGCATCTGGCCCTTTTATATCTGTTTCGCGACGGAACGGGTTGCCCCTCGCCTCGGCGTCTGTTTGCGAAGACTGAAATCAAAGACATCCGGCCGGTTGTAATGGCCCGAAACATCGAGGGTCATTTTCTCGCGATCGATCGCGGTAAGATCGACATCGGCGATAATAGTCATTTCCCGGTCGAAGACTGGCTCGACAACGTAGCAACCGTCCGGCCCGATTATCGCGCTGCCGCCGCGCAGAACGAAAGCTTGCTCGTTTCCTTCTAAGTGCGGGACTGGCGGCAACTCAGTGGGCAAATCCTTTGCCCGCATGATCAGCCCGGCAGCCAGGACGAAGCAGCGTCCTTCAAACGCATAATGTCGGCTGGCGAGCTGATGCATCTCGTGCACCGTCGGCCAAACGGCAACGTGAATGTGTTCGCCGGTGAGATGGAGGGCCTGACGCGCCATTGGCATCCAGTGCTCCCAGCAAATCAAACCGCCGATGCGGCCGATCGGTGTTGAACGGGATTCGAGGCCGCCGCCATCGCCTTGCCCCCAGACGAGTCGTTCGGTGTAAGTCGGGATAAGTTTTCGGTGGCGATTCGCGAGTTCGCCTTTAGCGCCAAAGGTCAGGAGCGAATTGAAAAGTGTGCCGTTGCCTGCGCCGCGTTCCACCTTTTCGTTAACTCCAATCACCAGCGTCACCCTTAGTTCGGCCGTAAGTTTGGCCAGGAATCGTGTTTCAGCTCCGGGCACGGCAATGCTGTTCTGCCGCAAACGAGCAAAGACTGTTTTTGTCGGCGCGTGGTCCCAGAGAGCAGCGCCAGGACAATAATCCAACCACGCCGGATAACCTGGCAACCACGTTTCACCAACAACAACAAGTCGAGCGCCTTTTTTCGCTGCCGCCTTCATCAGCCGAGCGAGTTTTTTCAGGCTCGCTCCGAGATCCATCCAGACCGGACTCTCCTGAATAATCGCAACGCGCACTTTCATTCGTTGGGAAGCAATTGCTTTGAAACACGACGAAGCTCGGATGATTCTTTATCGGTGACAACGTGCATTATTCGGAGGAAACGAAAGCACACTTGTAATCATCGATTGGTTGCATGAGATGAAAGGGCCCCGATTTGTCCCAGCACCGAAGATCGACATTCGCGTCGACAAGGAGATCATCGAACGAGCCAAGGAATTTTATTCGATGATGCAGAGGCGCCGAACGGTTCGCAACTTTTCCGATCGACCGGTGCCGCGCGAGGTAATTGAGTATTGCATTCGCGCGGCCGGGACCGCCCCCAACGGTGCAAATCTCCAACCGTGGCATTTTGTTGCGGTCAGCGATCCCGCTGTGAAACGCGAAATTCGCATCGCGGCAGAGGCGGAAGAAAAAGAGTTTTACGAACGCCGCGCACCCAAAGCCTGGCTCGAGGCGCTTGCTCCTCTTGGCACTGATTGGCATAAGCCGTTTTTAGAAGCGGCACCGTGGCTGATCGCAATCTTCGCGCAGCCGTTCCGCATTTTGCCAGACGGAACGCGCACGCCAACCTACTATGCGATCGAGTCGGTTGGAATCGCCGCCGGGATGCTGGTGACGGCGGCGCACTCATGCGGTTTGGTATCGCTTACGCACACGCCGAGCCCGATGGGATTCTTAAATCGGATCCTGAAGCGACCATCGCATGAAAAACCGTTCTTGCTGCTTGTTGTCGGTCACCCTGCGACTGACGCGCGCGTTCCAGACATTTCGCGGAAGTCGCTCACGGAGATCAGCTCGTTTGTATCGCGGGCCGTCGAGTAGTTAGGGCGAGAACGACTCGTGGTACGTCGTAAGCGCTAAGCGCCCAGAGACGCGGCACACTCGCTTGACTAAGGTCATCCAGGCGTCCGTTACTGGAGTCCGTATCTAAGGTCGCAGACGCGGTCTAACCAATCGATGAAGCCAACGGGCCCGCGCCACAGTGACGGTGGAATTTCGACGAGGTCGCGCGCGCCGTCATCTCTCATGCGCGTCAAAGCATGGACAACGTCTTCGGCAACGTATGCGACCAAAGTCCCACTGCATTTTACACATCCGCGGTGCCTATTCCCAGCGTAGCGATAGACGAAACATCAACGCCGTTTCTTTGAGGGCCCAATCTTATGGGACCGGAGAGGCGGCGTTTTTTTGTTCCCAGCCAGGCACGTCAGGATGACGGTGGAATTTCGGCGAGGTCGCGCGCGCATGTGTAGTCCCCTACCGCCGCTGATTACTTTCGGAAGTGCATTGCGACAGGACAAACAAATTTCGTCGAATACCAAGTGGCCCAATCAGAACTTGAAGCACTCACGAAGTAACGCACTGTGTCTTTCTGATTGTTCTCGGCCACTTACGTTAGGCGTTTCCGATCATGACGATAGGGCCTTCGGGTTTCGTCACGCCGCCTTCGCGTTCAATGCTAATGGCGAATGCTTTGATCTGGGCGACGGCCTGATCGGGTTTGAATTGGATGCGGGCGACTCCGTTGGAGTCTAGGTGAATGATACCGGCGCTAATCGGATCTTTGTGATTGGCGTCGACGGCCCAGAGTTGATAGTCGCGGCCCGGCCCGGGCGGCGGCATGTTCACGATTGTGATGATGCCGCGTTGTCTGTCCGGCTGCCAGGCAACGGTTACTTTTGCGTCCAGACGCTCACCGCTGGGTGAAGCGAGAGTGACAAGCATAGCTTGCGAAAGCGGATCGGTCGCGCGCGCGACGGCGAGCTCGCGTTGCAAACGCACGCGATCAACCACCAGAATTGCACAAAAGGCGATGAACGCCGCGGCGATCGCCCATGGCAACCAATTCGCCGCGGTAGTTGTCGATCTTGGCGAACGAGCTTGTTTTTCCAATGCGATCTCGCGCAAGACACGCCGCTTCAGATCAGGCGGCGGTTGCTTCGCTGGAACGCTGCGACCGAAATCCGCGGCGGCTTCGCGCAAATCGCGGACCAGGGCGCGCAATTCCGCATCATCGCTCAACGTATATTCGAAGGCAGCGGTTTCGTCGGCGTTGAGCGAACCGAGAACGTAGAGCGCGGCTTGATCCTGGAGATCTTCGGTAATCATCGAGCAATTCGCTCCCGTAATTTTAACAAACCGCGACGAATCCGCGCTTTAATTGTGCCGAGGGGTTGACCGAGCTCGGCGGCGATTTCGTGGTGAGTTAGCTCGCTAAAAAATGCGAGCTCGATGGCCTGGCGTTGGTCGGTCGGCAGTTTATCCAGAACAGTTCGCACACGCATCGCCTCCTCGTTTCTATCAGCGATATCCGCCGCACTTTCGGCGGCAGATGCATCAGCAGCCGCCTCAGCGTTGGCATCGTCAGTCGAAGAAGCGACCACGCGCAAGCGTCGGCCGCGGGCACGGAGACGGTCGATGATACGGCTGCGGGTCATGAGCATGGCCCAACTAAAGACGCTGCTTTGGGTCGAATCGTACTTGGCGGCGCGTCGCCAGATTTGGACAAAAACATCCTGCACTGCATCCTGCGCTTCGTTCGCATCGCCCAGCATTTTGATAGCGAGCGAATAGAGCGGCCCGCTCAAACGATCGTAGAGTTTTGCGAACGCAGCATGGTCACCGCCAGCCGCCTGAGCGAGCATTTCCCGATCGGCTACGTCTTGCGATGTCGCCATTCCGGCACGCACGTACCTTAGCGAATGCACGCTGGCAAGCGGCGACGGCGGTTGAGGGTTTACGGACGCTCCTCGAATTTCAGCGCTACACCGTTTAAGCAGTAACGCAAACCGGTCGGCGGCGGTCCATCGTCGAAGACGTGACCGAGGTGCGCTCCGCAACGGGCGCAAAGTATTTCATCGCGCTCCATCCCCAAGCTGTCGTCTTTCATCGTCACAATATTTCCGGGAATGAATGGCTTGGTAAAACTGGGCCAACCGGTGCCGGACTCAAATTTCCCGTCACCGGCAAAAAGCGGCGCGCCGCAGCCGACACATCGGAAAACTCCCCGGCGATGCTCGCGCAGCAAAATGGACGAGCAAGAGCGTTCGGTGGCTTTGCCGCGCAGAATCGCGTATTGCTCGGGAGTCAGTTGCGCTTTCCATTCGGCGTCGGTTTTCACAACTTTCGGAACCGGCGCCAGATCTGCCGCAGTCGGTTTGAGCGGCTCAACCTTGCCCGCTTCGATGTCGTTGTTCTCCTGGGCTTGAGGGTGTCGCGCAGAATAGGCGAACGCAACGATGATGGCCCCCCAGATAATTGCCAATCTAATCGTTCCAATCGTTCCAATTTTCATCTGAGTAACTGGTAAAGGAAACAGACGGGCGGCATTTTCGGTGCGCCCGTCCGTGTTCCGTTAGCGATTAAGGCGTCAGAACGGTGTCAATAACGTGGATGACTCCGTTTGATTGCAACACGTCTGCGGTTGTCACCTTTGCCGTGCCGCCCTTTTCATCCGTCAGGACGATTGAGTCGCCGTCCAGCTTCGCGGTCAGGGTTTCGCCGTTCACGGTCTTGAGCTCGGCGGTCCCGTTGCTCGCCTTGATTTTCTCGGCCAATTGTTCCGCCGTCCATTTTCCGGCAACGACGTGATAGGTGAGAATTCCGGCGAGTTTCTCTTTGTTTTCCGGTTTCAGGAGCGTGTCCACGGTGCCGGCCGGCAATTTTTCGAATGCGGCATTAGTCGGCGCGAAAACCGTGAATGGTCCCTTGCCTTCCAATGTTGCCACCAAACCGGCGGCTTTCACGGCCGCCACGAGAGTGGTGTGGTCTTTCGATTGCATCGCATTTTGCACGATGTTCTTGCTCGCGTACATCGGCGCGCCACCGACCATGGGGTTTTCGGCGGCGATCAGGGTAGAAACCGCCGCAACAAACGCCGCGGCGATAATATTTTTCTTAATCATAGGTTGTTTGTTTTCTTCATGTCCGGGACCGCGCCCGATCGTTTGATCGGGTTGGTTGTCGCGGTAGCGGCTCATTTGGCGAGGTGATCCGCCGGAGAAAGGACTTTGGATGCAGCTGAAGTAGAAGTTGAGAGGTTTAGAAGTTGAGGTGCGAGTCACCAATGCGCCCGACCAATCCTTGACCTTTGAGCGAGTGGCGGGCGCTCGTTAACAAAAAGACCTAACCAGCCGATGAAGCCAACGGCCTCATCGCGATGCAACTACAGCGTGTTTGCCGCGAGACCCCGCCGTGGCTTATCTCTTTCTCGTTAGGCTTTATGAACCCGCTGACCTATCGGCAGATGGAACCGTCAGAAACGCCAGCGGTGTCTGCTCTTGCATGTCAGGTGTTTGACCAGTTCGTCGCACCGGATTACCAGCCCGACGGCGTTTTGGAGTTTCACCGGTACGCCGATCCCGAGGCGTTTTCCCTCCGTCAGAGGTCCGGGCACATCACCCTCGTGGCCGAGCAGTCCGGCGAGTTCGCCAGACGCCTATTGTCTCTGCTTGGAACTGAGTCCAGGTGGTTATAGGACCAAAGTCCAACATGGTAAGTTGCAATACGTTGCCGAAGGATAGGGTTTCTTAGAAAGGACCAAAAACGAAGCTACCGATAAGCGGGACGATGCAGCATCCTGATCTGGCGGAGGCGTTGCGCGGAGACAGCGGCACATTTTTCTGCCAGCAAGGTGGCCAAGGCTACGTTTGTGACAGCAGCGGAAGGCTTTGTCCGGCGGTAGTGAGGGACAACGTTCTCCCAGGTGTGGCGGTGCAAACCGGTGACCAATCCCGGAGCGGTAGTTTAATCGGGATAGACGAATCCGTAATCCAACCTCGGTGAAGTGGCCGAGAACCTTCGATTAAACCATGGATTTCCCACCATTTGATCGGCTCCCGACGGTAATGTGCCGTCGCGAGGGCGAGCAAAACCAAAGAACAGAAAGGTCAACATGACAAAGAAAACAATAGTTGCTGGCGCAGCAATCGCCGGATTAATGAGCGGCTCGTTCGCGGCTACAACCCAAGCTTCAGTTTCGACCGGAAAGCCTGGCGTTTCGTTGATGGGCAAAACGAAGGCCGACAAGCATGCCTGCCAAGGGAAGAACTCCTGCAAAGGCAAGGGCGGATGTAAGACGAGCGATAACGGCTGCAAAGGGAAAAACTCGTGTAAAGGCAAGGGCGGCTGCGCGACAGACGGCAGCAAGCCGGCTCCGTCACCGAAGTAATCGGCTAACGGTTAGTTGTTCATCGGGAGCCGGAGGTGTTTATCCTCCGGCTCTCAGACGTGATTTGAGAATCACGTAAAGCGATGCCTGCAAATTCGTTCAACAATTTCACCAATTACGGCATTGGTATCGGCCTGCGCGTTCCGCATTACCGGCACATTCTCGCCAAGAAACCGGTGGTCGATTGGTTTGAAATTATTTCGGAAAACTTCATGGTCGACGGCGGGCGCCCGCTCGAAGTGCTGGACGCAATCCTCGAGCAGTATCGCGTCGTGCAGCATGGCGTCGCGATGTATTTCGGGTCGGCTGACAGACTCAACCGCGAATATCTAAAAAAGCTCAAACGGCTTGTGAAACGAACGAATACCCCTTGGCTTTCCGATCACCTTTGCTGGGGAAGCGTGGATGGACGCTACACCCACGATTTGCTGCCGATGCCTTATACATTTGCGGCCGCGCGCGCGACGGCGCAGAACATTCGCCAGGCGCGCGATTTTCTGGAGGTGCCGATCTGCGTCGAGAACGTGAGCAGCTACGCGGAATTTCATGCGTCCGAAATGACGGAATGGGAATTCCTGGGCGAGGTAACCGAGTTGGCCGACTGCGGAATTCTCCTCGATGTAAACAACATTTACGTCTCGTCGCAGAATCACAATTTCGATCCCTACGATTATCTGAACAACGTCCCACACCATCGCGTGGGCCAAATTCACATCGCCGGCCACTCAAAGTTCGAGAAGTACATTCTCGATACGCACGATCATCCCGTGCTCGATCCGGTTTGGAAAATGTACGCGCGCGCCAGCAAACTTGTTGGCCGCACCGCAACACTTTTGGAATGGGACGATCGCATTCCCACTTTTAATGAAGTCCACGACGAAGCGCTCAAAGCGAACAAGTTCGTCAAAGAGCTCGAGACCGCGCCGGCTTGAAGTTCGCTCGCGCGCGCAACTGAAGGCGCTGCAGAGCTTGATGGCCCGCGTGGTTTTTCGTCCGCTGACCGAGCAGGATGGAATGCAACCGCGCTGGACGGACGGGCGCGGGATGAAAAACGTCGCCGATACTTTCATCACGCCTAACGACCGCCTCAATTCCTTCGAGCGCCTCGAAATTTACAATCGGGTCTATTGGTTCCGCGTTCTCGATTGTCTTTACGACGATTACCCGGGCCTCCGCGCCGTACTGGGCGAAAAGAAATTCATGGCGCTGGTCACGGCTTATCTCGCGAAATATCCATCAGAGTCATTCACGCTGCGCAATCTCGGCAGCCGTTTGGAGAAGTTTATTCGGGAAGAGCCGAAGTGGGTGGCGCCTCGTGTTCGCGTGGCACTCGACATGACGCGATTTGAATGGGCTCAGGTAGTCGCGTTCGACGATCTGGCAAAGCCCGTCCTCACCACGGACGACATTCTCGACGCACAGCCCGACAAACTGCGGCTCGGATTGCAGCCGTATCTTTCCCTACTGCAACTCGACTATGCCGTGGACGAATTCCTCATTGCGGTAAAGAAAAATGAATCGGCGGTGCTGCGCAACGAGGCGAGCAACACTTTCGAAGCGATGCCGCATGCTTCGAGGCGCAAGAAGGCCACCAAAATGCCACGGCGCGAACGCGTTCACCTCGCCGTTCATCGCTATGACAATTCACTCTACTACAAACGGCTCGAGCCGGAAGCCTTCCATATTCTGACAGAGCTCGATCGCGGATTCAGTGTCGAAGAAGCGTGCACACGTGCGCTCGAAAAAACGAGGCGCAAGAAACTGAACTGGCCTAAGCGGCTAAAGCATTGGTTTGAAACCTGGTCGTCGCTCGGCTGGTTTTGCGGTCGGTGAAAACATTATGAATAATCAAAGCCCGTTCTGGACAAGACTAGTGAACTGGTTGGCGCCAGGCCGAACCATCGCTCAATCGATCTTCCTGCTCGTGATTCGTCTCTATTGGGGTTGGCAATTTTTTCTGACCGGCAAAGGGAAATTGAGCGATTTGGAAAAGCCAACGCAGTTTTTCGCCAGCCTTGGCATTCCCTTTCCACATGGACAAGCGATTCTTGCGGGCACGACCGAATGTTTGGGCGGGCTGCTGCTTTTGGCAGGGCTGGCTTCGCGCTTCGTTTCTATTCCACTCGCCATAGTCGTGACCGTCGCCTACCTGACTGCGGACATTGCGGTAGTGAAAAATATTTTCATCGACCCGGACAAATTTTTAGCAGCCGACGAATTCCTCTTTTTCTATGCCGTTGTCCTCGTCCTCCTTTTCGGACCGGGAAGATTTTCAATTGACTGGCTGGTTGTCCGAAAGTTGGCGTCCAACCAAACCGGTTCCGTTTGAAAACGATTCTCAGCGTTGCGTTGCTCGTTGGCCTAACGACCAGTGCTTGCGCCCAGGAGACAGCCAAGATCAAATGGCAACCCTGGTCGGAATCAATCTTTGAAGACGCGGCCAGGCAGAATCGCTTCGTTCTTATCGATCTTGAGGCGGTCTGGTGCCACTGGTGTCACGTCATGGACGAAATCACGTATCGCGACGCGAAAGTGATTGAGCTCATCAACGCGCGCTACATCGCGATGAAAGTTGACCAGGATTCGCGGCCGGACCTATCGGCCCGATACGAAGATTACGGTTGGCCCGCGACCGTTGTATTCAACAAGGATGGCAGCGAGATCGTCAAACGGCAGGGTTACATTCCGCCGAAGCCGATGGCTTCAATGTTGCAAGCGATCATCGACGATCCATCACCGGGTCCATCCATTCAGGCGGAAACGGTTATCGAGCCGGCCAAGGACGGCGCGCTTTCGCCTAACGAACGCGAAAAGTTACGCCAGATTTTGCGGAGTAATTACGATCAAAAAAACAAAGGCTGGGGCACCAGCCAAAAATTTCTCAGTTGGGACATCATCGAGTACTGCTTGCGCGAAGCGAGTAAGGGCGACGTTGTGTGGGGCCGCATGGCGCGCGAAACACTCGACGCCCAGCGACAGTTGATCGATCCGGTTTGGGGCGGCGTTTATCAATACTCCACCGACGGCGACTGGAAGCATCCGCACTTTGAAAAAATCATGCAGATGCAGGCGGAAAATCTGCGCACCTACGCGGAGGCTTACGCGCGTTGGAAAAATCCCGCCGACTTGAAGTCCGCGCGGACAATTCACGAGTATCTGCGCAATTTCTTAACCAGTCCCGATGGCGCATTTTACACGAGCCAGGATGCTGACTTGAAACCAGGCGAACATTCGGCCGGTTACTTCGCGCTCGACGACGCCGCCCGCCGAAAGCAGGGCATCCCTCATGTCGATCGCCACATTTACGCGCGTGAAAACGGTTGGGCCATTAACGCCCTTGCACGCTTCTACGCCGCGACAGGCGACGAAATGGCGCGGGCCGAGGCGGTTCGCGCCGCGAAATGGATTATTGCTAATCGCTCGCTCCCTGACGGCGGCTTTCGGCATGACGCCGAGAATTCCGGAGGGCCTTACTTGAGCGACACGATTTCGATGGGCCGCGCCTTTCTCCAGCTCTATGCGGTTACGGGAGATCGAGGCTGGTTGAAACGCGCCGACGATGCGCTGCGTTTCATTAATGATAACTTTGATGGCGACACCGGCTACATTCCGTTCTCTCAACCGCTCGCCAGCAAGCTGCCGCCCCGGCCTAACGTCGATGAAAATATGGCCGTCGCACGCACCGCCAATCTCCTCGGTCGTTATACCGGAGATCTGCACAAGCACGAAATGGCCGCCAAAGCGATGAGGTTTCTCGCCACGCCCGCAGTCGCTGAAAATCGCGGCTATCAGGTAGCCGGTATTCTTCTCGGTGGCGACGAACTCACCACGCCTCCACTCCATATCACTGTCGTTGGTGCAAAGGACGATCTGGCAGCACGCCGTCTCTTCCAAACTGCGATCGCGCAACCTTCAAGCTACAAACGAGTCGAATGGTGGGATCGCAAAGAAGGGTCATTGCCCAATCCGGACGTGGATTATCCTGATTTCGAGAAGGCCGCAGCGTTTCTGTGCACCGATCGTAGTTGTTCTACGCCGATCTTCGAGTCCGCAAAAATTTCCGCCTTTACGCAACGACATGACAAATGAAGCACCTGACCGCGCTCATGGTTGCGTTGTTCGCGCTTGTGCTGGTTAGGCCAACTGTTGCGCAAGACAAG
>Ga0310916_10001090_pt1 | contig 15758 bp, 13 predicted proteins | sample GREbulkMGLF176_FD_203444 | JGI IMG/M metagenome (GOLD analysis project Ga0310916, IMG submission 203444) | Lab enrichment of tropical soil microbial communities from Luquillo Experimental Forest, Puerto Rico - GRE.bulkMG.LF176 | ecosystem: Environmental > Terrestrial > Soil > Tropical forest >...
GGGCGGCCAGACGGAGACGCTCAGAAAGATTTTTGTACATTAATTTAAAGCGGGGTTTGATCGAATGGAATCAGGGATCGTCATGACCGGGCTTGTCCCGGTCATCCACGTCTTGGTTGCGGCACGAAAGACGTGGATGCGCGGGACGAGCCCGCGCATGACGGATACAAACGCGCGGAACCCGCTATAGTATCGGTTCACGGGCTTGTGGATCACAATATGCCACTCAGCGGGGCCATGGTTGGCGCCAGCCAAGCGGCGAGGTCGCTCACCGGTCCGATCGTGCTGTCGAAGCGCATGGTCATGCGCGCCTCGCGCCGATAGGGCGGCCACGGCGGCAAGCCGGGGTGATCCGGCTTTCCGCTGCGGGCAAATGCGATCCAGGCGCCGTGCATCGCCTGCGCGAGACACCCCGTCTCGTCGGGCTTTGCGCCCTTGAGCATCGGCGAGTCCGTCCAGCTCGCGAAATTGTTGAACACGAACGGAATCTCGAGGCAGTGACAGGACTCGAATCCGGCGGGCGATTGCCAGTCGAATTGATACACATATGCGGGACGCCCCTGGTCGGCGCGCGCCTCGGCCATGCGCAGGCTGCCGATGCGAAACATGGCATCGCTCATCAGATCGCCGAGCAGCGCGGCATTGCCGCCGGAGGCCCGCGTCCGGCGGATCTCGTCGTAGTACGGCCGGTGGCCGGACTTGAACACGGAGGCGAACACGCCTTCGACCGCGGCGGCGTCGGCCTTCGCGATATCCTGGTCGATGCAATAGAACGCCGCCATCTCCTCGCGGGTGGTGCCGATCATGGTGTCGATGTCGGCGCCGGCGCCAGATTTCAGCGCCGGCGCGACCTCGGCGGGATAGACGTCGCCGTCGATCACCGGCCAGAACGGCGCCAGCGCGTCGGCGAACTTCTTCTCCAGGCGCGCGACCTCGCCCTGCGCCGTCACGAAGCGTGCGAACGGCACGGACTTGAGCTCTCCCGCTTGCGAGGGCTCGAGACCCAGCACCTCCAGCAACCGCCGTCCGATCCGATGCGCATCCTCGAGCGTGCGGGACATGCGCCCGAACGGCGTGCTTTGCAGGATGACGCGCCGGAACAGGCCGCGGGCCCGCGGCATGGTCATCAGGATCGCGATCGAGGCCGCGCCCGCCGACTGCCCGACCACCGTGACGTTGTCCGGATCGCCGCCAAACGCTGCAATGTTGTCGCGCACGAAGCGCAGCGCCGCGACCTGGTCGAGCAGCCCGAGATTGCCGTCGCTCACGCCCGGCAGACAGAGAAAGCCCAGCGCGCCCAGCCGATAGTTGATCGAGACAGCGACCAGGTCGCCGTCAGCCGCAAACCGCTCGCCAGAATACCAGGCCAGCGAGCCCGCGCCGCTCGCAAACGCGCCGCCATGGATCCACACCAGCACCGGGGGCTTCTTGGCATCCGGCGCTGGGGTCCAGATGTTGAGGGTGAGGCAATCCTCCGATTGCGGCCGCTCGAATTCCCCCATGATGTGGGCGAGCCGCGAGCGCCCCTGTGGCGCGATCGGGCCGTCCTTGGTCGCCTCGCGCACGCCACGCCACGCCGCCACGGGCTGCGGCGGCTGGAACCGTAGCTCACCGACCGGAGATGCCGCGTAGGGCACGCCGCGGAACACTGCGACACCGCCTTCCCGCGCGCCGCGGAGCTCGCCGGACTTCGTGCGCACCACCGGATATTCGGTCGCCAAATCTTCGGTCGCCAAATCTTTGCTCGCAGTGCCCGCCATGATCAGACCTCGCTCTATCGGCGCGCAAAGCGCCGCTCCAACGGCACGATCACCAGCCGCTCACCGACAACGAACATCAGCACGATGGCAAAGCAGGTGGCAAGGAACGTGGTGCTGTCCGCCGCGATCTGCGCCTTCAGCATCAGATAGCCGATCCCGCTCGGCGCCCCGAGCAGCTCCGCGACCAGCGCGATCTTCCAGGCGATGCCGTAGGCAATGCGGGTCGCGGTGAGGCCATAGGGCACCAGCAGCGGCAGGGTCAGGCGCCAGAGGATGCGCGCGCGCCGGCGCGTGAAGCTGCGGCCCATCTCCATGAGCTCGCGGTCGATATTGCGCAGTCCCTCGGCGATGTTGATCAGGCAGAACGGGATCAGGATTGCGACCTCCACGAAAATGACCCCGAAATCACCCGGCTCGAACCAGATCGCCGCCAGGATCGCCCAGCCGATCGAGGGAAACGAGTTGAGCACCGGCTTGATCCGCTCGTCGATCACGCCTTCCAGCCAGGGCACGCCGTGAGCGAGGAACGCGAGGCCGCCGCCGATGAGGAGCGCCGCCGCGATCGAGACGAGAACCCGCCAAGTGGAGGTGAAGACGTGCCAGAGGAATTCCGGCGTCGCGAGCAATTCGACCAGCCGCCGGGCGACCGCGACCGGGCCGGGCAGGATGAACTCCGGCAAGCCGCGCGCCAATGCCCACCAGGCGAGCAGGGCGAGCAGGACCACGCCCTCGCCGATCACGCGCTCGGCGAGGGCCGATCGCAGCGATGGTTGCTCAAAGCGCATAGTGACGCGACACGCTCGCCTGCAGAGGGGCCAGCACGTACCGGTCCATGCCGTGCACGAAACCGATGATGAGAACAATGGCTGCGAAGATCGTCGCGGTGTCGAACTCCTGGCGCGCCAGGTTGATCATGTAGCCGAGCCCGGTGTTGCCGCCGAACAGCTCGGCGGTCAGTGTCACCTTCCAGGCCACGCCGAACATGATGCGCAGCGTCGCGAATATGAACGGATAGAGCGACGGCACGATCACCAGCAGGAACATGCGCGCGCGCCGGCGGGTGAAGCTCTCCGCCATCTCGATGGTCTCGGGATCGAGGTTGGCAAGGCCCGCCGACATGTTGACCAGCGCGAACGGCACCAGCACCGCGCTGATCGCGAAGACCACGGTCAGCGGCGACACGCCGAACCACATGATCGACAGCAAGGTCCAGCCGATCGCCGAGAACGAGTTCAGGAACGGACCGATGCGGCGTTCGATCGCCAGCCGCAGCACCGGCACGTAGTAGGGGATCAGTGCCAGCAGCGAGCCGATGGCGAACGAGATCGCGATCGCCGCGGCGACGTGGAACAACGAGGAGCCGAGATGGCCGAGGTCACGCCAGCTGGTGACGAATATCCACAGCCGCTGCGCGACCTGCACGGGGCTCGGCAGCAGATAGGACGGCGCGACGAACGACGCCGCCTCCCAGGCGGCGAGGAAGAGCAGCGTGAACAGATGTGCGGCGAGCTTGCGAGCGACCAGCCCGCCTGGACGCGATGGCGGGGCAAGCGTGATGGCGGTCTCGACCATCAGGGCATAGCCCAGCGCAAATTTGAGAATCTACCCGCGTAGCGCATGCTCCCAGACCAGCGTCCGGATGTCGGGATAGCCCTGGATCATCCCGATCTCCTTCGACAGCGCGTAGAACTTGTCGATGATCTTGGCGTGGCTTTCGTCGAACGTGCCAGGCACGTCTGAGCTCTTTTCGAACCACCAGTTGAAGAACTCGGGCGGCAGATTGGTCTGCTGCCCGACGGCGGCGAACACCTCGTCGCGATGCGCCAGCGCGTACGCCACCGAGTCGCGGAACATGCGGTTGAATTCCCTGAAAGCGTCGGGGCGCTGCGCCAGCCGCTCCGGGTACGACACGTTGAGCGCGCTGATGAAGCGCATGCCGAACGTCTCGATATTGTCGCGCCCGGTCTCGGCGATCGGACGGAACTCGCCGGACTTCTGCGCGCGGAAGGCCTGGCTGTGGATCAGCGCCGCGGCGTCGATCTGGCCCGCGGCGAGCGCGGCCGGCAGGTTCGGCGCCTGGATCTCGACCTGCCTGATATCTCCGCCCTCGAGCGGCGCGTTGAGCCCGTACTTGTGAATGAGCGCGAGCCGCACCTGGGTGTAGCCGGTCGAGCGCAACGCATACGAGCCGAGCGACTTGCCCTTGAGCTCCTTCGGGCTCCTGATCGGCGAGCCGCTCTTGACCCAGAGGCCGGCGCCTTCCCCGCCCGCCGACTGCTGGAGCGCCGTTGACAGCACTGTCAGCTCGAGCCCGCGCGCCGCCGCCGGCGGAACCGCAATCACGGCGGTCATGATCACGTCGTACTGCTTGGCCGAGGTGGCCTGGATGAGTTGCGGGATCGCCAGCCCGCGCGCCTCGACGGTGATCCGGTCGGAGGCGACCTTGCCGTTGGTCATCGCCCAGGTCACCGCGTCGTAGGCCGGGTCGAGCAGGTAGGCGTAGGTGACCTTGTCCTTCGATTGGGCAAAGCCGGGGCGGGCCACGGTCATCAGCGCCGGGGCGGCGATCAGCTTGAGAACAGAACGACGCTTCATGCGACGGTTTCCTTCTAAACGGCCGGCTGCTCAAGCGAGCGGAACAGCTTAACCAATTTCTGGCGATGTGTATCGAGATCGCGATAGCCCGGCGGGCGGGGCCGCGTGGTTTTCAGCTCGATGATCTCGATCACCCGGGCCGGCTTGTTCGACAGCACGACGGTGCGATCCGCCAGCTGCAGCGCCTCGTCAATGTCGTGGGTGACGAAGACCACGGTCTTGCCGGTCTCGAGCCAGATGCGCTCCATTTCGGTCCGCATGCGCGAGCGCATGTTGGGATCGAGCGCGGAGAACGGCTCGTCCATCAGCACGATCTTGGGATCGACGGCGAGCGCCCGCGCGATCGCGACTCGCTGGCGCTCGCCGCCCGAAAGCATGGATGGAAACTTGTGCGCATCGCCGGCAAGGCCCACCAGGCTCAGCAGCGCTGCTGCGCGTGCCTTGCGCCGCTCCCGGTCGCCGCCGCCAAATCGCAGCTGCGATCCCAGCAGCACGTTATCGAGTGCGGTGCGCCAGGGGACCAGCCGAGGTGACTGGAACACGAACGCGATGTCCGACCACGCATCCTGTGGCGCTCGCCCGTCGACGGTCACCCGCCCGCTGTTGACGTCAAGCAGGCCGCCGATGATCCGCAGCGAGGTGGACTTGCCGCAACCCGAGGGGCCCAGGATGCAGACAAACTCGCCGCGCCGAACGTCGAAGCTCAGCCGATCGTAAATCCGCTCTTCGCCGAACGCGACGCCGACATTCTCGAACGTGATGACAGGGTTGGATTCCATACGGTCAATTTGTCCACCAGCCGCGATAAACTAAACTAGACGAGCGATTCCATGAAACCCATCAAATAAACCGAGGTGTTGCCAAGAGCCCCTCACCCCACCCTCTCCCCGTTGAAGAAACGGGGAGAGGGAGTGAACCACCGCGCAAGCATCCTTTCGTGCATGCCGACGGGCTCGTGCACTCCCTCTCCCCGCGCTTGCAGCAGTCGCGGTTTACCTCTCCCCGTCCGAACTCGGGCTTGCCCGAGTTCGGCACCATAAGTGGCCCAAGTCGGATATATCCGACTTGGGCTGGAGAGGTGCCGCAAGCTGCAAGACCGCGTGATGATCGAACGTCATCGAGATCTGCGCTAGATTGGCGTGGCGAGCACTACGCGGCCCAGGGAGGAGACCGATGAAGGCGCATATCGTCGGTGGCGGGTTTGGCGGACTGGCGGCGGCTGCACTTCTCATCCGCAACGCGGGGATGTCCGGAGCGGATATCGCGATCTACGAGGCCGAGGAGCGGCTGGGCGGCGGGTTCTTTCTCGGCGGCAGCGCCGAGAGCGGCTACAACCTGCCCGGCTCCGTCTTTGACAAGGAATTCCGCTGTACGTTCGATCTGCTCAAGTCGATCCCCTCCGCACGCAACCCCTCAATTTCCGTCACGCAAGACTTCTTCGCTTTCAATACGAGCGAGCCGTACCATGACAGGGCGCACATCTTCGATCGCAATGGCCGCGTCGTGCATGGTCCGCGTTTCGGCCTCAGTCTGGGCGACGGCCTCGGCATCGTGCGGGTCCTGCTGACGCCCGAAACGATGCTGGACGGGCGGCGCATCGAGGAGTTCTTCCCCAGGCGATTTTTCTCGACCGAATTCTGGTTCCTGTGGTCGACGATCATGGGATCGCTGCCTCAGCACAGCGTGATCGAGTTTCGGCGCTACATGAACCGCTTTCTCTACCTGTTCGGACATCTGTCGGACATGACAGGCGTGATGCGCACGCTGCTCAACCAGCACCAGGCGTTCATAGAGCCGCTGGTCGCGTGGCTGCGACCGCGCGGCGTGAGCTTTCTCACCGGCGCCTTCGTCAAGAGTATCGGGTTTGCGCCGTCGCCCGCACGTATCACCGTAGACCGGCTCGACTACGAGCGGGGCGGCGCCGCGACGTCGGTTGCGGTCGCCTCGGATGATCTCGTGCTCGTGACCACCGGATCGCAAGCCGCCGACCTTTCCGCGGGATCGATGACCGAGGTGCCCTCCCCGCGACCGACCGGACGGTCCTGGGCGCTGTGGGAGCACCTCGCGCAGGGGCGCATGGATTTCGACAATCCTGAGGTTTACTTCGGCCCGGCCCGGATACCCGACTCGCTCTGGGTGACCTTCACGGTCACCGACACAGGGACCGAGTTCGTCAACCAGATCGCCACGCTGACCGGCAGCGAGTCGGGACGCGGCGGGCTCGTGACTCTGAAGGACTCGGGCTGGGTGTTGTCGCTGTCCGTTTTCCACCAGCCGGAAATCATCGAGCAGCCGTCCGGCACGAGCGTCTGGTGGGGCTTCGGTCTTTATCCCGACCGCTCAGGCGATTTCGTGAAGAAGCGCATGGATCAATGCACGTGCGCGGAGATTTTGGAGGAGACGCTCAGACACCTGCGGTTCGATAAGCAACTGGACGCGATCATGGCGTCATCGATTTGCGTGCCTTGCTACATGCCCTACGTCAACAACACCTGGCTCCCCCGGCGTCGCCGCGACAGGCCTCCCCCGGTTCCGGAGGGGTCGACCAATCTCGGACTCATCGGCGAGTACGTCGAGATGCCCAGGGAAATTGCCTTCACCATCGAGTGCGCGGTGCGCTCGGCGTGGGAGGCGATCCGTGTCCTGCTCAAGCGCGGTCCCGCACCGCCGCCGGTTTATCAGGGGCAATACGATCCGAAGGCGCTGCTGAATGCGCTGAAGGTGTTTCTCCATCCGTGATCTGCGCCGCTTTCGGCATCGTAGGAGGAGACCGCCCATACAAGGAGGCGCAAGCTCATCACGCTGCTCGGCGGCGCGGCAGGAGTAGCTTTCGAGAGTAGTGCAGACATAGGCTCGGGGGTTGGGATCGGTCAGGTCCGCTGCTTGTGACCCACAACCGACATGGGCCAGTCCATTTTGCTGTGATGCACAACGCTGCGCTCGCCCAACGATATGCTAGGGTGTGGTCGTCGGCCTGAAGGACGAAGCCTATGAAACGACGCGGTTTCATCAGTTTTGCTGGCGGCGCGGCAGTCTGGCCGTTCGCGGCACGCGCGCAGCAGCCGAAGGTGCGGTGATCGGAATCCTAAGCTCTTTCGGCTAAACGCAGTCCGCGCAGACGATCGCCGCAATCCTGCGCGGTCTGAGTGAAAACGGATTCGTCGAGGGCCAAAGCCTAACGGTCGAGTATAGGTTTGCAGACGGTCAATACGATCGCCTGCCGGGGTTGGCAGCAGAATTGGTCCGCCGCCCAGTCGATTTGATCATAACGGCCGCGCCGCCTGCGGCGGTCGCCGCGAAAGCTGCGACCACGACAATACCCATCGTTTTCGTGATGGGCTCCGATCCAGTCGCAGCTGGTGTCGTTGCGAGCTTGAGTCGGCCAGGCGGAAACGCCACCGGTATGATGCTTATCAGCAATACACTCACCCTGAAGCGGCTGGGGGTATTGTTCGAACTCGTTCCAAGCGCAACCACAATCGCCCTCTGAATCCGTTCATTCAGGATTCGCCTCCCGAAATTGAAGCGACGCAGGCGTTTGCGCAGCAGCGTGGATTGCAACTCGAGATTCTCAACGCCGCCACGCTGAGTGAGATTGATGCCGCGTTCAGCTCGCTAGCGAAAAAACGCCCGCACGCGCTCGTGGTCGCCGGCGATGCGCTCTATTTGAGTCGGCCCAAGGAACTGACCGCTCAAGTGGCACGGCTTGCGCTTCCCGCGATCTATCCATACCGCGAGTTCCCGGCATCCGGTGGACTGATCAGTTACGGAACGAACAGGCCCATCGCCTATCAACAGGCCGGCGTCTATGCGAGCCGGGTTCTCAAAGGCGCCAAGACTATCGATCTTCCCGTCATGCAGCCGGTCACGTTCGAGCTGGTGATCAACCTCAAGACCGCCAAGGCGCTCGGCCTCGCCATCCCGCCCACGCTCCTCGCGCTCGCCGACGAAGTCATCGACTGACAACTCTGTTTGCTGCAGTGCATATGTCGGTTCCTGGCACATCGCGTCATTCGCTGCGACGCGCCCAAGTCGGTTGCAATCCGTAGACTGCGGACGCCAAGGCGTAAACAGCGCAGCCTGCGCGCGAGCACTTGCTCGCGAGAGCAGAACAGAACGACACGGGTCGTGTCCGCACAGTGCCCGACCGCGTCAGATCACGTGTGCCGGCGCCAACCGACAGGCCTGGTCGCCGGTTTCGATCTGGATCGTCGGGTGGGCAATCCCGAACCGCCGATGAAGCTCGTCGCATATCTGATTGATGAACTCGTCTCCCGGCGCACCGCCCGGGATGACGAGATGGCAGGTCAGGGCGGTTTCCGTCGTGCTCATTGCCCATACATGAAGGTCATGCACGCTCGATACGCCGGGAAGCGGTTCGAGATATTGGCGCACGTGCGCCGGTTCGATCCCGCCGGGCACGGCCTGCAGTGAAAGGGTCACTGCGTTTTTCAGGAGCCCCCATGTACCCCAAACGATCACTCCCGAAATGATCAGGCTCACCGCCGGATCGACCCAGTACCAGCCCGAAAGCAGGATGATGGCGGCGGCGGCAACCACGCCAACCGACACTGCGGCATCGGCAAGCAAGTGAATGAATGCGCCACGGATGTTCAAGTCGTGCTCGCCGCCCCTCAGCAGCCATGCCGATGCAAGGTTCACAACGATTGCAACGGTCGCCACGACCATCACGGTTGGAGCCGCCACCGGCGGCGGCTCCGCGAAACGCTGGAGCGCCTCCCATACGATGGCGCCGGTCGCGATCAGGAGGTCGACGCAAACGGCACCGAGACCTTGATACATCGTCCCTTTGTTTTTTTCCGCAACCTCGTTGCAGAGGTCCGGTGCCTTCTTGTACGCCTTCTTCGTGGCAGGCCAGCTTTGTCCATGAACAATAGATCGCACTTCGACTGCACAATAGCTGCAAGAGCAATGGCGTGCTGGAAGGAGCAGGGATGGCGAACTTGGTAGTCGGACCCTTTCTCGGCCCGGTCGGTATCGGTGGGCCGGATCGGCTTCGCGAGTACCTGGAAGGCAGCCATTTTCGCGTCGAGCCGTGGAACCCGATCTTCGCCTGGCGTGCGTGGAAGAGGTCGCGCCGGTTGATCCGCGCCGCGATAAACTGCGACGGCACGATCCTGGACTATGGCTGCGCGAATGGATTCCTGTTGTGGTGCCTTGCCGGCTGGTCTGCCTACCGGCTTGAACCGTTCGGCGTCGATCTCGACTATGCGGCCGTGATGAAGGCACGAGAGCTGTTCCCGTCGACACCCGGGAATTTCTGCCGCTGCGACGCGCTAGCCCCGGAGATTGCTAATTCCCCGACAAGTGCTGCCCGGCTCTTCAGGCCCGCCCCTGGAATCGCGTTCCCCACGACGTTCAACTTCGTATACTGGGCCGCGTGGGACAATGTCTCGTTTGCTTCGCGTGTCGAAAGGCGGTTCTTTCTCGAGCTGTTTGAGTTGGTTGCCGGACAGGGCCGGTTGATCCTGGGCCTGTATGGAACACCTGGTAGCAACGATGTCCGGCTTCAGCGACTGATCGAAGCTGGTTTTGCTCCGGCCGGACGTGTCGGCACCGATCAATTCGGCGTGACGATTGCGTGGTTCGATAAGAACGGTATATGTTAGGACTGTTGTATTGAGCTCGGCGATCGATACGGAGGGATGCACAATGACGAACGAAGAACTCAAAGCGCTGAGTAACCTCGACTTCGAGAAGCTGACGCTGGCAGACATCAAGAAGATCGACAACCCGCACATCCGCACGGCCTTGATGTCGGCGATTGCCCAACACATTAAGCCGGAGTCGCCGGTTCACACGAGCCACGGTTCGCACACGAGCCATCTCCAAGATTTGCCGACGTGACGCGGGGCGCCTTGCCATATTCTGAGGTCGGAGTGTGTAATGCGGCCCATCGTGCCCTTCCACACGTTTATTTGGAAGATTGCGAGCCGGTGTAACATCAACTGCACGTATTGTTTTGAGTACAACCTGGTGGACACAGGTTGGCGGCGGCAGCCGGCTTACATGTCCGAATCCGTGGCGCGGCAAGCAGCCCGGCGTATTCGAGACCATTGCGAAGCGCACGGAAAAGGTGACGCCTCCATAGTGTTCCACGGCGGCGAGCCGCTGCTCGGAGGCGTCGCGCACCTCAACCGCGTGATCCGCGCCATTTAGGAAGTGATGGTCGGGTCGGGCATCGAGCTCAAGCTCGGTGTCCAGACGAATGGGTTGCTTTTTGACCGTGCGATCGGCGACCTCTTTCTGGAGAAGAACGTCAATATCGGCGTTAGCCTGGACGGTCCGCCGACAATTAACGACCGCTTTCGAGTGGACAAGAAAGGCGCAGGGACGACCGCCGAGCTCGAGCGACGCCTTGCCCTGCTCGTCGGCGAGTACTCCAGCCTGTTCCGGGGTTTCCTATCGGTCATCCACCTGGACGCTGACCCGGTGGACGTCCTGGACTACCTGTCCGGCTTCAAGCCTCCCGGGGTGGATTTGTTGTTGCCCTTGGACCACCACGACCGGCCCCCCCTGGGCAAGAGGGCGGGGAATGAGTCGACACCCTACGCGGACTGGCTGATCGACGCCTTCGATCATTGGCTCGCCATGGGCTCAACCCTGCGCATCCGTTGGTTCGAGGCCATCATGAAAGCCCTGATCGGGCTGCCGAGCGGAGTAGAATCGGTAGGGCTGAGCCCCGTGGACCTGGTCGTCATCCAGACGGACGGAAGCCTCGAGGCGGTCGATTCGCTCAAATCGACATTCAACGGTGCGGTCTGTCTCGGCTATGACGTGTTCCGGCACGATCTGGACATAGTGAGCCAAGATATTGCTGTGACAAGTCGGCAGGCTGGAGCAGCGGCGCTGCACGAGCAATGCCAAAGCTGCCCGGTCCTGCATGTGTGTGGCGGCGGGTACCTGCCGCACCGCTATTCGTCCGCGCGGGGCTTCGACAATCCGAGCGTCTATTGCCGAGACTTGGAGAAGCTCATCCGCCACGTGGGAGGGCACCTATCCGCGGCCCTGCACGCAGCAGACGCCGGATCTCGCCCAGCAGGGATCGGCAAGCCAGCATCCAATCGAGAAGGCCTCGTACACGTGAACTAGTGGGGGGCTCATGGTCGATGCCGGGACGATCGGGGAGCGAGGTGCCCCCGGGAGCTGGACCGTCGAGGTCGAACAGTTCGAACGGCTTCTCCCGTTCCGGCTTATCGCCGTGGCCGACGCCCTGCAGGCCGAAGCCCCGCCGTCCTCCGCGAAGGACGCCTTTCTGGATGCGTGGTCGGTCGCGGAAGGGCTCCAGCCCGGCGCAATCGCCACCGCGGCGAGGCACCATGGCTTGGCGATGTGGCTGTCGACGGCCGAGATACTGTTCCGTTCCGGGGTGTTCAAGCGCTACCCCCGGGCCCACCCGGCCCGTCACTTGCGTGACTTCTCTGTCCTGGTAGTCGGCTGGGCGGCCGAGGCGGTACCGGGCGTGTCCGGCTACGTTGATCTCTCAGCAGGCCGGGCGGTCGTGCCGCTGCTGAACGGCAGGCTCCTTCTCGTGTCGCGGGGGCTCGGTCTGGCGCAACGGCTGCGCTGGACTCGGACACACGGCGCGCTGCTGATCGGTCGGGACGGTGGCCCGGTTGTCGCGCACATCGATTGTGAGGAGCCTTCGGCGAGCAGGGTGTCCGCGCCGGACTGGCGCATCGTTCTGCAGGAAGACCGAGCGGGGATCCTCCTCCAAGGCCGCGTGCCGGACGGAGAGGACAGCGCATCTGGCGGAACCGACGGGGTTGAACTCGCCGAACATGCCGGACGGCTGCTCGACGATCTCCGCGCGGCGCCGCGGCAGCTGGTGACCGCGGTCTGTCGCTGCCTCACGTACGACCCGTGGCGCGCTGGTCCGGAATGGGTGGCCGGCCTCGTCCGCCTCACATGCACGGACGACGCACGGAGCCTGCTCGAGGCCGCCGCCCGCGATTGGGTACAGCGGCTGCTGATGCTCGCGGACGTGGGTCAGGAATTCCCTCCGATGGACCCGGCACTTCGATCAAGATTCGCGGCCCTTGCGGGACAGACACTCGCAACAAATCTCATCGGAGAGAGCCGGTCTAGCCCTCGTGCGGATCGGCGGGCCTGGGAAGCGGTCGTGCAGCAGATGCTGGCGGAACCGGTCGGGCAGGGTGTGCTCGACGTACTGGTCGACCGCTGCGGCCAGGACGTCCTGCCAGCTGCGGCCCGTCGTGCTCCCCGACCAAGCACCGTCACTCTTACGGAGCTTTCGGGTCTTTTGCCGCAGGTCCCACGCCTGCGCAAATCGCGCCATGGAGCCCTGTCGAGCGTGGACGATTGGTCGGCGATCAACGCTCTGCTGGATTGTCCGGAGCCTAATCTCCGGTCAGTGTATCAGGCGCTTCGTGACCGCGAGCCCTGCCGGGCGTTAGAATCGCAGTCGTTCGCCCTCGCGATCTGCGCCTATGTGCTCGGCGAGTTCGCCGTCGCGCGGACCGCCCTTCTCAATTGCCTGCGGATCGACGCCGACGTCGAGGAGTATTGGCATCTCCTCGCATTCACGTGCCGCCATCTTCGAGCGATGGACGAGTTCAACAGCATCGTCTTCGGCGGTCGGCGGGACGTGCTTGCGTCTGACTCCGATTACGCCGCTGCGGAGACAGACGCGCGTTTGGCGGACCATGGGCGGGCAAGCACCGGCCCGGCCGAAGGTTCGCCGGACTGGCAGGGCGCGTTCCGCGACCTCGTCGCCGTGCGGGGCAGTGCCCTCCAACTGCCCCAGTATGCGGCCGTGCTGACGGAGATTCGCAGGTCGATGGACGACTGGATTCCGATCAGGCAATTTGAGGCGTACGAAGCGCTGCTGGCTCGGCTCGGACTCTGCCTGCGCGTGGATTGCGCCTTCCTCCCGCTGTCGGGACAAGAGCAGCCGCTCGGGATCGAGTATGCGCCAACGACCCGCGCGCGGGGGTCGGACCCTGCCAGCATCAAGGACCCGCGCGCATCCCTGCACGTCATCGTCTCCCGACGACCGTCCTGGGCCGACGAGACGCTCGCGAACAGTTGGTATGCGGTGGTGGTCGACGGCCGTGTGCTGACCAAGCCGAAGATCGATCACCTCCGCCTCGGGCTCGCCTTCGGCTATCCGGAATGCTGCGTGCGATCGTTCATCCAGTACAACCGATGGGGGCAGATGTGCAATCTGACGGAGGCGGCCAACAACTCCCGCCGAACCCGGTGGGAGGCGAACTGCCTGACCAAGAACACGCCCTGGATGACCATATTCCACATCCCGTGCGCGTTCGACTGCCCTGCCACAGTGGACTATTCCCAGGCCGTCCTTGCCGCCGTCGCCGGGATCGACCTAGGCTACGCGAGCAAGCTGGAAGCGTTCATTAAGCAGACCGTCCTCGTGGTGAACGAGAAACTGTCGTACGCACTGGTGGGCGCCGTTTCCGCTGGTGACGACCGCGTCCGGTACGAGGAGGCAATCGACCTTTGCGCCAATCTCTCGTTCCGGGAACCGTCGGATGATGATCGGACACGGGCACTCCGGAGTGCGAACGAGCTCCTTGTCACGGGTGACTCGATCGTGCTGTTTCGCGACGGCGCCGTTTGCGATGTCCTCGAGCTCCGCTGCGATGGCGGAGTGGTCGAGAACCCGCTCTTGCTCCATTTCGAGTGAAAAACAGCTACTTACTCCCGAGAGCAGAACAGAACGACACGGGCCGTCTCCGCACAGTGCCCGACCGCGTCAGATCACGTGTGCCGGCGCCAACCGGCAGGCCTGGTCGCCGGTTTCGATCTGGATCGTCGGGTGGGCAATGCCGAACCGCCAATGAAGCTCGTCCCATATCTGATTGATGAACTCGTCTCCCGGCGCACCGCCCGGGATGACAAGATGGCATGTCAGGGCGGTTTCCGTCGTGCTCATTGCCCATACATGAAGATCATGCACGCTCGATACGCCGGGAAGCATTTCGAGATATTGGCGCACGTGCGCCGGCTCGATCCCGCCGGGCACGGCCTGCAGTGAAAGGGTCACTGCGCTTTTCAGCAGCCCCCATGTACCCCAAACGATCACTCCCGAAATGATCAGGCTCACTGCCGGATCGACCCAGTACCAGCCCGAAAGCAGGATGATGCCGGCGGCGGCAACCACGCCGACCGATACTGCCGCATCGGCAAGCAAGTGAATGAATGCGCCACGGATGTTCAAGTCGTGCTCGCCGCCCCTCAGCAGCCATGCCGATGCAAGGTTCACAACGATTGCAATGGTCGCCACGACCATCACGGTTGGTGCCGCCACCGGCGGCGGCTCTGCGAAACGCCGGAGCGCCTCCCATACGATTGCGCCGGTGGCGATCAGGAGGATCGCTGCGTTCACCAGCGCGGCGAGGATCGATGCCGAGCGAAAGCCATACGTGTACCGGTCGGTGGGTTCCCACCGCGCGAGGACATACGCGCCCCAGGCAATCAAAAGGCCAAGCGCGTCTCCGAGATTGTGGCCTGCATCAGCGATCAGGGCGATTGAGTGGGCATAAATCCCATAAGCGCGACCACCAGCCCGAAGTTCAGGATTCGCCGACCGCGAAGGCCAACCCGAACTTCTTTGGCGCATGAGCGTGCGCAGTGTGATCGTGCGCAGGCACAACAGGTCCGTCCTCATCAGGTTTCGATGGTGTTATCCCAGGAGCCACCGATAGAACAGCCACCCCGCCGGCACCATACATGCAGCCCACAGGGTGGCGATCACAAGTGCGGCGGTTCGGCTCACGGGCCGTTCCTGCATTGCCGCTGCCTGCGCCCGATGCTCGGCCATCACTCGCGGTGGAATTAGCCTGACGACAGCAAGAACGCCCAGCGGCACAATGACGACATCGTCGAGATAGCCCAAAACCGGCACGAAGTCGGGGATCAGGTCAATGGGCGAGAACGCATAACCGGCAACACAACAGGCGAGTGCCTTCGCGTACCATGGGACGCGAGGATCGCGCGATGCCAGATAAAGCGCGTGCACGTCTCTTTTTACGACACGCGCCCATTGCCTCGCCTGCCGGATCATTGTGAGGTTGGCTCCGCCTTTCATCGCCTATATTTGGCTCAGGACCGTCTCGGATTTTTTACCAAATGGTTTTTGTTACCACCTTTCCGGCTCCGAATGGCTCGGCTTGTGATCCAGATCACAACTCTCCCTCCCGCTCGCACCTATCTAAAGAGCATGCTGCTGCGACGTATCATGCGAATATCTGCATTTCCCGCGTTGCTCGGGATAGCCGCGACTTAGAGCATTTCCCGGCGGCATTGAATCAGGGGGATTCCCAACTGCCTTTGCCCAGGCGAATCTGGAGAAATTGATTCGCCTGGGAGCTAGATCGATGCCGAAGCCGTATTCCA
>Ga0310916_10001095_pt1 | contig 15716 bp, 13 predicted proteins | sample GREbulkMGLF176_FD_203444 | JGI IMG/M metagenome (GOLD analysis project Ga0310916, IMG submission 203444) | Lab enrichment of tropical soil microbial communities from Luquillo Experimental Forest, Puerto Rico - GRE.bulkMG.LF176 | ecosystem: Environmental > Terrestrial > Soil > Tropical forest >...
GAGCAGACTGGACTAATTCCGCCGCATATCGCCTAGAGAGATCGGAATCGGTTCTGGCCCATCGGGTGTCAATCCGCAGATTGCTGCCCTCGGACCAACCGAGTTTTTGCAAGGCTTGCGTGAACGCTATGACGCGCGCCTGACCTTCCGGCTCGTCAGCGCGGTAGTTCATCAGCACGCCGATGCGGCGCACAGTGCTGGACTGCTGCGCGCGCGTCGCGAGCGGCACCGCAGCCGCTGCACCGCTTATGACTGCAATGAACTCGCGCCGCTTCATTCGATCACCTCGTCGGCGGTGGAGAGCAGTGTCGGTGGGATAGTCACACCAAGCGCCTTCGCGGTCTTGAGATTAATCACCAATTCAAATTTGGTCGGCTGCTCGACAGGCAGTTGAGCGGGCTTCGCACCCTTGAAAATCTTGTCGATGAAAATCGCTGCACCACGAAACTTCGCATCGAAGTTCGTGCCATACGACAAGAGTCCACCGGCCTCGATGAATTCGCGGCGACCATAGATCGCCGGCAAGCGATACCGTGCAGCCAGTCCGACTATCCGGCTTCGAGCGTCTAAATATGTGACAAACTCAGCAACAAACACCACGTCCACTTTCGCTTCGCTCATCGCGGCGAACGCCTGTTCCAAACTGTCAGGAGCGGTCGCTAGATAGAACGGAGCGTTGAAGAAGGTGGTTTCCATGCCCAAGGCGGAAGCCGCCGCTCGCACCTCGCGAAATGCAATTTGATCCGGGGCGATCTGTTTATCACCAAGATGCCCTATACGCCGTGCGTCTGGTCTGATTTCGTGCAGCAATTCCACCTTCTTGCTCGCGAGATCGGTGGTTACAATACTATTACCCGTTATGTTGCCGCCTGGATGCGCTAGGCTGGTTACGAGGCCGGTCGCGACGGGGTCACCCGCGGTTGCCATAACGATCGGAATGTCGGCAGTCGCATTCTTGGCGGCCAAAGCCGCCGCAGTGGTCTCGGTCACGATCACGTCTACTTTCGCGCGCACCAGCTCGGTTGCTAGGATCGGCAAGCGATCATTTCCAGCAGCGTAGCGCCGCTCAATTCGCAGATTTTGCCCTTCCCGGTAACCAAGAGCCACCAAGGCGTCCTCAAGAGCTTTGTGGTTGGGAGTTGGTCCCGAGGCTGGGGTGAGAAAGCCAAGGTGGTGAACTCGGACGGAGTCTTGTGAGCGGGCAGCGACTGGCAATGTGAACACTGCCCCGATTGTGGTGATGAACTCGCGCCGCCTCACTCGATCACCTCGTCGGCTTGCACCAGGAATGTTTGCGGGATGGTTAGTCCAAGAGTCTTTGCGGTCCTCAGGTTGATGAAAAGCTCGACTTTGCTGGATTCCTGAACCGGCAGATCGGACGGTTTCTCGCCTTTGAGAACACGGCCGGTATAGGCACCGACAAGACGCATTGGTTCGGTGTAGCTGGCGCCATAGCTCAAGAGGCCGCCAGCCGCAGCGAAATCGCGATATTGATAGATGGCCGGTATTCCCTGATGCATAGCCATTGCAGCCAATTGCGTACTGCGAGTGTTGAAGAAGGGATCGGTCCCAATAAAGAGCGCCCTGATGTGCAAGTCGCCGATGGTCTGAAAGGCTGCATCGAGATCACTGTCCGACGCAGCGTGAAGAAGACGAAGCTGAAGCCCCATTGAACCGGCCGCCACTTCCAGTTCCTTGGACAAAGATACGGTGTTGGGATTGGTCGGATTGACAAGTGCGGCAACGCTCGTCGTCGGAACTAGCTGATGCAGAAGCTCCAGTCGTTTTGGACCAAGCTCGGCATTCTGCAAAGCCACACCCGTGAAGTTGCCGCCAGGGCGACTGAGGCTCGCGACAAGTCCCAGCGCGACCGGATCACCGCCAACTTCAAATACGGTCGGTATTATCGTTGTTGTGCCCTTTACGGCGAGCGCGACAGGCGTCGTGATTGCCGCAATCACGTTGACTTGCTGGCGCACCAGTTCGTCGGCCAAAGCCGGTAGGCGATCATAGTGGCCCTCGGCCCAGCGATATTTGATCGTGACGTTCTTGCCGTCCGTATAGCCTACTTCCATCAAGCCTCGGTTGAAGGCGGCAATACGCGAAGCATAGGCTTGCGGCGAAGTGCTGCTGATTAGCCCGACCACTGGTCTGGGGCCTTGCTGGGCAAGCGAACGGATTGGCTGGATTGCAATTCCAGCCCCGACAGTCGCAATGAAATCGCGCCGCCGCATGGTCGCCCTTGCATTCACGACGCGGCATCGTAGCGGCTCAGGCCAGGAGAACGGAAGTAGCTGGATAGAGCCGCAAATGTCCGCTTTGGGTCAAAAGCAGACATTGCAGCACGTCCGCACAATGTCCGCTTTACCCCCAAAAGCAGACATCGGTTGAGCGCGACTGACATCTCCGCTTTGCGCCACAAGCAGACAATCCGCTATCTCTTGACTAAGCAGGCGGAGGCTTCAATCTCCGCTGCGACTAGCCGACTGGACTAAGTCGAATTATCTTCAGTCGAGCAGCAAAGGAAGAGTGGAGTGAAGGGTAGCGACGTGCGATTAAATTACGTCAGTCACCGTCTGTTGTTCAATCCACACCGGCACCCGCGAGAAAACCGAACCTTGCGGAGACTCGTTCAAATTCGCTCGCGCGGCCTCGGATCAGGCCCGTCCTAATCAAACCGGCGAAGGGTCATTTATGGGTTGAGAAAAAACGTTTCCATCGTTCCTTTGCCCTTGACTACGGTGAAGCCTCGGCGTTCGAAGTTGAAGAGGTCGCCCAGCAGAGAACGCGTCGTGGCCGAGACCTGAATGCGTCCGGGCAGCGAATGGGATTCCATGCGGCTCGCGGTATTGACCGTGTCGCCCCAGATATCGTAGGCGAATTTATGCGTGCCGATGACGCCGGCGACGATCGGGCCGCTGTGGACGCCGATGCGCGCTTGCAGGTTTACGGCGGTTGCCGCCGCGATGTCGTTCACCGATTCGAGCATCCGCGTCGCAAGGGTGGCAATGCGAACGGCGTGATCGGGTTGCGCATCGGGAATCCCCGCCGCAACCATGTAGGCGTCGCCGATGGTCTTGATTTTTTCCACGCCGTACTCCGCGGCCAACTTGTCGAACTCTGCAAATATCCTGCCGAGAAAATCGATGACCCGGTCCGCCGGCATGTCCTGACTGATCGTCGTAAAGCCGACCAGATCGCAAAACAGGATCGTCGCCGCCGAAATCCGATCGGCGATGATAGTCTCGCCGTTGCGTAGGCGACTGACGATGGCTTGCGGCAAGATGTTCAGGAGCAAGGCTTCGGAGCGTTGTTTCTCCTGCTCCAGGTCGGCGATGAACTTCTTCTCCCGGTCGTGCAGCCATTTTTTCTCAAGCGACGCCCTGACACGCGCCTCCAGCAAGACCGGATTGACCGGCTTGGACAAGTAGTCCTCGGCCCCGGCCTCGATGCAACGCACCACGCTGTCCAGCTCGTCGAGCGCGGAAATCACAATCACTGGAACGTCGTTGGTCTGCTCCGCCGCCTTGAGACGGCGCAGCACCTCGAAGCCGCTCATTTCCGGCAGAATGAGATCGAGCAAAATCAGGTCGAATTGCTGGCTGGTGGCAAGGTCCAACGCGGCCGCCCCGTCCGCGGCGGTGATCACCTGGTGGCCGTTCTGGGTCAGCCGGCGCTCGAGCACGTCGCGATTGGACGCATTGTCGTCGACCACGAGAATCGAACTCGATCGTATCGCCTCCGACAGTGTGCGGTTCGCTGGCAGCGGGGCGACCGCGCGCAATACCTCCGCGACGATAGTGGCATGGCCGCCATCGCCCAAGTCGTCGCGGCGCCCGCGGGCGAGCGCAACCATGGCGTCGATCTGGCCAAGAAGCTGATCGGCGTGGTCTTGGAGCTTCGCTAGGTCCGCTCGCAGCGACTGCTCGCCGCGTTCATCCATGTCCTCGATCAAAAGCTCGCTGTAGCCTTTGATGGCATTGAGTGGAGTTCGCAGATCGTGGCGCAAGCGGCGATGGAACGCTTCCGACGTCTCGCCCTGCGGTGAGTCCGCAAAGGAATCCTTGACGATGCTGGTCACAAACGAGTTCAACTGCTCGCTCGCGCTGCGCATCCGGTCGAGATCGGGCAGCAGCGTATCGAGCTGCAATCGGCGCGCGCTTTCGATAATGATGTCGAGAAATTCGGTAATCGCCGTCGCCGGCGCCTGCACCTCCTGGCGCAGGAAGGCGGTCAGAGCGCGGCTGAGACGTTCGTTCGTTGCGGTCGTCGACAAGGTTCGCCCCTACCGGCCACGGGGAAAAGGCTAGTTTTTCGGTGCGCCAAGGAGCCTTTCGATCTTGCCGATGAGGCGCTCGATTTCCACCGGCTTGGTATCGTAATCGTCGCAGCCGGCCGCGATGGCCTTTTCGCGGTCGCCGCTCATGGCGTGTGCGGTCAATCCGATGATCGGCACCCTGCTGGTAGTATCGTCCGCTTTGACGCGACGCGTCGCCTCCCATCCGTCCAAGACCGGCAGACTCATGTCCATCAGGATAATGTCGGGCCGTTCGCTGGCCGCAAGATCGACGCCTTCTTGTCCGTTCACCGCGAAAATCACCTCAAAGCCGCGGCGCGTGAGCCGCCGTGACAGCATATCGCGGTTCATTTCGTTATCCTCGACCAGCAGAATTTTCGTCATCGCAGTACCTCGCGCCCTGGCCTGTCGTTGTCTTATGCGTTGGCGCCTGCGGGGAGCATGCGCGGCGGCCGCCGGCGGACGGCTTCGCCGACGGCAGCGGCGATATCCAATCGCGACACGGTCCCCTTGGCGATGATCTTTTGCGCTTGCTGCAGCAGACGCTCGCGCTCGACCGCGGTAAGCCGTTTTGCGGTGATGACGATCACCGGGATGTCCCGCCAGTCGGCGCGCGCAGCAAGCGCATCTAGAACCTCGAAACCGTCCATCTCCGGCATCATCAGGTCGAGCAGAATCATGGCCGGCGCCGGATGCGCGTCGAGCCAAGTCAACGCCTGCCTGCCGTCCACCGCTTCCGCCACCGCCAGGTTCATCTTTTCGACGCTCTGCCGGATCAGCTCGCGCGCATCGGCATCATCCTCGACGAGCAGGACCGGACCTTCGCGCCGAAGCAAGCCATGCAGCAGCGCGCTCAATTGCGCGCGATCGACAGGCTTAGTCAGCACCTCGACGGCACCCAGCGACAGTCCGATGCCGCGGTCGGAAAGCACCGTGACCATGATCACCGGAATATCGCGGAGTTGGGCGTCGGCTTTGAGCGCGGTCAAAACATCCCAGCCGTCCGGCTTGGGCATCAAAACGTCAAGCGTGATCGCATCCGGCAGCACCATACGCGCAAGATTGAGCGCTTCGGTGCCGCTCGTGGCATGAATGAGGCGGTATCCGGCGCCTTTCAGATTAGCCGTCAGCAGGTCGCGGGCGGCCGGATCGTCATCGACGACGAGCACCGTGGTGGCATTATCCATCTCCCCTGCGATTTGCGGGGCGTCGATGGATTTGAATTGCGGCTGGGTCGCGGGACGGTCCGGCAAAGTGATGGTGAAGGTCGAACCTTCGCCGGGCTTGCTCGCGACAGTGACGTCGCCGCCCAAGAGTTGGCAAAAGTTCCGTGTGATCACTAATCCCAGTCCGGTGCCGCCGTATTTTTCGGATGTCGTGATCTCCGCCTGGCTGAACGCCTGGAACAGCCGGCCGAGCTGTTCTTCGGTCATGCCGATGCCGGTGTCGGAAATGGCAAAGCGTACGGCGGTCCGGCCATTTTGGATACGTTCCGCTACCAGTGTGACGCGACCGTTCTCCGTGAACTTGTTGGCGTTGCTAAGGATATTGAGCAAGCATTGTTTGAGCCTGGTGCGGTCGGTGCGCATGCTGCCAAGGTTATCCGCCAAGCGGTACTCGACTGCATTACGGTTCTTTTCCGCAAGCGGGACGATGATCGTACGCACCTCTTCGAGCAGCGGAACGATCTCGACGTCTTCGAGGAAAATATCTATACGGCCCGCCTCGATCTTCGACAGATCGAGGATGTCATTGATGAGACCGAGCAGATGCCGGCCCGCCCCCTCGATCTTTTTCAGGTCGGGAACAAGCTTGTCCCGTCCGAGATCGACCACATCTTCCTGAAGGATTTCGCTGTAACCGATGATAGGGTTGAGCGGCGTGCGCAGCTCGTGGCTCATATTGGCGAGGAATTGGGATTTGTGTTGGCTTGCAGATTCGAGCTGCCGCCCCTTGTCATGGATTTCTTGGAACAGTCTCGCGTTTTGGATCGCAAGTGTTGACTGCGCCGCAAAGGTCTTGATGAGCTCGATCGTATTTTGCGCGAACGCGCCTGGCGTCTTGCGGCGCACCACCAGCAGCCCCACGATATCCTCGCCACGGAAGAGCGGTGCCGTCAATCGCGCGCGGTAACCAGCGCGCAGGGTGATCTCGTTGAGTGCGGTAGGAGGTTCGTTCCTCAAGTCGGCGACCTGATTCGGCTCGTGCTGCGCGATGTCTCGCGCCACGTTTGGGTCGTCGAGCCCGAAGTGCCGGCTCATCAGCGCGTCGATCAAATCTTGATCCATGCCGCAGGTCGCGCGCAGCTGGAATTGCCGGCTGGCGTCGTCGAACACATAGATCGCACCGGCTTCGGTGCCGGAGAGTTGCACCGCCTTGGCGACAATGGTCGAGAGCACGGTTTCAAGATCGAGTGTCGAATTGACCGCTTGGCTCACTTCGCCGAGCGCGCGCAGCTCTCCGACCGAGCGACCAAGCTGATCGGTGCGCTGGTGAAGTTCGTTGAGCAGACGGGTATTCTCGATGGCGATGACGGTCTGATCGGCGAATTGCTTGACTAGGTCGATCTCATTGTCGGAAAACGGCTGGACTTTATCGCGGTAGAGGACGATCGCGCCCGCCACCGCATCGTCCTTCAGCACGGGAAGCGCAAGCATCGTTCGGCCGCCGCCAAGGTCAACAAGGTCTATAAGTGGCTGATCGACCCCCTCGGCATAAGCCGGGTCCTGGATAAGATCCCTAATGTGCACAAGCGTCTTGGTCCGTATCAATCGCCCCATGGGCGAAATCGGATGGGGCGCACGGAAGATCGATCCCCGCCTGCGCTCCGACAGGGCTTTCGGGAGCTGATGCATGGAGACAGGTCGAAAGCCGTCATCCTCTAGCAGCCAGAGCGTACCAAATTTGGCTTTGCAGAGACGCGTCGCGTTCTCCAGGATCGATCGGAATACGGGTTCCAGATCGCCCGGCGAGCTGCCCATGATCCGCAGAACCTCGGAGGTTGCCGTCTGCTGCTCCAGCGATTCGCCCAGCTCGTGGAATAGCCGCGCGTTCTGGATCGCCAGCACCGACTGGGCCGAGAAAGTCTTGAGCAGCTCGATGACAGTTGTGGGGAAGTCGCCCGGCGCCTTGCGGCGCACCACCAGCGCGCCAACGACGTCACCGGAACGCATGAGCGGCACCAATAGCCGCGCGCGGTAGCCTGCGCGCAGGATGATGTCGTTGACCGGGTTGGACGGCAAATCGTGCAAATCGGAGTGCTGGCTCGGCTCCTGCGTCTTCGCCAACAGACCGACGGCCTCCGAAATCTCGGCATGCATGTTGCGTACGGCCGCGATCAACTCCTCGCTCATGCCATAGGTCGCGCGCAGCCGGAATTCCCGGCTGGCGTCGTCGAATACGTAGATTGCGCCGGCCTCCGTGCCGGAAAGCTGGGTCGCCTTGGCGACGATCGTGGTGAGCACGGTTTCAAGATCAAGCGTGGAGGTCACCGCCCGGGTGACCTCGCCAAGCGCTCGCAATTCGCTGACCGATCTGCCAAGCTCGGCGACAGTGCGCGCGGCTGCCTCCTTCTGCTCGGCTTCGAGTTTTTCCAATCGCACGAGGTTGTCGCGAAAGGTGCGCGCTGCCCGCGCCGCGTCGCCTACCTCGTCGCCGCGGCCGGTATAGGGAATATCCAACCCTCTCGAACCGTCCGCCAGTTGCAGCAAAACCCCGGCGATGCGTCTGATCGGCTTGCCGATCGAAAGAACGCCGAAAATTGCCGCACCCATCAGAATGACGACGACAAATAATCCGGCCCCGATGCTGATTTGCCCGGCCTTCGTCATCAGCGCCGCCGCCGCGGTCGCGTGTTGAGAGGCCAGCGCCCTGGCATCGGATGTTACCCTCTCGATCAAGTCGTTGATCTCGATCCCAATCTTGTTGATCTGATCAAGCGGCTTAGCGATCTCGCCGTAGTCTTTTTTTATCGCCGTCAGCTCGGCGGCGGCGGCGGCGTAGTCTTTCGCCAACTTGACGAGGCTCTCGAGCCGCTCGCAATTTTCCGCGTTGCCGCACAATTGTATCGCAGCCTGGATATGACTGACAGCATTGCCCATGCTCTCGCGCAATCCAGCGAGCGCCTGATCGGCTTCCCGCTCGGCAATCGACAAGCGTATTTCACGTGTGCCGACCTGCATTCGCTGCAAAGCGACGCTGGCGCTTAGGAGGTCAGCGATGACGAACTGTTCGTCGCGCGCCAGCTCGGTTTGCCGCGCGACTGAGGTATTGCTCAGCTGCTGGTTGACAATCATGCCGGCCACGAGCACGACGCCGATGCCAACCGTAACGGCGAGCTTGGTACCAATGGGGATGTTCATTCGGGCCATCCTGATTGTAATAATACAGCTCGTTCTTACATCAGCAAAAACAACTATTCATGCGTTTTGGTGCAGCGGTCGGTGACGCTTTCCGGCATCGGGTTGGGCTTGGAGTGCCCGGTCGTAGCGCTCTGCCTACACATGGTGTCCGCTCGTCGCGTCAATAGGCTGCGCGGAATACGGACGCGATTACCAGCCTTGCGGACGCCGCCTTCGAGTACGTAGCGCGCGCCGAGTTCGCGACCGACCTGGCGCACGTCGACCGATTTGCCCTTGTAACTGAACGACGAATTGCGCGCGATGACCAACAGCCGCCGCTCAACGCGCTCGCTGGGCATTCTGTCTCTCGGACGTCGGGTCCGCCCCCACAACTTGTTGAGGCAGTGTATGGTTGGCAGTTCGCAGTGTCTATCAGCGCTATTGTTTCCCGCAAATACGCATTAATCCGCGTTGCGCCGTAACCCTCTCGCGCTCAGTGCAGCATCGACGTCAAATAGCGGCTGATCGGAATGGTACCGTTCCCAGCCATGTCCGCTTTGGGTCAAAAGCAGACATTGGGGAAGGTTCGACTGATGTCCGCTTTACCCCCAAAAGCGGACATTCGTCAGGGCAATCGGGATGTCCGCTTTGTACCAAAAGCGGACATTCTGCGGTGCAACGTAGCCGCTGCTATTCGATCACCTCGTCGGCGCGGGCAAGCAGCGACTGCGGCACGGTGAGCCCGAGTGCCTTCGCGGTCTTGAGATTAATGACCAGTTCATACTTGGTGGGCGCCTGCACAGGGAGATCGCCCGGCTTCTCCCCTTTGAGGATGCGATCGACATAGCCGGCCGCGCGCCGGAGCTGGTCGGCACGATCTGGTCCATAGAAGATCAAGCCACCATTCGCGACGCTGACGCGGTCTTGGTAGATGGCCGGCAGCTCATAGCGGGCGATGAGTTTTAAGATCAGATCACGATGACCCGTGTTCATCACGCCGCCTGTCATAATCGCACCGCCATTGGGGCTATGGGCAAAGGCCTCTACGGCGCTGGCAATTTCGTCGCTGCTGCGAGCGGTGACCGGCGTTACTTGCAGCCCGACTGACGTCGCCATGGCCTGAATAACACCGAACTGGGCGATCCCGCCAGGGTTGGTATCGTCGCGAAAAACAGCTACCCGGCTCACGTGCGGCGCGATCTCCCTGAGGAGATCTAGGTATTTTCCGGCCATAGTGAATTCGAAGATCATGAAGCCAGTTATGTTGCCCCCTGGCCGGGCCAAGCTGTCAACGATGCCAGCACCGACCGGATCGGCCACGAGCGCAAACACGATGGGTATCGTGCGCGTGAGTTGCTTGACTGCCGTCGTCGCTGGGGTGCCAGAGGCGAGGATGATATCCGGCGTCAGCGCAAGCAATTCCGCCGCGTAGGCGCGAGCGGCCTCGGCGCCTTGATGCCATCGATAATCGATCCGTGCATTGCGGCCGATGATCCAGCCCGCTTCGGCCAATCCTTGAGAGAATGCTCCGACCAATGCCGGCGCTTCTGGATCGTCCGCTCCGATATTCATTAGCACGCCGATGCGCCGCATATGTTCGCCCTGCTGCGCAAGCGCCCCGAGCGGCCAAGCGGCCGCTGAACCAACAATTCCTTTGATGAAGCTGCGTCGTCGCATTTGCCTTCCTCAAGGCTTAGGACCACGCCAATTGCATCGATGATTACAGCAAGGATTTGCGACTGGCGAAATGGGGTTCAGGGGTCAGTTTGCATGGCAGCAATGGTGAGCCGCCCATGTCCGCTTTGGGTCAATAACGGACATCGAGGTCTGTTGAAGCAATGTCTGCTTTACCCCCGAAAGCAGACATTGGTTGAGCGTGTTGGGATGTCCGCTTTGTGCCAATAGCGGACATTCTGCGATGCGGCAAAGAACGTCGTTATTCGATCACCTCGTCTGCGAGTTGCAGGAAGGGCTCGGGGATGCGGAGCCCAAGCGATTTTGCGGTCTTGAGGTTGACGACAAGCTCAAACCTGACTGGCGCCTGCGCGGGGAGTGCGGCAGGGTTCTCGCCCTTCAAGATACGATCAACATACGAGGCTGCCCGTCGAAAAATATCAGCGATATCGGGCCCATACGACATCAGACCCCCTTCCGAAACGAATTGCCGAAGGTAGTACATCGCGGGGACGTGGTGTGTTTCCGCCAGTCTTATGATGACGTCACGCTGAACACTATTGAACGGGTCTGCGGCTGCGATCAAAGCGCTACCAGGATTTTGACCGAGGTTGACGATAGTCGTTTCGATCTCTGCGGTACTGCGAACCGCCGTCGCCATCACTTCGACCGTGTTCGACCCTGACTCGCGTTCGAACGACCGAAGAAAAACATCATAATATGGCGCTGTATCTGGATTAAACATCAACGCGATCCGAGACACATCGGGTATCGCGTCCTTGAGCATGTTCGACCATTTTCCGATCATAGGAAAATCAATTAAACTAAAGCCGGTAATGTTGCCGCCCGGACGTGCCAAGCTTGAAATGAATCCTTGACCGACTGGATCATTGAGCCCCGCAAAAACGATCGGAATGGAGCTTGTTGCCTGCCTCAGCGCTGCAACGACCGGCGTGCTGCTGCCGACGATTACGTCCGGTGCCAAGCTTACCACTTCCGCGACGTACTTTTTGATGAGGTCTGGATCGCTTGAGGCAAAACGATAATCGATCTGAATATTTCGGGGCTCAGACCACCCTAGGTCTCGAAGACCCTGTTGCAATGCTTTGACCCGCGATTTGGCTTCCGGATCATTTTCCACAAGCCCCACCAATACACTGACCCGCCGAACGTGGTTTTGCTGGGCGTGCCCACTGAGTGGCCATGCCGTCGCACTACCCAGGAGCGCGATGAAGTCCCGTCGCCTCATGCAGATACCTCAAGCCGAGGGCAACAACTTACCACATGCTTGATGCAGAATGTCGCTGTGTGCTGCACAGCAAGATCAACCGCTCGACTTCCGCTTTGGGTCAAAAGCAGACATCAGGACATGATCGGCTGATGTCCGCTTTACCCCCAATAGCAGACATTACTGAGAGTGATTGGGATGTCCGCTTTGTGCCCAACGGAGACATCTCGAACGGTTTCACTCGAGTTTGCTTCGAGTGGCTTGAACCGATCCGGCAATCGGAATTCAGCGTCGAGAATGTTTGGAAATCCCGCGCCGGGAATAAAGTCGCAAATCAAGGACTCAAGGTGGCAACACTGCTCGGCTATGGCAGCCGCAAGCTCGGCGCGCCAGCGGGGGGCAAGAGGATTCGCTGACACCCTCAGCCAACCCAAGGAGAGACATCGATGTGGAAACACCAGCTTCTGATCGCGGTGATCACATTCGGATTAATATGGATTGCGATCGTCAGGGCTGAAGATCAGCCGATTGAGCAACAACTCGTCGATGCAATGAATAAAGTATGGGGTGTCCATCCACGGTTCCGCGCCAACCATGCCAAGGGCATCGTTACCGAAGGCGCCTTCAAGGCGTCTCCCGAGGCAGCAGGGCTGAGCCGGGCGATGTTGTTCAACGGCACCATGATCCCAGCGACAGTGCGATTCTCCGATGCGACTGGAATACCTAATGTGCTTGATGGGGGCGCCGCCGCTAATCCGCACGGCATGGCCATCAAGTTCCATCTGCCGGACGGCAGCGACACAGACATGGTGATCAACTCCTTCAAGTTCTTTCCGGTAGCCACCGGCGAAGACTTTCGCGATTTGCTGCTGGCACTGGCTGCGAGCCCGCCTGACGCCTCCAAGCCGACAAAATTTGAACAGTTCGCGGCGAGCCATCCTTCCGTGTCGGCGGCCTTTGCCAGCATGCGTACGCCGGATAGCTTTGCCGATGAAGAGTACTACGGCGTAAATGCGTTTGTATTGGTCAACAAGTCGGGCGAGCGACAAGCAGTCCGCTATCAGATGGTGCCCGAGCGCGTCGTGCATCTGGTGGCGTCTGATGCGGCGAAACAGCCGCCGAATTTCCTGATGGACGAGCTGCGAGAGCGCCTCAAGCGCGGGCCAGTAACGTTCCACCTCAGGGCGCAACTTGCCGCGGCGGGCGATTCTACGAAGGACCCGACAATAGCTTGGCCGAACGACCGCAAGGTAGTGGAGCTGGGCATCTTGACCGTCGACAAGGCGGTGCCCAACAGCGCAGAGATGGAGAAGAAATTGCTGTTCCTCCCAGGTGAGCTGACCGATGGGATCGAGGAATCTAATGATCCCTTGATTGACGTCCGGAACGGCGCGTACGCTCTGTCGTTCTCGCGGCGCAATCAATGATAGGTCGGACTGCGAGAACGCGCATGAGGCTGCCAGCGATAATGTCCGCTTTGGGTCAAAAGCGGACATTCCGCCCAAGAAACGTGATGTCCGCTTTACCCCCAAAAGCGGACATTGTGGCTTACTCAATAAGCTCGTCGGCGCGGGAGAGTACCGAATTGGGCACCGTGAGACCGAGTGCCTTAGCGGTCTTGAGATTAATCACTAAGTCGAATTTGGTTGAGGCCTGAACCGGCAGGTCCGCAGGCTTCTCGCCCTTGAGGATGCGGTCGACGTAGCCAGCAGCCAGCCGATGTAGCTCAATCGGGTCGGGCCCATAAGAGATCAAGCCACCATCAGCGACGAAGCGACGAAATGGATAGATTGTCGGCAACCGAAGTCGCGCAGCGAGAGATATAATTAGACCACGATTAATCAAATTCAGCGGAGTCGCCACCGAGATCAGACCGAGATTCGATCCACGTGCAAATTCGGTCACGCTATGTTCAATGTCTTTAGCGTTCCGCCCGCCCAGTGGGATCACCTCTATTCCAAAATTCCGCGCCGCTGACTGAATGGCGGCGAACTGAGCGATACTCGCAGTTACGCTTGGGTCTCGAATGACCCCGACATGGGTTGTCGAGGGAACAATTTCTCTAAGCAATTCCAGCCATTTTGTCCCGACATCGTATTCGACATTCGTGAACCCTGTCAGATTGCCACCAGGCTTCGCCAAACTATCAACAAAACCAGCGCTGACCGGATCGGCAACCTGCGCGAATACAATCGGCACGGTTTGCGTCGCCTGTTGCAATAGGGCTGTGGGTGGAGTGGTGGTAACAAAGATGACGTCTGGAGACAAAGCCACCAATTCGGTCGCAGCTTTCCTCAGCTCGGGGTCGCTTGTCTCCCATCGATATTCGATTTGCAAATTGCGCCCTTCAGTCCAACCCAATCGCCGCAATTCCTGAATAAAGGCGGTGACGCGCGCTTGACCTTCCGCGTCGTCCTTAGCAAACGGCATTAGCACCCCGATCCGCCGCATTCTCTCAGCTTGTTGCGCCCGCGCGGCGAGCGGCACTGCTGCCATCGTACCGCCAAGGAACGTGATGAACTCGCGCCGCTTCATTCGATCACCTCGTCGGCGCGCGACAGCAATGATTGTGGCACTGAAAGACCGAGCACCTTGGCGGTCTTAAGATTTATAACAAGGTCATACTTCGTCGGTGCTTGCACCGGAAGGTCCGCAGGTTTTTCGCCCTTGAGGATGCGATCAACGTAGCGCGCCGCGGTACTGATCATCAACGTCCCACCCATAGGAGATTAAGCCGCCGCTCGTGACATAGTAGCGTCGGTAGTAGACCGCCGGCAGTTTGTGCTGTGCCGCAACCGCGACAATAAGGTTTTGGTGGACCACCGCAAGCGCGCTTCCCGTCAAGATCAAACCGCCATTGGGGGAGCTCGCAAATCTCGTGATGTCCTGCTCAATCTGCCGGGCATCGCGCATGTTGATCACGCCCACGTCCAATCCGATCGAGGGCGCCACCGATTGGATCACGGCAAATTGGCCGATTCCGGCTGCGATGGCGGAATCGCGAAGAACCGCCACTCGCGTGACGGTTGGGGCAATCTCCTTAAGCAACTCCGCCCATTTCGCGGCCAATGCATAGTCGAAAGTAATAAAGCCAGTTGCGTTGCCACCCGGTCTGGCCAAGCTGTCGATGTAGCCGCTGCCAACTGGATCGATGATACTGTTGAATACGATCGGCACGGAGCGTGTCGCTTGCAACAGCGCTTGCAGCGGGAGTTGTCCGGCTGCCATGATAACGTCTGCCGGAAGCGCAACCAATTCTTCCGCATCTTTGCGAGCCTCCACGGGGTCACCGCCAGCCCATCGAACCTCAACCCGCACGTTGCGGCCGTCGATCCAACCCAACTGATGCAGGGTTTCCTTGAACACCGCGAGACCGGCCTGCTGGTCGGTCTGGACTGCTGCGCCCATGAGCACGCCGATGCGCCGCGTCCGGTCCGGCTGCTGCGCACGCGCCGCGAGGGGCCATCCAGCCGCCGCGCCGCCGACAAGTGTGATGAATTCCCGTCGCCTCACCGGCCGGCCCCTCAAGCAGAGGGTCTTACCCTACCATGCAGAGGGCTGCATTGTGCATCACGGCAAATTCGGACTGCTGATGTCCGCTTTGGGTCAAAAGCGGACATTCGAGTACGTCCGCGCTATGTCCGCTTTGCCCCCAAAAGCGGACATTGGAACCGGCCCGCGTTCGACGCAGCAACTCCGGCAGCTTAGCGATATTCGCCGCGATCCGCCGCGCCTCGTCCTTCGTGAGCAGTTTGGCCGCCGATCGGGCGCCTCGGTTACGGCGGCGAGGCGCCGTTGCGCCCGACATTGATGCGGCTGACGTCGAAACTGCCGTCGGTTTTCGGCACCGCCGCGATCACCGTGAAGGCAGACCCGGGTTCGATCGCGTTCATGTCGGCGACTTCATATCGCACAATCGGCACGTTCGGTGTGACGATGATTTTTTTCTCGCCGTCCTTGTACCTGACAGTAATGACCGGCCCGTCGACGCCGGCGACGCTGGTACCGACTGTCCCGTTCGTCATTGTGCCGTTCGGAGCGCCCTCCCACGGTCGAGATCCTTCAGCAGTGCCGCGCATCGACTCGGCATAAATGTGAACTTCGACCGCCTTCTGCGGGCCGTCGGGTTGCGGTATCGCTCCGCTGCCGATGAATTCACCCTCCTTGATATCGGCCA
>Ga0310916_10001096_pt1 | contig 15714 bp, 14 predicted proteins | sample GREbulkMGLF176_FD_203444 | JGI IMG/M metagenome (GOLD analysis project Ga0310916, IMG submission 203444) | Lab enrichment of tropical soil microbial communities from Luquillo Experimental Forest, Puerto Rico - GRE.bulkMG.LF176 | ecosystem: Environmental > Terrestrial > Soil > Tropical forest >...
TGACGACCTCTCGGCATCGCGGGCAATGTTTGGCGACACCCATCATCAGGTGCCACTTGTGGTCCTCGCCCGGTGGGTGATCACGTGGCGGCAGCGGTGGTGAATCGGTCAACCACCCCTGTATGGCCTTGTCCTTGTTGTCCATAATGCTCGGGGTGGGCGAGTTCTAACTCTGCTTGAGCCGAGACTTTGGGGAAGCTGTCGGACACGCGCAATCGATCGGCCACTGCTTGTAACGACTGTCGCGTCCACACGTCGGACAGGGACGATGAAAGTGTTGACGCCACACCGCTTCGGGCCGCCACTGCCTGGCCGCTTCCACAAGAAGATTGTGTTCGCTCACGCTCTCTATTGTATTTACCCTGCAACCAAGTTCCACCCGAAGGCATCACCGACACCTTCTGTGCTAGGTCATAGATACTTAGCTGCCCATTGCGAGACAGCCTTTCGGGACACTTTCGGTGAGACGAACTTTCGAGACACGGCGACCTCGGAAGATCGGACATCCGAGTGTCCGGTGATCGGTGTCTCGAATGTGCTCTATTTCGAGACCGCGTTCAACTCTGTTCGGGCCTCGTCGATTTGGTCGTATGCATACGCCGCTATGGCGGCGGTGGTCATCGTCTCACCCTTGCGGGCGAGCGACTCGTAGGTCGCCTCGCCGAGCACCTCGCGTAGGTGGGTGATTGCGGTGCCGAACTCAGGAAACGCTGCGGTCAGCGGACTAAACGCGAAACCGGCGATGGTCGCCGCCGCTTCGCACCGTGCGAGCCGGTCGAAAAGCACCGTGAGCATAGCCAGGGCAACACGCATGTTTGCCGCATGACCCGAGTCCTGAAAATTCCGGATCGCGAGCATGAGGTAGTCGAAGGCGGCCAGCGGGTCCCCGTGTTGGGCCTCGAGAGCGGACAGACAGATCGCCAGGTGTGACTCGTTGGCGCGGTTGCCGCTCTGCTGAGCGATCACCAGCCCCCGGCGCACGGCTTGGAGCGCGCGCCCAGGTTCGACATGCCGAAAGGCGAAGCCGTAGGCGAAAAGCGCCCACGAAAGCGTCCACGGGTCATCGGTGGCTTCGGCGGTGTCGATCATGCCGATCGCGGCGGCCATCGCCTCGTCACCAACACCGGCGACCGTCAGCGCGAGTACCAGGTATGCCTGGATGACTGCGTCATTCTCTCGATCGGATGAGAGCCGGGCGCGGCACAACTCCACGTACCGGTCGGGCTGGCCGATGTACAGATACGCAGCGCTAAGCCAGCTCTGGATGCCGTCCGGCACCTCGTCGCGGCCACTGCCCTTAACCGTCAGGGCCGCGTCGCTGTAGCCGACAGCGTCCTCGATGCGTCCGGTCGTGTGACACTGCGACGCCATCACATACAGGGCTGCCAGGCGGGGATGGTTGACGGATCGGGCGGGCTTGATGAGCTGTTCGGCCCAAGTAATGGGCTCGTAGATTTCGACCCGAAGGCCGAGGAATGCCGCATACGTCGCGATGGTGGCGGCAACGTCTAGGTCGCCATGGTCGGCGGCCCACTTGAACGCGGTGCGCAGATTGGCCAGCTCGGCGGAGAACCAGGTGTATGCCTCGCGCTGGTGCGGGCTGTTCCACAGCGCCAGGATGTCGGTCTCGCGCCTGGCGAAGTGGCGGGCATGCGCGTTACGTGCCTCGGTGGCCGCACCAGAGGCGACGAGTTGCTCTTCGGCGAACTGACGGATGGTCTCCAACATCGAGAATTGGGTCCGCCCAGCCGATCGGTCGGCGACCAGCAGCGACTTGCGCACCAACGCATCGAGCAGATCAAGGATGGCGTAGTCGTCGACGTCATCGGATCCGGCCACCGCGCAGGCACTTTGGAGGTCGAATCCCCCGGCGAACACCGAACACCGCTGCAGCAGAGCCCTTTCCGCGTTGTCGAGGTGGTCGTAGGACCATGCCACCGCATTGCGCAAGGTTTGGTGGCGTGCCACGCCCCGCCGCGAGCCGACCAGCAGCCGGAACCGCTGATGAAGACGATCGCGCACCTCACTGGCGGTCATTGACGCCATCCGCGAGGCTGCCAACTCGATGGCCAATGGGATGCCGTCCAGGCGGCGGCAAATCTCCACGACCGCGACCGCCTCGTCAGGGTTCGCCAGCGAGAAGTCCGGGACCACACTGCGGGCGCGTTCGACGAACAGATCGACTGCGGCAGAGTCGATGCCCGCGCCGACATCCAGCGACGGCACCGGCCACAGTTGCTCGTCGGCGACCCCCAATCCCTCGCGGCTGGTCGCCAGGATCCGCACGGTCGAGGAGCGCGCGAGGATCGCTTCGATCAGATCGGCGGCAGCGTCTCGCACGTGCTCGGCGTTGTCGAACACCAGCAACCGCGCCCGGCCCTCTAACGCGGCGGCCACCGACTCGCTCACGGTCTTATCCGGCTGCTGAGTGATGCCCAGTACCGCCGCCACCGCGTCAGGCACCGCCGCCGGATCGGACACCGCAGCCAGCTCGAAAAACCAGACCCCATCCGGAAATTGATCGACGAGACGCGATGCGACCTCCACCGCCAGCCGGGTCTTGCCGACCCCGCCCACCCCGGTCAACGTCACCAATCGATGAGCCTTGACCGCCGCTTGCACCTCGTCGAGTTCGGACTCGCGTCCGATGAAGCTGGTGACTGGGGTCCGCAGGTTGCCCGGACTGGCATCCAACGCCTGCAGGGGTGGGAACTCTGTGCGCAGGCCGGGTGCGCAGACTTGAAACACCCCGACCGGTGTGGGTAGGTCGCGCAGTCGTCGCGGCCCCAAATCGACCAGGTCCACTCCGCTGAGCAGACTCGCCGTCGAATCGGCCAGCAGGATCTGGCCGCCGTGCCCGGCGGCCATCACCCGCGCAGCTCGGTTGAGCACCGCACCGAAGTAATCCCCCTCGCGCAGCTCGGCTTCCCCGGTCGCCAACCCCATCCGTACCGGCAACTGAAGCTCCGTCTGCGCGGCCACCGCCGCATCAACCGCAGCCCTGGGGGAGGCGAACGCGGCAAACACCCCGTCACCGGTGTGCTTGAACACGAAGCCGCCCTGCGCCTCGATCACCTGGCGCAACACCTCGTCATGGGCGGCCAGCGCGGCCCGCATCGCATCCGCGTCGGCCTCCCACCGACGGGTCGAACCCTCGACATCGGTGAACAAAAACGTCACCACTCCCGAAGGAGCAGCCGCCGTCATGGCATCGGCTCGGCCCAGGCGATATGCCCCTCGTAGCCAAGTGTTCTCGCCATGTCCCGGTAGCGATCCCGATAGTCGCGGTAGCCGGCCTCGTCGCCTTGGGCGCGGGCCAGCAGCGCGCGCAGCCGCAGCAGCCAGATCTCCCGTATCACCAGACCCTCATCGGCTGGCGCGGCCGCTAATCGCTCGATTGCGGCCTGGGCTTCGGCCACGTCACCCTCGGTCCCACGATCGAGCAGCATTTCCACCAAAACACCCGTCGCAGGAACGCCCCACGCCAGCAGGTGTTCGTGGCGAAACAGATGGTCGACGGCGGCGCGGATGAGCGGTATCGCGTCATCGCGATCTCCACACCGAGCCCTCGCACGCGCGGAGTAGACATCGACGATCGGCAATTCGGACAGGTTGTGGCCCCGGCGCCGAAACACTTCGCCGACGTCTGCCAGGATCTTCTGTCCGCGGTCACGCTGCGCAGCCATTGGATGGTGCACCAGCGCAGTGCCCAGCGTCATACGGGCTAAGGCCAACGCGAGGTCATCGCCGGATCGTTCGGCAATCCGTAGGGCATGCTCGATCTCGCGCACCGTCGGATCATCCACGGCCAGCACGCCAAACGGTATTCCCGCAAAGTAGACCCAGCCGACAACCGCGGCGAAGGAGAGGGAGTCGGCGCTGCGAGCCAGAGCCAGCCCGCGGTTCAGGTCGTCGCGCCATCCTGGACGACCCAGACAATACCGAGCCATAGCCCGGTTCGTATGGGCGATCGCTAACGGAGAGCCGAAAAGGAAGTTACCTTTGGCCGGGTCACCGTCGGCAAGGTCGATGACCCGTTCTGACCATTGCAGCGCGTGAGACCACTCGGCGCTCTCAACTTTGGCGTAGGTCGGCGCGAAGGACAGCCCCACCGTCAGCGTCGGATCGCCGACCGACTCGATGAGGGCCATGGCATCCGAGGCTAGCTGCGACGCCTCGCGCGGCCGGTCCCGATACACGTGATCCATCACCAGCCCTGCCATCGCGATGGCCAGTGACGCCTTGTCCCCGGTGGCGGTGCACAACTGCCGCAACTCATTAAAGGGGGCACCGGCGACGTTCAGTTGGACTCGAAAGGCGATCCCGCACAACATGGTCCGCGGCGTGATGCGCATGGCGGCCCGGCTGGGGTCGTCGGTGGGTAATGCGTCGGCGATGTTTCGGGCACGCTCCCAGCTCAGCCGTGCGGCGGCGATGTCGCGGTTGGTCGCCCAGGCGGCGGCCCGCATCTGCCAGCCGTAGGCGGCGTGCAAATCACCGGCGGCCTCCAGATGTTCGGCGATCAGCGCGGCATTTTCGTCAGCCGAGGCCGGGCTACGGGCTTCGATCACGGCGGCCAGGCGCCGGTGCAGCTCGGCACGATCCGACTTTAGTTGTGCTTCGTAGGCCACCGTGCGGATCAGCGGATGGTGGAACAGATACTCGGGTTCTTCGGTAGAGGTGATCTGGTCGATGAATTCGCCGCCCACCAAATCCTCGAGTACGGGCTCAATGCCCAGGGTTTCCAGCAGGCCCGGGTCGAACCGTGAGCCGATGACCGCCGCAGCGCTCAGGGTGCACTTGGCCGCCGGGTTAAGGCGGTCGATGCGGGCGGCAATGGCCGCCTGCACGGTGGCGGGCACGCTGACCTCGGCAGCACCGACCGCCGAAACGTAGGCGCTGCGGTTTCCGCGCAGGACCCCGCGTTCGGCCAGTTCGCGCACCATCTCCTCCACGAAAAACGGGTTACCGGCCGCCCTTTCGACGATCATGGTCGTCAACCCGGCGACCGAGGAGTCCGGCCCCAGCAGATCGGTGACCAGTGCTGTGGTCTCCGAATCGCTCAGCGGCGCAAGGGCGATGCTTTGAGCACCGGGCACCCGGCTCAATGCGCCCCGATATTCGGGGCGGCAGGTGATGAGCACCAGAAAGGGCGTCTGCGGGGTCACAGCCATAAAGTCGGCGAGCATGGATTCGCTGACCTCGTCGATCCAGTGCACGTCCTCAATGACATAGACGGCCGGGTCTTGGCGGGCCAGCGACGCGGCAGCGACGAGCGCGGTCAACCGTCGCCGCCGGGCATCCGGATCGATCTTGGGCAACTCCGCCTCGGGATCGGCGATGCCCAGCAGGTCTTCGAAGAGCACCAAGTCCTCCGGATCGCCATCAGGCACCCGGGCCCGTACCTGCGTGCGGGCGACCGAGGCGTCCAGATCACCCACGCCGGTGGCTGCGCGCAGCAGCCGCGACACGGCGTAAAACGGGACATCGCTGGCGTGCGATTCGCAGAACGCGGTGAACACCTCGACACCTCGGGCTGCCGCTATCGCGGTGACCTCGCGCACCAGGCGGCTCTTGCCAATACCCGGTGATCCCCGCACCTCGACCACCGCGCCATCGCCGTCGATGGCACGCTCCAGCAAGCCCTCGACCGCGGCCATCTCCCAGCGCCGCCCGACCAGATGGGACTCAGCACGTGAAGCAACGCGATGCCGTTCACCCATGCCCAGCAGCCGACGGGCAGGCACCGGTTCCTCGGCACCTTTGACGCGCAACAACTCCGGCTCTCCCAGCACCGCTCCCGCGACTAGCCGCGCGGTGGACTCACTGAGTATCACCCCACCGGGTGGGGCAACCGATTCGATCCGCTGCGCTATCCCGACTTGCTCACCCACCGCGGTGTAACCCAAAGCACCCGAACCGATCTCACCGGCGATCACCTGGCCGGAATTGAGACCAACGCGCAACTGCAGATCTACACCGTCGCGGGCTTTGGCCTCCGCGGCCAGCCGGGCCGTCTCCTCCTGGATGCCCAGTGCCGCAAGACAAGCGCGGGTAGCGTGGTCTTCCAACGCCACCGGCGCGCCGAACACCGCCATGATCCCGTCGCCGGTGAACTTGTCCACCGTCCCGCCATAGCGCTGCACCACCGCCGCGCAGCGGTCGGCGAGGTCGGCCATGATCTCGCGCAGCCGCTCCGGCCCAACGGCAGAGGCGATGTCCATCGAACGAACGACATCCGCAAACAGCACCGTCACCTGCTTGTACTCCGCCGATCGGCTGACCTGCGTGACCGGTGCACCACACTCGTTACAGAACTTGGAGTTGGGTGGCAGTTCGGTGCCGCACGACCCGCACACCACGGTCGCTGTCGTCACGCGGCCACCCCACTGGCGCTCACATCAGTATCGTGTCACTTCTTGCCAGCCAACATGTGCCTTATCCCCGGTGCGATCCCTTGCGAGTAGCCCGCCGCGCAGTGCTTCGGGGCGTTGGTCCGGGGCCGGATTCCGCCGATCCACGAGGTAGGAACGTGTCGGTTGTGAGATTCTGCTGGGGTGTCCGCTACTGCGGCGGCTGCTCCTTCGGGGGTGGTGACGTTTTTGTTCACCGATGTGGAGGGTTCGACGCGTCGGTGGGAAGCCGACACGGAGGGCATCCGGGCGGCGCTGGCCGCCCACGACGAGGTGTTGCGTGCGGCGATCGAGGCTCACGGGGGCAGAAATGGCTTAGCAAGGAGATCGCATGGCAACTAAGGTTCCGACCCCGAGTCCGGCGCGGCCGCCGATTCGCCGCGGCCAAGGCGGATCACGATGAAGGCCATCGCCGTCACGATTTTTCACCGGATCGCCGACCCACAGGTTTTCGACGCGTGGGTTTGCGACGTGCGATCTGCCGCGGAGGCAACACCAGGATTCGTTGCGCTCGCCGCCTCGAACCGCCGTGACGCGCCGCTGGACTGGGCGATCGCGGTGACCTTCGAGTCGGAGAATTTGCTTCACGAGTGGCTCGACGGGGCGACCTGGAAGACCTTGGTGCGCCGGGGCGCAGAACGCGGATTGCTGCGGCTTTCTTCCGATTTGGTGATCATCGAGGGCGCGGTGCTGCCGACCGGTGTGGGAATCGTCTCCTCCAATGTGTCGGACGGCATGGAGGCTGACTTCCACGCCGCGCACGGACGGCTGAAGAAGGCCGCCTCCCAATTCCCCGGATATGAGGGCGCAGCCGTCTTCCCGCCGAGCGCGTCGGGGGAATGGCGGTCGCTGATCCGGTTTCGCACCGAACCCCAGTTGTCGGCATGGTTACAGTCGCCGCAGCGCAAGGAAGGCTTGCCGGCGGTGCGGTCGAGTCTGGCGCAGGATTTCTCGGTGTTCGCCCAGACCACCCCGCTGGGCACAACCGTCCGCAGAATGAACGGCAAGACCGCGATGACGCCGAGCTGGAAGACGGCGATGCTGCTGCTGATGGTGCTCTACCCGATGGCGATGCTGCAGTCAAAGTTTGTGGCACCGGTGATCGGCAAATTGGGAGCGGAGCCGTGGCTGTCAGTGTGGCTCGGCCAGGTGTTCAGCGTGGCATTGATGCAATGGTGGTTGATGCCGACGGTGTCGTCATGGTGCCGCCGCTGCCTCGACCCGGTCGACGGCGCCAGTCTGCGAATCAGCCTGCGCGGCGCCGCAGTCGCCGTGATCGTCTACGCCGCGTCGTTGACGGTCTTCGCTACGGTCGAGTGGCTCCAGTAGTTGGCCCTACACCCGGCCTAGTCCCGTTGCTTGCCCTAGTTGTCGTGTAAGCCACCCCCCACGGCCGGCGAATAGCGTGTGGTCGTCCTGGCAAATCCCTTCGCGGGTAGCGCCAGCCTGCCCTATTGTCCTGATATTGCGTTGACGAATTGTGCAGTCAGTCTAAGTAGGTACTCTGAATCTATTTCAAGATGGCATCGTGGATCGTCTCGACGAAATCGCCTTCGCCACAAGGGATGCGGCCCACCAAATCTCAGAGCGCATGCAGGGCGCGGAAAGTCAGCTGCGGCGAAATCGTGAACCGGCACACGTAGCCGCACAGTAGCCACCACGACAGCTGCAAGTCGGCTGCGGTTCAGGTACGGCTGGCCAGATGGGGTAGGCGCCGTGCCGGTCGCGGCACAGGGCGGCAACTTCACAGGGAACGGGTTCAGCGGGAAGCGGCCGGATGGGTGATGGTGACGCCGCTGAGGACGGCGCCGATGAAGAACACCGCCGCGCTGACCTGCAGTAGCCGGGTGAAGCTGGTATCGGTGAGCGTGCAGGCGGCGATCAGCCCCACGCAGGCCGTCGCGATCAGCGCAGAAGTCCGGCCCACGGCGTTTTGGATTGCTGCGGCGATTCCGCTATGTGTGGGCTCAACGGCAGACAAATTGACCGCGGTCAGCGGGGTGATGGTGGTGACCATGCCAGCGGCCAGCACGATCATCCCGGGCAGCAGCTGCGTGACGACGTTGAATCCGTGTGCGACGGGGTGGATGAGCAGCAGCCCAACGCCGGCCAGCACCGGGCCGGCCATCACGAACATGCGCGGGCCGATCCGTGCGGCCATGCCGCCGACGCGGCGGGCGAACAGAAACGACATCACCGGGCACGGCAAGGTGATCAAACCCGCGGCGGTGGCCGAGTAGCCGGCGACCTCCTGGGTATACAGGGAAATTCCCAGCGAACCCAACGTCAGGGCGCCGTAGACGAACGCGGTGCCCAGATTGGCGCCGGCAAAGTTGCGGATTGTGAACAACCCAAGCGGCACCATGGGGTGGGGAGCGCGGCGCTCCCATGCCACGAATGCCAGCAAGGCCGCGACGCCGACGACCATGGACGCGGCGACGACGGGGTCGTGCCATCCGTGCCGGTGAGACTCAATGAGGGCATACACCGTGGCGGCCAACCCGACCGCCGACAAGGCGGCGCCAGCCCTATCCACCCGGGCCCGCTTTGCCGGCGCGGGCATCGGACACAGCCAAAACGTCAACGCGAACCCGATCACCATCGGGATCGCCGACAGCGCGTAGATCCATCGCCAGCTCAGATAATCCACGGCCAGACCCCCCAGCAGCGGACCGAGCGCAAAGGCGGTGCCGGTCCAGGCGGTCCAGGAACCGATCGCTGCGGGTCGGGCGGCGCGGTCGAACGCAGAGTTGATCAGCGCCAGCGAACCGGGCACCAAAAACGCCCCACCCAACCCTTGGATCACGCGCCCGCTGATCAGCATCGCCGGCGCGGCCGCGGTGGCCGCCACCACCGAACCCGTACCGAAGGCCACCAACCCGAGGCGCATTACCGGTACTCGCCCGAACAGATCGGAGATGGAACCACCCGGCAGAATCGTGGCGGCCAGGGCCAGCAGGTAGCCGTCGATGACCCACTGTTGCAAAGCCAGGCCTCCGCCCAGGTCGCGCCCGGTGGCCGGCAGCGCCAGGTTCACGACGGTACTTTCGAGAAATGCGACCATCGACACCATGATCGCCACCACCATGACCCGGCTCGTCGGCGCGGCATCGCAGACTTTCGGGAGCTGTTTGTAGTTGACCCCTATTTGCGCGCGGAGGGCGTCGGCACCGGCGAAGGAGCGGGCCAGCAGCAGCGAGATTAGGTTGCGTCGAAACCACGCAACCCCCTCGGCCGAGTGATACCTGCTTGCCCTTCCCTCCGGGTCTGACGCATTCACCGTGCAGTACCAGCGGCCATAGTGTCCAAGTCGTGCTTCCGATCGCATAATTGATCTCATCTCTGTGCTGCCGGGCTCCTAGCAGAGTGGGTTGCAGAACGCCCGCCGTTACGCGCGGCGGTGTAACGGTTGGTTTGAGTTCGCGCACGAATGTTCGGAGAGCCCTGAGAGGAGTCCCGCGATGGCCGTTGCGCAACCCTGTATCCACCCAGGCGCCCTCGAGCTGTTCATCGCTACCCGCCAACAGCTGCACGGCATCGCTCTCCGTCGGGGTGGTCGGTTTCCCGAGGGCACCGAGTTGGTCTGGCCGCATGGCCGCGCGCAGCGCGCTGGACCACCCCGCCGAGCTCGCCGTGGCGTGCGGCGTCGACATTGGACCACCCGTCGGGAAGTACCACAGCTCGGTCCCGCTGTCGGTTGACGCGGTGCTCGAGCCCGACGCCGACGCGGTCGCGCATGTCCATCGCGGTCTGTGAGTTGGAGCGCAAGCCCTGACGGCCTTCGCCCCCGACCAAGAGCCGGTGTTGTGGCCGGAACACTTCGACGTCGCAGTCCCGCCTCCGAGGCGAATTACGGTGTTTCGGCCAGAGACTCGTATCACCCGCGGCCATACGCCGACGTCGGACCACACGGGGGCCCGACTACGACTTCACCAACCGCAACACCACATTCATGACCTGGAACCTGATGCATCCGGCACGGATGCTGCCGCTGCCGGTGGAGTTCCGGCCTACGGCAACATTCGTTCGGGATGGGATGCGGGCTGCCGTCATGATTTTGCCAATCCTGAGTATCGCTGAGCCGATACCATGGGTCTCGATGCCTGGGACCCTCAGAGGCGAGTCCGCGGACGAATCGGCGCTGATCGCGTCGTTGCGCGACGGTGACGAGACCGTGTTCGCCCGACTCGTCGACCGGTATACCCCCGCCATGCTGCGCGTGGCGCGCGGCTACGTGCCCAGTCACGAAATCGCCGAAGAAGTGGTCCAGGAAACCTGGATTGCGTTGATCAAAGGCATCTCAAAGTTTGAGTGCCGATCATCTTTGCGTACTTGGCTTTTCACGGTGATGATCAACATCGCCAAGCAACGCGGCGTGCGGGAACGCCGATCCGTCGACGCCGAGATCGCCGCCTTCACGTGCGGCACCGTTGACCCGGCGCTGTTCCGCGGCCCCAACGAGGAGTGGCCAGGAGACTGGAAGAACTGGAAGGAGTATCCCAGGGCTTTTCCCGAGACCCCTGAGGGCTCGGTGCTAGCTGACGAGCTCGTTGCCGTCGCCCGAGCGGAACTCGACCGACTACCCGACCGGCAGCGAATGGTCGTCGCGTTGCGCGACATTCTCGGCTTCGAGTCCAGTGAAGTCTGTGAAATGCTCGATATCAGCATCGCCAACCAGCGCGTCCTGTTACACCGTGGCCGTGCAGCCGTGCGCCAGGTGCTGGAGTCCTACCTGGGGGTCGGTCCGTGAACGACGACTCGATGACGTGCAAAGAACTGGTCGAACTGGTGACCGCGTACTTCGAAGACGCGCTCGACCCGCATACTCGTGCGCGGGTCGAAACGCACTTGAAGAAATGCGACGGCTGCAGAAACTACCTCGAACAATTCCGGGTCACAGTGCGAACCCTCGGCCGAATCCGCGACGAGCACCTCGACCCGGGCTTCCGCGAGAAGCTCCTCACAGCGTTTCGCGACTGGGGGTAGGTTGAACTCGCCTCGACCGACGGCCCTCGTCACTCCGCCGGTGCCACCCACAGGCTCGTAGACTTTGCCGAATCTTGCTGTGCGCCAACGGCTTTGCGGGTCCACACGAAACTTTTGGACTTTTTTCCCGGCCCGTTTTCCGCGCTGATCACCCCGACCTGGAGATCACATCAGACGTGTCTGCATCTTCCCGCAGTTACGACAGCTCCGGGCCGATTGCCAGACAAGGTTGTGACGCTGAAACCACGGTGACCATTTACACCAGCGGTGAAAATGAACCATCTTGCCGATGACGCCGGAATGCTCACCCATCGTCCCTCACCCTCTCAGGGGCGATGTGCCAGATCCAGCTGCCGAAAAGGGGCCTGTCAAAGGCAAGAGCACCGAGGGGAGCGATGACGAAGATCGAGAGCAACGTCCATATCGTTGTGGCCATCAGTTACTGCTCTCCGCAACGGTTCGTGCTTTTGATCGGTCGCCGCAACGTGCCTGTTGTGAGACTGGTCATTTCTTCGCCCTCCTGTGCGATCCCTGGGCGCGGTGTCACCGTGCCAAGAACAGATTGGGCCAAAGGAGCGTCGATCACGATCCGACAGACACCCAAATTTGACTGGTGGTGCTGGCACCCCTACCTAGGCCGACACCTGATACCAGCCACCCCTGGGACGACCACGCGCCAACCTGGCGTCTTGACGGCCGCCCCGGCGACTTCGCCAACCCCGCGCGGGATGCTGAGATGCAACGGTGGCCCGTTTTCATCAATCTTGAAGCACGCCACCATGATTGGGGCGCACGCATGCCGGGCGCCAGCCAGGCTGCAGTGGAAAGGAAACCAACCCGGCGCGCCCACGCTTCAAATCACCAGCCGCGACGCTTCCGGACGGTCGTCGTCCGGGTCGTCGTCGGGATCGTCGTCCGGCTCAAGGTCATCGGCGTAGTCGTCCTCGTCGCGGTAGTCGCCATCCGGGCCGTGATGGTCGCGACCGACTGGGGGAAGCGGCCAAACAGTGAACCCGATGTACGAGTGCATCCGGAGCAGGACCATGAGCGTGGATGCGCCGCTCGGACCCGCCAACAAGACCGCGAAAGACGCATCGGCCAAGAAAACCGCGGCGAAGAAACAGCTACGTTGGCAGATCTACCCGCAGCGCCAGGTGCTCATCGAGTATCCGGCGCAGCGCGGCGTCCATCGGATGCGCGGATGTGAGGTCGCGGCGGAACCGGCTGTCCACCAGGACGACCGCGAGAAGTCACACTGCGCGCGCGCTCGACGAACAGATCGACTGCGGCAGAGTCGATTCCCGCGCCGACATCCAGCGACGGCACCAACCACAGTTGCTCGTCGGCGACCCCCAAACCTTCACGGCTGGTGGCAACGATTCGCACCGTCGCCGAGTGCGCGAGAATCCCCTCGATCAGGTCGGCGGCGGCGTCTCGCACGTGCTCGGCGTTGTCGAACACCAACAGTCGGATGCGGCCCTCCAGCGCTGCGGCCACCGACTGGCCCACACTCTTGCCCGGCTGTTGGGTGATGCCCAGCACTGCTGCCACCGCGTCGGGCACCGCCGCCGGATCGGCGACCGCAGCCAGCTCGAAAAACCAGACCCCGTCTGGGAATTCATCGGCCAGCCGCGCCGCGACCTCCAGCGCCAGGCGCGTCTTGCCGACCCCGCCCACCCCGGTCAGCGTGACCAGCCGATGAGCCTTTACCGCGGCTTGCAGCTCGGCGACCTCGGACTCACGCCCGATAAAACTGGTGAGCTGAGGCCGCAGATTCCCCGGACTGACATCAAGCGCCCGCAACGGCGGAAAGTCCGTGCGCAGGCCCTCCGCTTGGACCTGGAACACCTGAACCGGGGTCGGGAGATCCCGCAACCGGCGGGGTCCCAGATCGACCAGATCAATCCCGCTGAGCAATACCGCTGTGGAATCTGCCACCAAAATCTGGCCGCCGTGCCCGGCGGCCATCACCCGTGCCGCACGGTTGAGCACCGCACCGAAATAGTCGCTTCCGCGAATCTCGGCCTCGCCGGTCGCAATCCCCATGCGGACCGGCAATTCCAGGGCACGCTGCGCGGCCACCGCCGCATCAACCGCTGCCCTCGGTGACGAGAATGCCGCACAAACCCCGTCGCCGGTGTGCTTGAACATCCAGCCTCCGTGCGCCTCAATCGCCTCACGCAACATGTTGTCGTGTGCGACCAGCGCCACCCGCATCGCCTCGGCGTCGTTCTCCCACCGACGGGTCGAACCCTCAACATCGGTGAACAAAAACGTCACCACCCCCGAAGGGGCAGCCGCCGTCATGGCATCGCCTCGGCCCACGCAATATGTCCCTCGAAGCCAAGCGTTTTCGCCATGTCGCGGTAGCGATCGCGGAAGCCTGCATAGGCCGCGTCATCGCCGTGAGCCCGCGCCAGGAGAGCCCGCAGCCGCAACAGCCAGATGTCGCGTATAGCCAAGATCCGGGGTCGGTTGGCACGGCGGCCAACCGTTCGATTGCAGCCTCCGCTTCCTGCATGTCGGTGTCCGAACCCCGACGCAGCGACTCCACCAATGCAGCGGTCGTGGTGTGGAGATACTCGGCGACTTCGGCGGGCGTCGCCAGCGTGGGGAGTTGCGGCGAAAGTCCCAGCAGCGGGGGATTTAGGCAAACAGGTCCGGGTGCGAGGCGACGTACTGCTCGATGGTCTGCGGGGGTTGACCGGTGAGCTGCTCGACATCATGAGTGGAGCGGTCGTACCGGTTCTCGCGATGCAGACGCGCCACGGTTGCGAGGTGCTGCTGAACCAGGTCGGACAGGCCCGAGTTCCGCAAGTACTGGTGCACCCAGTCGTCATAGGGGATGTCTTCCGCGCTGATCGTCCGTCCCAGCGCGCGCGAGTACTGCTCGGCCAGACCTTTGATGTCGAGCGCCTGCGGACCGGTCAGCTCATAGACCTGCCCGGCCTTCGGCGGGTTCAGCAGCAGGGCAGCGACCACCCGCGCCACGTCCTCGGCGGCGATCGGGGAGGTGCGCCCGGTGCCGAACGGCAAAGCCAGCACGTCGCGGTCGCGCACGGATCGCCGGGCCAGCACCGTGAACAGCGGGTTGTCCAGCAACACCGTTGGACGCACGTGGACCACCGGTATACCCGACCAGTTCATGATCTGCTCGGACAGCCAGAGCAGCCGATGCTGACGGGACTCCTCGCTGCTAGTCAGGGTCATCTGCGACACCGTCATCTGCGACATCTTGACGATCACTTTGAGGCCGCCCAGCTCGCGGGCCGCTGCGCACACGATCGCCGTCTCCTGGAGATAGTCGAGCGTGATGTGGGTGTTGAAGAACATGCGCGTGACATCCCGCATCGCGTCAACGACGTTGGCCGGACTGCTGAGATCACCGACCACAACCTCGGCCCCGAGTTGGCGAAGCCGCTTCGCGCGGGCCTCGTCGCGGAGGCGCACCATCGCCCGGACCTGCTCACCGTTGCCCCGCAGCAGCTCGACAACCAAGTCGCTGACCACGCCTGAAAACTCGGCTGCGCCCGTGATCAGAGCGACATTCCTGCTGGATGAGTTGGACCGGCTGGTCATGGCGCTGATAACCAGCCCTCCTCGCCCAACTCCTGACTGCGCAGCAATAACTCCCGCTCAGCCCCTTCGCGGCCTGCATATACGGCATACCCCAGGCCGACGAGGTAGCCGCAGATGAAGGCGTCCCGCTGAGCGGTGCTTATGTCCTCTGCGTCGAGCACCATCGAAACGGCCTGCAATATATCGCGGGCGCTTTGGGTCGTTATCGCGCCGAACACGTCTTCGAGGTTCATCACCCCTCCCCCCTTAGGCGTCTTGCCCGACCAGGCCCTGGGCCATGTCGGGAAGGCAACCGATGCCAGATGTGACGGTCAATGCTTGGCCCTTATATTCAATCGTTCTAATGGTCAGACCGTAGATGTTCAGCCATAGATGGTCAACTTACCCGGTGTCATTTGCAATGCATGTGTCATTTGCAATGTATTGCATGGCCAGGGCCGGTTTCGTCGCTCTACGGGGCACTCGGGGCGAAACCGGCCAACTCCGAAAGTCTTTCGGCGATAACAGCGTCCCGCTCCGCTGCCGCGATCTGGTAGCGCATCGCCATCGCTGGCGTGGTGTGCCCGATCCGGCTCATCAACCCCTTGGTCGTCGCCCCGGCTTGGGCTGCCAGTGTCGCCCCGACGTGGCGTAGGTCATGGACCCGCATGTCTGGCTTGCCGACGCTGGCGAACCCCGCCTTGACCGTCTTGGTGAACGCCGTTTTGGATAATCGTTGACCTCGTCTCGTGGTGAA
>Ga0310916_10001098_pt1 | contig 15712 bp, 16 predicted proteins | sample GREbulkMGLF176_FD_203444 | JGI IMG/M metagenome (GOLD analysis project Ga0310916, IMG submission 203444) | Lab enrichment of tropical soil microbial communities from Luquillo Experimental Forest, Puerto Rico - GRE.bulkMG.LF176 | ecosystem: Environmental > Terrestrial > Soil > Tropical forest >...
CAGTCAATGCAAGAGCCGGATGCTGCTGTGAGCACACCGAGACCAGGCCCGCTCGCCGGGATCAAGGTACTCGACCTGACCACGGTCGTCCTCGGGCCGCTGGCGACACAGATCCTGGGCGATCTCGGTGCCGAGGTAATCAAGATCGAATCGCCCGAGGGCGACATCATGCGCTATGCCGGCCCTGCTCGGCATCGCGAGATGGGCCACGTCTTTCTCAATCTCAATCGCAACAAGCGCTCCCTGGTGCTCGATTTGAAGCGGCCCGAAGCGGTGCCGGTATTGCTCCGGCTCGCGGCTCACAGCGACGTCTTGATGCACAACATGCGCCCGCAGGCGATGGCCCGTCTGGGCTTTGCGTGGGGACGGCTGCAAGAGGTCAACCCGCGGCTGGTCTATTGCTCGGCTCAGGGCTACGGGCAGAACGGCCCGCTCGCCGATCGGCCGGCCTTCGACGACATCATCCAGGGGGGCTGCGGGCTCGTTTCGCTCGAGATGACGACCGGTGGCGACGCCCGCTTCGTTCCGACCTTGATCGGTGACAAGACAGTCGGGCTGACTATGGTCTACGCGGTAATGGCGGCGCTGTTGCAGCGCGTGCACACCGGCCGAGGCCAGGCCATCGAAGTGCCGATGCTCGAAACGATGACCGCCTTCGTCATGGCCGAGCATATGGGCGGGCTGACCTTTAACCCCTCGATCGGGCCGCCCGGCTACGCCCGGATGCTCGCTCCCGATCGGCGCCCGCACCGCACCGCCGACGGGCATATCTGCATCCTTCCCTACACCGACCGGCACTGGCGGGATTTCTTCCGCCTCGCCGGCCGTCCCGAGCTCGCCGAGGACCCGCGCCTTACCGATGCCCAGACGCGCAGTCGACACGTCGCCGAGCTCTACGCGCTCGTCGCGCAATGCGTGCGGGACCGGTCGAGCGCCTACTGGCTCGATAGCTTGAAGGCCGCCGACATCCCGTGCGGGCCGGTCAACTCGCTCGCCGAATTGCCGGCCGACGAACACCTCGCCGCCGTCGACTTCTTTCCGCTGACCGAGCATCCAACCGAGGGGCGGATCCGTATGGCACGTCCGCCGGTGCGGTTTGGCGAGGCCGACTGCGCGCTTCGGCATCCGGCGCCGCGGCTGGGCGAGCATTCACGCGCGATCCTGCGCGAGGCTGGGTTGCCCGAGCCCGAGATCGACGATCTCCTCGCGCGCAGGATCGCGATCGAGGCTGCCCCGAACTAATCGGCCGCGGCGACGATCTCGTCCGCCACCCGCTCGACCTGTGAGCTATGGCTACCAAGAATCACCGCGAGGATCATTGCGATAAAGAATCCCGCCCGCATTTTCGCCGAGAGCCGGAGCATGACTGCAGCGAGCAGCAAGGCGGCCCAACCGAGATAGAGGAATGTCGGATCTGCTGCCATCATGCCCCAGCGATAGCCGAACCAGATCAAGGTTTCGTTAATGCGGCTGACAGCTGAAGAAAGCGCGATGCTGGCGGGCGAATTCGGCGAGCCGAGGCGTTGGGCGATCGCCCACCAGATCGCCGTCGGCGAATTCTTCGATGCTGCCGATTTCGTGAGAGTGTCGCAGGCGCACCTCATGGCCGACACCGAATCGCTCGGCGAGGCCGGGGTGGGCTTTCTCGAAGGCCTCGCCGCCGCCCCCGAGCCCGAGCGGCGGGTCCGGGTGCCCGCCATAACCGACCCGCGTGGGATCGACTTCGCCATGTATCGCCGGCTCGGCCAGAGTGCGGCGATGGCGGCGCTCGAAATGCGGGCGATCCTGGCGTTGCGCGCCTTTGGCGTGCTGATGACCGATACCTGCATCAACTATCAAACGATCATGGCCCCGCTGCGCGGCGAGCACGTCGCCTGGGGCGACACCGGCGCGGTGATCTATGCCAACAGCGTGCTCGGCGCCCGCAGCAATTTCGAGGGCGGGCCCTCGGCACTGGCCGCTGCCCTTACCGGCCGCACCCCGCGCTACGGCTATCACCTCGGCGAATACCGCCGCGCCACCCGGCGGTTTCGGCTCAAGGCGTTACCGCGCGACCTCAGCGAGTGGGGTGCGCTGGGCAGCATCGTCGGCGAGGCCTGCGGTTCCTACTGGCAGGTCCCGACAATCGAGGGCCTGACGGTGGTCCCCGGCTCGGATCCCCTGAAGCATTTCGGTGCGGCCTTGGCGAGCTTCGGGTCGGTGGCGCTGTTCCACATGCCCGGCATCACCGCCGAGGAGGCAATGTTCGCCGGGCCTCCACCCGATCCGATCACGATCGGTCCGGCCGACATCGCGGCCTTTCTCGCCCGCTATGCCGCACCGGGCGACAAGCCGACGTCGTCGTCTTTGCGGCTCCGCAGCTGTCGCTGCTCGAGATCGCGGCGGTGGCGGGCACCCTGGACGGCCGGCAGGTCCATCCCGACACCACGGTCATCGTTGCGACCTCTCAAGAGATCAAGCACGCCGCCGACCGGATGGGCCTGACCGCCCGCATCGAGGCGGCAGGTGCCGTCGTCGCCCAGGGGATCTGCTTCTACCAGAGCTATGCGCGCGAGATGGCCGAGGCCAATGGCTGGACTCGCCTGATGACCAACTCGGCGAAGCTCGTCAATATTTTGGGCGGCTACGGCTATCGCTCGAGCCTGGCGAGCCTCGAACGTTGCGTCGATTCGGCGGTGGCTGGGCGGATGCTCTAGATGCCGGTCGTGTTGCGCTGCCACCGCGGCATCGGACCCGCAGTCAGTGGCACAGCACTCGTTGCCGCCGATAATTTCAGCGCGCGCTACGACCTCGACCGCGCCCGCGGTATCTTCGCGCGCCCGAGCCACAAGCTCGCCGGCGCGAGCTATGTCGACCGCATCCTTGTCCTCGACGGCGCCAAGGGTGGTGTCGCCACCGCCTGGATGTTGCACGACATGGCCGCACGCCGGATCGTGCCCCGGGCGCTGATCTTCAACCGGGTCAACCCGATCCTGGCCCAGGGTGCAGCGTTTGCCGGTGTGGCCCTGGTCGACCGCTTTGCGGGCGACGTGACGGCGCTGTTTTGCACCGGCGATGAGCTGCGTGTCGATCCCGCCGCGGGCATCGTCGAGATCCTGAACCGCGACGCCTGAGCCTTGATCCCTGGTGGACGGGAAATTACCGGCAAAAAGTCGATCTCCGGCCGGAAATGAGCCGCGGATCGTCCACAATTCCCCATGAGATCAACCGCTTGTGGGCCCATTCCCTACGCGGGCGAACAGGGAATTAAATCGGCCGAACACGGAATTAATTCTGGCCGAATAGGGAAGCACCAGGGACCGCCGCCTATCGCTTCTGTCGATGAGCGTCCCGATGCGACTTGACATTTCTCCGTCACAGTGTACTTTGTAATGAAAAGTACACTGTGAACCGGATGGATACAATGATCGAGAACCAGGCACGCGAGGACATCGCCTTCATCCGCCGCACGATCGAGGAGGGCGGCGCCTACGCAACCGCCCGCGGCCCGGACCTGCTGGTCTGGGGCATCGCGGTGGCGATCGGCTATCTCGGCACCTATGGCTGGATCCGCGGCTGGTCGCCGGTGGCACCCAGACTGCTGTGGGCCGCCTGCATCGGCCTGCCGTGGCTCTATTCGCTGCGCCGGCTGGCGCGCGGCCTCGTTGGCGGTGGGATCCGCGTCCGCGGCCCGATGGCGCAGGCGCTGGCGATGCTGTGGCTTGGCTGCGGCATCTTTCTGACGCCTATGGGGATTTGGTCGATAATCGCCGAGCCGCGCGACGGATGGTTCAGCGCCGTTGTCGCCGGGGTCATGGGGATCGCATTCTTCGCCGGTGCCTCGCTCGCCCGGCTGCCGTGGCTGCGCTGGGTCGGGATCGCGTGGTGGGTCGGCGAGTTGGCGCTCTTCGCGCTCCGCGACCGTATCGAGGCGCTGCCCTTGGCGGCGGCGCTGATGCTCGTGCTGCTCGCCGGGCCGGGCTATGTCCTTTGGTCGCGGCGCGGCCCGGCTGCGGCATGACCGATTTCGACCACGCGGCGATCGACGAGATCCTGCACAGCCGCGTCCGGCTCGCCATCGTCGCCTTTTTGGCCGGCGCCAAGACCGCCGATTTCGCGGCGGTGCGCGACGCCACCAAGACGACCGATGGCAATGCCAGCGTCCATCTGCGCAAGCTCGAAGATACCGGCTACGTCGAGATGCAGAAGCGCTTCGTCGCGCGCAAGCCGCAGACCCTCTATTCGCTGACCGAACGCGGGCGCAAGGCCTTGCTCGATTATGTCGCCCATCTCGAAACCTTGCTGCCGTCCTCCGGCGGCGAACCCCCAGGGAAGGACGCAATCCGATGAAAGAGGCCCTGTCGCATCTCCTCAACGACCTCCTGTCGGCGATCCTGTTCCTCGCCGTCTATCTGACCACGGCGAATATCGCTGCCGCCGCGGCGGTCGCGATTACGGTCGGGCTCGCACAGATTGCGGTGCAGCGGTTTACCGGAAGGCGGATCTGGCCGATGCAGTGGATCAGCCTCCTCGTCGTCATCGTCCTCAGCGCCATCTCGATTGCGACGCAAAGCCCCCGTTTTGTGATGCTGAAGCCGAGCCTCGGCCATTTCGCGATCGCCGCGGCGATGCTGAAGCGCGGGTGGATGAGCCGCTATCTGCCCGAGATCGCCTTGCGCTACCTGCCCGAGAATGCGCCGATCGTCGCCGGCTATGCCTGGGCCGGGTTGATGGCGGTGCTCGGGCTCGCCAACATCGTGATCGCGCTCTGGGCCCCGTTCGCGATCTGGGTGTGGTTCATCTCGGTGGGTGCGATCGGCCCGAAGGTAGCAGCGTTCGTGCTGCAATACGTCGTGTTCCGGACGATGATCCGTCGCGCGCTGAGGAGAGCCGAGGGCGCCGCCCTCGCGGCCGTTTCGCGCCCTTCACCGGCATTGCTCGGCAGTTAGACGGCCGATTGGACCGCGGAGGCACGACCATGAACCTCGACCTGTTCCCGCTCGGATGGGTGCATCTCGTCGCGAGCCTGGCCGCCCTTGCCGTCGGCATGCTGGTTCTGCTGCGGCCGAAAGGCACCCCGGTCCATAAGCGCCGGGGGCGGGTTTATGCTCTGGCCCTTCTGGTCACCAGCGGCACGGCGCTCGGCATCTACCGGCGCGGCATTTTCTTTTTCCCGCACTGGCTGGCGATCGCGGCCCTTGTCGTCACGACGGCCGGCGTACTCGCCGCACATTTCAAGAAACCGCAGAAAGCCTGGCTGCACCTGCACCTGACGTGCCTGTTGACCAGCTTCTATATTCTGGTCGGCGGCGGTGTGAACGAGATATTTCTGCGCGTCGACTTACTGCACCGGCTGGCTCCGACCTTAAATTCCCCGGCGGTCGGGTTGACCCACCTCGCGGTGCAGATCCTTTTCTTAGCGCTGATCGGCTACTTCAATGCTGTGATGCTGCGGGAGCCGCGAATGAAGCGGCTTGTTCAACCGAACGAGCCTGCCGAAAGCTTTGGCGAGTAAGCGGGTTGCATCCACTAGGCCCCCTCGCAGAATCACAAGGCGGCGAGGGCGCTCGGTCGAGAGCGCCCTCTTTTCTTCGTCTCGTTAATGATCGGATTTGCCGAGGTCGAGATCTAGCCCGGGCAGGACCTGGGTCCCCTCCTTCTGGACCGCAGTCAGCTTTTCGGGATCAAGGCCCAGCGCCTCCAGGATCGTCGGCGCGATCTGCGCGGTCTCCACCGGGCTGGTAACCGTGGCCGGTGAAAAGCCCGGATTTGATAGCAGCATGATCACGTTCGTGTCATCGTGTGAGAAGCCGCCATGTTCGGCGAGCTTCTTGCCACTCCCCGAATAGGTAACGCCGATATTCGGCGTAACGATGATATCCGGCGTGCGCGGATCACCATTCGGCGGCAGCCCCGGCAGGTTGAACAACTGCCCGATCCCTGGTCCGGAGAAGATCTCGCCGATTCCAGCGATGTTGCCCGTCGCCGGAGACTGAGTTTCCAACATTCCCACGGCATTCGTGGTTTGCGTCGAATCCGACAGCCAGATCAGCGAGATGTCGTCCTCGGTCGGGCCGATGCCTGGAGGACTGTTCGATGGACGCTCGGATAACGGAAGCAAGGCGTCCAAGATAGTCGCCGGCGATGTCGTGATGGACTATTGGACGGGACCCCTATCCCCAAGTATCGAGTGGAGTCGATCGGGCTCTGGCCGTGCTTCGCGGAAATGATGATCAGCGTCGATTCGTACAAACCGCGACCCTTGAGCGCGGCTACCATCTTGCCGATGGCTGCGTCGGCAAATTCGATCTCTCCCAGCAGCGCGGGCGTCGGCCTTCCCTCGCTGTCCAGATAGCCGCCGGTCAAGGTCGGAGTAAGACTCTTTTCGATGAGTTTCTGGCCGACGCTGACCACTTGGAAGTTCATGCCAAACAGATTTGGCGTCCGCGCGCGTTTCTTGCCGTCGTGCGTCAACCCATTGATCTCGTTGAGTATCGCCTGCACCTTGAGGCTGTCGTAACACTGGATGTTGGCAAAACTGTCGGTCCACGCGTTCGATGACGTGGCAGCATCCGGGTCCGGCAGCGGGTTGCAGCCGGGGACGCTGGGCAGCGCTACCGGGATCGACTTGATTTCCGGCGAAAAGTAGTCGTCGAGATTCGTCCCGTTGCCGGGGCCGGAAACCGACGAGTACGAAGGGTGCTTGTCCGACCAGGCGGTGTAACCGCCAGCCGCATGCACTGCGCCGAAAATTGTGTTCGTGCGAACAAAGTTCCACGGGTAGACCGGAGCGCACTGGCGAGCCGGATCGCGCTCGAGTTTGTTTGGATCAATAGATGCGATTCCGCCGTCCACTCCGGCCGGCGCGCCGCCGTTCAGTTGGGTCTGGTCGATGTCGATCCCTTCGTCGAATTCCGTGGTCGTACCTGTGGGAGGCGTATTGGGTGTACAAAGGCCCGGCGCTCCCGCAACGCCATTTCCTGTCGTCGTCGCCGGTGGATCGAGCGAGCGGTCGTAGGCGACGTCATAGAATGCGCCGACGGTACGCGGCGAGCCGCCGCTGACCAGCGCCATCAACCCGGGGAACGAATCGGACGGCTTGGACGTCGAAGTGTCGAGATAATTCACACCCGTCTCGGCGAGCCCGGCCAGATTCGGGCAATAGGGCCCACCGCCATTGACGCCGCTGATCCCTCCCGCGCAGTTGATGAAATCGAGCGCGTGCATCCCGTCGATGCTGATCAGCAGCACTCGCTTGATGTCGCCACCAAAACCCCGACCTTCGTCCGCATGCGCCGGTAGCCCCGTCGACGCCGCTAACAAGCCCGCACCCAATATCGCGCTTCGCCACAGCATGGGCATGATCCCCTCAATTGTTGCCGATTGCAGAGGCATGCTAAGAGCTGGCTATGACGTTTCGGTGACGGTTCTATTGCGCTTGCGTGGCATCATCGACGTCTGGCGATTCCTATTACTGTCGGCGCCACGCATCGGTTGCACCGAGCCCGACCCGACTGGCCTCGTCACCGTCACCAGCGTTATTGATGCAGTCAGGGCTGCCAGTCGACGACGGGCAGGGTCTGGCAACGAGACCCGCCCGACAAAATTCTTGACTATGGTGTCATCGACGCGCCACGTGCCGTTCATAGGGGCCGAGCAGCATCTGCCGGCCTTTCAATTCAACCAATCGGGAAAGCTGGGCGCGCTGCTGCGGGAATCGCCAAAGGCCAGCGGCGTCAGGTAAAAGCGGCTTGACCCTTGACGACCGGCTCCGACCGCGGCGAAAGCTATCGCGCAAAACGCCCGCCTCCATATCATTCAACGAAGCCCATGAGCAGATGTGTCTATGAAGACAAGTATTTCACCGTGATCGCGCCCGAGCTGCCACTCAATTGTCGCGAGGACGGCGGTCATCTGATCCTGCTGAAGAAGGACCCAGTCAACGACCGCTCCGATTTGTGCTACCAGGAAGCGATCGATTTCATGCGAATAACGATGATCGTCGGACGGGCCATGTATGATGTGCTCAATATCGAAAGAATGAATTACGAGGACTTAGGGAACTGGGGGCTCGATGATCCCGGGGGAGCTAAAATGCACCTGCATTTCTTCGGGCGTGCGCGGGCGCAAGTTCATCAGATTCGTGGACAACACATATTCCTCTATCCAAAGGATCACAAAATTTACCAGGGACACTTGAAACCACTCAATGCGGACGACTTGAGATCGCTAAAGGCTCGTATCGACGAACTCGTGGACGAGCCGAAATATCAGAAAATGGCGGAGTTGGCCGAGCTGTAACCCAGCTTGCAACGGTGCATCGCATCCCACTGAGCTTTCCCTGGCGAGTGAGGGCCGGCAAAGGCGGAGAAAACCTTGGGCAGATTTCGTGGCCGCGGTATCGATGTGGGAGCGAGTAGACGCAACCGCTCATTCGCCCGCCGCCGTTGGAGGGTCGATGCGACGTCACGACGCGCATTGGTTTTATTGAAGACGCGTGGGATAGGGAGCCGTATATGCGCCCCACTCGCCGAAGCTTCGTTCAGCGCGCCGCGGCCGTTTCCGCTCTCGCCCCGCGCTCGGCATTTGCCGCGGATGCTGCGCACCCCCCAGTGCGTCCGCTGCAGATCCTGATACTCGGCGGCACCGGTTTCACCGGGCCCCATCAGGTGCGATACGCGCTCTCGCGCGGGCATCAGGTGACCCTGTTCAACCGCGGCCGGCAACCGCACGACTGGCCGGGCGCGGTGGAAGAGCTGATCGGCGATCGCAACACCGGCGACCTGAAGGCCCTGGAAGCCGGCCGGTGGGACGTGTGCATCGATAACCCCACCACGCTTCCATCTTGGGTCCGTGACGCCGGCCGCGCGCTACGCGACAAGGTTGGGCAATACATCTTCATCTCGACCATCTCGGTTTATGCGGCCAACGATCGGCCGGCCGACGAGCACGCCGCCGCGCTGTCCTATGCCGGCAAAGACGCCATGGCGGAAACGGCCGAGACGCTAAGGCCAGCGACGGCAAACTTTACGGGCCGCTGAAGGCGGTCTGCGAGCAGGAGGCGGCCCTGCAGTTTCCCGGCATGACGACGGTGATCCGGCCCGGCCTGATCGTGGGGCCGGGTGACGAGACCGACCGCTTTACCTATTGGCCCGTCCGCCTGGCGCGCGGCGGCAAAGTGTTGGCACCCGGCGACGGAAGTGATCCGGTGCAATTCATCGATGTGCGTGACCTGGCAGAATGGACCATCCGCGTGGCAGAAGCGCGCGCGCTCGGCGTCTTCAACGCCACCGGTCCGGCGCAGCCGCTGACGGTGCGTGCAATGCTCTCGGAGATCGCGGCGGGCATTCAAATCGAGCCGCGGCTGACCTCGGTGTCGACTGATTTCCTGAAGGCACAGAAAGTCTCGCCCTGGCGCGACCTGCCCGTCTGGATTCCGGGTCAGGGCGACTGGGCCGGTTTCGCTCGGCGCGACATCCGCCGCGCCTTGGATGCCGGGCTCGTCTTCCGCCCCTTACCGCAGACGGCAGCCGACACCGTTACCTATTTCAAAACCTTGCCCCAGGAACGCCAGGAAAAGCTGAAGGCGGGCCTCTCCGCCGAGCGCGAGACGGCGTTGCTGGCTAATTGGGCGGCGGTGGCCGATAAGTAAGGCTTATACGGCGCCTCTCTCGTGCAGCGCGGCGATCGCCGCCGAAGGCGTTCCGAAGCCCATTGCAGCCATTGCCGTAGCCGAACCCGGACGGCTCAATTGGGTGGTTTGCGGACATTCGCACGACATTTCTGCGCAAGCTAAGTGGGTGTTCCGGTGGGCCAGCACGCGTGATACGAAAATCTTAACTTTTGGAGCGGTAAACGACCGCTGCGTCGGGTATGCTGGTACGACTGCATCGTGGTTTGTATTACCCATCTTTTTGGAACATTTGGCATACATTTATGATTTTATGCTGATCATATGCTGCCCACTAACCCTGAGTCGGATGCCCAAAACAGCTAAAGAGGTTGCGGCTGCCGCACCGGGAGCACACAAGCCGCTCGCGCCACACTCGACTCGATCCCCGTGGGTCCGACGGCAAGCGAAGGAAGGACGCTTTTTTGACACTTGCCTGACAGAGTGGGTGCTGCCTTAACCCATCGAGCAGAAGTGAACGCAAATGAGTCGCCATCGGGGTTGAGAACGAGCATCGTCTGGCCCGCTTTCGTGCTGAGCAACCCGGTACCTACTAAAAGGCGAGATAATCGTGTTATAGTTAATGTGGTAAAATTTTTTCTATTTGAAGGGAACAAAGATCGCGCGCATAGTGTTGGCTACTCTTGCATTTGCCAAAAGGAGGAACAGCAGATGGCGTCATTCACCACATCGCGTCGGCATCTCGTCGCTGGCGGCGCTATTGCCGCCTCAGCCCTCGCCGCTCGCGCCGCCCATGCTGGAGAATGGTTTTGGCGGCACCGTAACCGTCATTGGGATGATCACGGCGACCGCGACGGCGACGGCGAAAAGAATTGCTTCCGCGAGGGCACCCTAGTGCGGACCATTGCCGGCGAGCGGCCTATCGAGGCAATCGCCGAGGGCGACAAGCTACCGACAAGGTTCGGCGAGATCGCCCGAGTTATCAGGCGGCACGAATTGGGTCGGGCCGACAGAGCAATCTTGATTACCCGCGCGGCCCTGGGCTCCGATTGCCCGACCCGCGATCTCTACCTCACCGCTTGCCATTCTTTGCTAATCGATGGCTACCTAATTGCGGCCGGCAATTTGATCAACGATCGCACCATCTTGCGGTTGCCGCCCGACGACGCGGAATATTTTCATATCGAGCTGGCACGGCACGACCTCGTTTGGGCCGAGGGCTTGCTTTGCGAAAGCTTACTGGCCGAGGGGCAAAGGCCTTGCGCTCCGCTGGTGCCGTATCGGTGGGCACGTGGCGAAGTCGCTTCGCATTTACGCAGCGCGCTTGCGCCTGTTATCGATTTGCGCCGGCCGCAAGATATCGTCCGCGATCGCCTAGCAGCGTAAAGCCGGGTATTGCCTGATGCCCAGGCGCGTCGGCCATCCTTCGGGGTCAGCGCCTGCATGATCGGACAGGACCGGCCGCCGTAGACGGCGCAACGGGAATCTAAACCATTCTGGAACGCCGTCGAGGGTCCGCAAAGGGTCGACTTGAGCCGTTCGCTGGAGGTCGAGGGCGCACGATGGTCTCGACCGACCCGCGAATGGCTTCACCGGGTGGAAAGGGGACATTCGTGTCAGATTTCTGCCCCAGGTAAGTGATTTCCGCCGACGCCGGCATTGCGGTGCGACACGCTCTCACCCCGCGAGAGCGGTGATCTTTATGCGAAAATCAGGACCCATCGATCGGCAACCCTGCCACCTTCCATTCGGGAAATCCATCTTCCAGCCGCCGCGCCCGGTGGCCGCGCTGGCGTAACAACGCGACGGCTTCGAACGAGAGGACGCACCACGGGCCGCGGCAATAGGCGACGATCTCCCGCTCTGCCGGCAGTTCGGCCAAGCGCCATTCTAATTGGGATAACGGAATGTTCACGGCCTTGGGCAAATGCCCATTGGCGAACTCGTCTTCTGGCCTGACGTCGAGGACGGTCGCAGCTCCGCAGCGCAGGCGATCGAGCAACTCATCGCGCGAAACCGGCTCGAACTCGTCGCGAGCCCGGAAATAGCTTGCCATAACGCGCGCGATTTGGGCGCTGTTGCGCTCGCCGACGCGGCTGAGAGCGCTGAGCAGCCCGATTACCGCGTCGTCGCCCGCCAGCCGATAATAGACGCGCTTGCCGTTGTGGCGGCCCTCGACGAGCGCGGCGCGGCGGAGAAGCTGCAAGTGTTTAGATGCATTGGCGAGGGTGAGGCTCGCACGGGTCGCCAAATGCTCGACGCTGCGCTCGCCCTGTCCGAGATGTTCAAGCAATTCGAGCCGATGCGCGTGGGCGAGCGCATGGGCGATCTGGGCAAGACCCTCACTGATTGAATGACGTTCCCGGGTCACAAGATACACCGATCCTGAGAGCGCAGGAGACCCCGCATGAAGGGTGCCGCCGAATGACCTGTTGTGACCCGCTGGAGGCTGAATGCCCCCTGGACCTGACCGAGGACGATTGCCGGACGCTGATTAGGCTGTTGCGTCACGCAATCACGCCCGATCGGGAGCCACTGTTGCCGCAGCTCGAACAGCTGAGAGTGATCCTTGAGAAGTTCGAATTTGGCGTCGGCGGCTGAGGCAACTCTTCTGGCATGTGGCCCACGACCCTTTGACTAGACGGCCGAAGATCGCGCCTAAAGTCGATCGCGGTCCACTCTATCGTGTGGCGTATCCTCGGAATGGCCGCCTCAGGGGATTTTAGCTTCTCGACAACTAGTGACAGTTAACCGCGGCGCGCCCCCAGTCTCGGAAGTTTCGATTTGCGACGACGGGGAAGCTGAGCCGGTCGGGACGTCCATTCAAAAATTTTAGAAAAAATGGCTCGATTTCTCACTATAGTTGTTTAGGGTGAGGAAACACGGTGGCAGGGTTCGGCCCTCCGCAGCACAGCTGCCGGCGAGGTAGTCACTCGCCAGAGGTCGACTGATGAGATCAGGTCGAGCTCAATCCGATCATCCGCTGGCTCCTGGGACAATCGCCCAGGACCCGGCAAAACCCAGCATCGCCGACTTTGACGCGCATAATCCGTTCTGGAGTTCCCCTGGGATCTATATCGAGAGTACGAGATCCTGGGGGTCGATCTCTGCCGATGTCGTCAGCCGCACTGTCGATACAGTGGCGTGGCATAGCGGTTATCACCGGGTGGCTGTCGCTTTGACCGCCCATCGGGGCACGGCTCATGTTGACGGTGGATCTGCCCAATCCGCCCGGTTCTCACCTGGCGAGCTGTCATTTACCCCGGCCGGTGTTTCGATACGAACCATCTTCCCGCCGGTCCGGATGATGTACACCCTGCAGAGCCCAGAGACCTACGACACCATTATTTCCGAAATGGTGCGAGGCGGCATCGTTCATTTCGAGACGCGATACCCCATTTGCGATCCACTCGCTTCGCAGATGGTGTCTACCCTTGCTCATGAAACGAAGAGTAGGCTTCTCGACAATGTTCTCGCCGATGCACTGAACACGGTAATGGCGGTGCGGATGGTGCGGCATTTCGTCGATCCGTCGAAGTTCGCACCGGCGCCTTCCAACGGGCTATCCCGCGAGCGGCTGCAACGCGTGCGTGACTACATCGAGGCGCATTTGGATGGCCGGTTGAGTTTAGCCGATCTCGCCGCTGTGGCGTGTCTTAGTCCCTATCACTTCAGCCGCTCCTTCAAGCTGGCGCTTGGGGTCGGTCCACAGCGCTACGTCATGCAGCGCCGTCTCGAGCGCGCCAAGACGCTGATGCGCAGGACCAATCAGCCGCTTGCCTGGATTGCTCAGGAGGCAGGGTTTGCCGACCAGAGCCATCTGACCTCCGTCTTTCGCCGCGAGAACGGCGTGACACCCGGCCAATTTCGCGCTGCGACGGTATGAGCCTGATAGGGCCAGGGGAATTGAAAGCCTTGTCGGCGCTGCGACCGCATACCACGGGCCGGCATTGCCATCGATAGAAGCGAATGTCCGGAAAGGGTCGGTTTCGCCACTTGGCCCGAGGAAGGTTTTGCAGGTTGCGGCGCTGCCGGACGGGCGAGGCCGCAACTTCTTACCGGCTCACAGCTCCACTTGCTCTGAGATGCTGAGCGCGCCCTCGACCTCAATCCCGAGATAACGGACGGTGCTTTCGAGCTTCGTATGTCCAAGGAGAAGCTGAACCGCCCTCCGGTTGCCGGTCTTCCTGTAAATCGGAGCCGGTCTTGCCCGTCGCATCGAGTGGGTGCCATAGGCTGAACTGTCGAGACCAGCGCCTGCTACCCATCCATGAACAATGCGCGCGTATTGTCGCATCGAGATGTGCGGCCGCTTCCGAAACCTACTCGGAAAGAGGTATCGCCCGCTCCGGGCACCAAGACTGGAAAGCCAATCTTGAACCGCTGCGCGTGTTTGCTCGGTAATTTCGAACTGAACCGGCCTACCTGTCTTCTTCTGAATCACCGTCGCTCGGTCTCGCACCCGTCCACCGACACATACGTCATCGGTCGGCAGCCGGACGAGATCACAGCCCCTAAGTTTGCTATCGATGGCAAGGTTGAACAAAGCGAGGTGGCGTTTTCGCCCCTCTAACTGGAGCCGGACCCGTATGGTCCAGACGTCCCTCGGCTTCAACGGACGTTTCTGACCGATGATGCGCCCCTTGTTCCAGGGATTGTGCCGCGGACGCGGCGACAAGTCATTCTCGCTGACCATGGTCTTCTCCTCCCGGAGCCGACCACTCCCTCCTCAGCGCCGGTCAGCGGGCGACCGGCAGAGTAATTTACCCCGTGGCCGGCACTCGGGTAGTTGGCCGACCCTCCGATGCGCCTTACTCTGCCGAGCTTGAACGGCAGCGCGCGTACCACCTCTAGCGCCCTTCGAGTGCCGCAGAGGGTGGCGTGCGGGCCTTCCCCGTTTTGCCCGGCCTTGGCCGCGCGCGCTTTCAAAGCGGTCATTGACCGTCTGAAGCCACGAGACCCGACGCCGCGCCTATTTCAGCGCGGGCCCCCGCTGGTAGGTCGACGGGCAGAGGAATATCCTCGTTCATGAGGGGCTAGCCCTCCTCGGTGCCGAGGATCACCGGATGGATGTCGCGGCGTGGCTGCGCGGGTTGGGGCTCGAACAATACGTGCCCGCATTCCGCGCCAACGATGTGGATGGCGAAGTGCTACCGGCGCTGACGGCCGACGACTTGATCGGCCTGGGCGTGACCTCGATCGGTCATCGTCGCAAGCTACTGGCAGCGATCGCCGCCCTGGGGACGGAGCCCCCAACCGGGGCTCAATCAGCGACGAGCGCGACATCCGCTTCAACCGCCGCTCCGACAATCGATGCCGAACGCCGCCAGCTGACGGTGATGTTCTGCGACCTGGTCGGCTCGACAGCACTCGCAACCCGTCATGACCCGGAGGATTTGCGGGAGCTGATCGGGGACTATCACCGCGCCGTTGCCGAGACGGTCGGCCGCTTCGACGGGTTTGTCGCCAAATATATGGGCGACGGGGTGCTGATCTATTTCGGCTATCCGCAAGCACATGAGGACGATGCCGAGCGTGCGGTGCGGGCGGGGCTGGCGGTAATCGAGGCGGTCGGCCGATTGCCCGCGCGACAGCATCTGAACGTGCGGCTTGGCATCGCCACCGGGCTCGCCGTGGTCGGCGACCTGATCGGCGAGGGTGCCGCGCAGGAGCGCGGTGTCGTCGGCGAGACGCCGAACCTCGCCGCCCGCCTGCAAGGCCTAGCCGCACCGAACACTCTCGTCATCGCCGAGGCGACGCGTCGGCAGGTCGGGGGGCTGTTCGACCTCGCTGATCTCGGACCGCAAGCCCTCGCCGGCTTCTCCGATCCGCAGCCGGCATGGCGCGTCATTGGCGAGAGCGGGATGTTGAGCCGGTTTGAGGCCTTGCGCTCGGGCGAGACGCCATTAGTTGGCCGCGACGAAGAAGTCGAGCTGCTGGTCCGCCGCTGGGAGCAGGCGAAGACCGGCGAGGGACGGGTGGTGCTGATTTCCGGCGAGCCCGGCATCGGCAAGTCGCGGCTCACGGCGGCACTTTTCGAGCACATCGGTACCGAGCCGAATACCCGGCTGCGCTATTTCTGCTCGCCGCACCACCAGGACA
>Ga0310916_10001107_pt1 | contig 15650 bp, 19 predicted proteins | sample GREbulkMGLF176_FD_203444 | JGI IMG/M metagenome (GOLD analysis project Ga0310916, IMG submission 203444) | Lab enrichment of tropical soil microbial communities from Luquillo Experimental Forest, Puerto Rico - GRE.bulkMG.LF176 | ecosystem: Environmental > Terrestrial > Soil > Tropical forest >...
CGACATCGTGCGATGCCCGAAATGGACCAAATGAAAATTACCGCGTGGTTTTCTGCGCCGTCCGTCTGTGGTTGGGAAAGCTGAGAGGCATCGCTCAGTGCCCCCATGGCATTAAACAACGGTTCCAAACACCTTCCCAATTCCGGCGGTCAGAGCCATCGCCAACGCGCCCCAGAACGTCACTCGGGCCGTGGCGCGGAGAACATTTGCGCCCCCCGCTCTTGCCCCGACTGCACCGAGAAGCGCAAGAAAGCCTAAAGACGCAGCAGACACTATCGGGACAATCGCACCGATCGGCGATATGACGACCATAAGCAAAGGCAACGCCGCGCCCACCGAAAATGTCAAAGCCGACGTCAATGCGGCCTGCACGGGGCGAGCGGTGGTGATTTCCGAAATCCCGAGCTCCTCTCGTGCATGAGCTGTCAAGGCATCTTTTGCCATCAGCTGCTGCGCAACCTTTCGTGCAAGAGCCGGTTCGAGGCCGCGCTTTACGTAGATCTGGGCAAGCTCTTCCTTTTCAAACTCGACATTATCGCGTAGCTCATTGCGTTCCCTCGCGAGATCCGCCTGTTCGGTGTCGGATTGTGAACTGACGGAGACATACTCGCCAGTGGCCATCGACATGGCACCCGCCACCAATCCGGCCACGCCTGCGACTAGAACAGCGTTTTTCGTTGCGGCGGCAGCGGCCACGCCGACAATCAAACTCGCAGTCGAGAGGATGCCATCATTGGCGCCGAGCACTGCGGCTCGTAGCCACCCAATACGGTCCACAAGATGATGCTCAGGGTGGAAGTGAATACGGGCCATGCGATACCCTAATCGTCCCTTTTGCCGGCTAGCAGAAAGGAGGATTCAGAACGCCAAGCATCAGCTCTTTGACATATCAGATCCAGTCCTTCCACTTGAACCAAATCAGTGGCAGGAGTGTTGTCAGCACAATCAAAACTAAGGCAAAAGGATAACCCCATACCCAATTCAATTCTGGCATGTTCTTGAAGTTCATTCCGTAAATTCCCGCAATCAAAACGGGCGGAATTCCTGCAACTGAGGCGACGGTCAGAATCTTCATTACTTCGTTCTGGGCGACATTGATGATTCCAGTCGCGGCGTCTTGAAGCAGCTGAATGCGGTTTACGAGACCCTCAGCATACTGCTCAAGCGACGCAATATCGGCCGACACCGACTGCAGTCGACTGATTTGCTCGTGCTCGACCCATTCACGACCTCTCTCGATTGTGAACTTTGCCATTCGGTCAAGGCAGACCAACGAGTAATTTATACGAGCCATTCGCTCGCTGGTTCGACCGGTCCGCACCAAAAGCTGACGTAGTAGCGAGGTCTCACGAGATAATCGCCGTAAGTTATCTCTCCGAAAGATGACGTGCGAAGCATCATCAAGAGCCTGGCTGCTCGCCTCGAGTAAATCTGCCATATGGTCAACCAATCCCTCGAGAACACAGACGTAAACCAGAGTCGGACTCCCGACGTTTAATTCCTTGCTCACGGAATCGAAAATTGCCGATTGTACGAAGCGAACGGTGAGGAAAACTGTTTTTGAGAGGACAAAGCCAGTCGGCGCCGCGATCCATGGCTCATCACCAGTCGCGAGAATAAGCGGTGCGGTCATATACAGCGCGCCACGTTCTACCTGCAGCCGACTGGTTGTCTCGATTTCGCTGACCTCTTCCTTAACCGGCACTCGAAGGCTGAACGCTTTCTCGAACGCGGCAATTTCAGTAGGGGTTGGATCGACGATATCGATCCAGGAGGCCTGGGTGAGCGAGTTGTCAGTTGTGCCGGGGAAGGCGCGTAACATGCCACCGAACCTCTCTTGCCTGCCGCACGGCTCGGAGCTGACATCGTAACGTCAAACTGTGAGACTGGAAGTGGTCAGGCGGTCGCTTGTCGACGTGCTTTGAGTCGAAAGCAGACATGACGCTCTGAAAACTCGATGTCCGCTTTACCCCCGAAAGCGGACATTGCTGAACGCAACCAGGGTGTCCGCTTTGTGCCATAAGCGGACATCCGGGCGGCGGCGCCGCCTTGTAGGGCTGATCCCTGCCGCCTATTGAACTGCCTCCAACGCCTTCGCCAATTCCTCGTGCAGCCGGCGTTGTTCGTCCTCGCTAAGCTTTTGTGGCTCGAGAACGACGGCCAGTTTCGTGAGCGTGCCGGTAAAGGGGAAAGGCATTTTGGCTTCATACTCCTCCAGCACCGGAGTTCCAGTGTCCTGCCCTACGTCGAATGTTTCATCGAGCGAGAAGCGGACTCCGATTGTCTGGGGAATGCGACCTTGCGCAACCTCCTTTTCGTCCACCAGTAGCGTCGTAGTTGCTGCTTTGCCGATGCCGCCGCCATCGTAGGCGAATTTAACGCGGATGATATGGTTGCCGGCCGCAAGAGGCTGATCAGAAGCAACGCGATACTTATGGTCCGGCTGGTTTGAAAAGGCGTAGGCGAAGAGCGGCTTATTGTCCTGCAACAGTAAAGCCCAACCGCCGTAGCGGCCTCCTATTGTCGCCAACACACCGTTTGCACCGCCCTGTGGGATCGTCACCTCGGCCGCGACCGTCCAAGATTTGTTTTTAAAGTCCGGCGCCGAGCCCTCCGGGATACGGATCATCCCTGGAAAATAGACGAACTCGTTGCGGCCTCGGGTGAGACTCGGCCGGATTGCCGGATCGGCTCGTGACGCGAAACTGGAGTCGAGCGGGAACACGTTGTACTTCTTTGCCTCAACATCAAATGCGTCTTGAAGCTCCTTGAGCTTGCCGGGATTCTTCTCAGCCAGATTGTTCGACTGACTGCAATCCTCGTTGATATTGTATAGCTCCCATTTGAAGTCATTAGGGCTCGGCTCGAACCCGATCGTGACCCACGGCAGGCGAAGCGGCGTCGTGCTCGCCATCCAGCCATCCTTGTAAATCGCTCGATTCCCCATCATCTCAAAATACTGGGTGCCGTGTCGTGTCGGTGTCGTCGCGTTGTCGAAGGTGTAAACGAGGCTAATTCCGTCCAATGGCTTCTGCTTCTCACCGTTCAAGATATCCGGTTGCGTGATTTTTGCGGCCTCATAGATGGTCGGCACGATATCAATCACATGGCAAAACTGGGATCGCAAACCCCCTTTGTCCTTGATCCGGGCCGGCCACGATATCACCATGCCGTTGCGGGTACCGCCGAAGTGAGACGCAATTTGTTTCGTCCATTGCATCGGCGTATCCATCGCGTGTGCCCAACCAACTGGATAATGGTTGTAGGTCCGCGGTCCGCCCAACTCGTCAATCATTGAGAGCAGAAACGGTATGCTTTCCTTGACGCCATTGGCGGCAGTGCCGACTTCATTTGTCGTGCCTTGCATGGTTCCTTCGGCGCTCGCACCGTTGTCGCCCATCATGAAAATGACGAGCGTATTGTCCATCTGGCCCGACTGCTCCACCGCGTCGAGCAAACGGCCAATGTTATAATCAGCGTGAGACAGAGCGCCCGCATAGACCTCCATCATCCGTGCGAACAAGCGCTTTTGGTCCGCCGACAAAGAATCCCACGCCGGAATCTGTTCCGGGCGCGCCGTCAACTTGGTATTGGCCGGAACGACCTCGAGCTTAATCTGCCGAGCGAGCGTCTCCTCGCGGACCTTGTCCCAGCCCTGGTCGAATTGCCCTTTGTACTTCGCTATCCAATCCTTAGGAACATGATGCGGCGCGTGTGCGGTGCCGGTTGCGTAGTACAGCAGCCAAGGCTTATTGGGTGCGAGCGCGTGCTGCATCCGCATCCAGGCGATTGCGTTGTCTGCGAGATCGACATCAAGAATGTAGTTGGGGTTGCCGGAATACGGCTCAATCGGTTTGGTATTCTCAAATAGCGCCGGGTGCCATTGGTCGCTGTCGCCGCCAAGGAACCCGTAGAAATACTCAAAGCCCAGCCCGTTCGGCCACAAATCAAACGGGCCTGCTTGGCTCGACATCCAGTCCGGCACATTGTGCATTTTGCCGAACCACGACGTGTTGTAGCCATTTTCCCTGAGCACTGCCCCTACGGAGCCGGCACTCGGGGGCACCAGCGAATTGTAGCCCGGAAAGCCGGTTGCGAACTCGGTGATGACGCCGCTGGCAACCGAATGGTGGTTGCGTCCAGTAATCAGCGCGGCCCTGGTGGGAGAGCACAGCGCGGTCGTGTGGTACATGTTGTAGCGAAGCCCGCTGTCGGCGAGCCGCTGGAAGTTGGGGGTTTGGATTGGCCCGCCAAATGTACTGGTGGCCCCAAAGCCCACGTCGTCCGTCAGGATCAATAAAACGTTCGGCGCTCCCGCTGGAGCTTCGATGCTCTTTGGGAAGTCGGGCGTCGAATCCTTTACGGTGCGTTCGATTTTCCCTTGAAACGGAGGTTGCGGCGGCGGCAATACGCTCGGGGTCTGGGACGCCGCAGTGTCTGGGAGAGCGGCAGACGCTACTGCCGATGCGGCAATGACGGAACTGGAACCGAGCAACCGTCGACGGCTAATTTCGACCTTGCCCACAGGAGATGGGGCATTGGACTTCTTGTCCGATTTCTCTTCGCTCATAGTTTTCTCCCGGGGGTTGGAGTGTCAGCGAAATTAGATGGTGCAGTGCCTAGGCCGAGGCCAGCGCCTGGTTCGCGGAAGGCCGTTGACGGTATTCTGTGCACGAGAATTTAGAATTTGATTCAAGTCAAAAAGGAACTTTGCCTTCGCATAGCTGCGACAAATAACCGGCTATGTCCGCTTTGGGTCATAAGCGGACATCAGAAGACGTTTAGTCCATGTCCGCTTTACCCCCAAAAGCGGACATTAGTCAGGACGATCGTGATGTCCGCTTTGTGCCAAAAGCGGACTCATGCACCGCAGCAAAAAAAGCGACTCATTCAATCAACTCGTCGGCGCGGTCGAGCAACTGCGGCGGGATAGTCAGACCAAGCGCTTTTGCGGTCTTTAGGTTGATGATCAACTCGAATTTTGTCGGCTGCTGAATTGGCAAATCCCCCGGACTGGCGCCCCCAAGAATCTTATCGACGTAGGACGGTGCCCGCCGCCACGTTTCGTTGATGTCATTTCCATAGGACAGCAATCCACCATCGGCCGCGTAGAACCGGTAGGGATAGATTGCTGGTAAACGATAGCGCGCTGCCAGCGAAATGATGAGCGCGCGATTGGCAGAGGTGAAGGCATCTGGTTCGACAATGAGGCCACCTTTCAGCTCGCCCGAAACTGTGGCGAGTGCGCGGTCAATTTCAGCAGCATCGCGAGTCGGGCTTACTATTAGGTCCACCCCGAACGAAGGTGCAGCGCGCTCAATCGAGCTCACAAATTTCTCCGCGAAAGGGGCCGCTTCCGGGTTGAAAATAAATGCAACGCGCCCAAGTTTTGGAGCGATCTCCTTAATTAGCTCCAACCACTTCGCACTGATCCCGAACTCGAAGCTGGTAAATCCTGTAATGTTGCCACCTGGGTGCGCCAAGCTGGAGACGATACCTTGGGCAATTGGATCTCCGACATTCACAAATACGATCGGTATCGTGCTGGTCTCGTTCCGGACTGCCGCCAATGACAGCGTGGTGTTGGCGATTATCACATCAGGCTTTTGGCTGACGAGTTCTGCAGCATCGGCCTTCGCTCGGGCGGCGTCTCCGCCGACCCATCGATAATCGACATGAATGTTACCCCCTTCGATCCAGCCGAGTTGGCTGAATCCCTGCCGAAGCAAGGCTACACGCGCTTGCCCTTCCAAATCGTCCGCACCTCCGAACAACACGCCGACGAGCCGAACCCGCCCGGGCTTTTGCGCGCGCGCCGTATGCGACCATGCAACGGCCACACCTCCAAAAAGTGCAATGAACTCGCGCCGCCTCATTCAATCACCTCGTCGGCGCGGGCGAGCAAGGATTGGGGCACCGACACGCCCAGCGTCTTTGCTGTCTTCAGGTTAATGGCGAGTTCGTATTTGTTTGGGGCTTGCACAGGCAGATCAGCAGGTTTCTCGCCTCGTAATATGCGATCAACGTAGCCTGCCGCGCGTCGATATTGGTCAGGAAAATTCGGCCCATAGGAGATCAATCCGCCAGCAGCAACATAAGGCCGTTGATCGTATACCGCCGGCAGCTTGTAGCGCGCGGCCGCTGTGATGATCAAATTGACGTTGGTTGCCCCTATCCCACTCGCGGCCTGGATCATTCCGCCATTTGGCGACTGCGCGAATGTCGCGATAGCGCGTTCAATCTGGTTTGGCTCATGTAGGTCGATTGGGCTTACCTCAATGCCAACTGACGGCGCTACGGCTTGAATGACGGCGAACTGGCCGATCCCCCCAGCGAAAGTGGGATCGCGAAGAACTGCCGCGTGCGTTACGCTTGGCGCAATCTCCTTGAGCAGTTCCGGCCACTTTCCACACAGGTTGTACTCAAACATCATAAAGCCGGTAGCGTTGCCGCCCGGTCGCGACAGACGTTCAACAAATCCGGAGCCTACAGGATCGGGGACGATAACAAAGACGATAGGAATGGTGCGAGTAGCTTTCAGCATCAAGTCTGCACCTACACTGCCACTGGTCAGAATTACGTCTGGGGCAAGTGCTACCAATTCCTCGGCAGATTTGCGCGCTTTGAGGTTATCGCCCCCAGCCCAGCGAACCTCGATCTGAACGTTCCGTCCGTCCGTCCAACCCAACTGCGCAAACGCTTCCAAAAAGGCTGTCTCGCGCGCCTGAGCACCGGGCGTGTCTGCTGCTGTTGGGTTCAAGATAGCGACGCGACGCAGGGGCTCACGTTGCTGCGCCCGCGCGGCGAGCGGCCATCCTGCCGCCGCACCGCCAACAAGCGCGATGAAATCGCGCCGCCTCATTCAATCACCTCGTCGGCGCGGGCGAGCAGCGTCGGCGGCACTTCAACGCCAATCGTCTTAGCCGTTTGTAGATTGATAACAAGCTCAAACTTCGTGGCCCGCAACACCGGCAGGTCGGCCGGATTCTCGCCCTTGAGTATGCGCCCGGTATAAATGCCCGTTTGCCGGAACTGATCCGCAAAGCTTGATCCGTAGCTCATCATTCCGCCGAGCTCAGCCCACTCGCGTGCAGGATAGATCGTCGGCATAGCGTAGCGCGCGGCCAGTGTGAGGATTTGGATCCGACGGTCGTAGAAGAGGGGCATGGGATTGAGCAAAAGAGCGACCAATCGCTTTTGAGCAAGACTCGCAAACACCGTATCGATGTCGCGATTCGTGCCAGCGGAAAGGACTTCGATTTGCCGCCCGATAGTTGACCCTGCAGCCTGCACGTCTGCGACAATGGCCGGAGTAAGCGGAGAGTTGGGATCGACAAGCATGGCGAAGCGAGCGGCATCCGGCAGCAGCTCATGCAGGATTCCAAGCCGCTTAGCTCCAAGCTCCACGTTCATGTAGCTGATGCCGGTAATGTTGCCGCCGGGCCGATTGAGGCTGGCGACGAGACCAACCCGGACCGGGTCTGCACCGCTACTAAAGACGATCGGAATGGTCGCAGTCGCGGCTTTGGCCGCGAGCGCCGCCGAGATGTTTCCCGGCGTGACGATGACGGCCACCCGTCTGCGGACCAGATCGGCCGCCAGTTCCGGCAGTCGAGCGGGTTCGTTTTGTCCCCAGCGATACTCGATCGCCAAGCTCCGACCCTCAACGTAACCGGTCTCGCTCAATCCTACGCGGAAAGCCGCAACGAGATTGGCACTTTCCTGTGGCGACGCGGAATCGAGAAAACCGATCACCGGTGTCGCCGCCTGCTGCGCCCGCGCGGTCAGCGGCCATGCAACTACAGTGCTGCTGAAAAGCGTGATGAATTCCCGCCGCCTCATGGGATTTACTCCCGTGGCCGAGAACCACCTGCGTGTAAGTCTAATACGATCTTCGAGCGAGAGCTATGCACCGCGTTGCAGCAAAACGGGCGGGCCGATGTCGCCTTTGGGTCATAAGCCGACATGACGGGACGAATTTGCGATGTCCGCTTTACCCCGAAAGCGGACATTGGTTGGCCCATGCAAGTCATGGCTGCCATCGCATTGGAATAATGACGGCGGGGGATGTGATTTTTTCTGGAATTTTCAGTGCGCGGACCGGCGTGATCCCCGTTTGTTATTTTTTAGACTTTTATGGATATTAGACAATACGTCAGCGCCGCTTTCCCGCAGTGTGCGGAGTGCGTGTCGAAGCATGATGGCCTGACCAGCGCCTTGACCTAAAGCCGCGACCTCGGTCCATTCTCAAATAGACGCAAAAATCAATGAACAAGCTCCCCATGACCGCCGTCGGGCACTCAGCTCTCGAAAATGAGCTGAAGCACCGCATTCGAACCGAACGACCTCGTCTAATTCAAAGGATTCAAGAAGCAATTGCCGATGATTCCAATTTGGCTGAGAATTCGGAATATCAGGCTGCAAAGGCAGAGCAAGAAATCAATGAAGCCCGCATTGTCGAGCTAGATGACAAGCTCGCGCGTGCCGAAATAATCGACTTATCGAAGCTTTCCGGCGACACCATCAAGTTTGGGGCCACCGTGACGCTGATTGAGGAGGACACGGGTAAGAAGAAGACATGGCAGATCGTTGGTGAGCCGGAAGCTGACGCGAGCAAGGGGAAGATTTCGGTAACTTCACCAATCGCGCGCGCGTTGATCGGCAAAACCAGGGGCGCCACAGTAGAGGTCGAAGCTCCGGGCGGCGCCAAAGTCTACAAAATCCAGCAAATGGAATGGGTTGAGGAAAGCCCAAAGAGCTTCAAGCCGGCGAGTTAGTTTCTCTAAATTATGGTGGAGGTTCTTCGCGGCCGGCTCCGCAAGTGGTTTTGGTTGCAGGCTGCAGCCCTTTCCAATCCTCGTCGGTTGGCGGACGTCCGGGAAAAGCTCAGATATTGTTTTCGGGAAAATCACAGCGTCCCCCTCTTCTCGACTGGGCTAATAGCCGTTTCCGTCCCTGATCTTTGTGCGTGTTCGATCAATTAATTCGGAAAACTGGAGCGCTACCCGCGCCTTGTACGTCCATCAGGCAATCACCTTGATCAGGATACCCGGAATGCAGATTCGTCGGATCCCTCGAGCACCGAGAACAGTACCGGCATCATTTCCTTCGTTGCGACTCTGCCGTTCAAGTCTTTCTCGACCACGACAAGCTGCTGAGCGACGGGCAAACCGACCGGGATCACCATCCTTCCGCCGGCCTTGAGCTGGTTGATCAGCGGAGGCGGAATAAGGTCCGGCGCCGCCGTCACCATCACTTTGTCGAACGGTGCGTGCTTCGGCCAGCCGGCATAGCCGTTGCCCACGCGAACTGCGACGTTGGTATAGCCCTGTCGTTTCAGCCGCCGCACTGCTCGTTGCGCGAGTTCGTCGATGATTTCGACGCTGTACACCCTGCCGGCCAGCTCGGCGAGCACTGCGGACTGATAACCGAGGCCAGTACCGATTTCGAGAACCATGTCGTCAGGCTCTAGCTCGAGCAGGTCTGTCATCACCGCAACCATCAACGGTTGCGAGATTGTCTTATCGAAACCAATCGGAATTGGCCGGTTCAGGTAAGCGTAAGATTGGACCTCGGCCGGCACGAACTCGTGTCGCGGCACCTTGGCCATTGCCCTGAGGACTCGCTCGTCCAACGCAGTCTTGCCAAGCTCGGCAGCGATGTGTTCGGCTATCGCCCTGATTGTCGCAACCATCTCTCGTCGTTGTTCCTCAAAAAATTTAGCGTTCATAAAACGCCAGCCTTGGCCCAACGCTCATCGGGCCCGCCTGCGCCGAGGATCGCGGCTCGTTTCGCGCGGTGGCGATGACCGGCTCCGAAGCGGCGGCAAGCCCCGCAACTCAGCTTCGAGTCGGCGCGTCAACTCCACCAAACCGTGTTGGGTGCTCTTCGGAGGTGGCTGTCGTGTCGGCGCGATCACCTGGACTGGATTGCGGACCCCCTGTCGTTTCCGCGACAGGCTGTTGGGATTCGCTATTCTTCTCGGCTAGGTCGGCGAGCCGCAGCCAGACTTCGGACATTTTAATAAGACTGACCCTCGTCTCAGGGTCCCAACTTCTTCGCGCTATCTCGGCGCAGTGCGCAGCATGTAGCCGATACGCCGCTACCTTTTCGCTGCCGGACATCCAATCCCCCATACGTCTTTCCACGCGCAGCTTAAAGCTGCGACACCGGAATTTGGTTCCGCACTGCACAAGGTTGACCGGTAAATGTTCGATATTCAAGAGGCGTGGCCCCGGACCGGGGTGTCGGGGGATAGGTATCCGGGGCCACCAGCGCTTACCGGGTGGTTGGGACCAGCCCGGTGCGCTAACCGCAGCGCTCATTTCTCTGACGAAGAATCTGATAATTCGCCATCAGCTCATTCATCGTGATCAGGAGGTTTTGAGACCGCTCGACGTTGTGGCCTTTCAATTTATTTTTCTCGATCAAATCGACTTGTGTCGCGATTAGATTGCTGAGTTCATTCATATGGCGATCCAAGCTGTCGTTGTATGAAGAAGAACTGCTCGGCTTCACCGGTGAGCTGCTCAATTCGCCAGCGCCATTTTCTAGGTGGCGGCGGAGATGCGCGACACTTGGCGTGGTTACAGGCCGGCCTACAGCGGAGCGCTCTGATTGCTCAACGCCGCTTGCCAACGGGCGTTTTTCGCCAGGGATGAAGTCGTCCATGGGCCGTCCCTCCTACGGCCCATCCCCCGAGCAGTCATGATGAGCCTACGCGCGACCCGTGACAAGATTTGTTCTGTTTGTTCGCGCGATCGTGACGACGAAATGATGAGGGTGTGACAGAAATGAAACAGACTAAAGTTTGAGGCCAACCAAAACGCGGTAGTTGTTGCACCGCATATAGCGAACATGAGGTTTTTGTCTTTCTTTCGCGGCACCGCCGCAAAACAGAAGGTCGCCAAATGGCGTGCGAGCAAATCAGCGGCTCCGTTTGATTGACGGAGCCTTTAATATCAATGTCGTCTTTTGAGTCGAAGGTTAAGCACCGGATAAATTCCCCGACGTGTTAGGTCAGGAATTAAACGGAGCCGCACGTTATTGGTGTGATTGAGTTGGTTGTGTTGTGCTTGTTCAGATCAACGAAAACTCCGCGATCCTGACGCCGTTCGGCTCGCTGGTCCGCAGTAATCCGGCCAAGGTGATGCTGGGCAAAGGGCATCTGAGCAGCGATAAGTCTCGGCGAGCAAGGCATCGCGCGCTATTTGCTTTACTCTTTCGCCGAATGTTCAGCGTTTGCCAGCGCGCCGTTTTGGACGCTCGGTCAGGAAATACTTGAGAAGAAACCGGCCTTCACGGCCGTGCAGCGATCGCGGGTGCCTTGCAGGAACAGCATCGGGATTTGCGCGTCGGCGCAGGCTGCAAGCCGGTTTGTCTTATCGCACTGCACTGTCTCTCTCTTGAACGAACCGGCCTTGGGGCGGATCATGATTGAAACCCGGGAGCTTGGCTCTGCCCGCCACGACTGGAAGGGAGGCTATCATGATCGTCAAGAACATTTTGGCCAGCAAGCGCGGCGAAGTCGTCACGATTGAGCCGACCGCGGATGTTACTGCGGCGATAAAATTGCTTGCCGAGCGACGCATTGGTGCGGTTGTCATCCTCGGCGCCGATCACCGAATCGTAGGCATCCTGTCAGAGCGCGACATTGTGCGCGCGCTCGCCGAGCGCGGGCCGACAGCACTGAACGAACGGGTCAGTCAGGTCATGACCCGCGATGTAAAAACCTGCACAGAAGATGACACGATCGAAGGCTTAATGGGCCGCATGACGACCGGAAAATTCCGCCATATGCCGGTGGTGGAACAGGAAAAGCTGATCGGCATCGTGTCAATTGGTGATGTGGTCAAGAACCGCGTCGAAGAGATAGAACACGAAGCCGAAGCGCTACGCGATTACATCCGCCATTAGTCAGTTAGATTGTCAGCATTGACCTGGTTTGCGCGGCGCTTTCAGCTTTCACCGGCGCTGTATAGGGCATACCAGCAGCATTGACCTAACCGAGACGCTTTGGGTCATTAGCTGCCGCGACGCGGTGAAAGTGGGATGTCCGCTTTACCCCCAAAAGCGGACATCGATTGAATGCCCTGCGTGTCTGCTTTGTGCCAAAAGCGGACTCATGCAATGCAGCACAATCTGATCTGCGCGGTCAGCTTTAACGTTGATTGTGCCGGGTCCAGGCGTCGAACAACGGCGTCCGGTCCACCGCCTGTTTCGGGAAATTGACCAGTTCCGGATCGATCTTCACCCAGGCGGCCTTGCTGTCCGTCCATTGGTTTCCGACCGGCTCGGCCCAGTCCATGTTGTCGAGCGTGCCCACGCGCACCATCTTGATGCCGGGCACCACCGGGACATTCCAGAGCCAGCCGTGGCAATGCGCGCAAAAGTCCATGGCGATGACATTGCCGCTGTCGGCCTTGCGGTCATAGCGCACCGTTTGGCCGCACAAGACCTCGAAATCCTCGTCGCGCACGATCATCCCCATGGACCATGCTGCTCCTGTGAAACGCTGGCAGCCCTTGCAATGGCAGTTGAAGACCGTCAACGGTGCGGCCTTTAGCCGATAGCGCACCGCCCCGCACTGGCATCCACCTTCCACTGGAAATTCTGGCAAAGCCATCCTCGCCTCCCTGGTGCGAAGGTGTAGTTGAGTTGCGGTTAGGCGCGCGGGTTGCCTTTCTGAAAGCCGAGCCCCACGCCGCCCGACCGGGAATAATCCCGTTCCCGGTCAGGACAGTTTAACTAGCGCACTTGCAAAAATCCAAGAGATCGGCTGAGCGCGCCTCCATGTCCGCTTTGGGTCAAAAGCAGACATGGCGCCCTGAAAGCGTTTATGAGTACATGCCCTAGTAAGGTGACGGTCAGAACACGCTGTTGGTCGCCTCGCAACCTACGTCATAGCGGAGCGTGGCGATGTTAGGATCGTCGGGCTTCGTCGTCACTGTCGTTACTTCCATGCGACCACTTGCCCGATCAATATGGCCCCTGATGATTATGCTGAAACCGTAATCGACCATTTGCCTTCCGCCGAAGTTGATGCTGGCCTGATCGACATCGTAGATGGGAACCACGTTGGCCCGTTTGCATCGGTCAATGCCATGAGAATTCCCGATTACATCGCACTCGGCGTTTTGATTATCATCTTAATCGTGTGGGCTGTGAGGGATTGGGCTCCACAACGCATTTCCGAGGCCCTAAGACTGTGTGAGGTCGGTCGCACAAGCTTGCGATCGGACTTAATTCGCGCAGCGCAATTCGCGATTGGCGAGGAATTACGAACCGAATTTCAGACGCCGCACGAATTGCCAAGCGAGCTTCGGACCAGAATGGAGGAATTGGCAGTTCGGCACGGTTAGAACCCTTCCGCTTTTCCCCATTCGCCGCGATCCGCCGCGCCTCGTCGCGCGCCGGCAGTCGCTTGCCGCGCGTATTACCGTTCAGCCCCTTCTTTCGCCCGCTGAAAACACCGCTGCTCTACGCAGCGTCTGGCGCTGATTCTGTGGTGGTCGGGGGCAGGTCGTCGAGTTTAGAAGCAAGATCAAGCCAGACTTGAGCTAGCTGCAGCAATGCCACGCGCACTTCGTTCGCTTTCGCTTCGCGCGCCCACTTGAAGCATTCTTCGGCCATGGCCCGATATTCGGCGGCCGTCTTCACAGGAAGATGCATCCCGTTCCAGCACAATTCGCTGCAGATCTCGCCAGACTTGTCTGTTTAGACCGACTCAACAAAGAAATTATGAACAGCTCCGCGACAGACCACGGCGGCGCGAAGCGGCGTTCGGCGATCTCGTTGCACGGTCGTGGCGGGGGTTAACCCTCATCGCTCCGCCCCTGCGCCGCCACAAACGGTGATGAAGATCGTGACGACGCTGTAGCTCAAGGGGGATAGAGCGTCCTTGTTCTCCGGGGGCGGGGGAGGTTGCGGGTTCAAGTCCTGCCAGCGTCACCATCAAAGAACGCCTGATTAACGGGGGGACTCATGACTGCATTGCATCCAAACCAACATGATAGCCATGCCGCGCGTCGGCAGCGGTGGGCGTGCGACCGCTGTGGTGAAAGGCCACTGTTCGAAGAAAGTGATCTCTATTTCGCGACAGGACTGTGTGGCTGGTGTTCACACTTGCTTGCCAAGGATGACGATTAAGCGGCGCGGGCGATCACGCGTGCGGGCCGTCATCGCATTGATGACGGCCTAGAGGCGTATTAAGCAGCCGACTGCTGGATCAAGCCGTTCAGCGCCGAGCGCACCGCATCATCGAGATCGGCATCGGTGAAGCCGCGGTGCAGCTGCAGCCGCGCAACAACCCGCTCAACGAAGACGCCGCGCTTCTCAAACGGTAGGCGATCGGCGGCGGCGCAGACGGCCCGAAGCTGCGAATCGGTGAAGGCGACCATGTGACTATGGTCTTGCCGACGCGATATATGTCAATCGCTATTCCCCATCCGCTCCCGAACGGTCAGAGCGAGAGAGGATGGCCCTCCAATGATCGGTCAAGGCTTAGCGACAAGCCCATCGTCATTGTGCAGGCGGAAATGGACCTGTTGCGGTGTCGCCGTCTCGGCGGCGGTGCCGTGTGGCATCAGCCGCGTCGCCGCCGCGACGATCAAGGTCAGCAGCATCAGGCCGGCCAATATCGCTAGTTTCAACATGGCAAGCCTCCATCATTGGAGGCTGGTTTTGCCACGGCCGCGGTTAAGGAGCTGTGCCCGGCGTCACAGTCTTTCGAGGTAGCGCAGCACTAAGGGCCGGATGGTTCAATGAAGGGGGGATAGGCGTACCCTAATCTCGAAGCCGGAGCTGCGCCCTAGACGACCATCTCCACATTATGTCGCTTGACTCTCTCCACATCGCGCCAAGTCTAATCAGTGCAGAACGACGGGTTTACACCCAGGGAAGGGAGTTTTATGCGTGTGCCTCTTTTTCTGACTTCGGCGCTCATCGGGGTGTCGTATACATGCAATGCTCAAACGCCTGCCGACGACGTGGCAGCTCAGATTCGCAGCCAGGGTTACCGATGCGATCAGCCAGTCACCGCCAACCGGGACCGTAGGCGTTCTAAGCCAGACTCCGCGGTCTGGATCCTTAATTGCAGAAACGCCACCTTCAGAGTGAGGCTCGATCCTAACCTGGCCGCCCAGGTTACTAAGCTCAAAGAGAAGTTGTAATCGCGCAAAGCCGGATGCGCGGATCGCGCACCAGCGGCGATTTCTGTTACCCCACGCGTTACCCCGAGGTCAAACTCACCAAGCTTGAAATGCAAGAAATGCCTGATTTTTATTGGCGTGCCGTAAAGTCTCGAACCCTCTGACATCCTTTACCCCCGAAAGCGGACATGGCTCGGCACGATCGTGGTCTCCGCTTTGTGCCACAAGCGGACATCAGGCCCCCTATTGGATCACATCGTCCCCTATTGGATCACATCGTCCGCAAGTGCGACCAAATTCGGCGGCACACCCAGCCCGAGATTCTTTGCCGTCCTGCCATTGATGACAAATTCGAACTTGGCCGGTTGCTCGACTGGCAGGTCAGCCGGCTTGGCGCCGCGCAGAATTTTGTCGACGAAGTCAGCCGCGCGCGCGAACGAGTCCGTAAGGTTTGCACCATAGGACATCAGACCGCCCGACTCGGCGTAGTCGCGACTGCCG
>Ga0310916_10001111_pt1 | contig 15618 bp, 13 predicted proteins | sample GREbulkMGLF176_FD_203444 | JGI IMG/M metagenome (GOLD analysis project Ga0310916, IMG submission 203444) | Lab enrichment of tropical soil microbial communities from Luquillo Experimental Forest, Puerto Rico - GRE.bulkMG.LF176 | ecosystem: Environmental > Terrestrial > Soil > Tropical forest >...
CTGGTGGTCATGGGCACGCTGCACAACGAGGAGATCGCTCGGTGGACGGTGTGAAAAACGCGACGAGAGCCGCAATGGCTTGGTACGTTTCGTGCCGGACCGGCCGTACCACAGCAATGCATATACTAAGGAGCAGGGAACTCGCGATAGACGCGGCGTGCCGGTTTTTTTGATCGGGGGGTACTATGACGCGCTTGAAGTCGGACCGATGCTTGCGTCCCGCGAAGGAAACGTGTTGGATCAACGGGACATTCGGCGGATCCAAGAGACCAGGACGTCGCGGCCAACAGCAGTGGCGAAGCCAGATCCTCGTCGTTCATTTTGGGGAGCATTGGTGGGCTAATCTACCGATCATCGTTGTTGCCTTTTTCGGGCCGATGGGTCGGCGCCGGCTATCCAGTGCCGATTTCTTCGTGTTCGATCCGGCGCCTGCTAGGCTTCGCATCCGCGAGCGCCGCGAGAGCGCCAATGAGCAAGCTGGTCAGTCGTGTCGCAATCGCCTCGGGCGGACCAGGGCCGTTTTCCGCGAGCCTGCCGTCGACGATGAGGGCCGAGAGGCCGTGGACGAGCGACCAGCAGGCGAGCGAAACATCATTCAGCGCGGCCTCACCATCGACGAATCCCGCCGCCGCGACGGCCTGACGCAGGGCGTTGAAACAGGCCCAGCCGGCTTCGTCCAGTCCGGGGTGCGCGGATTTTTTCTCGATGGCGGGACCGAACATCAGCTTGAACAGGCTCGGCTCGTCGCGCGCGAACAGGACATAGGCGACGCCCAGCGCCGCGAGCCCCGCTCGTGGATCGGCTGCCGTCGCTGTCGCGGTGGCAAATCGGGCGCCGAGCTGTTGGAAGCCGTATTCGGCCACCGCCGCAAGCAGCGCCTCCTTGCCCGCAAAATGCCGGTAGGGAGCCATCGCCGACACCTTGGCCCGCCGCGCAGCGGCCCGAAGCGATAGCCCGGCAACACCGGCCCCGGACAGAATCTCTAATGCCGAACGGACCAGCGCCCGGCGCAAATCACCGTGGTGGTAGGAACGTTCTTCGGAGGGTGTTGACAACGTAAACATCCATCCCTATGATTACACCGTACACATTATGGGTGATCGAGCCCGAGGCTGCAAGGCAGAGCAGGGCTCGATGACCCGTCCGGGAAGCGGCGTCGCGAGGCTCCTCCTCGCAAGCGCCTTCGGAGGCTCGGATGAATGGCGTAGCGCTCAGAATCCTGCTCGGAGATCGAGCCAAATACATCGGTTTGATCTTTGGTATCGCCTTCTCGACGATGCTGATGTCGAACCAGATCTCGATCTTCGCTGGGCTGATGCTGCGGACCGCGGGCCAGATCCTCGATGCCCGCGAGGCGGACATCTGGGTCATGGATCCGCGCGTCGAGTATGTCGATGAGATCGAGCCCATGACCGACATGCAGCTCGGGCGGGTGCGCGGGGTCGACGGCGTCGATTGGGCCGTCCCCTTCTTCAAAGGGCTGACCGTCGCGCACACGCGGGACGGGATGCTGCAGCAGATCATCCTGCTCGGCGTCGATGATGCGACGTTGACCGGCGTCACGCCGCGCCTGGTGCTAGGCTCGGTCGAAAATCTGAAACAGCCCGACGCGATGATCATCGACCGCGCCGGGTTCCAGTCCATGTGGCCGGGCGAAGAGCCGGGGCTTGGCAAAGTGGTCGAGCTCAACGACCATCGGGCGGTGATCGTCGGCATTTCCGACGCGTCGGCGCCTTTCACCACTTTTCCCGTCGTTTACACCAAATATTCGAGCGCGCGGAATTACGTCGGCCGCACCCGCAAACAGATGTCCTTCGTGCTGGTGCATGCGCGGCCGGGGGTGGACACGCATCTGCTCGCCCAGCGGATCGCCGCCGTGAACGGACTGAAAGCGCTGACCTGGCGCGAGTTCACCTGGGCCACCATCGGCTACTACCTCAAGCGAACCGGCATTCCGGTGAATTTCGGCATCACCGTAGCACTTGGCTTCATCGTCGGCGCCGCGGTGGTCGGCCAAACCTTCTACATCTTCGTACTCGAGAATCTGCGCCAGTTCGGCGCGCTCAAGGCCATGGGCGTCACCAACAGCACAATCCTGCGCATGGTCTTGCTGCAGGCCATGGTCGTCGCCGGCATCGGCTATGCGATCGGCATCGGGCTGTGCGCCGGGTTTTTCGAGATCACCTCGCGCATCTCAATCAATCTGCGTGGTTTCGAGCTGCCGTGGGAGGTGGCGGCCGGAACGGCCTGTACCGTCTTGGTAATTATCGTGATCGCGAGCTTTGCCAGCCTGCGCAAGGTCATGGTGGTGGACCCCGCGATCGTCTTCCGGGGCTGATGGCGATGACCGATCCATCCATCGCCGTTCGCTGCAGCGGCGTCACCAAATCCTTTCACGCCGGCGACGGCACAATCGAGGTATTGCATGGGATCGATTTCGACGTGCCCGCCGCAGAGCTGACAATGCTCGTCGGGCCGTCCGGCTGCGGCAAAACAACTTTGATCTCGATCATCGCCGCGATCCTGACCCCGACGAGCGGCGAGGTCGAGACCTGCGGCAGGTCGATCACACGAATGTCGGATGCCGAGAAGGTCGCGTTCCGGCGCCGCAACGTCGGCTTCATCTTCCAGCAATACAACCTGTTGCCGGCCCTCAGCGCCGCCGAGAACGCCGCGATCCCGCTAGTCGCTGCCGGCATGCCGCTAGCGCGGGCGGCGGGATCGGCCGCCGCGATCCTGGAGCGCATCGGGATGGGGGCGCATCTCGGCAAATTGCCGAACCAGCTCTCCGGCGGTCAGCAGAAGCGCGCCGCCATCGCCCGCGCGCTGGTCCACGCGCCGCGGCTGATCGTCTGCGACGAGCCCACTGCCGCGCTTGATGCCGAGTCCGGCCAAACCGTGCTCGAGATCCTGAAGGACGCGGCCCTCGCTCCGGACCGAGCCGTCATCGTCGTCACGCACGACACCCGCATCTACTCCTTCGCCGACCGCATCGCTTCGATGGAGGACGGCCGTATCCGTGCCGTCAGCAGCGCACCTCTCGCCCAGCTGTCGGAGGCCGCCTGACATGACCCGTCCCTTCTCACCGACGCGGCACGGCATTCCTGTTCTCGCCGCCGCGATGATCAGCGTTGCCGGCTGGTCCATCGCCGCCAAGCACAGCTCTCGGACGGTGACATCGCCGCCGATCGCCGCCCCGACCGAGCCTTACGAAGACAATGTCGCCGGCACCGGCATCGTCGAACCGGCGAGCGAGGTGATCGCGCTCGCCATAGAACGCGGCGGTGTGGTCACTAGGATCGACGTCGTCGCCGGCGACAGGGTGAAGGCCGGCCAGCCGTTGTTCGCGATCGACGAGCGCAACTATCGTGCTGCCGTTGCCCAGGACGAGGCGGCTGTCGCGGCCGCAGAAGCGTCAATCGCCACCATCGAGCAGAGTTTGATCCAGCAGCAGAATACGATCGATCAGGCCCGCGCCACCCTCGACAGCGCCGAAGCCGAGCGGCTGCGCGCCTCACTCGATCACACGCGTTATGCCGAACTCGCCCGCGATACCTGGGCGCCGCGTCAGCGCCTCGAGACCGCTGCCGCCGACGCACAGAAAGCCGACGCGAGCGTTGCTGCCGCCAAGGCCGCTCTCGCCGGCGCGCAGCAGCAGATCGAGGTTCTCGCGGCCCAGTGCAAAGAGGCAGCGGCTAAGCTCGAGCAGGCCAAGGCAACCCTCGAACAGGCGCGGGTCGATCTCGACAAGACCGTGGTCAAGGCGCCGATCGACGGCGCGATCCTCAAGGTCGACGTCCGGCTCGGCGAGTATGCGCAGGCGGGCGTGCTGTCCGATCCGCTGATGACCATGGGGTCGGTCGATCCGCTCCATGTCCGGGTCGATATCGACGAAACCGAGACCTGGCGGGTCCGTCCCGGCCGCTCCGCACTCGCCCGTCTGCGCGGCAATCCGGCAATCTCGGCGCCGCTCTCCTTTGTCCGCTTCGAGCCCTATGTGCTGCCGAAACGCTCACTGACCGGGGACACCGTGGAGCGGGTTGATACAAGGGTGCTGCAGGCGATATACGAATTCGCTCCGAGCGAGTTTCCGGCCTTCGTAGGCCAGCAGGTCGACGTCTTCATCGCAGCCCCGAGCCGAGAAGCTGCGACCCGCGATCCGACCTCGGGCCAAGTCGCGTTCGGCGCAGTTGGCGACAACCGGATACCTGCACCGAGCGGAGCCAACGGCGCGGCGGTCGCCGCGGGGACGCGGAAGTATTACCCGTGAACCGCTGCCGGGTTGACTGGATCGACGCCGCAACGCCCATTGCGCAGCTGGATGCAGGATTCCTTCCGGGTCGGCGAATAAGGCGATACGGGCCGACTACGCAGGACCGCTAAGGGCATGTCGTTGCGCGCGGCACCGGCTTCGGCCAAGGCCGGATTCCCCCGCATCGAGCACCGGCCGTTCACGTGCGGGAAATATCGAACTGGTCCAGGAGGCTCTTTGCAATTTTCAGATCGGTCGTCTCGAAGCCCTCGGTGAACCGATCGTAGACCGGCGCCAGCAGCCCGGCCGCCTCTTTCCTCCGGCCTTCGTTGCGCCACATCCGCGCCAGGCTGGTGGCGGCGCGGAGTTCCCAGGACAATGCGCCTTGGCGCCGCGCCCAGTCGAGCGCTCGCCGGAAGTGATCCTCGGCTGCTGCAGCCGCGTCAGGCCCGTTTTCCAATAGAACAAGCTCGCCCTTGATGCGCAACAACCACGGGAAACACCAGCGGTCTTCGTTGCGCTCGGATCGCGCGAGCGCTTCATCGACCGTCGCCATCGCATCGTCGAGCTGGCCGGCACAAGCCAAACCTTCTGCCAAGACGCCAAGAAATGCTGTGAAGCGCGACGCGAACCCCATATCGCGAAGCTCGTCAATCCCGCTGCGAAGAAGCGGCAATCCGGCATAAGGGTCGCCGCGCCTCATCAATAGTGCTCCATTGAAACAGCGGCCTCGCGCGTGCCAAGCCTTCATCGCGTGCCGTGCGGAATAGGCGAGCAGCATCGACATCCACAGTTCGGCTGCCGCAAGATCGCCAATCGAGAGCGCCACCGGGCACGCCGCTTGGGCCAGCGCGTAGCACAGCGACAATGCGTGATCAATTGCTCGGGCATCGTCGACGGTGCTTTGGGCCGCCCGCATGGCTTGATCGGGAACTCCCTGAAGCCACAGGATCAGGGCAAGATCTGCACGCGCCGCCACCCGCTGGTCATATTGGAAACGGATGATATGCGACCGGTGAGCCGGCGCGACATAGTCAGCGAGCATGCGCTCGATGTGACGCCGGGCATTGATCTGGGCTCCGAGGAAGTGCAGCACAGTACCAATCATTCGCTCGCCAATAAGCAGATCTGCTGGGTCGACCTGGTTAGCAGCGAGATCTCGGAACCTTTTGGCGAATGCCAGCGCGATCCGATACTCCCCACTGGTGATGCGGCAAGCCCACAGGCCGCGAAACGCCCGCAACTGATATTCGGTATCTTCAAGGCTGTCTGCGATCGCCAGAGCGTGTATCCAGGCCGCACCGGTCTCACACACCGGACCCTTCGTATACAGCATTGACGCGCCAAGCGCTGCGTAAAGCTGCATCTCGCGGCGTGTGTCGCTGCCTGGTCCGGGGCTCAAGCGGGAGAGCGCTTGTTCGACGCGCCTGCGACATTCGTCTATCAGCGACAACTGGAACCACAGAGGCACCGCAGCCGCCGTGAGCGCCACGCCGATAGAATCGTCGCCGCGCGGCGAAAAGGCCCAATCCAGCGCCGCGCGGACATTGCCGATCTGGCGGCCATAATCCGCCAGCCATTCGGCCGCAGGCCGCGTCTCCCATTCGGCCTCGGCCTGCCCGCAGAGGTCCAAGTAATATTTGGCGTGCGTGCGTGAAGCCTGCTCGAGCTCGTCGTGCTCGGCGAGTTTCTCGCGTGCGTAGGCACGCGTCGTCTCGAGCAGCCAATAGCGCCCAACGGTGCCGCCGATATCCGCCGCAACGAGCGACTTGGTGACCAGGTTTGCGACCCCTTCGACAACATTCGACTCGAGGATATCGACGTCTGCTATAACCGCGCTCGCCCCCGCCAGGGTAAAACCGCTGGCGAAGATCGACAGCTGCCGCAGCACCACGCGCTCGGCTTCGGGGAGGAGCTCGTAGCTCCAATCGAGCGTCGCCCGCAGGGTCTGGTGCCGCGGCAGTGCCGTGCGCCGCCCCTCGATGAGAAGACTGAAACGGTCGTCGAGCCGGGAAGCGAGCTCCTGCATCCCGAGCGTCGAGGCGCGCGCTGCCGCCAATTCAAGGGCAAGCGGGATGCCGTCGAGCCGCTGGCAGATGGCCGCTATGGCGGACGCGGTTTGCCGATCAGGCGCGAAGTGCGGGTCCGCCGCCTGAGCCCGCGCGACGAATAGCGCCACCGCGCCATGTCGTAGCACGTCCTCCAACGCCCGCGTATCCTCGGTCGGCACGGCAAGCGGCGGCACCCGGTAGAGGTGCTCGCTCTCCGCTCTGAGCGGCTCGCGGCTTGTCGCGATCACGCGCGCGACCGGGTTCGCATGCAACAATGCTTCGACCATGCCTGCCGCGGCGTCGATCACATGCTCGCAATTGTCGAGCACGAGCATGATCTGCTTTGCGCCGAGTGCCGCCGCGATTCTCTCGGACGAAACGACCCCCGATAAGAGTTCGAGCCCGAATGCCGTGGCGACGGTAATCGGCACAAGCTGGGGATCGGACAGCGATGCGAGCTCGGCGATCCAGACCCCATCGGCAAATTGCGGCAGCAGGTGCCGCGCAACTTCGAGGCTGAGGCGCGTCTTGCCGATGCCTCCCGTGCCGGTCAGGGTGACGAACCGATGGTCGGCCACGAGGCCGATCACTTCCTCGATCTCGGCGTCTCGGCCGATCAAATCCGATGTCGCGGCCGGGAGGTTCGTGCGAGCGCGCGGCGGACCAGGCATGTCCCGGTCCGTCGTCGACTCTGCCCGCTCGCTCTGGTCTGCAGGGCGCGCACGGATCTCGCCAGTGAACTGGTAGCCGCGACCAACGACGGTCCGGATCAGGTCGTGGTCCGAGAAAGCCTTGCGCAGCACCTTTATTTGGGCGTGCAGACTGTTGTCCTCGACGATCCGGCCCGGCCAGACCCGGCTCATCAGCTCGTCTTTGCGGACGACAGCCCCGTTGGCCTCGACCAGCGCCACGAGAACGTCGAAAGCACGCCCGCCGATTTCCATCCGCCGGCCGTCGGCGAGGACCTCGCGGCGCTGCGGCAAGATCCTGAAACGGCCGAACTCGAAGCTCGCCAGCGCTTCGGATAAGGAAGCCATGGACGGCGATTGTAGCCGACCTTTTCAGGCGAATTCAGATCTTTTCTCGCAGGGATGCCGGGCACCGCGCCAACCTAATAATGGAGAACCCAAAGCGCTTTGAAAGCAAGCGGGCGGCGCCCGGAGTTAGCCCTGGAGGATTACCTGTGACCGCGTCTCAGCCGCCACCAAAAAGGGCAACTGCCATACCGGACACCGGATTTTTTCAGCGCTTTGTCGATTACGAGCTCACTCATACGTCGTTGGATCGACGGGGCACTCCGCCGGCCACAGCGCCGATGCGATGGGTTCGCACGCACATCGAGGCGAAATGCGCCTGACTGGAAGGCTCGACCTTGCCGAAAGTCGAGGGATCATCATGCTCATGAGCGAATACGAAGAACGCTTCCGCCCCCCGACGCCGTCACTCCATCAAATCATAGCCGCTGCCCGGCCACCCAACCGGGGACGACGGGGTACTCTACGCCTCTGGGTAGCGGCAGCCTTGGTCGGGGTGATGACTATGACATGTAAGGTTGCGTCTCATCATACCGTTCACAGTGGAACAGGCGATGGCTCGCCAATATGGAAATCCGATACCCGGTGACCGGTAGGTAGCCCGGCGGTGCATCGGTCATCAGCCAGCGCGATCAGAAATCTCGACAAACCATCGATTGAACGCGCCCGTTCGCCAATGCCTTCTAATGAGGAGGACGGAAGAAGAGCCCAGACGACCTTTTCAGACGAATTCAGACTTTTTCTCTTAGGGACGTCGGCAAGCGGCACTAAGACGGCAAGCGACAGACCACACGCTCGCAGCTTACGCCGCACCAGCCAGGTGAATTTCTGATGCTTGCAACCAAACGGAGCAGCGCATGCGTAGCAAACTGCGAGAGGAATTTATCCGCGCCGGCAGCTAGCGTCGGTCCTGTCGCTTCGGGCCAGGTTCATCGGCATCGCATTGACCGACGTCTCCATCCTTTTTGCCTGACGGTTAATCGCCGTGGCGGAATCGCGATCGGAGGAAGTCATGTGTAACGAGCGGCGCATCGAGCCATCTGTGGACGAGCTGTTTGGGGATATCGCCACGCGTCTTCTGATGCGACGCGATGGCGTAACGGAAAGCGATGTTCGGGCGTTGCTCCGTGAACTGAAGGATGCGCGAGCGGTGGCAATGCGCGGGACTAAGCGCGGGCGCGGCGGCAAAGCCGCAGGCCACGCGCCCGACCGAGGAGAGATGGTCGTCGCGGACTTAAGGACGCGTCGGACCATGGCAGATGACATCCTGTGCCGCCGCGATGTCGTTCTGGAGGTAATCCACCGGCCAGAGCCGAGGTGTGTCTGCTTCGTATAATTTCGGCGAGAGAGGTTGCTTTATCGTCGGCAATCCCAACCAACGGCATTGGAGGACACGATGGCCGAACAGACAAACCCGCCTTTGCGCGGTCTCATCCCTCATCTCACCGTCCGCGGCGGAAAGGCGGCGGCGGAATTTTACAAGAAGGCCTTTGGGGCGGAGGAGCTTCAGCGGCTCGATGCCGACGACGGCAAGCGGCTCCTCCACTGCCATCTAAGGATCAACGGCGCCGATCTGATGATGTGCGACGAGTTTCCCGAACACGGCGGTGACCTCGGCGAGGGGCCAAAGGGTGTGACGATCCACCTGGCGGTGGAGGATGCCGACAGCTGGTGGCAGCGCGCGCTGGCGGCGGGAGCGAGCGTGACGATGCCGATCGGCGATCAGTTCTGGGGCGACCGCTACGGCAGGTTACTCGACCCGTTCGGGCATTCCTGGTCCATCGGGTCGCCCATCAAGCGCTGACAGGACATTACCGCATCATCGGCGGGGCGCCGCGGCGGAAGCGCCATGATGTTGCCCTGGTTTGGCCGCAGACGTATCTAGCCTATTGTTGCGCTGCGATATGGGTCGAACTCGGAGTAGAACCGCATGGCCGCGGACAAGGCCAAATTGCTGCAATCCTTGCGGATTGCGCGAACGGATGCCGTCCAGACGCCCGCGCGACGCCGGCGGGCGCCCCTCTTGGTGGCGGTCGCCGTCGCGCTCGTAGCGGCTGTCAGCCTGTTGGGGCTGTTTGCGGCGCCGTTTGCAGTCGACCGGCACGACGGTGGGGTCGGCGCAACAAAACCGCCACCGGCGCTTGTGCCGACCGCAGCCCCGGAGCCGCAAAGATCGCACGGCCTCGTGGCGTCGGGCTATGTGGTCGCACGGCGAAAGGCGACCGTCGCTGCGGAGATCACCGGGAAAGTCGTCGAAGTGCTGATTGACGAGGGAATGGTGGTTAAGGAGGGCGATGTCGTGGCTCGGCTAGACAGCGTGCTCGCCGAGCGCGACTTGGCGCTTGCCCGGTCGCGGGCTGATGCCGCTGAAGCCGCGATCGGTGCAATCGCCGCAGACCTGCGCGACGCCGAGCGCATCTGGAGCCGCAACCAGCACCTGTCGCAGCACAACTTCGCAAGCGAGGCCGACCTGACCAAGGCCGAGGCCAGGGTCGGGGTGCTGCGCGCCCAGTTGAAGCAATCCGAGGCCCAGTTTGAGACCGCCGGGCTCGATGCGAAGCGCGCCGCCGAAGTGCTCGAAAAGCACCAGATACGCGCGCCCTTCGCGGGCGTCGTCGTCGAGCGCAGCGCGCAGCCGGGCGAGATGATCTCGCCGCTGTCGGTTGGCGGCTATACCCGCACCGGCATCTGCACCGTCGTCGACATGGAGTCGATCGAGGTCGAGGTCGATGTCAACGAGGCCTTCATCGGCCGCGTTAAGCCCGGCATGGCTGTTTCGGCCGTGCTCGACGCGTATCCGGACTGGACCATCCCCGCCTCGGTCATCGCCATCGTGCCGACGGCCAACCGTGAAAAGGCCACCGTCAAGGTGCGCATCAAGTTCGAGAAAAAGGACCCGCGCATCCTTCCCGACATGGCCGTCAAGGTGACCTTCGAAGACAGCGGCACGCCGACGGAAAAGTCTGCTGCCGCCAACTGACATCGCAGTGAACCTGCAGGAGACGCGCATGCACTCGGACACCGTCATGGCTCGCCTCGCCGGGGTTGCGAAGCGCTTCGTAAAGGGCAAGGAGACGATCGCCGTCTTCGATCGTCTCGATCTCGCAATCCCGCAAGCGGACTTTGTTGCGGTGATGGGGCCCTCCGGGTCGGGCAAGACGACACTGCTCAATCTCGTCGGCGGAATCGACCGGCCGGATGCGGGTGAGGTTCACGTAGCTGGCGCGCGCATCGACCGGCTCCGGGAGGGCGAACTCGCCTGCTGGCGCGCGGCCAATATCGGCTTCATCTTCCAATTCTATAATCTGATGCCGATGCTAACTGCGGCGCACAACGTCGAGCTGCCGCTGCTCCTGACAAATCTCGGTGCGAGAGAGCGCCGTCGGCACGTCGAGACGGCGCTTAATGTGGTCAACCTTGCCGATCGGACAAAGCATTACCCGCGCGAGATGTCGGGCGGCCAGCAGCAGCGCGTCGCCATCGCGCGGGCCATCGTGTCCGATCCCAAGCTCCTCCTGTGCGACGAACCGACCGGCGATCTCGACCGCAGCTCGGCCGATGAGATCCTGACGATCCTTCAGCTCCTGAACCGAGACCTCGGCAAGACCGTCGTCATGGTGACCCATGATCCCGCCGCCGCGAAATACGCGCGCCGGGTCTTGCACCTCGACAAGGGCAGGTTCAGCGAGACGAGAGAGCTTGCGGCATGAACGATCTCGTATTGATCCGCAAGAACCTGTTCCGCCGCAAGCTGCGCGCCGGCCTGATGACCGTGTCGATCCTCACCGCATTTGCGATCTTTGGCGTGCTGGGGAGCGTCGAGCGTTCGTTTTACGCCGGGCAAGACGTCGCCGCGGCCGATCGGCTCGTCGTCGTCAACAAGATCAACTTCACGCAGCCGCTGCCGATCGCGTACTACGACCGGGTGCGCACAATCGACGGGGTGCAGCAAGTTGCGCACCTCAACTGGTTTGGCGGCTACTACCAGGACCCGAAGAATCTTCTGATCGTGATGGCGGTCGAGCCCAATAGCTACATGGACGTCTATGGCGACGAGATCGATATCCCGCCCGAGGTGCGGCAGGCCTTCACTCACGAGCGTACCGGCGCGCTGGTCGGCGAGGCCATGGCAAAGAAGTGGGGATGGAAGCTCGGCGATCACGTGCCGATCGCGAGCAACATCTTCTCCCAGAAGAACGGTTCGCGCAGCTGGGACTTCACGATCGTTGGGATTTTCACCGGCAAGAAGGCGGAGGTGGACACCAATTTCATGGTATTCCAGTATAAATATTTCGACGAGACCCGCTCGTTCGGCAAGGACGAGATCGGCTGGATGGTTCTGCGGACGACTTCGCCGGCACTGAACGATGGCGTGGTGAAGGCGATCGACCAGATGTTCGCGAACTCGTCCTACGAGACCGCTACCGACACGGAGAAGGCGTTCAACAAAGCGTTTATCGCCCAGTTCGGCAATATTGCGCTGATCGTGATCCTGGTCGTCGGCGCGGCATTTGCGACTATCCTGATGATCGTCGGCAACACGATGATGATGAGCGTGCGCGAGCGCACGCGCGAGATCGGGGTGCTGAAGGCGCTCGGCTTCTCCGGCAGCCGCATCCTGCGCCTGGTGCTCGGCGAGTCGATCCTATTGGCGCTGATCGGCGGCCTGCCGGGCCTCGGGCTCGCGGCGCTCTTCATCCTTTCGGTTCGCGCCAGCCTGACCGGTTTCCTGCCGCAGATCATGGTCTCGCCCGACATCGCGCTCGCGGGCTTTGCATTGATGCTGGTTCTCGGGATCGTCACCGGCTTGATCCCCTCGCTCAGTGCAATGCGACTCAAGACTGCCGCTGCATTGGGACGGAATTGACCGATGCGCTCGCTATTGCTACAGGTCGCAGCGGTGACGCTCATGAACTTGAAGAGCTTGCCGCAACGGCTGTGGCTGTCGCTCTCGACCGTCGTCGCCGTGGCGCTGGTCGTTATAGTGCTGCTCGCATTCCTGGCCATGGGAAACGGCTTTCAGCGCACGCTCGCAAGTGCCGGCGCGGAAGACGTCGCCGTCATCCTGCGCGGCGGGTCACAGTCGGAGGTCAACAGCGTCGTCACGCGCGACCAAGTTCGGCTGGTCGAAGAAGCGCCCGGCGTCGCGAAAAACTCGGACGGCCAACCGCTGGTATCGCCGGAGCTCTATCTGGTGGTCGACGGCGTCAAGCGCTCGAGCCAAACCAAGGTCAATCTGCCGCTCCGCGGCATCGGCCAGGAAGGTGCGGCGGTGCGCAAGGGGATCACGATCGTCGCCGGCCGGATGTTTGCAGCCGGCAGCAGCGAGATCGTTGTCGGCAAGGCTTTGCTCCGGGAATTCGAGGGCTTCGAGCTCGGGCAAACGGTGACGTTCGGCACCGGGCGATGGACCGTGGTCGGCGTGTTCGAAGCGGAGGGCAGCGTGTTCGAGTCCGAGATCTGGGCCGCCTTACCCGTCGTCCAGAGTTTCTTCAAGCGCGACAACGTCTTCCAGACGCTTCGTGCACGCCTCGCCAATCCGGCCGCGCTCGAAGGGCTTGAGCGGTATGTCGATACCGATCCGCGCCTCAAGCTCGAAGCGAAGTCGGAAGCCGCATATTTCGCCGAACAGGCCTCGCGTACCTCGGACCTGATCCACAAGCTCGGCTGGCCGCTCGCCATCGCGATGGCGTTCGGCGCGCTCGCCGGTGCGCTCAATACGATGTATTCCGCCGTTGCGGCGCGGGCGACCGAGATTGCAACCCTGCGAGCGATCGGCTTTGGCGGCTTACCGGCCTTCGTCGGCACCCTCGTCGAATCGCTGATCCTCGCCGCGATCGGAGGCGTGATCGGTGCCGTGGCGACGTTGCTGATCTTTGACGGGTTGAGCACCTCGACGCTCGGCGCGAGCTTCACGCAGGTCGTGTTCAGCTTCCAGCTGACCCCAGCGCTCGCCGCCGAGGGTGTGATCCTCGCGCTGGTCGTCGGCTTGATCGGCGGCCTCTTTCCCGCGATCCGCGCCGCGCGCACGCCGATTGTGATCGGGCTTTACGGGTTGTGAGCTTCGAGCCTCGTGTTGGGACCGAGGTCCGCGCGGGTGGCAGAGCCTGGCGGAGAATGTCGGCAAGCGGAACGACTGGCGTCTTCAAGATTGTCCTGCTCAGTTCATTAGCCTGGCCCTCGATCGCGGCTTCCGCACGGCGCGGGGCGGCCAATGGCATTCGACCCCGGTTTGCATCCCCTGCTGCGCGCGTGATGTCCGGTGCCGAATGCGCTAGCGACGTTCGGTGCGCTATCTCCGAGGTCGGTGCATGACCCAAGATCGGGATAGGGGGACACCTCACGGCGTCACCCCTCCCACACCACCGGGCATACGGGTCCGTACCACGGCGGTTCGATCGGGTTAAGCTTGGGCAGGAACGTAGAGGCGGGGGAGACCGAGAGCTTCGAAATACGGGTTGCGCAGGGCCTGTTGGACCGCCGGATGTCCGGACATGCGCCAGAAACCGGTCGGCGAGCCGGCGGCAACCGCTGCGTGGAACTTCGGCAGGCCACGCCGGCGCAGTTCCTTGAAGCGGTTGCGGCCGTTTTGCTATTGCCGCCAGAGGTACGCTCGTAGCCTTCGGCGGATCCATGCCTCCAGGTTGGTGAGTATTCGTGGGGTCTGGCAGAAGCCAAAGTATCCGCGCCACCCGAGAAGGTATGGTGCGAGATCCTCGATCACCTGCGGCAGGCTGAACCCCCGGGTCCGGCGGGTCATCTCCCGGATCTGCGCCTTGAACTTGGCAAGCGCTTTCGGCGCGATGCGCCGCTCGCTCCCGTCATTCGCGATGCTGAAGCCCAGGAATTTGCGTTCCTCCGGTCGCGCTACCGCGCTCTTTGCCTCGTTGACCTTCAGCCGCAGCTTATTGGTCAGAAACCGGCTCACCGATGTCTTGATCCGTTCTCCGGCGCGTCGGCTGCGCACATAGATGTTGCAGTCATCGGCGTACCGGCAGAAGCGGAGACCCCGGCGGGTCAGTTCCTTGTCGAGATCGTCGAGCACGAGATTGCTGAGGAGGGGCGAGAGCGGACCACCTTGCGGGGTCCCCTCGTCCACCGGACTGACCAAGCCGTCCTCCATCACCCCGGCCTTGAGAAAAGCCCGGATGAGCTTGAGCCCGCGTTTGTCCGACACCCGTACGGCGACGCGCGCCATCAAGCGATCGTGATTGACCCGGTCGAAAAATTTTTCGAGGTCAAGATCGACCACGACGCTGTAGCCCTCGGCGACGTATTGCTGTGCCCGGGCCACCGCCTGGTGGGCGGATCGTCCCGGCCGGAAGCCGAAGCTGTGCTCGGAGAACGTTGGGTCCCACCGCGGCTGGAGAACCTGCAGCAGGGCCTGCTGGATCAGTCTGTCGACGACGCACGGGACGCCGAGCTTTCTGATCCCGCCATCAGGCTTGGGTATTTCGACCCGCTTGACCGGCTGCGGCTGGTAGGTTCCCAAAAGCAGCTGAGACCGGATGTTTGGCCAGTGCTCACGTAGGTAGGCGTTGGCGTCCTTGATGGTCATCCCATCGACGCCCGGGCTACCCTTGTTGCTGCGAACTCGTTTCCACGCTCTTAGGAGATTTCCTCGGTCGCACACCTCCTCCATCAGTTGTTCTGCGCAGGCCGGGCTTTCGGGTGCGGGCTTCGCCACGGGTGGTTCGGTCCCTTGGTGTCCGCGGCCCGGGGCTTCACCCCGGCCTTCTGGGGCCAAGGCCAGCGAGTACTGGATCTTCTGCCGCATTCCACTCATGAGTTGCCAGTCCTACTTGCCGCTCTCAATCGTTCGGGCCTTCGGTCCTCGTTTCCGGCTTGGCCTATCTGTTGCTCCGCCTTTCGGCCTTGGAGTGCCTCACTAGCCTTGCCGACGCCTGGACCTACTATGCCCTCTGCTGACTTCTGCTCCGCGGTCAGACGACCTTGCGGTCGCCTCAGTCGCCTGTGGGCGACACGACGCAGACCTCCCGGGGTAAGCTCAATCGCTTTCGGGGCACAACCGCCGGATCTACGCTTCGCGTCCTTGATGGATATGGACTTCGCGACCAGTTGCCCGCTCGTCCAACGCTGGCGCCTCGTATCCGGTTTTTGTTCATCGGCTCGCACCTTTGCTCCACGCTTCCTTCAGACCCCGCCTCGCGGCGACAGCCCTTGCGTTTCACTAACCCTTCACCTCCATCAGGTTGGGTAGAGGACTTTCACCTCCGAGCTATTGCGCATGCCCGGCACACGACTAAACCGCTCTCGCGGT
>Ga0310916_10001126_pt1 | contig 15548 bp, 13 predicted proteins | sample GREbulkMGLF176_FD_203444 | JGI IMG/M metagenome (GOLD analysis project Ga0310916, IMG submission 203444) | Lab enrichment of tropical soil microbial communities from Luquillo Experimental Forest, Puerto Rico - GRE.bulkMG.LF176 | ecosystem: Environmental > Terrestrial > Soil > Tropical forest >...
CCGCGAGCGCATCCATTACGAGTCGTTCGGCTCCGGGACGGCGCTAAAGCCGGAGCTTCATCCGGAGATCCCGGCGCGGATCAGCGCGCCGGGCGACGGCTCGGTGCCGATCCGTTTCGCCAAATCGGGGGTCACCGCGGAGTGGTCGCGTGACAAGGGCAGCCTGCTCGAACTCGCCGAAGCTGTCGGGCTGGCGCCGGTTTTCGGCTGCCGCTCCGGCATCTGTGGCACCTGCGCCACCCGGATCATCAGCGGCGCGGTTGAGTACATCGAAGAGCCGCTTGCGCCGCGCGGCGACGGCCAGGTGTTGCTGTGCTGCTCGGTCCCCGTCGTCACGGGTACGCCGGGCAGCGCCAATCCCGGCCTGGTGCTCGACCTGTAGGACCAGTCGAGCGAATGACGTCGGAACCGTCCGGTGATCTCGCCGAGGCGGACGAGGCGCTGAGGAGCCCTCAACGGATTTAGCCGACCTTGTACCGTCCGAAAGCGCGTATAACTACTTCCGGATCGGCTTCGATGACGCGAACCCGGAGGTTCGCCGGCGCCCCCGCCCGTATTCCTGACGGCACTGTCGACCTAGATTCCCCAACTTCGCCGATAAGCGGGGATACACATACTGCTGCACTATCGTATCGCCGGGGGAATTATTGCGACCCACTGCGATGGCACTCTTTAATTCGTCGAGGCATCCGAACTCCCCTCGCTACAAAGCACCGGTTTCCGGCGGGCGCTCTTAAAATCTTCGGATCGAGACGCCTTGCTGAAACCCCTCGAGCTCGGGTGCCGGCAGACAAATTCCAACGATCGACCAGCCAGGTACGTTCGAAACTTCCGTTGCCACCACTGCCCAAAAGTCCGATCGTCCCAGTTTGCAGCGTCGTTCGTAACTAAGGGCCTCCAATGTCACGGATAGCCGAATATGAAGCACCTGCCGATCTCGGTGAGATGGAAGGGGACGAAGATTTTACTTTTCCTCCTGCCGAACGCAGATTGGTAGCGCAACCGGTCGATTTGTCCGTACAAACTCTCATCGAGCAGTGGGAAAATAAGCTACTTTTGCTACCTGATATACAACGAGAGTACGTTTGGGACAATGGAAAGGCTAGCCGACTTATTGAATCCTTGATCTTAAATATCCCTATACCCATTTTTTATTTCGCAGAAACTCCTGAAGAAAAATACGAGATTATTGACAGACACCAACCGGTCCGGTCGATCGCCCGATATCTGACTAACGAATTTCCGTTGAGCGGGGTAGCGGTACTTCGAAGAATATAAAGGTGCACGCTTTCATCAATTATCGGAACGTGAGCAACGATTCCTAAAGATGAGGACGTTACGCACTATACTCATATCGGTCGAATCACATCTAAACATGCAATTTGAAATTTACTACGCTTGAATACTTGATCTATACTGTTGAACGCCCAAGAACTGAGCAACTCTGTCTACAGAGGATCCTTTAACGAGCTTCTTCATGAGCTGACGCGAACTCCAAATTTTCGAGCTATGATCGGCACCAAGGTACCTAGACGACGCGGGGTGGACGAAGAACTTATACTTAGGTTCTTTTCGCTGCACGAACGACTTGGAATATATCGAACACCTTTGAAGCGATTTCTAAATGATTTCATGGGAAGCGTGAGGAACGCAGGCGAGGGTGACATCGCGCTGATGCGCGCCAAGTTTCAGGAAACCACCGGTGTCGTTCACCAACTCATTGGCCAAGCGGCATTTCGAATTACCGACAGGACGGGAGAGCCAATAGAGCCGGCCGTCAATTGGGCGCTTTTCGACGCACAAATGCTTGCCTGCTCGTGGGTCACGACAGATTTGGCGGATATCAATACCAGAGATGTCCGCAGGGCAGTTGCGGGTTTTTATTCGCTGACGAATTGTTTATGGACGCGATCCAGCGAGCAACAGGCGATAGAGCAAGGACGCTCAAGCGGGTTAGGGAAACGGTATCGGCGTTGGAGAAAGCCGGAGCTACGCTGCAGGTCCCATTTGATTTGGCACGATAAATACAAATGCCCTCCGAAGCGTTTCGAGCCTTCAAAACCGCATTGGGCGAGATATTGGATTTGCGCTCGGTCGCTCGACCATCCCTGGCCTGGTCATCTCTGCGCTTGGCACGCGCGGCCGGAAGAGCCCAAGCTGTCCTACTTTCCGCGCATTTCGAGCGGTATTTGTACGCGATCAATGAAGAGGCAATAGAATTCCTGAACAAAAAGAACATCGCCTCGTCGGCGCTTTCCGACAGGTTGACACTTCTTTACTCGAGATATCCAATTGATGAATTGTCCGAAAATGAATTGGGAAAATCGGTCGCAGCGGCTTTCGCCATTTATTGCGGAGGATAGTTGGCTATGGTCCACTGGAACGAATGGTTCGCTTTCTCATGGGAGGCTCCTGGCATGGCTGCGGGCTCCAAGGCCGGGGAGATCTACAACGGTATTATAGATGTTGGGATATCGATGATATTTTTTCGCGGATAACACAAACGCCAGGCGCGCGAAGTAAACTATGGTTGGGCGTTCAGGAGCTGGTTGATATGAGAAACAATATTGCGCATGGAGATTTCACAGCTCAGCCAGCTCAAGCAGATATCCAACGGTATACTATGTCGGCAAGGACTTTCTGTGAACGAGCGGATGGACTGCTGGCCAGAGTTCTAGGGAAGCTCACACAGGAGATCGACCGTGGTGAACCCAGCGTTAGCTCTTGTCGTGTCTCACGACTTTAACAGGATCACCTTGGTTACTTGAAGCCAGCAATCACCCACCGCAGGAACTTTACGCAGTGAGCGTATCCGACACGAATTTCTAGCTAGCGATCTTGAGTACCGTCCCGCAGCCATTTGCCTGGCCAAGGGTCCGCTCTCACCAAAGCTCGCCCTTACAGCAGGTCGGCTACCCGGCTCCGTGTCAGGTGCTGAGCCCGCGTCAGGATTTAATGTAGGCGCGTTCGGCGCCAGCCGATGGGGACAAGCCGGTCAATACGGTGCGCTCCTGGACGACATTAACGTTCGTCTCCAATAGTTTCGAGAAGATCCCGCAAAGCGGTGTGGCTGGCGGCGCTCGATCGCGAGCCCCTCGCGCAAGATCCGATACGAAGGTCCTCTTTCCACCCATTTCGTCCGTTCACCGTGGCGCTCGGATCGGACGCGGGTGAACGCGGTCTTCGGCTTTAATTCAACTCAGACGGTCCGCGGAAAGTCCCCAAAGAGGCTTTGCCGCATTCTGTCCGTAGTGATCTTCCCGTCCCGCACGGTAGCCGCTACCTGCTTCGACGCCCCGGATCGGCATAGCATCTTGGGCGGGTCCGATACGGCTAGCTTTTACGCTGGTGCCCCTCCTCCACGGCCGCATGGTACTTGCGCCGGATCTCGGCCAGATCGACTGATGGCTCGGGAAACGCCATCCCGAGCGCTTCCATTGTGTCCGCCATGATCTGCGACACTGCCGGATTCCGAAACCACTTGTGGTTCGATGGGATCACGTACCATGGCGCGTTGTGTGTACTGGTGGCGCTGATCGCGTCCTCAAAGGCGGCGATGTAATCGTCCCACAGCACCCGCTCGGTATAGTCGGAATCGCCGATCTTCCAATTGCGCTCAAGATCCTGTAGCCGTTCGGCGAACCGTGCAAGTTGTTCTTCCTTGCTGATATGCAGGAAGAATTTCAAGATTGTCGTGCCGTTGTCGGTCAATCCGGCTTCGAATTCGCGGATGCGCTCGTAGCGGGCGGTCCAGGTCGCCTTGTCGATCAGCTTATGCACCCGCGTCACCAGCACGTCCTCGTAGTGGGACCGGTTGAAGATCGCGACTTCGCCTCGTCCTGGCGCATGCGGATGCACCCGCCAGAGAAAATCATGGGAAAGCTCCAACGGCGTCGGCTGCTTGAAACCGATCACCGTGGCGCCTTGCGGATTGAGCGCGCTGAACACGTGGTTCACCGTGCCGTCCTTGCCACCGGCATCCAGTGCCTGCAATACAACCAGGACCGAGTGCTTCTGCTGGGCATGCAGCAGAGCCTGTTGGTGGGTGAGTTTCTTACGGAAATGTTCGGTTTCCTCCCTCGCCGTTTCCGACGACTCGTGCTCGCCCTTGTAGGCTGGATCGAGGCTCCGGAGCCGTAGTTTCCCAGACGGATCAACGAAGAACTTTTTGCGGTAGTCTATGCTTGGCTCCTCCTTCGCCTACCCGAGACCTCTCTCTACCGGACAAGAATATACGCGGGCCAGGGACTTTCGGTTAAGGTTAAGAGCATTCGCCTGACCCACCCGGAGAGAATCGTCCTTCCCTCGGGCATTTGAGAGGAGCCTTGATGAGTACGGTGGGCGAGACCAGTGATCTGCGAGCAGGCAATACCCCGCACAAGCAATAGACCGTTACAGATCGGTTATAGCGAAGTGTTACTTCAACGTCGTTATCTTGGTGGGGCAGTCCAGGCGATCACCCCTGTCACGACCCAGTGATCGGGCTCTACACGGTCCTGATCTCCGCGAACCGGCTGCCTGGGCCGGCACCATGCCTCGCGCGCAGCTGATCCGGGCGGCGTTCCGCCTGGAATGGCTCACCATTGCGTGGATGGTCGTCGAGGCTGCGATCGCCCTCGCCTCGGGTCTGATGGCGCGCAGCGTCAGTTTGATCGCCTTCGGCGTTGACAGCCTGATCGAGCTGGCTTCGGCGGGGGTACTGATCTGGCGGCTGGGAGTCGAACTGCGGCATGGCGAGGCTTTCGCCAGGGCGACCGAGCGCAGGGCGAGCCGCATCGGTGGAGCGCTGCTGTTTGCGCTCGCGGCCTATGTCGTGTTGGCGGCCGGATGGAGCCTGTGGACACGCCAAGGGGCGGAATTCTCGTGGCCGGGGCTGTTCGTCAGCCTCGCGGCCATCCCGGTTATGTGGCTTCTGTCCGGGCAGAAATTGCGGGTCGCCGATGCCCTCGGGAGTCGGGCGTTGCGCACCGATGCTGTTGAAACCATCACCTGCGGGTGGCTATCATTCGTCGTGCTGATCGGGCTTCTGGCGCAGATGGCACTCGGCGCATGGTGGGTCGATGCGGCGACCTCGCTGGTAATCGTGGGTCTGTTAGTCAAGGAAGGCCGCGAGGCTTGGCAAGGGGAGGAAGCCGACGACTGAGGGCGTGGCCGCACATTTTGCATCGGCGCCCCCAGGACGCCACTCCGAACAGGATTCCACTCGGGAGGCGGGCATGAGCACCACGCAGCAGGTTCTCGCGGCCTGGCCGCGCGTATCAGTCAAGGGCCCGCGGCACAAGCGCCGGCACCGCCACCTGCGCGGCTCGGATTTCAAATGGGCGATTGCCTTTATCGTCCCCTATGCGGCGATCTTCTTTGCCCTCGTCGTGTATCTGATCGCCTATGCGTTGTGGATGGCCAGCGAGCCCTCCCTTTATGCCGACCTAATCGCCGGTCCCCTGTACTTGTCGACCATCGTCAATACCTTGCTCTTCGTCGGCGTCGGCGTGAACGTGAAGATGTTCCTGGCCTTGCTGCTGTCCGGCTTTTTCCTGCGCCGCCGCCGGTGGATTAGAGCTCTGCTGGCCATCTATATTTTACCTTGGGCGCTGGCGGCGGCACAGGCCTGCATCTCGTTCCACTGGATGTTGATTGGCGAGGCCGGTTTAGTCGATGGCGTATTGTCGGCGCTGTTGGGCATCGAGGGTCCGAACTGGTTCAATAATCGCTGGCTCGGGCTCGGATCAAACATCGTCGCTTATATCTGGAAATGGATGCCGTTCTGGACCGTGATCTTCCTCGCCGCCCGGATCAGGATCCCCCGGGACATCTATGACGCTGCCGAGGTTGACGGAGCAACCGGCTATCGCCGCTTCGTGCATATCACTTTTCCGCTGCTGGGGAACCTTTATCTGATTTGCACGCTGCTCTCGACACTCTGGACGCTCGGCGACTTCACGACCGTCTATCTTGTCTCGGGTGGGGGGCCGGCAGGTTCCACAGAGGTACTGGCGACTCTCGGCTTCCGCTACGCCTTTGACGCCGCGAAGCCGGCGCTCGGCGTTGCAGCGGTGATGTCGGCCGTCCCGCTGCTGATCCCGATCGTGATCATCCTGATGCGCCGGCTCCAGACGAGCGAGGTGCAGGTATGAGCGCAGCCGTGGATCTCTCGCAACCGTTGCGGCCGGCTCGCCGGCGCTACCGGCTCCGGCGGACCCTGACCGAAGCGGGATCGGTGATGCTCGGCGTCGTCCTCCTGATCTGGTCGCTGGCGCCCGTCGATAATATGCTGCTGATCGCGCTCGATCCCGAAGAAGGTGAAATCGAGTTCGACGGCAATATCTGGCCGCCCGAACCGTCGCTCGAGGGCTTTCGTGCGGTCGTGACGCAGGAGGCCAGGTATCTTGAGAATTTCTGGCACCAGTTCGGCAACAGCCTTTTCATCGGTTTGTCGACGATGGTTCTGACCGTTCTGGTCGGGTCGCTGGCGAGCTTCGCAGTGAGCCGGATGCGGTTGAGCAAGGGTTCGCTGCTTACCAACGCGGCACTCCTCACTTACGCAATCCCGGCATCCTTCCTGATAGTTCCGTATTTTCGCATCATGCACAGCTACGGGCTCTCGAACAGCCTTTGGGCGGTTATTCTGACGCAAGTGACGTTCGCCATCCCGTTTACACTCCTGGTGTTGCAGCCATTTGCGAGCATGATCCCGTTTGAACTGGACGACGCGGCCCGTGTCGACGGTGTATCGGCGGTTCAACTCTATCTGCAGATCTATCTGCCTTTAATGACGCCGGCGCTGGCGGTGGTCGCCATCTACGCGCTGATGCTCGCCTGGAATGACTATTTATACCAGTCCGTGCTGCTCTCGGTGCGAAACATGACCGTTTCGGCAATGCAAGGCCAATTGTTTGCTGACACTGATGCCCCATGGAACGCAATGATGGCGGCCGCCATCATTTATGTGTTGCCGCCTATTGCGCTGTTGTTTGCACTCCGCCGCTACGTCGCGGCGAGCCTGACGATGGGCGACGCCAAGGGCTAAATCCGCCACGCTGTGCCGATAATCCCGTGCCAAGAACGAGTCCGCGCTGGTAGGTCGGAATCGATCAGCGTGCCAGAACCGAAGGGTTTTTGGCGTCATAGTGCGCGCCCTATCGTAGGAGGTGGCTATCTCGGTTGCGTCGTAATCCATCGCAATAATCCGGGTCAAAATGGCGCTGGTCAACAAATAAGTGCGCCTGATCCATCAGTTACGTGGCCGTAGCGGGATGCGGGTTCTCATCCGACGCGACAAGCCCGTCACCGCGAAAGACCGACGTACCGCGACGGGAAGACCTTCGCGGAAGAGTGGCGCTGGCTGGTCTCGTTCGCGATCTACCTACCGGGTGATGGGCTACAATAAAATACGCTCTTCTGATCACCGATCCCGGCCTGATGAGTAAAGCTCGTCGTAAAACGACTCCCATCACGTGGATGATCGTGTACCGAGGTCCTTTAATGCTGCATATGCATCGGCGGTGACCCGGTCGCTTGCCCTCCAGGTCCCATGGCGCCAGCTCTCTCGATCGCGACGGTCGCCTGCTGCGGCCCAGCATGGTCGAACGAGAGCGTCAGCGGAAAGGACTGTCCCTCGCGGAGCGGCTGAGTAAGGCCCTCCAGCATCATGTGCATCCCGCCGGGGCTCAGAGTGACGGGTTGGCCAGCGGGAATGTCGATCGCGGCGAGCGGCCGCATTTTCATCACGCCGCCCTGCATCGACATCGTGTGCAACACAACCTTCTTGGCGACCGGGGAAGAGGCAGCGGTCAGGCGATCGGCGGTCGGCGAAACGATCGTGAGATAGGCTGCGCCGTTTTCGGCGTGGCCGGACGTGGCTCGGGCCCAGGGAGTCTTGATCTCGAGCTGCCCTGTCTGCCCCATGGCGCCACTGGCGATGAGAAGGCAGGCTATGAGAAAGAAGGATTTGCACAACATCGCAGTTCCTTTCGCTTGAAACCGGCGCTCGAGGTGCCGGCGAGGGGGAGAAGGTGCTTGCGAGAACGCACTGCAGATCTCGTCATCCGCCATGGTGGTGGATTGCCGGCGGCCACGTCCCCAGCACGCTGACCACGGCCAAGATCGCCAATCCCAGCCCCTGCTCGAAGAGAACCGAGCGCGCGAGAGCGGCGGCCGCCTCTGAGGCTTGTGCTTCGCGCCGCAAGCGCGGCAGCAGGCGGAAGCGGTTGAACAGCGCGAAAGTGACCATTGCTAGGAACAACAGGATCTTTAGACCCAGCAGTCGGCCGTAGGGTGTGCCGACCAGTGCTTGGGTGCTCCCGACCAGCAGCAGCGTGTTCACGGCGCCGGTCGCGGCAAGGAGCGCCACTGCCGCGTATCCCATCTGCGAGAAGCGCGGCACGACCTCGCGCGCGACCGAAATCCAAGCCGTGCCCGATGCGGACCGCGCCCGTTCGAGTAGCCACGCCAAGGGGACCAGGCCGCCGAGCCACAGTCCCGCAGCGAGCAGATGCACCATCTGATTGATCTGATGGACGAGCCTGGTGACCCCTTGGCCCTCCACGGCATGCCCGACCCAGCCTAGGCTGACCAATAGTAACAGCGAGAGGACGAGAATCGCCGGCATCCGCCAACGCGCCCTCGACGCAAGGCAAACCCCGATTGCGAGGACGGCAAACACGAGATGCCAGCACCACACCCAGCCGAAGCTGGTGGCGAACAGCACCTTGCTTATCGTATCGGGCTCAAGCGCTGCAGCGGCCGAGCCGGCCATATTGGCGGTGGTCGCTAGCATCAGGCTCAACGCTGACAGCAACGCGACGATCGAGCCGAACATCGCCACGCGCCAAAACCAGGCATCGAAGGTGGTGAGAGCGTCGGCGGCAGTCGCGGTCGTATCGACGCCGAGCCCGTAAATCCGGAAGGCGCCGCAACCGAAGACCGCGATCACCGCCGCGAACTGTAGTAAGCGAGAAACGATCAGCACCTCAGCCATGACTTGCCCCGTGCCGAGGCTCAACCCCTCCCGACCTCGAAGGTGAATGTGCCTTCGGTCGGGTGGGTATCGACCGAGACGACGTGCCAGCTGACCAAGTAGGTTCCCGGCGCCAGCGGTTTCAGCCCGATCTGGAGCTCAGCCGGGCTGTCCTGAGGGATCTGGGCATTGCCGAGATCCACCCGATGGCCCGCGTCATTCGTCACCGTCACGCTGCTGAACACCGGTTCGAGGTCCTGGGTGAACCACAGGGTGACTATAGACGGCGCGGTCGGCACCAAGCTGCCGACCGCCGGGCTCGCGTGGTCGAGGAAGGCATGCGCCTGCGCCCGCGCCGCGGCGCTCAGCGCAGCGGCGCCGAACGCCAATGTCATCATGACTCTACGCATCACCACCACTCCGAGATCGGCCTGCCGATGCTGCGCGGGAAGATGTCATCGAGATAGAAGTGGAGCTGGACGACGCCGCCGTAGCCGTGTCCGGTGAGTCGGTTCGCCGGTATGATCGCCTCCGCGCCGACCTGAAAATACGGCCCGGCCCAGATGAACCCTGGCTGGATCGTACCCATGGTCTGATTGGCCGGCGCCCGGCTGATCGGCGTCGTGAAGGATACTTCCACCAGCGGGATCAGCTGACTGAACGGCGGGCGAAGCCCGATGTCCTTCACGCAGCATTCGATGTACGGAAAGCTGTACTCGAAGGCGAAGCCGTAGGCGAAATTGTTCGGGTTCGGCACGCCGGCTGTGGTTGCCTGAGTCGGAAAGTCGAAGCCGAGATTGCCGGTGATCGCAAAGGGACGCAGAAAGGTCAACGACCGTGGAATGTCGCCGAAGCCCTTGCCGAAATTGAAGGTCGGCGACAGGGTCGTGAAGTTGGGCGCACCCACCGCCGCGCGCCCGGTATGACCCCAAGTCACGCCGAGCCCCAACAGACCCAACGCCTGGTGCGGTCCGTCGATAAACAGCTGGTACTGCGCGCCGGTCCGCAGTGGGCCGAGCCCACCGACTGACGTGAAGCCCGGCGCTCTCAGGCGTTGCCATTCATCGCCGATGACGATGCCGGTGTTCGGCGTGATGCGCTTTGACAAGTCGATCTCGATGTTGGTGAGCTGCGAGGCGTCGGGCGCGGGCGGCTGGAGGCTGACCTGCGGCAACGAGATTTCGTCTGCGACGAACGGGTCGTCCGTCAGAATCGTCGCCGGGAAAAATCGTTCGCCGGCCAAACCGTGCGCCAACGCGTTATCAATCTGCGTGATCGTCAACACCGCGACGAGCGCAAACTGCGCACGACGCCAGTCGTAAAGAGTGGAACGCATCAGGTGTTCCCCAATCCGGAGAGAGCGAGCGACCGGCAGGCAGCGAACCCAGTGGGCGGGCTACGACCTGCTGATCAGGCGGACAGCGTGTTAAGCTCCTGCCGGAGGGGCACGGGCGCGAACGGCGCCGGCGAGGCGAGTTGGGATGTCCGCCGGCGGCGCCGTGAACGCGACACGAGACGCCGCGAAAGCGACGGGCTCGACAAGCGCAGCGGGTGCGAGAACAGCGCCGGCAGCGGCGTGCCAGACGCAGCACGCGGCAAAATGGTGATCCGACTCAGGCGCTTTGTCAGCCGGTGCTGCGGGGGCGGGTGTCGTGTCATTCGAAGCCAGGCACAGTGCGTGCGCATCAAAGGCATACGAGAAATAGCCGATGCCGTTTGCTGAACCGATCAGTACCGGAGCATGGAGCCCCGGTCCCGCGATCTGCACCAACAGAGCGACAACGGCAAGAACGACGCCAAGGCGTGGGCTTTGGCGTCGGCATCGCGCGAACGACGATGGCGTGGCTGGAGCGCCGGTCATCGCGGCTCGAGTGCTGCGGCCCGGCGCCACAGACGGCGTCCTTCAAAAAGCTGGCAGGCGGCGAGCACCGGTAATCCGAGCGTAAGGTCGCGCGCTCGCTTCAACAGAGAGAGAGCGAGCGCCATCTCGGGTGTCAGCCCAAAACTGCCACCGAGCAAGATGTACGCGCCTTCCTGCACGCCAACCGCATTCGGCACGGCGAAGGCAACACTACGGACAGCGTAAAGCAGGCCTTCGATGACCAGCACCACTCCGAAGTCGAGCGGCGCACCGGCAAACCGCAATGCGAGCCAGACTTCGCTCGTGGCGGCGATCCAGCAGACGAGATGGATGACAAAACTGGCGCCAAGTCGACTGCGCTGCTGGTAAATGGCGTTGATGGCCGCATGGAGCGCGGCCGCGCCGGCGGCGGTGTTCTCCAGCCAATTGCGGCCGAGTACCCCGGCGAGGTGGTCGATTAGATCAAATCCGTGCCGCTGGGCGACCAGCAAGCCCACAGCGAGAATTACGGCGACGGCCAGCCCGATCGCGACGGGGACCGCAATCGGCGCCGCGGGCCACAGCCGGATCAGCCACCCGAGTGCCAACCCTGTGAAGGCGATTTGAGAAACGAATTCAAGGCTCACGTCGACGATGGTACTCGCGGCGGCCGTGGTGCCCGGGATGCCCGCGACAACGATCGCCCGCGCCCCGAGCAGGTAACCGCCGACCTGAGAAAGCGGCAGCACTTCCGAGCCCGCGTCGCGCACCAGACGTCCCCAAATCGAGATCCATAGCTTTGTTCCGGGCAACAACGCCCACCAAGCAATCCCCATCGCCGCCATCAGAGCAAGGTGGATCAGACAGATCGTCACGAACCCTGCCCATCCGACCGCGAGCAGCGAACGGAAAACGGCGTCGGCCCCGAAATAGCCGACCAATATGCCGACCAGTGCCAGTCCCGCCATTGCGGCGAGAAGCGAGACGAGCCTCACACGCTCTTTTCCCGCGCTGCGCCCCTTTCCCGCGCTGCGCCCCCGCGGGTGCTCAGGCGCAGCCCGGCTAGCGCAAGATCGGCAAGCCTCGGCAGAAGGTGCGGTTGGAGGAGATCAGGATCGAATCCCTCCATGCGCCGGGCATGCTCGGCACGGCACTCCTCGACAAAGCCGCGGAAAGTGAAGCCTTCGAGAAACACGCTCGCCTGCGTCGCCGAGAAATCCTTGCCGTCGTTCGCCCCGCGCCCGCGCCAGACGGTTTGCAGCAACCGACTTATCGCCCGGGCGTAGTAATGCATCGCTGTTGCACCGCGCAGCCATGACGCGCCACGTCCGCCGACACACTGCTGCCACGCCATCCAGTTGATGAAGAAGACGATGTGGCGTGTTTCCTCGTGGATCAGCGTCTCGAAGATCTCGAACATGGCCTCCGGCAGGAAGCCGGCCCGGCGTGCGATTTTGAACACGCCAAACCCGAGAAACGCATCGAGGCATTCGCCATAACCGAAATCGGCGAACGCGCGGACCAGGTTGCCGCTCGGCGGATCTGGGGGGCGCTCCTCGGCGGCGACGCCGTAGCGGTGAATCATCAATCGCAAAAGCTCGGCGTGACGGGCTTCTTCGAACCCCTGCAGCGTGACCGCCTCGCGCACCAGCGGATCGGTGATCGTCGCGGCATACGCGGCGACGATTGCGCCCGCTCGCCGCTCGGTATAGAGCACCTCCTCCCAGAAGGGGATCGCGCGCAGGCGCTCAAGCGCGGCCGCGTCGAGATCGGGCCACGCCAAGGTCTCAGGGTCGAATCGGCAATGACTCGCGATGAACTCGCCGCAGAACCGCTGCTTGTGCTCGTCGGAGCCGATTTTCATGACGCCGCCGCGCCGGAAGCGGATCGTGGTAAAAAACAGCGGACGAACCGCAGGAGGCACGGCACCACCGTCGGACGCAGCAGCCGCGGGTCATATCCCGAAAGGCGGCGATCGTTCTCCGCCAAGCATATATCGATCAGCGCCCTGATCGAAAGATCGGCGGCGCCGACGGATTTGCTGCCCGTCAGGGTAAAGTTGTTGTCCTGCGGCACCATTCCCCCCTCCCCATTGCCGGCACCGTCGAACCCCCGCGCGATGCCGATGTGGCGACCTTCCTCCTGCATAACTGGCTCGAATGTATCGACCAAAGCAGGCGGGAAAAACCCCGAACTTTTCGCCAGCGCGAACAGGCCAAAAGCGAAGACGCTATCGATGCACTCGCTGAAGCCGGTGACGATGAAGGCCCACTCCGGATCGCGCGGCCGGTGATATTCCGGTTCTGAGGCCAGGCGGATACCGTAGGCCTGGACGAGGTTGGAGAGGACTTCCTTGTGGCGTCCTTCCTCAAAACCGTCGAGGTCGATCGCGCGCTGCAGTAACGGATCGGTAATCGTTTGGCCATAGCTCAGAACGCGCAAGCGGGCCTTGCCCTCGGTTTGCACAGCGATGTCCCAGATCGGCAAGCCCACAAGGCGGTTGCGCGCTTCGGGATCGAGCTCCGGCCAATCGATGATCGACGGCTTGTAAGGATTGTGCGTGTCCAGCAGCATATCGCAGAAGGCCGCCTTGTGCGCTTCGCTGCCGGGAACGATCGGCCCGGGAGCGGCAGCTGCCCAAACCCGAGCAGCACGGTCGGCCGCTTCGACCACTGCGTCATCGGACACGAGCCGCACTTCTCCTCTTTCCAATTGTCAGCGGCATGGCATGCGCCGCACCATGTCTCGAGCAGGCCTGTGGAGAACGCTGTCGCCCACAGCACGCTTTCCAGGCGCCGTTGACTTGCCACACCGGTTCCCCTATATAGCGGCCTCCGCTCGATAAAGACGCCTTAATTCGGAGTCGGTGCCGTGAAGCGCACTTACCAGCCAAGCAACCTCGTTCGCAAGCGGCGCCACGGGTTCCGGGCACGCATGGCGACGGTGGCTGGCCGCAGAGTGCTGGCGTCGCGACGCGCCAAGGGCCGTAAGCGTCTATCCGCCTGAGCCTCTGATATCGGCCGACCCGCTCCACTCACCCCGGAATTCGACGGCCGGTGGGCTTGTAACGCTGAAGACCCGCGCCGATTTCCTGCGTGTCGCTGCCACCCGCCACCGGGCGGTTACGCCCAGTCTGGTGTTGCAAGCTGCGCGGCGGCCGGAGGGATCGGGGTGCGCCGCGTTGGTTCGCGTCGGGTTCACCGCAAGCCGAAAGGTCGGCAACGCGGTAACTCGCAACCGGGCGAAGCGGCGGCTGCGCAGCGCGGCTGCGTTGACCCTGTTGAGTGAAGGAAAGCCGGGAACCGATTATGTGCTTATCGCACGTGCGAGCACGGTCGACCGGCCGTATGACGCCCTTATCGCCGATCTCGAAGCAGCGTTGCGCCGGGTCAATCGACGCGCGCAGGGGAGTAGGCTAAGTGCAGCCGAGAAGAATTGAGATGGGGCGGCAAAACCTTGGGCGAGCGGTGAACTGGGCGCTGCGTGTGGCGATTCGTTGCTATCAACTCTCGATGTCGCCGCTTCTCCTCCCCTCCTGCCGCTATCTGCCGAGCTGTTCGGATTATGCGGCAGAGGCAATCCACCGGCACGGCGCGCTTGTCGGCCTCGGCCTCGCGTTGCGTCGGCTCGCCCGCTGCCACCCGTGGGGTGGCAGCGGGTACGATCCTGTACCGGCGACCCGCGGTTGCGATCGATCCCTGCCTGGCATCGGTGACTGAGACCGAGATGGAACAGCGCAACCTTTTGATCGCGATTGTCCTCTCGGTTGGAATATTGATCGCCTTTCAGTTTGCGTTCGAGCGCATGAGGCCAGCGCAGCCGCCCGGGCTGACCCCGGGAACGCCAGCGACCGCAACCGCGCCACCGTCAACAGCCAGCCGACCGGCAGCGTCTACGCAAGGCACTGCTACGAGCGCCCCTGGCGTCGCGCCAGCACAGGCAGCCGAACCACGCGAGGCGGCGATTGCAGAGCAGCCGCATGTCAAGATGGATACGCCGCGGCTGCACGGCTCGATCAACCTTTTGGGGGGACGCCTCGACAACCTGACGCTCGCCAATTACCATGAAACGGTCGACCCGAAGAGCCCGGAAGTCGTGCTGCTGTCGCCAGCCGGCACGGAGAACCCTTACCTAGCCGAATTCGGCTGGGTCGCCGCGAGCCCGGATGTAAAGCTACCCGGACCGCTGACCCGCTGGGAGTCATCGGACGGCCCGCTAACTCCGACGAGTCCGGTGACTCTTACCTGGGATAATGGTCAAGGGCTGGTCTTCAGCCGCAAGATAAGCGTTGACAATAACTACATGTTCACTGTCGCCGACTCGGTGCGCAATACCGGCACCACTCCAGTCAAATTGTCGCCTTACGGACTGGTCAGCCGAACCGGCACTCCTCATGTCTCCGGTTATTACATTTTATTTGAAGGTATGATCGGTTATCTCGACGGTTCGCTGCAAGAGGTCAAGTATTCTTCGCTTAATCCCGACAAACCCCTCGACTACGGGTCGGACGGTGGTTGGCTCGGCTTTACCGACAAATACTGGCTAACTGCACTGATCCCGCCACAGCATGAGGGGATCAAGGCGCGCTTTACCCACACAGTCGATGCTGGCGTAGATCGCTATCAAGCCGATTTCCTCGGACCGGAAGTCTCGGTTATGCCCGAGGGTACTGCCGGGTCGTCGGCCCGTTTTTTTGCCGGAGCCAAAGAAGTTAATCTCCTTGACGCCTACGAGAGTTCTGGGATTCCACTC
>Ga0310916_10001133_pt1 | contig 15536 bp, 18 predicted proteins | sample GREbulkMGLF176_FD_203444 | JGI IMG/M metagenome (GOLD analysis project Ga0310916, IMG submission 203444) | Lab enrichment of tropical soil microbial communities from Luquillo Experimental Forest, Puerto Rico - GRE.bulkMG.LF176 | ecosystem: Environmental > Terrestrial > Soil > Tropical forest >...
GCCGTGGACTGTCGAGGACATTGGCGCGGCCTTTGTGGTCGACCATAGCGGCCAGCAGCTCGCCTATGTTATTTCGAGGATGAGCCGGGGCGTAGATCGGCGGCGAAATTGCTTAGCAAGGACGCCAGGCAGTCAGTCTAAGCTCATGACTACAGTATGGGCATCGAAAGATGCGAATTTCGCTGTCGCCACCAGGCACCGGTACGATAGCCATTAGGTTCATCTCGGCGGCACAACGGCAATCAGGTAGCTCCGTTGAACCCGGCTCTAGCAGGCGCTCGAACTTTGACATGACACCCCCGTCCCCGTCGGAAAGTGTATGTCTGTCGGTATCGGTCGCCAAGCGAATTTAATTCGGTTTCACCGTGAAATAGATCATCCCTCTCGCCAGCCCGCTCACCAAAGATGAGGCGCGGCGGATTGCGCGAATATCGCCAAGCTGCGGAGCTAGTGCGTTAAGCAGTCAAACACGCGACACCGTGTTCCACCGCCTTAAAAATGCCGCTTGAGGTCGTTCGCGCAGACCTTATGTTTTTTTCGGCGATCTGAAAGGGGAGAGAAATGGCTGCACTCTGGGTCACATTGGTTTTGATCGTCGTAACCGCCGTGGGCATTTTGGCGTTCCTATATTTTGTGCAGGTCACCCAAAAAGTGGAAAATGAGAAAAAAATAAAGCTCCAAGGTGTCGTAAAGCATGATTGGCTGCCCACCGGTCGTATCGACTTCACGGCGCGATTTGAGGACGTTGGTAATCAAAGCAAAGACAAACCAGGTGAATTCAAGTTGCTTATAGAAGAACGCAGGATTGTAGAAAGTATTGCTGGAAATGAAAACCTTGAGATCCAATGGAGGCTTGCAACTCTGAGCGAAGCGAAGGCCGTGGTAACCCAGTATCACAAGTACCTATCCGAAAATTCCCTCATCAAATCCGATCCCGAGCTTTTCGCACCGTTACCTGCACCCCATCTGGCCTCATCGCCACCAACAACGAAGAGCAAACAAAGTACGGCCGAAGAAGAGCCACTTCAGCGGAGTGGAGCCGCCCCAGCGTAAATCCGGCCTAGGCGCTGATGAAGCCGCTTCCCGCCGCCGTGGACCGTCGAGGAGTTGGACGCCCACCGTCACGACAAAGCGGGCTTATTTTTTCTACTTTTGACCGCATTATCCGTATTAGTACCCGTCGTTGGTGCCTCTCTTAAGAGCACCCTTTTTATCTATGTACGTGGCTTCTTTATTCTTCGCAGGCGATCCGTGATTTGTTTTAGGTACCACACGCAGTTCTTTGTCCTTTCGTTCAACTACAGGGCGCGGATGCGGATAGTGACCCACTCTTTCCGCTGCTGAAATGCTGAAACCGATGAGTACCCCCGTCGCTGCAATCACAACCGTAATCCAGCAGAGAAAATGACAGAGCAAAGAAGCCACGGCGGTTAACTCGGAGCAGAGCGTGGGCCAAACCCAGCCGGCTAACTGGCAACTCGACTCCTTACCGCATCCAAATTCAATTTAGCTCTTGGTCTGTTCCTGCTCTCCGTTGGTATAGGCTTCGCTTGTGCGAGCACACTAGCCAACGGATCGCGAGCAGCGTGCACACATCATTGGCAACTGGCTCCAGGCGGAGAAGCTGGTTCCGGCTCAACAACGTGGGCAGACGAGGCACGGCGGATTGCGGTCAATATCGCCAAGCTGCCGGACCTGGTGCGTCGAGGGTGATACTCGTGCCAATTCCAATGTCCGCTTTTGGGGGTAAAGCGGACATTGCCTAAACACCCTCCGATGTCTGCTTTTGACCCAAAGGAGACATCGGTGGCGCACATTTGCTGCGGCGCAACTTCAGCCCGAAAACGCCTCTGCGCCGAACACGCGAGTGCGCCGGCGACGCGATAGCAACCATAGCAGGATGATGAGATTGAAGAGATTCCAAATAACCGCATTGATAAATGTCGCCCGGTATGAACCTGTGAGGTCGAAGATAGCGCCGGACATCCACCCGCCGAGTGCCATGCCGAGTAACGTGGCTCCAATCACAATGCCGACGCGCGCTCCTGCCTCGTGAGGCGAGAAATACTCCCGCACGATCACGGCATACATTGGAATGAGACCGCCATGAAAGAGGCCAAATATCCCTGACATGACATAAAGCATTCCAAGATCGTCAAACAAAATATAGGGGAACGTCGCGATGGCCTGTAATGTCGAGAGGATAGCCAGTGTTGTGAGTCCGCCCAACCGGTCAGCAACGGAGCCGGCTATAAGGCGGCTGACAACGCCGAGACCCATCATGAGGGATAGCATCTCAGCGCCCCGTCCAGGTCCGTAACCAAGATCCCCACAATAAGCGACGATTTGGACCTGCGGCGTGGCCATTGTTACGCAACAGCAAACGCCGGCAATCATTAATGTGGCCTGGAGCGCGTTGGGCGAAAGCCCGAGCGCTCGTTGTGCTCCATCGGAAACATCAACCGCGTCAACGTGGATCGCGGGAGCACGAGGCCTGAGGGCCAGAAATATCAGTGGCAACATCATTACCATCGACAGCACGCCTATGAGGGCATGAGTCTGCCGCCAGCCGACGCTCGTAAGTGCATACTCGATGGCGGGTGGCCAGATCGTTCCTGCGACGTAGCTGCCGCAGGAAACGATGGCGACGGCTATGCCTCGCTGACGAATGAACCAGTGCGAAATATCAGCCATTAACGGCGCGGACGCTGCGGAACTGCCTATTCCAATAAGTCCATACGCAATAGCGTACTGCCATGGTGCGACTGAAAAACTGGAGCTGACGTATCCGAGTCCAAGCATTACCGCGCCAATCGTCAACGGTGTTACGACCCCAAGGCGGTCCGCAAGCCGACCCATCAGCGCACCGCCGAATGCATAGCCACTGAACGCGAATGCAAAGGGAAGTGACGCAGTGGCGCGGTCAATACCAAAATCAGCTTGGACTGCGGGCAACGCGACCACCGCAGACCACATCCCGATGCCCGCGATCGTGCTAAGAAGAAGGGATATGGTCAGCCTAAGCCAAGCGTATGGCGATCCGATCATCGCGGTGCCGTGGTCGGCATTCATCTTTGTTATCTTGGCCCAAATTGTCTGGCTCCAACGCGGAGTTTAGCTGCCTCTTGCTCAAGCGAAAAGCATGGAACGCGGGCCGGCGCGCTGCTGATCGATACGTTAGTCTCGCACACTGGGTGAATTTCGCTCGTTGTGCGGCAAAGCGCTTTTTGGATGCTCGCTTTTGAGGGACAAGCGGACTTCGTGCGGACGGGTTGGAATGTCCGCGAATGACCCAAAGGCAACGTGAGCGGGTCCCTGCGTGGCACTTTACTCGCCGCAATATGCTAGGCTTTGGCAGGCGCGGTTCTCCGACCAGGGAGGAAAACCTCGGCGACAGCGCGTGTCACAACTTGCTCGGCGTTGTAGCGATGGCGTGGCCCCATCGGGCGCGCTTCGTCGCGAATGACGCCGCCAGCCTCGTCGATCAACCCTTATCGCCTCGACGACTAGTCGGGAAGTCGCGTTGGAATTAGATCGAATGAAAGTTGCGATCGTCAATTTGGGTGCCATCGTTTCTGGCAACTGGCGCAGCCCACTTGCCACCGGCGACGCAATCTTAATTACTAACGGTAGGATTACTGGTGTCGGTGGGGCTAGCGATAACGCGATCAGCGATGCCGACGTGGTGATCGACGCAGATGGAATGACCGCGATTCCAGGTCTAATCGACTCGCACGTACATATCACCTTCGGCGATTACACGCCGCGCCAGCGCACGGTTGGTTACCTTGAGAGCTATCTACACGGGGGTGTTACCACCGCCATTTCAGCATCGGAAGTGCATGTGCCGGGCCGGCCGCACGACGTCGAAGGCGTGAAGGCGCTCGCCATCGCTGCGCAGCGCTGTTTCGGCGATTACCGACCAGGCGGCATGCGTGTGATCGCCGGTTCAGTGATTTTGGAGCCAGGGCTTACGCGCGCCGATTTCGATGAGCTCGCGAAAAAGGGAGTGGGGCTTGCCAAGGCCGGTTTCGGTGCGGTTAAGAACGCCTACGAATATGTACCGCTGGTCGGCGATGCTAAAGCAGCCGGCCTGATCACGACATGTCATACCGGCGGCTCATCCATTCCAGGTTCAACCGCCATAACCGGCGATCATCTGCTCAAGATGCATCCGCACATATCGTTTCATATTAATGGCGGCCCAACCGCCATGCCAGATTCGGATTTCGAGCGCGTGATCCGTGAATCGCAGATTGCCTTACAGGTGTGCACCGCCGGTAATCTGCGCACCACGCTCCTGTGCGCCCGCCTCGCTGAAAAGTATGGCGCATTTGATCGCTTTATCATAGCGACCGACACGCCGACCGGCAGCGGTACCATGCCGCTCGGAATGCTCTACACCATCGCGCATCTTGCGAGCCTCACCGACTTGACGGCCGAGCGGTTCATCTGTGCGGCAACCGGCAGCAACGCCCGGATCTACGGCCTCAACACGGGCTTTATCGCGCCAGGAAAGGATGCCGATGTCGTACTGCTTGATGCACCGGAGGGTGGCACGCAATCCAGTGCACTTGCCGCCATCAAGCATGGAGATATTGCCGCGATCGGTGCCGTGATTTCTGATGGCGTGCCACGCTTTGTCGGCCGTAGCCGCAACACGCCGCCGACGACACGCAGGGCGCGAGTGGTGCGCTCGCGCGTGATGCAAGATTTCGTCGCAGCAGCGCACTAAGACGACAGCAGAAGCAATCCCATTGTTTTTCACAGATTTTCACGTTGTTTCCGTAATTAGGGACGAGCGGACATCTGGTGCCGTATGCGGTCCTCGGCCTGACTGGAGAACCGCAAGAGGTCACAAGCACAATGAAGACGATTTTGGTCCCGACGGAAGACAATAGCGCCATGCACTCGGCGCTAGATACCGCGCTGTTGTTGGCTCAACGGTGCGACAGTTACATAGAAGGGTTCGCGCTTTGGTCAAATGCTCAGTTTGCTGCATTCGACCCGACGGGTGGCATTCCCTTGGAAACGGATAAGCTGGCTGCCGCTCGAGTTGAAAAGCAGGCGCGGCAGGTTTTTGAGTCGTTCATGCAAGAGCACAATGTGCCACGATCTAACGCGAAGACAGAGGCTTTGTCATTCGGCTGGTTTGATAACGCGCCCCATGAGGACTTTGTTGGCAGCTATGGCCGCGTTTTCAATGTGACTGTAATGAGCAGGCCCGGTGCGAATGAGACTTTCGCGCACAGCCGAGCACTGTATTCCGGACTGTTTGAGAGCGGCCAGCCAATACTGTTAGCTCCGCCAGCGCCGCCCCTTCAGATCGCTAGCAACGTTTTGATCGCATGGAACCGGAGTACGGAGCAGGCACGAGCAACTGCACTTGCGGTGCCGCTTCTTCAAAAGGCGAATCGCGTTACAGTCTTGACAGTTATTGGTGGAACTGAAGTGCCAGGGCCTTCCGCCGAACGAGTAATCCACTACCTACGCCGCAACGGAATTACTGCCGAACCGATGAGGGTTGGGCTTGACGGTGGCAATACCGGCCAGGCAATTCTGGCAGCAGCCCAATCTCTAGGCTGTGACCTTCTGGTTAAGGGCGCCTATACCCAAAGCCGATTGAGACAGATGATCTTTGGTGGGGCAACCCGACACGTTTTGGAAAATGCCGACATAGCCGTCTTGCTCGCGACTTGATCCTGCCCACGAGCCGACATCAATTCAAGCGTCGAAAGCGACAACCACTTCTACTAAGCAGCGATTGCCTGAGGGAGAATCGACGCATCGGCGTTGAAGCGCTTGCCTGCGCGCAGGCAGAAAGCCGGCCGTAAGAGTCGTTCGGCAATGACCTCATTGTTCTCATTGTCGCGCAGAACAAAGCGGCCGCGATCGTCGAACAGGACAGACACGTCGGCAGTGTAGCCTGGTTTAAGCGCGCCGATCCGGTCGGTCAGCCCAAGCATTTGAGCGGGATGTAACGTCACCATCGGCACGACCTTCTCTAGGGGAACACCGAGCGCCAGCATCGAGCTCATCGCCTGCGTCAGGCTAAAGCGCGCTTGGCCGCGGAATGGATGGTTCTCGTCGTCGTAGTGCTGCTCTGGCGTTCCGGCCGGGGCTGGCACCTCGGTGTTGTAGCCGTGGATGTCGGCACCCAGAGTGTGCGGCACGATTCCGGCGGCGAGCGCTTTGCAGGCGACGCGGTAGGAGAAATGGCTGCCATGGCCGACGTCGACCTTTAGGCCGCGGTCGAGCGCGGCACGGATGACGCTGTGCACTTCTCCCTGCCGATTGACGAACCCCCCGGGATGGCGCGTGAATGGATGGGCCAGAATGTCGCCTGGCCGCAGCACCGGTATGACCCGCTCCATGATCGTGTCGGCGTCTTCGCCGTTGGCGCCGCTCTCGGGCAGGCTCCAGAGCGTGCCGAAGTGCACGTAAAGCGGAAGATTGGCTCGGCGGCCGATTTCGGCCGACATTTCCAGCACTTTAACGCCCCAGCGCGCGAAGCCCCCGATCTCGGCGTGACCTTTGATGCCGCGCACGATGTCTTTGTTGGCATCGGCGGAGGCAACCGTCGCGTCGATGTCGACACCGGAAGGGCTATAGAGATCGGGGTAATAATGGCCTTCGAGGCCGCCAACTAGATACGCCGAGAGAAAGGCATAAACCTGCGTCTCGACCTGTTCGACGACAAAATGCCTAAATCCTGGAAGTGTCATACACGACGGGCCACCCTGGTCGATGACCGTAGTGACACCGGAGTGCACCCCGACCATGTCGGCGTTTAAGCCGAAGCGGCCAGTGACGTACTGATAGACGTGGGCATGGGTATCGATCATTCCCGGTAGTACCAGCTTGCCGGAAACGTCGATCGTTTCGCGCGCGCTCGACGGCAAGATTGACTCTTCAACTGCGGCGATGCGGCCATCGTGGATTGCAAGGTCACGAACACCGTCAATGTCGGACGCTGGGCAAATCACTCGCCCGGCACGCAGAAGAAGATCGTATTTGGGGTTCTCTGCCATGGGATCCCTCATCGTTCAACGACAGATAACATTAATGTAGAACGAAATTACAAGATGCAAAATCCGCTACCGCAACGCTTACGACCCCAAAAGCGGACATCAGACCTAAATTACGCGACTGTTGAGAATGCGGTCGCTCGCGGCAATCCGCGCGGAGCCATTTTTCGCCAGTTCCAATCGCATCGCTGCGAGATCCTCAGGCGTGCGGACCGACTGTTCGTCTAGCATCCACTGATACGCAAATGTGTACACGAAAGCATTTCGCGCGTAGCGAAGCTGCGAATATTTCATCAGCCGTGCCTGGACCGGGATGTCGTCTTCGAGCATCTCGCGCGCCAAAACATAGCCATCCTCGGCGGCCATCGCCGCGCCCTGCGTCAGATGGGGCGGGACGGTGTGCGCGGCATCACCGCCAAGGACGATGCGGCCGCGGAACCACGGCCACGGCAGCAGCATCGGCTCGATTGGGCCGTAGACGATATCGGAATTCGCATCGAGCGAGGCCGCGATATCGGCGACATAGCTGCGATACTGGGACAAACGCTCTTTGAATAGATCCGGATAATCGGCGCGCGTAAAGACAGCTCCGGGGGACTCCGGGCAGATATGGAAGATGTACATCAGATTATTAGCGAGCGGCATAGCGCCGGTTTTGCTCCCGACACCTTGCAGAAATTCCATACACCTCACGTATTCGGGACGAGCCACTTGCACGCGCCAACCACCATAGCCGGATGGTCGCGGCGCAAACACCGTGCCAACGAGATGAAGTCTTGTGGTCGACCGTATGCCATCGAAGCCGGCGAGCAGGTCGAAGGAGTCGATGCGGCCATCAGAAAATGTCACCGTAACCTGATCATTGTCTTCGTGGATTTCGTTGACCGTAAGTCCGGTGCGGACGTCGGCACCAGCATGCTCTGCCGCGGCCAACAAAATTTCGTGCAATCGCAAACGCGATAGTGCGCAGAACGCCGGTACGGTTTTGTCGCCGAGCAGGAACTTATGCTCGACGATCAACTCACGATCACGATCGAAAATGTACATCCGGTCATAGCTGAATCCGCTCGCCAATATTTCGGGCAATACGCCTAGCGCATTGTAGATGCGCAGCGCGTTCGCGGGTTGGCCGAGCCCGACGCCAGGTACGTCGAAGCCTGGGCGGCGTTCGATCAGGACGACTTCAACGCCCCGCTGCGCGAAGGCAGTAGCAGCCGTCAGGCCTCCGATGCCGCCACCAACAACGAGCACGCGTCCAACATGGCCCATTTTCGTTCAGGCCTGCGGTTTGACTAATCGCGGTTGCTGAGAAGTCCCTCGTTCGCAGTTAAAATACGCGTTACATTAACAACCTCAAGACTGCCAAAACGCTCAGCCTCGACGCAACTACGCTGCTCGCCCGCCCCGACGAGGTGATCGAATAGCCGGAATTTTGCTGCACCGCATATGTTCGCTTTTGGCACAAAGCGGACATTGCCACCGCGCCGAACCATGTCCGCTTTTGGGGGTAAAGCGGACATCGGCCGAGCTCGACGAAAAGCCCGTCCCTTGAGCGCCGTGGGACAAATTTCATGAGCCCAGACAAATAACAAATTGAGAACGCAGGACTGGAAATTTTTTTGCGAAATTTTTTGGCTGGGCGACTAATTTTCCGATTTTATTGGAGAATTGCCTGAGAAAAGAAAAAATTCCGCGACACCCACATTTTATTAGCGGTCCCCGGTCGTATCCACCGGACCCAGTCCTGAGATCGCCTGCAACGCCCGCTCGAATCGCGCGTGAACAAATCTGGAATACACCGCCCGAGATTCTTCCCATACTCTTCTCAGATCGAGAGTCGGGACAGTGCCGCAATACGATTGCCGAGTCGCCACAGAGACTAGCAATTCAATACCATCAGTGTGGGAATCAGCGAGTCGGCCCTCGTCCACTATACTCGGGACCCAGTTTGCGTTTGTCGCCTGACTCGAAATGCGGCCCAGGCGCGACTCACTGTTGTTCAGACAGGTGGTATCGACCGCTAAGCACTTGATCCGCCTCAGTCGATGCTCGGATGCCCCGCAATTGGGAAGCGTATGGGAACGCTGTCGACGCGATTTAAGGTCATCTACTCGCGCGCATTAGCCATCGGCTGTTAGACCAAGCCAGCGCAGCGTCAGCATCGAGGGCGATTAGGCTAAAACGCAGCGGAAAGCGGCAGGCAAAACCCCCATCCATCCGCGATTAGGCGATCCCGCCGCCTTGTGCCGGACCCAGTTAGCGCGACCGCGCTCCCCCGCATAAAGGCCGAACCGCCAAGCTGCCCGTAGCAGACCCTGAACCCTTGTGAAGGGTCTGCGTAGGGCAGCGAAAGGACCGACACCATGTCGCCGATCAGCAAAACCGATCTCGATCAGATCAGCATGACCATCGCTTCAGCGATGTCTCAGGGCTTCGCCCAACTCACTGCGGCGCTGTCTCAGCCAAGGGCTGCGACAGCTCAAGCTAAGACGAGCTATCGTTACAGCGGCTTTCTGCCGAAGGGGCTAAGGCCGCTCCTGCCGATCTCGCCGATAAGGATCGGCAGATCGTTGCTGCCTTCGCTCGACGGGGCTTCAAGGTCACGCTTATAGATCGTTCCGATCCAAAGCTGCCCTTCGATACCCGGCCTTACAAAAAGTGGCTTGAGGTCGGCCGAGTTGTCCGAAAGGGACAACACGGAGTTCGGGGCTTGTTTCACATAACCCAGACCGACGCTTTGCCTCCGGCAACTCCGCTGAAGGGCAAGAAGGCCAAACCGGCTTTGCATCCGGTTAGCTAAATGGTCCGCAAATCGCCACTTGGCCCTGAAGCGGTTAAGCTGCTTCAGGGCATCGAGGCTAGGCGTAAAGCCAAGTCTCGCGCCAGGATCGCTACGCTTATCGCTAAGAAGCGAGGCGACCTTAAACGAATGCCGCTTACCGGCCGCTTAGCTCTTAAGGCCATCGCCGCCGGTAAGTGGTGAACCATCGCCGACTAATACACGGGCTGTCGAGCTATCGCTCGTCAGCCCTTTTTTGTGCCTGCATCGGCGCGCCAGACTCGCTGTTCGGCAGGCAGAAGGTCTGCGAAATTCTCCAATGATTTCAGTCGCCATCTGGCTTCCCAGCCCCGCCTTTTCCGGCCGCAATCTTCCCAGGAGTTTCCCAGCGGCGCACAGCCCACTACTCCCCGGTTTTGGGTTTTTGGGGAGCGCATGGGGATGATTTGTTGCGCGGGCAATCGCGTGGGCCATTTATTGCACAGGGACAGGGACAGGCATGTAGCAGGGGCCGTTACTGGGAGCGCCGCCGCAAGGATAGATCGTCTGGTCTGTCGGCACTGGCACTGGTGGCGGCGGCGTTGTCGCCATCTTAACACCCGTTTGAAACAACGCCCGCGAAGCCTGGCGCTGTGCTTCGTCACGTCCTGCTTGCTCCGCAGCCCGCAGATGCGGTTCTGCTTCGTCCTGCACCCGCTCAAGGCATTGCATATACTTGGCAGACATGCGCGGGCCGTAGGCAAGGCAGACGGTGTCCTGTTGTGCTGCCGCTTGCTGGTACATGTTTGGCGGCGCAGTGGTCCCGCAGCCGCCCAGTGACAGCACCGCAATCGCAAATGCGAGTGATGATCGCATTTTTGCCCCTCGCATTCTGGACATTCTAGCGCCATTAGGTGCCAAACAAAAACAAACTTGCAGCGGCAGCGGACCTTTATCAACGGGCAAAGCTAAAACGCAGGAATCGAGGCGCAGGCCGACGTAAACTCAAGCCCTTTCCGCACTTATCTCGCTCTACACTTAAATGCTTGCCCACTAACAACTGGCGCTAGGCTTATGCCTGAGCCATCGGCATTACTGTGGCTTGGCTTATCTGTGCCAGATGGCTTCCAGATAATCCCGCTTTTCGCCCACAAAGCTCGGCTTTAGCTGTCTTAAGCAGTCAGTCAGTGATGGATTGACTGTCGGATTTGCCGTTCATGACTGATGGCAGGGATTTAGGTAAATGGGTGACGCGCTTTAACGGTCTGGCGCGAATTTCTTGGATATATTTGGTTGAGGCGTCCATCCACTGCCTAACGGAATCGACGTGTAGACGCGCCAGATAATCGCGGTCCTCAGGCCTAAAGTCGTGATATGGCTCAATCTGATATTTCAACGTATCATCGACTATAAGGAGAGAGATCTCCTCTATGGTATTGGCGTTATCAAGCGCGCTGTTGTTCGTGACTTCGACCTTTTGTCGCTCGACCAATAGACCCGCAAGCTGCGCTTTGCCGAGAATTGCCTTAATGGCTGCCGAATACTGATTTTTGTTAGTGGCGCGCTGCCGGGCTTCCTCTAGCTCAGCAATCAGGCTTTCAATCGTGATCGGCACCTTGGCCGCTATCTCATCTTGCAGCTCGCGGAGTCGGGCTTGCACTTTGGGGCGGTTGAGTAGCCGATGCGCATTAGCGGAATCGCGGACATAGCCAGTAAGCTCAAACGCCTCGGTGGCGTCACCGCATTTCAGATAGTTGTGGACGAACGCCTCATGGCGGGGGTTTTTGAGCGGAGCCATTAGGGCGTTGTCCCATTCGACCTGGCGATGTAGCCAAAGCTACATTTTGTAATCACCTGAATTTATCAGAAATCCGCTAGAACCTCAAACACATCTGAATGGGGCTTGCTATTGAGTTATACGCCAGCACCGCCGCCAGAGCCAACGACGATTATTGTCGAACAAAAAACGGACGGATCGCCGGACTTCGGCAGCGACTTCAATCCGGCCCTGTTCAATTTCCAAGAACCGATCATGGTGGTGACACAACCGATATTGTTGTGCCTCAACCGTGCATGGTGTTTTTGGGGGTGTCGTAGATCAGGGCGGCGACACCGCACCAACAAAAGCGCGGTTCCACCATTTGCGTGTCGCTTCACGCTTGGCTCGAAGCCATCAAAGTAAAATGCGGGATCGGAGAACCCAGCCGCTTGACGACGGCGGCGGGAAGCGGCGAGCGGTCACGCCAGAAAGTGAACTAGCAGAAAGACCCCCGTAATCGCGCGTGAGCAATTTTAGTGCGATGAGCGGTTCAATGGCGGTTAAGTCTGACGGCAGCCAACGACACTGGACCGGGCAGCCTAGGCAGGCAGGTCGATTGTTAAAACTGACGCTGGCCGGGCACGGATGGTACTGCCCCCGCTCTTTGTACGATAGCTCTTCGTACCATGGCGGGGGCGGGTTTGATGGCGACGGTGTAGGGGCCGAAGGTGTAGGAGCAGGGGTGGGCTGAGTGTCTTGACCGAGGGCTCCAGAGTTGACGAATAGCAAAGCAGCAACACAAAACACAGGGGCAATCAAAGAGCGCATGGCGTTCTCCCCTCGTCACGAAAAAGGACGCGCCATAATCCCTAAGATTGGTAAACGCGGGGTTGAACGTGGTAGTGGGAAGCGGCGACGATCAGAAAAACCCCCGGCACGATCAGCGCTGGGGGTTTTCATTTTGCGGACACAGTGCGGACACGGCGGGCATGACGGGAGACAGACCAAGGAGGCGGGAAGCGGCGAGTTGTCATTTGCGGATTCACAGCAAAGCCGCCAGCAACGGAGAACCAGCGGCTTTGCCTTGTCGCCTTGAACGATGTGTTGCGATGACGCAAAAAATCTACATCCTCAAGGCTGTCAGGACCGGAGAGGAGATCAACCCTGGTCCCGACTTCAAAAATTTGGCCCCGAATTTCAGTCCGGGGTCGCTGGTGAATCGAGCTTACCGGTGCCGGATTGTATGATGCCCAATCACCGGAGCCGTGGTTCCTGGATGCGAAGGCGCGTTGTGCTGGCAGCAGAACCCCTTCCTTAGGGAGCTGCTGCTGCCTGGCACTTTGCCGACTAAGGAGCGTAGGCTGGTCCGCCGTAGGGTGCCGTCACCAGCTGCTGACTACCATTCGGACCACCGTAACCAGTCTCAGCCATCGCTAGTGAAGTTCCACTCGCGACGAGTGCGGCAACAATCGTGAAAGTTTTCATGATAGTGATGAGTCGCATTTTTTTCTCCTTTTGCACATCGGTTTCAGTTACCCGATTGCTCGAATAAGATCGACAAACGGTCACGTTATTCCCGGCACGACGAAAGTTGGTGCATCACTTCAGATAACTTTCTTATCACCAGTTAGTGAAGCTTGTCAGCGAAGGGGGCCTGTCGTATTCGGCTATCCACAAGCTTAGATTCAGCCCCGGCGATGCCGCATCCGCCGTCAGTCAAAGCGGGAGCGCGAGCGGGCTTCTACGGCTCGCGGACGCGCCTGGACTACAGTTCAGGTTGATCAGGTTCGATTCGTATCGCGGCCGCCGAAGCTCGATAGCGCCAGAAAACAAGGTTCCGCGAATCAACCAACGCGGGGAGCCCCAAATTGCGGGGCCGCGCGCAGCCCACGTACTGAATCCGACAATGAACAACACCAGCGCCGCGAACAGGCCGACATTCAACACCGCATCAACCATGCTTTCCCTCCACGAAACGTATTCGAGGGTTGCGGATATTGATCTTTCCTAGGCCGGAAACATTCCCGGCAATCGCGATTGAGTTATTCAAGAAAGCGTGACGGAATTTGCGGTAATGCAATCCAGCCGCGCCTAGTCGCGTGTGAGCAATCTCGCCGCCGACCGTCGCCCCGGCTCATCTTCGTAATAGACGTAGGCTAGTGGCTGCCCGCTCTGGTCGCGCACGGCAAAGGCCGCGCCAATATCCTTTTCAGCGCAACCGGTGTCAGCTGTACGGAGTTCATCAAATTCCTCCGTCAGGCCGATGATGCGCCGTTCCGTCGAGATTTTCAAAGAAAGTGCAACAGGCTGTGCAGCCAGCGAGAGCGTATGAATCTGTAGCCGCCTAATCAAACGTGCTTTCGGTAGATTGTTTGGTGGCCCGACTTGTGGTCGATGTACTCTTCAGCCAATAGGCTGACATTTTGAGAAATTCGTCTTTCAGAACAGGGTCTGTACAGCCCTCTGCGTACTTGATCATTTTAGCGGATTGATGGTGACAGAAATCGGAAAAATCACCTTGCATGGCCGCGCCCAATCCCAAATGCTGCAATGCACCCCGTAATTTGAGTCGTGGATTGTCCTAATTAGGCGTAGGCTCTCGCCAACACCGGCAGAGAAAACGAAGCAACCGAAATTGGGCACCGGTGGCTGAGAGACCGGTTGTGCTCCCGCCTTCACAGGCTTTAGGGGAGCGGAGCATGTAGAGAACGGTCGGATCGCGCGTATGCGGCGGCCCGTCAAGTAATTTGAGCTTAGCGGTCAGCATCGCGATACGCAGATCAGCTTCGCCGCGAGTGAGGTTCCGCTGAAATGCCTCTAGCTCGTAAGCGGCTTCCGCCAATCGCTTGAGCGTTGCGGCCTGCTCCGGCTGGAAGCGGCGAGGCATTATTGCGAGTACGTCACGGCACAAACTGAACAATCAAAGCGGCAGCCGTGATCCCGATCAGGGAGCAGGCCAAGGCAACAATCACTATCTCACGCATAGCTATTTCACTGACGAGATTGTTTTTCAGGCGATGACCCGCAACCGCTGCTTTGACTACAGCGGATGCCCCGCGTGCCACAGTAATAGCGGCATTAGTTCAGGTTTTGGGTGAATCAATATAACGATTGCAGAGGTTGCGACGATGATGAGGTAGGCTGCCAAAATTTCGATATGTAGTTTGCGCTGTGGGCTTATCGTCCCGTGCATGTCTGTCCCCCCGACCCTGGGAGGGACGATGCTAAGGCTCGATGGCTGAAATCCGGCTGATGCGGCCCTGTGAATGGCTTGGAGCAAACTTCTCGTGAGCGTTGCCTTTCAGCCACACAACATCCTCTGAACGCGGCGGCGGAAAGCGGCGTGATGCGAGCGATGCAAAGTTTTGAAAAACAAAGAGCCCCGGCCGGGAGGCTGCTTCCGAACCGAGGCTCCAGGCCGAACCACGCGTGCAGGCGATTTCGTCCAGCCTGCTGCCATGAAGTCAGCTATTTCGGGCATTCGTATGGGCCACTTGGGCCCACATGGCGGCGCAGAAGCGATGTTCTAGTGACTTTGCAAAGCGCGAAACTCTTTGCCGCTGGAATGACCGTTTCACCCCATAGAGGCAGGGGGAATCTATGAACCGGCTGCTGATCCTTGCGATTTTGATAATCTCGACCGAGCCGCTGTGTGCCCAGGGTAAACACAGGAAAGCGGTGGCAGTAGAACCCTTGCCGATGTGCGGCAGCTTCCAGAAGCCGTGCGTATTCAAGCTGCTGAGCAAACCCTATTGTTGGGGCTGCAATACTGCACTCGATCAGGCACGCTTCGTGGCCTGGATTAAAGCCAATCCGTGACACGTGCGTTCCAATGCTGCCGAATTGGCACAAAAGGTGCCGGGCAGCATCGCCGACGAAATGCGTGAAGAGCATCGTCGTCGCGTGCTCGGCGAATGACTGACAGACTAGGGCAGCGGGAAGCGGCGGCGTGTCACCGGATTAGCGGAAAAAGAGACCTCTTTGGGCATAA
>Ga0310916_10001148_pt1 | contig 15475 bp, 14 predicted proteins | sample GREbulkMGLF176_FD_203444 | JGI IMG/M metagenome (GOLD analysis project Ga0310916, IMG submission 203444) | Lab enrichment of tropical soil microbial communities from Luquillo Experimental Forest, Puerto Rico - GRE.bulkMG.LF176 | ecosystem: Environmental > Terrestrial > Soil > Tropical forest >...
CGACACCGACACCGGAGGCGAGTGGGAACAATGGCTTTGTCAATGCGGAGAGTCCGTAGCCTATCAGGACAAGCGGCTTCCGTTTCCCGACCCAATCGCTGATCGCACCTGCGAATAGCTTGCTGACCTGCGATGCCGCCTCCGCAATTCCTTCGATGAATCCCACGGAGAGAGCACTGGCCCCGAGCACAGCGACCAAAAACACCGGCAACAGGCTGTGGATGATTTCCGACGAGATGTCCATGAACAGCGACACCAAGCCGAGCGCGACAACGCTGCGCGGAACCGCCCGTATAGCCGAGACACCCCCCGGCACCCGGACCTTATCTTCGACCGACATTAGTTCGCCTCACAGGTAATGGAAGGCCGAGACGGCGAAGGCGACCGACCACCTAAATTCTAATCCAGCCGCGCTTAAGCGCGTAGGCCAGAGGCAGTCCAACGGCAAAGGCGGCAACCCGATTCAGGGCAACGCCGACGGCGGCCATCAATAGCACTAAAAACAAGTCTCCATTCCGGTAATCCTGCGGCTTCGATGACAGCGCCAGTTCGAGGCCGGAAAACATCAGAAGCCCGCCTAACACCGCGTCGGGAATTGTCCGAAGCAGCGCATAGCCGCTTGAGCCAAAACCGATTCCGAGAGTGACAAACGTAAGGCCGATAAGTACCGGGCAGTTGCGGTGCGTGCGCCAAATCGGACATGACCAGCGATCCCACCCGCACCGTGGCACATAAGATAGCCGCCGCAGGGTGCCGCCAGGAGATTGCCGAGGCCGGTTGTGATCGCAAGGTTTCGTTCATTGACCGGGTGGAGTTCCTTCGGGAAAAGCTGTCGCGACACGGCGGCGGTGACAATGATGGCGTTCGTCAACGTAAAGGGAATCTGCGGTAAAACGGCGTTTTGCGTGCCGTGTACGATCTGCGCCCAGCTTGGGATTACAAGCTGCGGAAAGTGCCACCCGAAGTCCAAAACCGGCAAGAGCGGGCCTATACCGAGCAACTGGCCGACAATGATTCCAGCGACGATGGCGACAAGGGCCACCGGCATGCGCGGGTAACGCATCAGCACCAGCATGAAAGCGGCCATTGCTACGCCAAGCCATAGCTGTTTTTCGATAAGATGCACGCCGAGCGCCGCAAGGGACAGACCGAGGCCAAGCTGCAACCCGGCAGCGATCGTGCCCGGCAACACCCGCGCGAGACGGCTGACCACCCCCGTCATGCCCATGAGCAGAAAGAACGCGCCGATGACAAGACCGGCTCCGGCGATTGCGCCGGGGTCCATCGGCTCGATCAGCACCGCCGCCGACGCCGCCTTCATCGGCTGCACGGCCATGGGGACGCCGTAAAAAGCTCCCGACAGTGCATAGAACAAACCGAAGGTCGTCAGGATGCCGGTCGGCTCCATGCCAACAATCGTGATCGCGCCGACAATGTGGGGCAGGAAGGTGCCGAGGTCGCCGAGCGAGCCGGACACTTCGCCGATGCTCCAACCAAAGCGCGAACGGATGAACTTCGGCGCCTCGTCGGCCTCTTGCCGAACCGGGATTGCGGGAATACGTAGCCTACCGCGCCGCGCTTCGGTGATGAGGCGCGCGCTGCGCGGGATATCTTCTTTCTCTAGCTGCTCGATCTCGCTGGGCATGGCCGATTATGCCATGCGACAGGCGGGGGAGAAGGGTTTCTACATCTTGTGGTTTGCTGGCCGTCCGGGCTCGCCCGAAAAGCCGCATTAGCGCCATATGGAAAAGGTGGCAAATATAGCGCGCCGAACCCCTTCGATAATACTATAACAGCGTCAGGTAAATCTGTCTTCGCCGTTCGGCCTGCCACGCTCCTCGAAATCTGCCGCCGCGCATGGCACAGTGCGACATGGCGCGGGTGCGAGTCAGCATCGTTTTCGAGTCCGGGGCGCGGATCGGCCCAGGCAAGGCCAAGCTGCTCGAAAGCATCCGGGACAGCGGCTCGATCTCGGCCGCCGCGCGCGACATGGGCATGTCGTACAAGCGCGCGTGGGTGCTGCTCGACAGCATCAATAAGGCGTTCGCCGAGCCGGTCGTCACCGCCGCACCGGGCGGGGCGGGAGGCGGCGGGGCGAGCCTGACGCCGTTCGGCATCGAAGTACTCGAACGCTACAACCGTATCCTCGACCGCGCCGCAATCGATGCCGTCGATGATCTCGCGGCGCTCGCACGGCGCGCGCGCCCGGACGCTGGGCCGAAGGTCTGAAAATTTTCGCTATGGTGATTTTGCCATAGCGACTACCTGCGCTATCGCCTAACTGCCATAGCGCGAGACAACAATGAGCGACCGTCTTACCGCGCCCACATTCGCCCGCGAGGTCGGGGATGCCGGCCGCAGCTCTCCGGCGGCCTTCGGCGGCGGCGCGGTCATCGGCGCTCTCGGTGGGCTGATCGGCCTTGGCGGTGCGGAGTTTCGGTTGCCGCTGCTGATTGGCACGTTTCGCTTCGCCGCGCTGCAAGCGGTGATCCTCAACAAGGCGATGAGCCTTTCCGTTGTCGCCTCGGCATTGCCGTTCCGGGCGGCGACGGTTCCTTGCGCCGCCGTCGCGGCCCACTGGCCGATCATCGTCAACCTGCTCGCCGGCAGCCTGCTCGGCGCGTGGTTCGGCGCAGGGTGGGCAACCCGGCTCGCCTCGCAGACGCTTTACCGCGTCATCGCTGTGCTGCTGCTCGGGATCGCGGTCGTCCTCGTGCTTGGACATGACACAGGGCCAGCCTCGGGTGCGATGCTCACGGGCGCGGCGCAGATGATCGCCGGTGTCGGCGCCGGATTTGTCATCGGCATTGTCGCCGCCCTGCTCGGGGTCGCTGGCGGCGAGCTGCTGATCCCGACGCTCGTGCTGCTGTTCGGGGCCGACATCAAGCTCGCCGGTAGCCTGTCGCTCGCCGTGAGCCTACCGACGATGCTGGTCGGCTTCGCGTGCTACAGCCGGGATCGGAGTTTTGTGGTGCTCGGCGAGAACCGCCGCTTCGTGCTGGTCATGGCCGCCGGCTCGATCTGTGGTAGTTTCATCGGCGGCCGGCTGCTCGGCCTTGCGCCAAACGCCGTCCTGTCGCCGCTTCTTACGGTGATCCTGATTCTCTCGGCCGTCAAGGTCTGGCGACATCAATGACGGCCGCCACGCGAGTCTCGGATGACGGTTGCGGATATCGATGTCACTCCCGGTAGCCCGTTGTGGCTCCGCCTCTCGCGCATTGCAAGGCTTCTGTCGTCGGTGACGCTCGTCTGGCTGGGCATCGAAGGCGCAATCGGTGTTATGGCAGGCGTTATAGCCGGCTCGATTGCGCTCGTCGCCTTTGGGCTGGACAGCGCGATCGAGGGCCTTGCGAGCGTCATCGTGATTTGGCGCTTCACCGGAAGCCGGACGATCTCGGCTGATGCCGAACGCCGCGCTCAGAAATGGGTGGCGATTAGCTTTTTCTTGCTGGCCCCCTACGTGGCGGTCGAAGCGATCGAGACCTTGATTGAAGGGGCCGCCGCCGAAACCTCGTGGCTCGGCATCGGCCTGACCGCCGGCACGCTCCTGATCTGCCCATGGCTCGGGCGGGCCAAGCAACGCGTCGCCGAAAAGCTCCGCTCGCGCGCCACCTATGGCGAGGGGACGCAAAACGTGCTGTGCGCTCTTCTCGCCGGCGCGGTGCTGATCGGATTGGCTGCGAACGCGCTCTTTGGTCTGTGGTGGCTCGATCCGGCGATTGCGCTCGCGATTTCGGTGATCTGCGTGCGTGAAGGGCAGAAGGCCTGTCGCGGCGAGGAATGCGGGTGCGCCACCTGTTCTTAGGCCGCTGATCGTGAGTAACCGCTTGCGGCGGCGCAGCAGCCTGCAAGCTTACCGTCGACGACGACGCTCGGCAGGCTTCGGATCCCGAGCTGCTTTTGCCCGCGCGGCGACCTGCGCCCGATGCATGTCGTGAATTTCGATATCGTGCGCCGATCCCGCAACGCGTCTGACCAGTTCAACCGTTTCAGTACAGATCGTGCATCCGGCACTGAATATCTCTATCTTTCGTCTCTGACCTTGCGCCATTGCTTTATTTTCCTTTCTCAAAGCAAGCTTTACTATCTCCTGCCTTTCAGCGACCCCTGGCCCGCTTGGCGCATTACGGCGCCGCCATCCGCTGGACCGGCGGACACGCGACCAATCCGTAAGAGCAGAACATGCAGCAATCCCCTGTCTTCGGACGAAAGAGTGCGCCACAGCCGGTGCGCTCGTAAAAAACAGCATGCATCGATGAGCATCGTCGCGCTTTTCGGAGATGCCGCAGATAGGACAAATCATGACCGACACAAGGATCACACGCCTTCTCCCGCAAAGACGGCGCCGCGCAAGTTCAAAACGGCGCCGAGGGCCAACTCACCTGGCACGGATGGGATGTGGGAGGGAGTACTCCCTCCCGCATCTCGCATGGCTCAAGACCCAGAACGCTGAAGCAGCGCTTGCGCTTCGCCGACCTGGGCGAGCGCTTCATGGTAACGCACGGCCAGACACGCATCCGCAGCCGGATCGATCAGTACCTTCGCGTAGTTGATTTGCGACCCGGCGAGATGCCGTCCGTCGCTCGTGACGATGTGCTGTTGGGCCGCGATGTGGCTACCGTGGCTGAGCGATCGCCACTCGGCGTTCGCGGCCTCGATCGTGGTGTAGCAGTCCGGTTGGCCGAGGATGGTGCTCGCGAGCGGGTGCGCGGCGAATGCCTGTGCTGTAGCCAGAACAAGAACAGCCGCGCCAAAGACAGCCCGAGTGGCAGGATAACGCGAAATCATAGGGATCTCCGATCTAGCGGCAGCCCGAAGGCGGCCGCAGCTTGCCTGAACGCTCGGGAATTCATGCCGTGAGGACGATCGCGGCTGGTTGCGCGTGATGCCGGGCAAGAAATCCGAGATAGAAAAATCCGCCGAGCTATCGGCGGCTCGGTTCAGGCGTGCGAGATCGGAGGATCGAGAGCAGGCGCCAGGCTACGGCCGTGCAACACCGGCACGACCGGATGAAAGGCGATAGACGACCAGGCCGTCGGTATCGCGAAGCCAATCAGCCGCGTGGGCACGCCCGTCAACAAGATGCACCCCGCCGCGCTAAAACAGCCACCAATCCTCTCTTCGCACGGCAGAGGGCCGTCGATCGCGCTCCCGGCGAAGTGCGGGGCCTTATCCACAGCGGCCGCCGTCCCGGCCATGCCGGGCATGAGACCGGTGACGGCCAGATACGCCGCCACAGTCAGGAACACGATGACCCTGCGAAAGAGGCGCAAGGCATTCCCTCAGCTTAAGTATAAGCGCTTGCCAATCCGACGCGAACCGCAGAGATAGACCGCCCCGGCCATATTTTTATTCGCGCGAGCGAGCATCTCAGATCGGCAGGCTCGCAATCGTGATCGCAGCCGCTCACGGGAAACCTCACTTTCCCGACTCGGTTAAATATGGGAGCGTTCGGCCATCTGCACGCCCCCCAAATAGCACTTTTTTCGGGCAGATTTCGGGGTTCCGGGAGACATATACCAATGGTCGTCGGTGATTTACGATAGCGCCTCCGATGCATTGCATGGTCGCACAATCAAGCCTGCCCTAGGCCCTCCTATCTCCCTCGCTTGAACTGGAGCGGGCCGACTCTGTCGGCGCCCTCTCTCGCTCGGCAGCCTTTGTTTCCGACGCTATCGACGCGCGTAGCGTCGGTCGCCGAAGCCGATGGCCTGAGCGAAACCCGGTGCTGCGCCCTCGACGGCGGGTGTTGCAGGCGAACGCGGCCAGCCTCATTCGAGGCCGTGGATATAGGGAGATTTGATCATGCGCTGCCATGAGCACATGCGCCAAAAGTGACCATGCCGCGCCAGCTTTCCCGCTCATCGCCGCCGCGTGTCACGTTCGCGCTTGCGCTCGGTTGGCGATCCTGCTTACGGCCGAACCGGCCGTCGCCGAAGCGGCGGTCTCATTGGCCACACCGGGCGCCACGCTCGACGCCGGTCACTTGAGTCGATAGCCTCGATCGCATATATGCCTGCCCCATGATGCCGATCATCCTCCGCCGCCTGGTGGTGGCGCTGTCGGTTCTCGCCTTTATCAGCGGGATGACGGTGCAAGCGGTTCCGTCGGCCAGAGCGCTGGGTATGAGGTCGATGGCAGGGGGCGCGAAGGACGACCCCGAGTGCCCGCGCATGGCGATGGGTCACCACAGCCCGATCATGCCGGTACCTGCGCCTTGTAAGGGCATCATGCTCGATTGCGTCAAGCAGATGGGCTGCCTTGGCACCCCAGCCCTCCCGGATCGCTCCGCTGCGGTCAGTGTGCCGATCGCCTATAGCATCGTGGCTTACTGGGCGCCCGGCTCGGCGCTATTGGGGCGAAACGTCGAGCCCGAAGTTTTTCCTCCCATAGCCGGCTGATCTCGGCGGCGCGCCGCAGGCGCGCGTCCGGTGCCGTGGGCAAACCCCGCGGCTGTCAATCAGCAGCTGTGCCCATCCGCATCTTCATGCGGCCGAGGCAAGGGAGATAGATCGTGTCATTCACTCGTTCCGCCGCCGGCGCTGCCGCCCTCGGCTACGCAGTAGCCACCACCTTCGTGCCCCCTGCGGCCGTTGCCGCCGCGCAGGATTACCGTTTCGAAGCCGCCGGGCCACCGGTCAAGTCGGGAAAAGCGACGATCGTCAAGATCCGCCTGGTCCACCTCCCCGACGGCAAACCCGTACCCGGAGCGGTGATCTTCCAGACCCGGTTCGATATGGGACCGGACGGGATGGCCGAGATGACGGCGCCGGCGAAGCTCGCGCGCTCGAACGATAAGAATCTGTACCAGCTGGAGCTGGAGCCGCAGATGGGCGGCAATTGGGCGCTGAGCCTTTCGGCCAAGGTGCAGGGCGAGACCGAAACGGTCTCTGGCTCGGTGCCGATCACGATCCCGAAGTGACATGAAACCCCTCGTCCGCGTGGGCAGTGCCGCCGTCGCACTCCTAGTTGGTTCGACGCAAGTGGCATGGAGTGGCGAGCGCGTCCCGGGGGCTACGGTCGATGAGCTCCTGGCTCGCGTCCGGCAGTTCAACCCGGAGCTCGCGGCAGCAGCGCTCGATCGGGAAGCGGCCGTGGCAAAGATCTACCCTGCGGGCGCGCTCGACGACCCGATGGTCAATCTGTCGCGCGACCAAGGCTTTCGCCAGTGGCTCATTACTGCTTCCCAGGATTTCCCGCTGTGGGGCAAACGCGATCTTCGCCGCGGTGTCGCCGAAGCGAACGCCGAAGCGGCCGCAGGTCGCCAGGGCAGTGTCACCGCCGGGCTCGAAGAGCAGACCAAGGTCGTCTTTGCCCAATATTACCAATCCGATCAGGCGATCCGGGTGACCGGCGAGATCCGTTCGTTGTTGAACACGGTCGCCGAGACCGTGCGCGCGCGATACGCGCAGGGGCTCGGCACCCAGTCGGACGCGATACGGGCCGAGCTGGAACGAACCCGCCTCGATCCCGAGCTGTCGGCGCTCGAGCGCGACGAGGAGGCCGCGAAGGCCAAGATCAACGCTCTGATCGGCCGCTCCGCCGATGCGGCGCTCGCGCCGCCGCGCGGGCTTCGCATGCTGCCGCCCACCGGGTCGCTCAAGCTCGACGGGCTGATGGCCCGCGCGCGCGAAAGTAATCCGTTGCTGGCGACGGCGCGCGCCGAGATCGATGCCGCGGAGGGCGAAAGCCGGCTCGTCGACAAGAGCTGGTATCCGGACGTGACGTTGACCCTCGGCGCCAATGATCTTGCCGACATCGGGTCGCGAGTAACGGGAACCGTCGGGATCAAGGTCCCGCTGCAATGGGGCGTCCGCGAAGCGCAGGCGCGGGAGGCTACCGCCAAAAAGGGAGCGGCACAATTGCGCCAGGAGGCCGCGGCCCTGAAAATCGAGAGCGAGCTGCAATCGGCATTGGCGAGTCTCGACCGGGCGCAGCGCACAGAAGATCTTTTAAAGCATGGGCTGAGCCAGCAGAGCGATGCCGCCTACCAGTCGGCGCTCGCTTCCTACCAGCAAGGGCGTGGCGATCTCACCTCGATACTCGACGCGGCTCGCCGCCGGCTCGAGATACGGCTCGAAGTTCTTCGCGTCGGAACCGAGGCCCAGACGGCGTTTGCGGCGATGGAACGCCTGGTCGGAGTCGAGCGGTGAGGCGTGGCCTCGCCGTACCGCTGCTCGCCGTTGGCTTGGCGATCGCCGCCGGCGGATATTGGCTCGGTTCTTCCGCTGCGCCTCCGGGAGAAGAACAGGGCCGCAATGTCCTTTATTACCGCGACCCGATGGGGAAGCCTGAATACTCTGCCGAGCCGAAGAAGGATTCGATGGGGATGGATTATATTCCCGTGTACCAAGACGAGGAGGACAGCGGCCAAGCGCCACCATCGCCCGCAGCGCCGGTCGCCGCGGCAACGGGCAAGATCCTCTATTACCGCAACCCGATGGGGCTTCCCGACACCTCGCCGGTGCCAAAGAAAGACTCGATGGGGATGGATTATATCCCCGTCTATGAAGGCGAGGCGCCCGACGAAACCGGCGCGGTCAAGATCGGGCTCGCCAAGGTGCAAAAGCTCGGCGTGCAGATCGCTCCGGTCGAACGACGTGCACTCAGCCGCACGGTCCGCGCTGTCGGCACCGTGCAAGCCGACGAGCGGCGCCTCTTCATCGTCAACACCAAATTCGAGGGCTGGATCGAAAAGCTTTACGTCAATGCGACCGGCGAGACGGTGCGGCGTGGTGAGCCGCTAATGGAGATCTACGCGCCCGAGCTTGTCGTCGCCGAGCGCGAGTATTTGCTGGCTTGGCGCTCGCAGGAGGACCTGGCGGGCGCCGGCCCCGATATCCGCCATTCGGCCGGCCAGCTCGCAGAGGCTGCGCTGCAGCGTCTCTCGAATTGGGACATATCCGCCGACCAGGTGAAGCGGCTTCAGCGCGCCGGGACCGTCACCCGGACGTTGACTTTGCGCGCGCCGGCCGACGGCACAGTAATGGAGAAGATGGCGGTCGAAGGAATGCACTTCACGGCTGGCGACCCGCTCTACCGCATTGCCGATCTCTCGACTGTGTGGGTCACCGCCGACGTCTTCGAGCAGGATATCGGCTTGCTCCGCCGCGGCCAGGACGCGACGATCGCGGTCAACGCCTATCCCGGCACCAAGTTTGGTGGCAAGGTCGATTTCATTTATCCGACCGTGTCTCAAGAGACGCGAACCGGCAAGGTTCGGATCGTCGTCGCCAATGCCGACGCCCAGCTCAAGACCGGCATGTACGCCAATGTCGCCGTCAATACCGCTGTCGGCGACGGACCAATCCTTGCGGTGCCGGACTCGGCGGTCATCGACAGTGGAACCCGCCAAGCCGTCCTGATCGAACGCGGCGAAGGCACCTTCGAGCCGCGTGAGGTCACGCTTGGAGCACACGCGGATGGCTTCTACGAGATCCGCAAGGGGCTCGCCGGCGGCGAGCGGGTCGTCGTCAGCGCGAATTTCCTGATCGACGCCGAAAGCAACCTCAGGGCTGCGCTCAAGGCCTTCGTACCCCCCGACAGCGGCGGCGTGCCGAAACAGAAGCCCGGAGAGTGAACGATGCTCGCCGCAATCATCCGCTGGTCGAGCCGCAGCGTTCTTCTAGTGCTGATGGCGACGGTCTTTGCCGCGGCCGCCGGTATTTATGCGGTAAGCCGCACGCCGCTCGACGCCATCCCTGACCTCTCCGACCCTCAGGTCATCGTCTACACCGAATACCCGGGACAAGCGCCGCAGGTCGTCGAAGACCAGATCACCTACCCGCTGACCACGGCGCTACTCGCCGTGCCGCGCTCCAAGGTCGTCCGCGGCTTCTCGTTCTTCGGCGTTTCGTTTGTCTACGTCGTGTTCGAAGACGGCACCGACATCTACTGGGCGCGCAGCCGCGTGCTGGAGTACCTGAATTTCGCGCAGAAGCGGCTGCCGGCGGGGGTCACTCCGTCGCTCGGGCCGGACGCGACCGGGGTTGGCTGGGTCTTCGAATACGCGGTCCTCGGGGCGAAGCAGACATTGGCCGAATTACGCGCCCTCCAGGACTGGTTCGTACGCTATCAGCTGACCAAGGCCGAGGGTGTGGCCGAAGTCGCGAGCGTTGGCGGCTTTGTCAAGCAATACCAGGTTATCGTCGATCCGACAAAGCTGCGCGCCTTTGGCATCCCGCTGTCGAAGGTCACCGAGGCAATCCGCGCCAGCAACATGGATGTCGGCGGCCGCGTCGTCGAGATGAGCGAGCGCGAATACATGGTGCGCGGCCGCGGGTATTTGAAAGGTATTCCGGATCTCGAGCAGATTGTGCTCAAGACCGAGCGCGGCACCCCGGTGCGCATCCGTGACGTGGCCCGCGTCGAGCTCGGCCCCGACGAGCGCCGCGGCTTGACCGAGCTTGACGGCGAAGGTGAGGTCGTCAGTGGCATCGTGCTGCAGCGCGACGGCGAAAAGGCGCTGACAGTGATCAAGAACATCAAGTCGAAGATCGCCGAGATCGCCGGTGGCCTGCCGGAAAGCGTCAAGATCCTGCCGGTCTACGACCGGTCGAGCCTGATCTACCGCGCCATCGACACGCTAAAACACACGCTTCTGGAAGAAAGCATCATCGTCGCGCTGGTCTGCGTGATATTTCTGATGCACGCGCGCAGCGCCCTCGTCGCAATCATCATGCTGCCGATCGGCGTGCTAATCGCCTTTATCGTCATGCACGCAATCGGCATCAGCTCAAACATTATGAGCCTCGGCGGCATCGCCATCGCCATCGGCGCGATGGTGGATGCGGCGATTGTCATGATCGAGAATGCCCATAAGCGTCTCGAGCGGGCGCCGCCGGACGCGTCAAGGATGGACGTGCTGGTCAATGCGGCGATCGAGGTCGGGCCGGCGCTGTTCTTCAGCCTGCTCGTCATCACCGTCTCCTTCGCGCCGGTGTTCACCCTGGAAGCGCAGGAAGGACGGCTATTCAAGCCGCTTGTCTACACCTACACCTTCTCGCTAGCGGCGGCCGCGCTGCTCTCAGTGACGCTCGTCCCGGTGCTGATGACGCTGTTTATTCGCGGCAGGATCATGCCGGAGCGGAAGAACCCGCTAAATCGGGCCCTGATCTGGATCTACCGGCCGGTCATCAATGTCGTGCTGCGTTGGCCGAAGATCACGATAGCGTCGGCGGTGGTAGCGCTCGGCGCCTCGATCTACCCGATCATGCATATCGGCAGCGAGTTCATGCCGACATTGAACGAAGGCACCTTGTTCTACATGCCGGTCAGCCTGCCGAGCATGTCGATCACCAAGGCGGCCGAGCTGTTGCAGACGCAGGACAAGATTATCAAGAGCTTCCCTGAGGTCGAGTCGGTGTTCGGCAAAGCCGGGAGGGCCAATACCGCGACCGATCCGGCGCCGACGGAAATGTTCGAGACCGTCATCAACTTGAAGCCCGAAGGCGAGTGGCGGCTCGGCATGACCGTCGACCAGCTCGTCTCCGACATGAACAAGGCGCTCGATTTCCCCGGCGTCAGCAACGCCTGGACGATGCCGATCAAGGCGCGCATCGACATGCTGTCGACCGGCATTCGTACGCCGGTCGGGGTCAAGGTCTATGGGTCCGATCTCGCCGAGATCGATCGGCTTGCCAAGGAGATCGAGGCCGTGGTGCGAACCGTGCCCGGCACGACGAGCGCCTTCGCCGAGCGGGTGCTCGGTGGGTTCTATTTGAATATCGAGCCGGACCGCGCCGCGCTCGACCGTTACGGGCTGACCATTAACGATGTCCAGGATGTGGTTCAGACCGCGCTCGGCGGCGAAATGGTCACCAATACGGTGGAAGGCCGCGAGCGGTTCAGCGTCAATGTTCGCTATCCCCGCGGGCTGCGAGACGATCCGCAGTCGATCGCGAGCCAGGTGCTGGTCAATGCGAGCGACGGGGCAGCCATCCCACTCGGGCAAGTGGCCTCCATCCGGATCACCCAGGGTCCGCCGTCGATCCGCACAGAGAATGCGCAGCTTGTCGATTACATCTACGTCGACATGCAGGGCCGTGATCTCGGCGGTTACGTCACCGACGCGCAACGGGCGGTGCAAGAGCGGGTCAAGTTTCCGCCCGGCTACCACATCGAGTGGAGCGGGCAGTTCGAATACCTCGAACGCGCCAAGGCCAGGCTGCAGACCGTCGTCCCACTGACCCTCTTTATTATCTTTCTATTGCTTTATTTAAACTTCCGGCGGCTGACCGAGACGCTGATCGTGATGCTCTCGGTGCCGTTCGCGCTTACCGGCGGCCTCTGGCTGATGTACCTGATGGGCTTCAACATGAGTGTCGCGGTCGCTGTCGGCTTCATCGCGCTGGCCGGGGTAGCAGCAGAAACCGGCGTCGTCATGCTGATTTACCTCGACCACGCTTTCACCGAAGCTGTTCGAGAGCGCAAGGAGCAAGCGCGACCGGTCAGCGCTCGCGATCTCCACGACGCTGTTATCGAAGGCGCGGTCGAGCGGGTGCGGCCGAAGATGATGACCGTGTCGGCGATCATGGCTGGTCTGCTGCCGATCCTGTGGAGCACCGGAACCGGCTCGGAAGTGATGCAGCGGATCGCCGTGCCAATGGTCGGCGGCATGATTTCATCGACCATTCTCACGCTTATAGTGATCCCCGCGATCTACTCACAGGTGAAGTTGCTAGCAATTCCGGCGGCGCATCGGCGGCGCCTCGCGACGCAGTACAACCCCGCGGAGTGACTCGTCTCCTGCAGACAATCGACACGGAAAGCGAATTCGTTGCGGTGAAGCCCCATAAAAGTCACGAGGGCTCGGACTCAGGATAATCACGGCCTTCCCCGGCAACGGTGGGTCAAACGTCACGCTCGGTTGAATCGAAATGCCACGATCGCGAGTTCTTAAGACTGCGACGTATGGCCACAAAAGACCCTGGGTGCCCGCAAGGTATCGCGAGTTGGCTCTCTATCTCGTTGGTTTCGGTCTATTGGGCACCTGTGTTGTTTTTTCGGTGATCCATTTTTGGGAGTATTTTCAGGCGAAACTTGCGTTTTCTGCGGAGGTTGCGCGCGGCAAGCCCGCTCTATCGGCAATAGAGAAGCTAGAAGACCGGGGGCGAAGGCTTCTGCCTGCAGATGCCGTGTACGTGTACGATGAGAAATTTCCCACGTCTGGTGCATACGATCCAAACTGGGCAGATGCTGGGTTTTACAACACGCCTCGATCGGGCACCGCTCTGGTTCACTCTCTCGAGCGAGGCGACGTTGTCATCTATTACGACAAGCCGCCGCCCGACGTCCTGGACACGTTGAGGCAATGGGCCGGACTGTTCCATGAAGATCGGGATGAAATTATTGAACGGCGGCGCGGGCCAATGGCCTAACCGACAGTGGCGGCGCGAACAGATGGCGAGAGGCTCAGTCCCGAGCCGCGCGGCCGATCATCGTCGGAATGAGCGGCGATGATGGACGGCATGGGCGGGATGATGTGGGCGGCAGGGCTCCTGTGGCTGCTCCTCGTCATCGTCCTGGTCCTCGCGGCGGCGGCGCTGGTCAAATACCTGCGATCCGGCGGGACGAAATGACTCGATCGCCAATGGCTGCCTGTTGGGTCGCGGCCAAGCGCTCGTCGCGGTTGAAGGCCGGAATGACGGCAAACGTCATCGCCGCCATTTTCGGCGGTATGGCCCTGGTGGCGCCGCCGCTCGGCGCGGCCCGTGCCGCCGCGACCGCCTGGGTCGGCGACGAGCACGCCGCGGCGCGGCTCGTGACCGCAGTCGAGGCGACCGGCTCCGGCCGCAGAATCGATGCCGGTCTTGAGATCCGCATGGCCCCCGGGTGGCATACTTATTGGCGCACGCCGGGTGATGCCGGGATCCCGCCGGAGATCGACTGGACCGGCTCGACAAACCTCGCGCGCGCCGAGATCGCCTGGCCGGCACCGACGCGCCTTTCCGAACATGGTCTCGAAAGCTACGTCTATCCCGACCACGCGCTGGCGCCGATTACAATCGAGCTTGCTAGACCCGGCGAGTCGTTGAGCCTGCGCGCTTCGGTCGATTACGCGGCCTGTGCAGAGGTCTGCATTCCCTACCATGCGGATCTATCGCTCGCGCTTCCCGCGGGCGTGGCGACGCCGGGCGTGGAGGCGCCACTGATCGGGACCGCGCGCGCCAGGGTGCCGGGCGGCTTGGATCAGGCCGGGATGGCGCTGGTCGCGGCGACAGTCGCTCCGGCGCGGGAAGGAGACGCGGTCGTTGACGTCCGCCTCCGCTCGACCGGCGCGCCGCTCCGCCAGCCCGACCTGTTCATCGAGGGTCCGGACCATGGGACAATCGCCCGTCCCGAGATCACGCTGGGCGAGACCGGGCGCAGCGTGGAGCTGCGTGTGCAAGTCACGGGGGTTTCAGCAGCCGTCTTGGCGGCGGAGCCGCTCATATTCACCCTCACCGACGGCCTGAACCGAGCGGCGGAGTTCACCGCTACCCCGGTCTTGCAGGCGGGCTCGGTCGCTGCACCAAGCAATCTGGCGATCTTGGGTATCGCGCTCCTGGGAGGCCTCATCCTCAACCTGATGCCCTGTGTGCTACCGGTCCTGTCGCTCAAACTTCTGGCGGTTGCACGCCTGTCCGGTGTCGATCGGCGATTGCTGCGGCTCAGCCTGGTGATCACCGCAGGCGGAGTACTCGCGCATTTACGGCGCTCGCCGCGACGCTGATCTTGCTGAAGGCGGCACGGGCGTCGATCGGGTGGGGCATTCAGTTCCAACAACCCTGGTTCATCGCCGGGATGGCCGTCGTCACTGCACTCTTTGCGGCGAATTTGTGGGGTTGGTTCGCGGTCGGCTTACCCGGCGCGGCCTACGCCGCCGCGACGCACGAGACACGTCGGCCGCTCGTTAATGCCTTTTTGACTGGAATGTTTGCGACATTGCTGGCAACGCCGTGCTCAGCGCCTTTTGTCGGGATCGCCGTCGGTTTCGCGCTGTCGCGCGGCCCGGTCGAAATCGTCTGGATCTTTGCAGCTCTCGGCCTCGGACTTGCGTTTCCCTACCTGCTGGTCGCGGCGGCGCCGCGGCTGGCCGGCTTCCTGCCGAGGCCCGGCCGGTGGATGACCCGGCTACGACAGCTGTTCGGGCTGTTGCTCGCAGGCACCGCGGCCTGGTTAGTCTGGGTCCTTGCCGAGGAGGTCGGCACGGGGCCGGCGGCTCTGACAGGTGTGATGCTTGTTGCCGGTTGGGTAATCCTCGCTTGGCGCGCTCAGCCGTCGCTCGGCATCCCGCTGCGCCGTCTCTCCGGCGGGCTTGTCGCCGTCCTTGCTATCGCGGCGATCATCACGCCGCAGCTTGCCGCGAGCTCCGTGACGTCGATGAAGTCCCAGGCCGCGGTTTGGCAACCGTTCGACACGGCCGAAATCAAGCGGCAGCTAGGCGAGGGCAAAGTCGTTTTTGTCGACGTGACGGCGGCGTGGTGCTTGACCT
>Ga0310916_10001153_pt1 | contig 15454 bp, 14 predicted proteins | sample GREbulkMGLF176_FD_203444 | JGI IMG/M metagenome (GOLD analysis project Ga0310916, IMG submission 203444) | Lab enrichment of tropical soil microbial communities from Luquillo Experimental Forest, Puerto Rico - GRE.bulkMG.LF176 | ecosystem: Environmental > Terrestrial > Soil > Tropical forest >...
ACAACACCGCCACCACGGTGCACCTCCCCGGACCCCACAACCCGGGGGAGTGTCACCTCTACTTTGCAGGGGGGTGTCATCTCTATATTGCGCTTACACACAACTGTCGCAGTACAGCGGTTATGGAAAGTCGCAATAGCGGCGGCGGGCCCAGTGTTAAAGGAGCGGCGGTCGTGGTAGGCTGGCCCTATGGCTATTTTGAAGGGCAGGGGTCAGTTACGGGCGCTGCCGCCCGGGCAAGATGTTTTCGAGTTGATTATGAGATTCATATAGGCGGCAAACCGCTCGGCCGAAATGCAGTCGGTCTGCCACCAGTGACAAGACCGACTATAGAAGCGGCTACGAAGATCACCGCGGTCGATGGCCGCCAAATCCCTGAACCGGCGCAGTACGTCTTAATGAAAGAGATGGGGGCCGAAGTGCTGCGACTCGCAAAGGATTTCGGAAAGTGGTATGGATTAAACTCTTGAGATGGGCCGACGCAAACTAGCACGGCGTTTTCGATTATTATGGGTTTAACTCAGTCGCATAACCGCGTGCCTGAACCGATGACAAGTTGGACATAGCAATTCAAAATCTAAGGCTGTTGTGTAGCGTTGACCCTCTGCAAGGGGGTTCCGGTGATGAACATCCAGAAGCGTGCGAGGTTGGACACGTGTTCCGGCGACTCGTTTTGTGGGGTCGAAAGCGCACTCATCACAAGTTAGAGTACCGGCGCGCCGCCGCTGTCTCAAAAAACTATCAGCCAGCCACGCAGCGCGCAGCCGCACTTTCGAGCGCTGCTCCTCGGTCAGCCCTTCCACAGCACTGGCCGTGAGATCGCGGCCGATGTCTCGTTCTACTTTTTCACTGATTTCGCTGCCTGCGGCCATTACCGCCTCGTCCTCTATTGCTACCCATGCGTTAAGAGCAGGCCGCGGAGTTATTACGAGCGCGGCGAGCTTTGCGCGGTCTTCGTCATTCAATGGACGCAGGAGCGTCGAAGGGTGTGCAAACAGGCGTCGATAGTCCGCCGGACCAAAAACATCGGCAGCGTCCGGTGGATTCTCGATATCGTAGCTTTCGATGATGGGAAAGGCGACTGACCAACGACAGCGATTGGCGTCCCGCGCCCACATATCTTGCAGTCGCTCAAAAGCAGCATCGCCGATGATCTTTCGGTGCTCTCAGCCGTGGCCTGGCCGGAGGCGGTGAACGGCAATTAGCCGACCTGCCAATGGGGCATGCAGCTCTAAATCCCGGAGGTATTCAGGATCACTCTCAAAGCCAGCGTTCGGTGATTCAATTGAGCGCGTGACATAGTCAAGCACATATCCGCCTCGGGCTTGTCGAACCACAGCCGTTTCACACGTTGCTCGTGCGTAAGTAGATCCGTCTCTAGGCGTAAACTCCAAAGAGCGACCACCCGCCGCCCAATGCGACTTGGCTGCTGTTACAGGCTGAGGTAGATCAGAAATTTGCAAGGCGCGCCCGTTCTCGCTAAGGTTCAACGGTTGGACATATTGCCCTGTCTCAGGCTGTTAACCTCGAAATCGTGCTCTGGCTGACGTTGTAGGTGCGCGCGACGCTCCGTCGTGTCTCGCCGGCCTCGAGGCGCTTGCAGGCCTCTTCTGGTGGTGACAGATTTTCACTGCTGGGATGGCAATCGAACCAGCGGAAGGTTAAGTTTGCGCCCCTTACGGAGGTGAGGAAATTCCTTGTTATGCCGTTTTGCTAGGTCGAAATCCGATTGTTGACAAACAACATAACGATACGCGTTTGCTGCCTGAAGAGAATTGAAGAAGTCCATATATTTCCGATGTCAGAAGACATCGGCATGCCCGAGGTGGCAGCCTCAATCGCGGACATAGTTGATCTCCAAGGCTCGGTTTTCATCGTGAGAGCAGATATTCTCCCACCCATAAGGTGTCCAAGCAGATTCCGGGCGAGCTCCATATGGACGGACACCATGCACACAGCATCAGATTTGACGATAGGGGCAGGTATATTTCGATCCCCGGCACAGTGAGGCCGAGGTTCTCGTGTCGCGTATTGTGCAAGCAAACGGGATTGTCACCTAGGTAGAAGCTTCGACCCGGAGCCGCTTGAGCTAGCCTGAACTCTTTCTGGGCAATGATTTGTGCGAAGCTCGGCAGGGTTTCGCGGATTGCCATCAGGGTGTTGCGCTTAACCGTATCCTCTGTTTGCGGCCCCCAGTCCGGAACGTCTTCCATGCGATGTCCCATAGTCTCGATGTTTTCCCGCATCATCGCTTCCATCTCCTGAAAGCGAACGCGGGTCGCCTTTGTGCGAAGCATTTGAAACGCTATCAGGAACGCGAGGTCGGCTTTTTCTTGGGGGCTGCGGTCAAGACGCCTGGATTCAATGATGCGCCGATAGGTCGGCAGACACCAATTCTCGATCTTAGACGCAATCGGTTCAAACGACACTATCCAGTCTTCAAAAAGGAAGTCGTGGAAACGGTTTTCCGCCAGCACATTCTTGATTGAGGTGACGAATCCCCGATCCTCATGCTTGTCATAAACCGACACCTGTTCCTTGCTCTCATGATCGACGAGGAATTGTCGTAAAATGGACTGCGGAACGTAATGCTCTGTCTTGGGTCCGCTCATATCTCGACGATTACCCGGCGAGTCTCGAAATCGTCGCCGCGCTGACGTTGTAACTGCGGCCGATGTCGGCAAGCGTTTCCTCGCCCTGATCGCGGGCTTGATCGCTTCCTGCCGCTCGTGCGGCGTGAGTTTCGGCGGACGCCCCATTTTGACGCCCCGCGCCACGGCCCGCGCCCGGCCTTCGCCGGTGCGTGCGCGGATAAGGTCGCGCTCGAACTCGGCAAGTCCGCCAAGCACGGTCAGCATCAGCCGGCCCTGCGATGTGGTGGTGTCGGCCCATGTGTCGGTGAGTGAGCGGAACCTGGCTTTCTTCTCGGCGATGGCGGCAAGGGTGTTCAGAAGGTCGCGGGTGGATCGCGCCAGCCGTTCGAGTCGCGTCACCATCAGCTGGTCGCCGGCCTCGAGCTGGTCGATCATGTGGCGAAGCTGCGCGCGGTTGGTCTTGGCTCCGCTCGCCACTTCGCGGAACACCTTGCCCGCCCCATGTTTCCTCAAAGCTGCGACCTGAGCGCCCACACTTTGGCCGTCGCTCGATACCCGCGCATAGCCGTATTTCATGGGTGACTTATGGCGGTAGTTTATGCAAAGGAAAAGTCCTTTTGGATCACGGCGCTGATTTCCTTGCATAATTCCTGAGTTTTGCGCTATACTTCCCGCGACCGCCTGATTTTATTGACAAGCGGCTCACCCGCCGCGTCTATCCGGTTTCGGGAAAATGGCTGTGTGAGTACGCAAGCTCGTGACGGTCGAACACCTTGAGAATCGAACCGACAGACTGTTCGGACGCGAGGCCGATCTCAATCAGCTGCTGCTACGGACAAGGCACTACGGACTGACCGCGATCGTCGGGTCGCCGCAAATCGGTAAGAGTTGGCTGTTAATGGAGTTGGCTCGCCGGCTGGATTGTGAGATTAATCCGCCGCGCTGTCTGGTCGGGTTTACGCGCTCGCCCAGAGGGGCAAGTGACCCGCTATTACAAGTCGTCAGTGATCTCTATCAGCGCTGGCTTGCCGACGCCGCCGCTTGGGAGCAGCTCAAGACGGTTTGGGAGCAGCAGAGGGATCGGCTGTTGCCGGCCTTTGCGCGATTCGTTGGAAAGCTATCGGAGAAAGCCGCAAAGCTCATACCGATTCTAGGTGAGCTGGGTGGAACGGCCATTAAAGAGTCACTGGAAGGTCTCGTCTCAGCGACTGATGACCTTAGCAGCGGGCAGCTGATCGTCTCGCGACTGGAATACAGCCAAGCGCAAGAGCTGGTCGGCTCGCTGCAAAAGATCACCGGGCAACGGGTATCATTGGTAATGGACCAGTGGGAGGAAACCCGTGAGCTTGCGGAGCAGCAGAACACATTTCGTAATTTTTTACGCGAACCAGCGAAATGGTCGGACCGCCATATCCTGCTCGGCGCACGGGAAGGAGGCGATGCGGTTAAGCTGCTTACCAGGTTGGGAGCAGAGTTTCCGGGCAAGGTCGAGTATCCGGGCGGCGTCTGCATCTATCCGCTTGGAGAGATGCATTTTGGAGACGCGATGGAAGGGCGGCGTCTGATTTCGTACCTGCACGCACAGCCGCAACGCGCGCGCTTGAAAACGTCCCCAATGACCGCGTTCTGGAGCTCATTGCCGGCTATCCTCGGGTCATTAACCGGTAGACTGCTGAAGACGCGCGCGACACAGTGGAGACTTTGAGGGGCCTAGAGCAGCTAGCCCGCGACGCCAATGCGTTTCGCTACCAAGATCTCGAAGACCTCTTGCGCGATCTCGACGGCGATCGCCTCAAACTCGCCGCTCGCATTGCTTTGGTCCCGCTGGTCGAGGCCGTGGATGCGTGGGAGGCACTAAGGCCCATCATTCTGGACCATCTCGCGGCCACTGAACTTGACGGTTTGAGACGTACCAATGTCCTCGCGAAAGAAGTTGAAGCGCCGAGATTTGGCCACCCAACACGTCGTGACGCCGCTTGCTCCTTCTTGGATGCGAACCACTGGGAAGCGATCAGGGGTGAGGCAGAGTATTTGATTCTTACGCTCGCGCGATCTGTTATTGCGCTCAATACAAGCGCTATTCATTTCTGTGAAGCATTGCGCGGGCTTCGAGATACGGCCGTGCGGCAGAATCTCGGTTCTTTGCCGATCGCTTTATGTGAGGCGTCGCGGACTCTTTTTAGCGAACGTAACTCCTCCCCTGCATCCATGATTGAGGGCGTCCAACAAGCGCGGCGGTCGCGCGAAACTGGCTTCGGACTTATTCTAGCTGCCGGCTTGGTCAACACGCTGAACCAGGCCAAGACCGAAGATGATCTCGCCGGCCGCGACGCTCTGCTCGGCGAGCTGCGCAACCTTGCCCAAGACTATCCCAATGACGCTGCAGTTCGCTGGCTATTAGCCGTAGGCCTGCGGTATACGCTGAACCACGCCAAGACCGAGGGCAATCTCAACCGCCGCGACGCGCTGCTCGTCGAGTTGCGCAACCTCGCCCGCACCTATCCCGATGACACTGAAGTCCGCGGGTCGCTGGCCAGAGGCCTGCTTAGCACATTGAACCACGCCAAGACCGAGGACGATCTCAACCGCCGCGACGCGCTGCTCGACGAGCTGCGCAACCTCGCCCGCACCTATCCCGATGACCCTTCCTGGGCGAGGCGCTACTGGTGTTGCAGAAGTCCTAAATTTTGCAAAGCCCCGGCTGTGTAACGGTTCTGAAATTCTGCAAATCTCTTCTTACCGCCCGAGCGGATGCAAGATTGGCCCTCCGGCACTTTTCATGGAGCTAGGAAAGTCGTCTATCTCTCTCAAGACCCCGCCAATTCACGGCGCACGATCGCGGCACCCTCGGCCAATGCCTTGAGCTTGGCGAAGGCGAGATCGCGCGGGATGTATTTCATGCCGCAATCGGGGGCCGGGATCAGCCGTTCCGGCGGCAGGTGCCTGAGTGCCGCACGGATGCGGGTGGCGACGGTCTCGGGCGTCTCCGGCTCGGGGTCGCCCATGCTGATGACGCCAAAGATCACAGCCTTGTCGCCGAGCCCGTCTAGGGTCGCAAGATCGAGATTGGGCTGAGCCGCTTCGATCGATATTTGCTCGACCTTGGAAGCCGTGAGCTCGGGCAGGAACGCGTAGCGGTTGGGCTTGTCGCGGGCGACATAGGCATAGCCGAAGCAGAGGTGCAATGCCGTCGGCCCGGCGATCCCGTCGAGGGCGCGGTCGATCGCGGGCAATGCCAGACGGCGCGCTTCCTCGGCGCGGGCCTGCAGCCATGGCTCGTCGAGCTGGATCACATCGGCCCCGGCCGCCTTCAGGTCGCGGATTTCGGCGTTGACCGCGGCGGCGTAATCCATGACCAGTTCTTCCTCGTCCTTGTAGAAGTCGTTCTTGGCTTGGCGCGACATCGTGAATGGACCGGGCAGCGTGATCTTGACCATGCGGTCGGTGTTGGCGCGCAGGAATTCGACATCGTGCACCTCGACCGGCCTGAGGCGCCCGATCGGCCCGACGATGCGCGGCACCACGACCGTGCCACCGGTGCGCCCCATGACCGTCGCCGGGTTGTCGAGATCGACCCCCGAAAGGGCGGTGGCAAAACGGTTCGAATAGCTCTCGCGGCGGATCTCGCCGTCGGTGATAATGTCGATGCCGGCGCGCTCCATATCGGCGATCGCGAGCCGGGTCGCATCGTCCTGTGCCGCTTCGAGCCACGGCTCGGGCACCCGCCACAGCTCCTGAGCGCGCACCCGCACCGGCCCCTGATGGGTCAGCTTGTCGCGGTCGATGAGCCAGTCGGGCTGCGGACAGCTGCCGACCACCGTCGTCGGAAGAAGGGTCTGGGTCATGATTGGAGCCTCGCGGGCGCGGCGCAGACCCCGAGCATATCACGGCGAGATCGTGATCGACTCGCTCACCCTGTTCGTCCCCTGTTAACCCGATTCGGCCCCCTGCAAGGAGCTCAAATCCACCCTGCTTGGTAGCCCGAGAGCGTCTACATAACATGCTGAAAAATATATATTTATCAGCCCTAGGTCAAGCGGTTTCGGGTGCGCAATCGGGTTTTCGCCCTGTTAGGACGGTCGAAGCAGGGGGAGGGAAACCACTCAGATCGGAATGCCCACATCGAGCAGGAGGCCATGCTGCCGCGGGCCGGTAGACATCGTGTCGCCGATGTTGCCGGCCGGCGCGAGAGGCGGCAGGGTCGCCTTGAAGGCGAGGGCCGGGTCGTAGACCTGGACAGCACGTCCTCGCGTACCGCAGATCGTGATTGCGCGGCAGCCGGCGCGCTCGACCCCTTCGGCCTTCACCCGTATAGGTGTCGGTCGACTGCCATCGCTTCCCGCCGACCCCGGCGGCAAGAGCTTAGCGGATCGTCTCGGCCATCGGCCGCACCGCAATCCCGGCTTGCTCGAGCTTCTCTCGGACGAGCCCGGCCATTGCCACCGCCGCCGGGTTGTCGCCGTGGACGCAAACCGTGTCGATCGCGACCGGGATGCGCTTGCCCGAGGTGCTGATGATCGCCCCCTCGCGGACCATCGCTTGCACCCGTGCGGCGGCTTCCTCGGGATCGTGCAGCACCGCACCGGGGAGCTTGCGCGCGACCAGATTGCCGGTGTCGTCATAGGCGCGGTCGGCGTAGATCTCGCGCGCCATTCTGAGGCCGAGCTCGGCCGCCGCGCGTTCGAGCTCGGTGCCGGCCATCACGACATAGATCAGCTCCCGGTCCACCGCGCCAATCGCGCGGCCGATCGCGAGTGCGGTAGGGCGCTCGACCGCGGCGAGGTTGGCCAATGTGCCGTGCGCCTTGACATGTCCGACGCGGTGGCCGACAGCACGCGCCACGCCTTGCAAAGCACCGATCTGATAGACCACCGTCTTTTCGATGTCCTCGGGTTTCTCACCCTGGATCTGGCGCCGGCCGAAACCCCAGACATCGAAAAAGCTCGGATGCGCGCCGATCCCGACACGGTTCTCCCTGGCGCGGCTGACGGTCTCGAACATGACGAGCGGGTCGCCACCGTGAAAGCCGCAGGCGACATTCGCCGAGGTGACGATCTTCAGCATCTCGGCGTCGCTGCCCATGGTCCAGGCGCCAAAGCTCTCGCCCATGTCGCAATTCAGGTCGATCACGTCCATCGGGGTCACTCCCGGTTTTCAGTACTCCTTATATGGGAGGAATTTGCCGCTCAGGGTCAGCTTGACGCGGTCGCCTTTGGGATCGGGCTGGCGTTCGATCGCCATGTCGAAATCGATCGCACTCATGATGCCGTCGCCGAACTCCTCCTGGATCAATTCCTTCCACGTCGTGCCGTAGACCTGGACGAGTTCGTAAAAGCGGTAGATCAACGGATCGGTTGGCACCACGCTCGGCAGCGAGCCGCGGTAGGGGATCTCCTGCAGCAGTTGCTTTTCGTCCTGGTCGAGGTCGAAGAGCTTCGCCGCGCGTTCGGCCTGGTCCGCGCGGAGCCTCATCTGGCCCAACAGCGCAGCGGTCAGGTAGACCGCCGAGCCGCCGCCGATCTCGGCGACGATCGCATTCCAGGTCAGGCCCTTGGCGCGCTTGGTGCTCAGGATCTTGCGGGTCACTGCGTCACGGGTCATCGCATTCTCCCTCGGTGGTGAGATCCTCGCATCAACGCAATGCCTGTGCCAATCTTACGGCAGGAAGCTCGGCGTTCTCGCCAACTCCTCGGTCCGCGAGACGAGGCGTTCGGGATACAAACGGGAATCCATGACCGAAGATTTTACCGGAAGGGTCGCTCTGGTCACCGGCGGCGGGAACGGGATCGGTGCTGCGACCTGCCGCGCCTTCGCCGCCGCTGGCGCGCGGGTTGCGGTTCTCGATCGCGATACGGCGACGGCTGAGGCGGTCGCGGCAGAGATTACCGGCCGCGACGGTCATGCCGTCGCATATGCACTCGATGTTGCCGATCGTGACGCCTTCGCCAGGTTGGCGGAGGGCATAGCCGAGGCCTCGGGTGGCATTGACATCCTCGTCAATGGCGCCGGCACGACCGTGCGGCGAATGATCGCCGAGATGAGCGCACAGGACTGGGAGCGCGTCATCGCCGTCAACCTGACCGGCGCGTTCAACGGCATCCAGGGGGTATTGCCGCATATGAGAGCGCGGGGTGGCGGCGCCATCGTCAACATCGCCTCGATCGCCGGGCAACGCATTTCCTTTGGCGGAACCGCGAACTATACGGCGTCCAAGGCTGGCCTTCTGGGCTTGACCCGCCACGCCGCCTACGAGCTCGCCCCGGACGGAATCCGGGTAAACGCCGTCTGCCCGGGTCCGACCGCAACGGGGTTCGGTGGCGCACTCCCCTCTGAAGAGACGAAGGCCGTGCGAGCGCGAAAGATCCCGCTGGGTCGCATGTGCGAGCCCGAGGATATCGCCGACCCCATTCTGTTTCTGGCGGGTGACGCAGCGCGCATGATCACCGGCGTGGCGCTGACCGTCGATGGTGGCGTGCTGGTTAAGAACGACACCCCTTATGAGGAATATTTCAGTCGTCGATAGGGCCTCGGCTCGCGCCCTCGCGCGCCAGCAGGAAAAAGGAGGGATCAGGGCAGCAGTTGCCTGGGTCAAGACGCCGGCAGGCGGCGTCACCATCTTGATTCTGGCGACCCTCGTGGCCCGGCTGTTGTTTGCCGCCTCTCTCGGTCTCGGCATCGACGAGAGCTACATGGTGGCCGCAGGCCGCAAATTGCAGCTCAGCTACTACGATCATCCACCGATCTCCTGGTGGATGGCGTGGGGGATCACCCATTTGACCGGCAGCGAAAGCACGATCGTTGTGCGGCTGCCATTTATCGCGCTCTTCGCGCTGACGACGTTCCTGATGTACCGAGTGACATCGGTGCTCTTCGACCCGGAAGCAGGGTTGTGGGCCGCGGTCGTGTTGAACCTGGCGCCCATCCTCGGAATCACTGCAGGGACCTGGGTGTTGCCGGACGGCCCGCTCTTCGCGGCGTTGCTCGGTGTCCTATTTTGCTTGATCCATGCCCTGCGTTCGGATGGTCGCGCGGCTTGGGGCTGGTGGTTGGCAACCGGCGCCTGCGCAGGTCTGGCGTTCGGCGCCAAATATTCGGCCGCGCTGACCCTGGCGGGCGCCGTCTTGTTCCTGGCGACCGAGCCGACGAGCCGTGGTTGGCTCCGGCGGCCGCAGCCCTATATCGCCGGGGCCGTCGCGTTGACCGTGTTCCTGCCCGTGCTGGTTTGGAATGCCGAACACGGCTGGATTTCATTCCTGTTCCAGAGCGGACGAGCCGAAGGTCCGCTCCATCTGTTGGGCCCGCTATCGGCGATCGCCGGACAAGCGGTCTTTCTCCTCCCTTGGATATGGGCGCCCCTGGTGTGGTGCGGCTTCCTTGCGTTGCGCCGCGGGCCGTCCGACCGGGAGCGCTGGCTGCTCGTTTGCCTCGCAGCACCGCCAATTCTCGTGTTCACAGTTGCCGCGCTATGGGGCAACCCGCTCTTTCACTGGGCGGCGCCCGGCTATCTGATGCTGGTGCCGCTGCTCGGCGAAGCGATTGTCCGCCGCTGGCAAACCGGCCGGCTGCCCCGAATCTGGCTCGGCGCCACCGCTACATTCGTCGCGCTTGCCGTTGCCCTAGTCGCAAGCGAGGTCCGGTTCAACTGGCTATCGGGTCTGGTCGAGAAATTGCCGAACGGCCGGGACCCCGGTCTCGATCTCGTAGATTGGTCCTCGCTGCGAACCGGGCTCGACAGCCGCGGCCTCCTCAACCGAACCGGGTTGGTCGTCGCGGCACTGAAATGGCATGAGGCCGGCAAGATCGATTACGCGCTCGGCGGCCGGCTTCCGGTCATCTGCCTTGGTCCGGATGCACGGCAATTCGGCCTTACCGCAAACCCCGATGACTACGCCGGCGCCGATGTTTTGATCGTCGCCCCGCGCCGCTCGCTCGGCCAGATCGAAAGCCAATTCGCAGCCCGGTTCAACGCGATCGAGCCGATCGCGCCCGTCACGATAATGCATGCCGGGCGGGCGGCGATGGAATTACCTCTATTTATCGGCCACCGACTCCATAAATCGGCTGAGCCGGAAGCTGCTCGTGATCCCAGGAGTAGCCCTTGAAACCGCGCGCAAAATAAAGCGTGTAAGCACGGGAGTCTCCGGGCCCGACCGGGATGACGACGGACTCGAGCCGGTCGATCGAGGCGAAGCTCGGGGTCATCTCGGGGATCAGATTGTGCTCCGATACCAGAAGAAAGTTCCCGCCGCGATGTTGCCGCAGACCGTTGGTCAATTCCCACTGGTCCTTGGGCAGGCCGCTTTTCAACTTCCACTTGACCGCATCGAAGGGGTGCGGATGCACGTAGTAGATCAGCGCTGCGAGCGTCTCGCGATCGTCGCCGAACAGGACAAATCCTGGATGCGCTGCCAGCGCAGCACCGACAGTCGTGCCGAGGGTCCGCCAGCCGCGCAGCCGGCTGAGCGGGTCGTATTTCGCCGGCAACCCGACGCCAAAAGCCGCGAGCGCATCGCGGCCGGTGAACAGCACCGTGACGGCGGCGAGATGGAGCGCGATCGAGAAGATGACGAGGTTGCGCCAGCCGTGCCTCAGCGCCCAGGCAACGACCAGCACGGTGGCCGAGACGAAGGCGGGTGCCGCCCAGTTGGCATTGGCACGCGACAAGAAACTGACGACCAGCATCATCACCAGGGTCGGCAGTGCAAACGCAGCCAGCAAACGGGCGGGCGGCTCGGCGAGGAAGCGCGGCGATGCCGCTAGAAAGACCAGGCCGGCAAATAACAGCGGACCAAACACGGCGAATTGCGAGCCGAAGAATTCGAACAGGGCGTCGGGGTGGAAGAGCGCCTCGTCGATCCCCGCATTATCTTTCACGTGAAGATAGCTGACGAACCCGTTGCTCCAATTCCACCAAAAATTCGGCGAATACAGAAGGAGGGCGATACCGATCGCGGCGAGTAGCGGACCAACGTGACGCCGCTCAGCTCGTACCAGCACGACATAACCGAGGGCCGAGAGGATCCAATAGGCCATCGCATACTTCGCGAGCAGGCCGAACCCGCAGGCGGCCCCGACGGCGAGCCGCCAGCCCCATCCGCCGTCTTCGCGCGCGCGAATGAAGGCGTAGAGAGCTGCCGCCCAAAACAACAGCAACGGCGCATCGGTCGAGATGATAAAAGCCGAGATCGACGCTCCCGGCAGGCTGGCATAGGTCAGCGCCGACCACAGCCCGACGCGGGCATCGTAGAGCCGGGAGCCGGTCGCATAGACGAAGACGGCGGTGCACGCGTGCAGCAGCGGCGCCGAAAGCCGTATCGCAGCCTCACTATCGCCAAAAAGGCCGGTCGTTGCCGCGATCAGCCAGGCGACGAGCGGTGGCTTCGAGTAATAGCCGAAAGCCGGATGCTGCGCCCAAAACCAGTATTGCGCTTCGTCCGGGTAGAGGTCTGCGGGCTGGAAGACGAGCCACAGCAGCCTCAAAACAGTGATCGCAACTATACCGCCGAGCATCAGGGCGACAGCAGAGCGGCGTAGCGGGAGCTGAAATGCGTTCGCGGTGCCGCGCGGCTCGATCCGGTCGATTGTCATGCCCGGCGGCGAGGTCGACGGAAAGCCCGTCTGGGCTGCCCGGAGCGGCGTTCAGGCGGCCCAGGCGAACGGCGCGAAGTGCCCGTTGTTGCCCTTGCCGACCAAGTCCAAATTGAGGCCGAAACCGTGGATGCGAGTTTCTTTAGACCGGGCGAGTGCAAGGCGCCGATTTGCCGGATGCGCCGTATTATCGATGTAGAGTGGCTCACCGGGCCGGTTGCGCGGGGTGACGCCCTCGATTTCGAAGGATACAACGTCTGGGATCACTGTCGAGCGCGTCAACCGATCCATATTGAACTCGATCGGCTTGAACTCGACACCGCGAAAATCGCTGACCAAATTGTCGCGGATGAACCCAGGGGGGCCACCGGCTTCACCGCTGACGATCGCTGAAAGAGCCCGCCGCTGAGCGGCATTGGCCCGCTCGTCGACCACGCCGGCGAACACCCAGTTGCCGTCGGCCATGACCTTGCCCGAGCGAATCAGCAGCGCAAACTTCAACCCGTCTAGTGTGGTGTCACCGTATTTGCCGGCATCGATCCGAAACAACAATGCGGCGGTGCAGTGGTCGTCCGTTGCCGGCCCCTGCGGGTTCGTATAGACGCAGGGACACAGATAATCGCAGTTGCAGCTCTCCATGTATTCGCCGAGCATCGTCCATTCCTGCTGCGCCATGGCTTGGCTCTCGGCAATCAGGCGGTCGGCTGCTGCTTCTTTTCGAGGATGCGCTGGTGCAGGTTGCGGACGATCATGCCGGTGAGCCTCTCGTCGTGGATAAAGAGGCGCTGGCCGATCGGGTAGGGGTCTTGTTTGGTGACCTCAATCGGCTCCTTCAGGATCTCGTCAGGGGTGAGGCCGCGATCCACAAACCGCTCAATATAGCCGATCCAATTTTCGACGATCTGCCCTTGCTCCTTCAGATAGCCCTTGGTGCAGGGATCGCCGTGCCCGGGGATGATGGTCTCGACGTCGAGCGCCTCGATGCTCTTTAGCGCCGTCAGCCACTCCCAGGGGTCGCATTCCTGCAGCCATGACCGGCACTTGTAGAAGACGTTGTCGCCGGTGAACACGACTCCTTCTTCCGGCACGTGGATCGAAGTCTGTGGTGCGGTATGGCCGGGCATGTGGACGATGTTGAAGGTGTGGTTGCCGACGTGCAGGGTCAGCGTGTCGTCAAAGGTCAGCTTGGGCAGGTTCGCAGCCGGGTAATCGGGGTGTCCGACAAGCCAGACGCTGTCGGGATCGGTCTCCTTGAAGCGCTCGCGCTTCTCTTCGAGGGTACCGAACGCGTAGAGATAGCGCTCGAAGCATTCCTGGAGCTTGACCTGCCCGACGACCGTCACATTCGGGAAATAGGCGTTGCCCGAGATATGGTCGCCATGCGGCTCGGTGTTGATCAGGTAGCGGATCGGCGCCTTGTCTTCCATGCGCTCGCGCCAACGTACCGCGTCGATCGGCTGCTGCGGCGAGTCGATCATGACATAGCCGTCGCTGGTCTCGACAAAGCTCGGATTGCAGCCGGCGAAGTAGATTTCGGTAAACGAATTCTTTCCTATCCTGCGCATCGCCCTCTCCTGTCTAGCTTTTCCCGATCCGGCGCGGGGTTATTCCGCTGCCACCGGCACCGGCGCGCGACGGAACCCGACGCGGGCGCCACCGGCGAATAACAGGCTTAATAGCAGCAGAGCCGCGACGACCACCAGCACGAGTTCGGGGTGCCCGGCATCGATAATCATGCCGTAGGGCACCGGCATGATCGCGCCGCCCAGGGACATGCCGGAGCTGACGAAGCCGAATACCTTGCCGATCTGCCCCGGTGGTGCCGCGTCCTTGACCATCACGTCACGCGGCGTGTTTCTCGCCCCGGTCATCAGACCACCAACGAACAACACGCCGATCGTCGCCGGCTCGGGCAGCGAGACGACACCGACCAGCAGCAACACCGCGGCGGCGCCGATCGTTAGAGCCACGACAAAGGGGGCTGCGGTCGGCCACCCAACCACCGACGAGCACGCCGCCGATCTGGCCGACCATGTACCCGGTCAACGCCGAAGAAGCGGTCGCCAGCGGCAACCCATGCACCTGGTGCAGGATCGTGATCAGCCAGGACTGGATACCGGCGCCGGCCATCGCCGTCACCATGAAGAACGCAAAAAACATCAACACCGATCGGCTCAGCAACAGCCCGGCCCCGCGTTCCGCCGCGCGGTTAGGCGGGCGACGTGCTTGATCGACCAGGATTCGGCTCTGCCACACAATCGCCGCCAAGACCGGAAGACCAAGAAGCCCAACTAAGATCAAGGCACCGCGCCAACCGAGCAGTAGCATCAGCGCGGCGGTCGCCGGGGGTGCCGCGGCAAAACCGATGTTGCCGGTAAAGGTGTGAAAGGCAAACGAGCGGCCGAGCTGCCCCGGGTCGATCGAGCCGCTCAAAATCGCATAATCCGCCGGGTGAAAGACCGAGTTGCCCACACCCGAGAGCAACGCCAGAACGACGATCTGCCAGTAGGTCGTGGCAAATCCCATGGCGCCGATCGACGAGGTCATCAGCATGGTGCCGGCGACGAGGAACGGGCGGGCGCCGTAGCGGTCAACGAGAAACCCCATCGGCGTCTGCAGCAGCGCCGCGGTGGCCGACATGACTGCCATGACCAGGCCGAGCTCGGCAAAGGAGACGTCGAAGGTCTGCTGCCAGGCGATGAACACCGGCGGCAGGCAGAGCTGATAGAAGTGCGACAGGAAGTGGCCGGAGCCGAGCAGCAGATTGACCCTGGTGTCGCGACCGAAGGTGAGCAAGTGGGGCATTGCCGCATGTTGCTGTAAAAAGCAGCAGCCGGTCGAGCACAGAAACCGCGCGCGGGTGTGAAGCTGTATTGCCAAAATCGCGGACCGCGGCAGCCAAAGCCGACGGCAGGATACCCTGTTCCGACCCGCAAATAGGGACTACACTCCCGAGCTACAGGCATAAGCGGAGGAGGTCTGTAATGGCGGGGTACAAGCTGATCTCGGCGGATTCTCACATTGTCGAGCCGCCGGACATGTATACCGGGCGCATCGATCCCAAGTTCCGCGACCGGGCGCCCAAGATGGAGCGCCGCAAGACTCCCGCAGGGAGAGAATACGACGCTTGGGTCATTGACGGCATGCAGGTCGGCACCTTGGGCGCAGTAATGCAGGCCGGGCAGCGGTTTGAGGATCCCTCGCAGATCGATTTTCTCGGCGTCTGGGAGGATGTCCGCAAGGGCGGCTACGACGCCCATGCGATGATTACC
>Ga0310916_10001154_pt1 | contig 15454 bp, 14 predicted proteins | sample GREbulkMGLF176_FD_203444 | JGI IMG/M metagenome (GOLD analysis project Ga0310916, IMG submission 203444) | Lab enrichment of tropical soil microbial communities from Luquillo Experimental Forest, Puerto Rico - GRE.bulkMG.LF176 | ecosystem: Environmental > Terrestrial > Soil > Tropical forest >...
TGATGGGTGGAAGTCAGCCGTGGTAGGCGACGGTGGCGTAGTCAGGGACCGTGCCTGCCGCACCGCTTTCACCGGTGACGAGCACCGTGCCGGTGGCAGGACTGGCCGCCACCGACAATGCCTTATCTCCCTGGTGCTGGGGACCGTCGTAACGGCTGGCCCACAGCTGGTGGCCGCTGGCCGGGTCGTAGGCGACGGTGGCGTAGTCATTTCCCGCCGTGACGGTCGTATAGCTGTAGCCGGTGACGTACACCGTCCCGGCGGGACTGACGGTCACCGCGGTGGCCTCGGTGTTCGAGCCGGGCCCGGCGTAGGGGGTGGCCCACAGCTGCTGGCCGCTGGCGGCGTCGTAGGCGACGGTGGCGTAGTCGTAGGCATTGCCGGTGGCAGTGTCGCTCCGACCGGTGACGTAGACCGTCTTGCCGTCCGGGCTGACCGCGAGCGAGCTGGCCTGGTCGTCGGCGTGGGCTGGGCCGTTGTAGCGGCTGGCCCACAGCTTGCTGCCGGTGGCGGCGCTGTAGGCGACGGTGGCGTAGTCAGCGCCGGACGAGCTGGTGTTCCCGTAGCTGTAGCCGGTAATGAACACCGTGCTCCCGTCCGGGCTGACCTTCACCGAGGCGGCCGCGTCGTTCCCGTTGACCGGGCCGTTGTAGCGGCTGACCCATTGCTGCTGGCCGGTGACGGCGTCGTACGCGATCGTGGCGTAGTCGAAGCTGGTACCTTTCCCGGTGCTTTCCCCGGTGACGAACACCGTCGTCCCGTCCGGGCTGACCGCCACCGAGGCGGCCTCATCGACGCTGTTGACCGGGCCGTTGTATCGCTTGACCCACAGCTGCTGGCCGCTGGCAGCGTCGTAGGCAATGGTGGCGTAGTCCTGGTAGGTAGCGTTCCCATAGGTGTAGCCGGTCACGAACACGGCCGCCCCGTCCGGGCTGACCGCCACCGAGGTGGCATCTACCCCGGTGGTCTTAAAAGGGCCGCCGTAGCGTGCGACCCACAGCTTCTGGCCGGTGGCGGCGCTGTAGGCGATCGTGGCGTAGTCCGCCTCCACGTGGGCGTTCCCATAGCTGTAGCCGGTGACGAACACCATCTTGCCGTCCGGGCTGACCGCCACCGAACTGGCCTGGTCGATGTAGTGCGACGGGCCGTCGTACCGCTCGGCCCACAGTCTGTTACCGGTGGCTGTGTCATAGGCGACCGTGGCGTAGTCAGTGCTTGTGGTGCCTTGGCTGTAGCCGGTGACGAACACCGTGTTGCCGTCTGGGCTGACCGCCTCCGCGTTGGCCTGGTCGGCGCCGTTGCCGGGGCCGTTGTAGCGCTTGGCCCACAACTGGGCGCCGGGAACTGCCGCCTGCGCCCTGGCTGCCACCGGCACCTGAACCGGCTGCAGCGCCGCAGCGGAGGTGCTGGCCCCGATCACTCCCATCGCGGCGAGCGGCACGCCGGCCGCTACCGCGACGCAGGCATGCACGAGGTACTTGTGCATCCGAGGATTCCTTCCCCCCCACCCGCGACCGGCGCCCTGGCCGCGCCGCGGTCCCAGGTGTGTCCTAGTTCCAGAAGTGCTTGCGCGACCGGCCCCGATCCCGCCTCGCTATCAAGCCTCTCCTGGCACCCGGTGGGTCACTATGCCCACACCCGCTGACGCCTTGTCAAGGAATCAGACCAGGCCAGGGATGTACCCCAGCTGATCGGCCGAGGGAGCATCAGCAGCCCTGATGCTCCCTCGGTTACCGCAGTCTTTCAGCCGCCTGGGCTGAGCAGGCTCTTGAGCTTACTCATGGTGATCAGGTGTTTGACAGAGTGCTCACCATTCGTGCTGGCCTTGAACGCTGCCAGCAGGTCGCCGGCATCGTCCTGCGGCTGGGTTAGCGACGAGTCCTCTGACGCGCCATTGGCACCGACGAGGAAGCTGCCGTTGAGAGTGAGGCTGTTTCCGGAGGCCGCGGGCAGGCCGCTCGAGGTGTCGAGCGCCTCGTCGACCGCGACGTTGGCGACTCCTCCGGGGCCGCAGCCGGTAACGCCGGGCGCCGAGAAGGTGCTGTCGCTCGCCACAGCTCCGGTGATTCCGAGAACAAAGGTGTCCGGGTGGACAGTCGGGGCCGGGTCGTTTTCTTCGAACAGTCCACCGCCGGAGCCGACAGAGAGGCTCGGGTTGACCACGATCGGGGTCTCGTCCGATCCGATGTAGCAGTTACCGCCCAACAGCGGGTTGATCAGCTTGAACTTCAACGGCTGCGTCCAGCTGAAGAGGCTGAAGTTCGTGATCGGGCCCGCCTCCTGGGCCAGCGCCGAGACCGTGTTGTAATTCCCGCCGAGCGTCTGCGCCTGCTGGCAGATCTTCTCGACGGTGGCGTCGCTGCTCGGGCAGCCCAGCGCCTGGGTCAGGGTCTCCGGGATCGGGTCGGGCTTGGTAGCGAGGATCGCGGACGGCCCGGCGAGCGGCGGCATGGCCGGGGCAGGGTAGAAGTTCGCGTCTCTCGGCGGGATAAAGAAGCCGAACTGCACGTTCACCGGCTGCACGACCGGCGTGGTGATGTTGCCGATCGTAATCGAGCCGGTAGTCGCGTTCCCGGCGATGCACGCCGCGAAACCGCCACCGTTGTCGGTGATGGGCATGACTTCATGCATGACTGGGTTGTTCAGCGGACAGTTGGTGAACGGCTGGTAGATGCCCTTCGGCGGGGGATAACCGGGCCCTCTTACGCTGGTGCCCGCAAGCGAGGTCGGCTGCGCAGCCACCGACGACGTCACTCCGGCAACGATCAGCGCTGCCGCGGCAGTGGCCGCCCCGCCTAGCCAGGACACGCGGCGGAACCGCGGGCTGAATGGTTTCATCGCTTCTCCTTGGCGTTGTCCTATCCGAGGTTCTGTCTTTCGTCCCTGGGCTCCATCGGCACCCAATTACCCCTGAAAAAGATGACGAATATCGCCGTGCTTGCATGAGGTAAAAGGCGCGAGGGTTTGGGCGTGATAGTTATGAAAAACATGGATGTATCTGGATTACCGGACAGTAACACTGTCGTGTCAGCCGAGTCAACAACCCCACGGGCCTGAAATCCACGAGGTCCGGGCACCGTGGCGGAACTGCAGCGCCGACGGGCCAGCACTCACTGCCCGGTACCGGAAACGATGTCGTATACAGTGACGTCAGGGCCGGCATGGCCGCCGACGACGGTCGGCGGCCTTTGCGATAGTGAGGGCGCCATGGCTAAGCCAGCGCGGGAAAGCGGCGACCTGGGCGGGCGAACTGGCGGTTCCAGGCGCTTGCCGCAGCAACTGCCCAGCGGTCGGCACGGGCTGTTGCGCAACTTCGTCGCCGCCAACCAGCGGGCGCGCATCCTGTCCGCGGTCGCCGTAGCCGCGGCCGAGCTTGGCTATGCGGAGATGAGCGTGGAAGCGGTCATCGCCCGGGCGGGGGTGTCGCGCCGCACCTTCTATGAGCACTTCAAGAACAAGGAAGACGCGTTCCTGGCCGCCTACGACAGTTTCGTGCGCGAGCAGGCCCGGCAGATCCGGCGTGCCTACCTTCAGGAGACGGGCGTGCGGGAACGGCTACGGGCGGGTATCCGGGCATACCTGCAGTGCATAGCCGGTGAGCCTGAGGTCGCGCGGATGTGCACCGTGGAGGTCCTCGCCGCCGGGCCGCGCGCCCTCGCGCGGCGCAGCGCCGCGATACGGATGTTCAGCGAGATCATCGAGGACAATATCCACGAGCTCATCCCCGGATGCCCGCGAGCCGCCCTTGCCGCCGAAACGATCGTGGGCGGCATCCACGAGGTCGTTTTCAGCCGGATCCTCGCCGGCCGCACCGACGAGCTACCTGGCCTGGCCGACGACCTGTTGGCCACGATCCTGATGCACGACGCCCGCCCTGCGGCTCTCACCCGCGGCGGCTGATCATCGCCTGGGGCGCTTGCCAGCCCTCGATTGCACCGGGTAACCGCAGATGACCGGAACCACTGAGCTTCCGAAGCCCGACTGCCCGTGGCTACGCTGCGAGGCGACCCGGACATGGCCTCTGCTTCTCTCCACGCCTGCGTCACACATCCGAGGCAGACCAAGACCTGGAGGAACCTTGAACATCAAGCGCCCTGCCGCGCTGCTCTCCGCGGCCGCAATCGCTGCGCTGGCCACAACGGCGACGGCAGTCGCCGCCACGTCGACCCCATCGGGCATCGAGCACTGGACGGTCGAGAACACGAACCCGGTGTCAGCCACCGCGGTGCTCATCGCCCGGGGGCCGCTTACTGTCGGCGGCACCATCAACCTGCAGACCGGCCACGTCACACTGCCGGGCGGGACGCTGACGCTCTCCCACAAGCAGTCATGGGGTACGCAGGGTGAGAATCCACGGACTTGCCTTGCCACGCTCAGGTCGTCGGGAACCTATACGGTTACTGGCGGCACTGGTCGCTACACGCTCGTACACGGGCACGGCACCTACGGCCTGACCGCCTACGCCATCGTCAACAAGGTCAAGGGCAAGTGCGCGACCGGCGTCGTCCCCTACGCGCAGACCGAATTGCTGACCGCGACCGGGCCACTGACCCGCTGATTGTCGCCGCTCTTGGTGCTTGCCAGCCCGGCTCGGGTAAGGCTGACCTGGCAGGTCTGCGTCTGCCGGTGAGGGCATCCGATGGGTTAGCCTGGGCCAGTCGGACGCGGGACGCGACGGAGGTACTGGGGATGAAGCTTCCGGGCCTGTTTCTGAACGCCAAAACCTTCCAGGAGGTGCCGGCCGGAACGCCGATCTTCGAGGCGGGAGCCAGCGGCACGGAGATGTTCGGCATCGTGGAGGGAGAGGTGGAGGTGCGGCTGCCCAACGGCGCAGTTCGCAGGCTCGGCCCCGACGAGACGTTCGGTGAGATGGCAATTGTCGACTCCTCCCCGCGAAGTGCGACGGTTGTCGCGGTGACCGACACCAAGCTGGCAGTGATCGACCGGAGGATGTTCCTCTTCCTCGTCCAAGAGACGCCGATGTTCGCGCTGCAGGTGATGTCGAACATGGCTGAACGCATTCGCGCCGAACCGTGGTGACGGCAGCACCGGCAACTCCGGCACGCCGGCGCGCGGAAGCGCACGATCCGCGCCCGGGAGAACTTGCGGGGCTATAAGCAATTCACCGGCGATGAGCCAGGCCCGCCACCAGGGGGTTGAGTTCGTACCACGCGCAGGTGGGACCCTGCCGGCGGAGCCAACCGCGAGCTGGTGGGCCCAGCGCTGGCTGTGGCTCCTGGCCCCCTCGGCCGTGCTGGCCGTCCTGGTGGCCCTGTTCGCCCGCGTCGAGCTGGCCGCCCGCCGGCCCCGGCGGCGGGCAGCCCGCTGACCGGAGGCCAGCCCGGCCATGACCCGCGCCGCACGCAGATACATGTGAGTGAGATCCACAGACACACCCAGCAACCCGCAACCCGCGTAACCTGGCCTGGGTGATGCATGGCGGGTAACGGCGCCGTGCGCAGTCTGTCCAGGTCATGGCCGAAGCTATACTCTGCGGCTAGCGCGTCTTCCGTTCCTGTGACCTCTGTCTGGCAGGCGGTGCGGTCGGCGGGGGGGCTGAGTTATGAGCAAGCCAGTTATCTTGACGGTTGACGACGATTCGGTGGTCTCTGCGGCGATCGCTCGCGACTTGCGTAGCCGCTACGGCGCTGACTACCGGATCATGCGCGCCGCGTCGGGGCCCGAGGCGCTGACCGTGCTTTCCCGGCTGGCCTTGCGCGACCAACCGGTGGCGTTGATCGTCGCGGACCAGCGAATGCCGCAGATGACCGGCATCGAGATGCTCAAGCAGGCGCGCAACTGTGCGCCGGGCGCGAAGTACCTGCTGCTCACGGCCTATGCGGACACCGACGTGGCCATCAAGGCGATCAACGAGATCGGCCTGGACTACTACTTGCTTAAGCCGTGGGATCCCCCTGAGGAAGGGCTGTACCCGGTCACCGACGACCTGCTCGAGGACTGGCGGCAGGAGAACCCGGACCGCACCTTGGACGTACGGGTGGTCGGGCACCGGTGGTCAGATCGTAGTTACGAGATCAAGACGTTCCTGGCTCGCAATCATGTGCCATACCGGTGGTATGACATTGAGCGAGATGCCGAGGCCGGGCGGCTGCGTGATCTCGCGAACGCGACACCCGCCGATTTCCCGCTGGTCCTCGTCCCAGAGGGCGACACGCTTCGCTCGCCGTCGGTTCTCAATCTTGCCGGCGCTCTCGGGCTGCCTACCACCGCGCGCCGGCCGCTGTATGACGTGTGCATCGTGGGTGGCGGCCCGGCGGGCCTGGCGGCTGCGGTGTACGGGGCGTCGGAGGGCCTGAGTACCGTCATCGTGGAGCGTCAGGCGCCCGGCGGCCAGGCCGGGGAGAGCGCCGCGATCGAGAACTATCTCGGGTTTCCGAAGGGGCTGACCGGTTCCGACCTGGCCCGGCGTGCGATAGCGCAGGCTTCCCGCTTTGGCGCCGAGATGGTCCTGGCCCGCGATGTCGTCGGCTTCGAGCAACGCGGGCCGGTGCGCACGGTGCTCTTCGACGGCTCGGGAGAGATTGAGGCCCGCGCGCTCATCGTGGCCACCGGCGTGTCGTACCGGCGCCTGGATGCGAGCGGCCTGGACGAGTTCACGGGCCGGGGCGTCTACTACGGCGTAACCGCCAGCGAGGCGAGCCAGTGCCAGAGCGAGGATGTCTACATCGTCGGCGCGGCCAACTCGGCCGGCCAGGCCGCGCTCAACCTGTCCCGCTTTGCCAAGCGGGTGGTGCTGGTGGTCCGGGCCGCCTCACTCGCGGGCACGATGTCCAAGTACCTGGTCGAGAGGATCGAGGGCACGCCCAACGTGGAGGTGCGGTATCGCAGCGAGCTGGTGGCCGGCCGGGGCGATGGGCACCTGGAGGGGCTGACCCTCGCCGACCGGGGCTCAGGCATCACGGAGGAGGTGTCATCGAGCTGGCTTTTCATCTTCATCGGCGCCACACCTCACACCGAATGGCTTGGCTCCGACGTAGCCCGCGACGATAAGGGGTTCATCATCACCGGCCAGGACCTCTTGGCGCCCGCCTATGTGCGGCACTGGCCGTTGCCCCGCCCCCCGTTCACCCTGGAGACAAGCGTGCCCGGCGTATTCGCGGCCGGCGACGTGCGGCTGGACTCCATGAAGCGGGTCGCGTCGGCCGTAGGTGAAGGCGCGATGTCGATTTACCACGTGCACCGCTACCTGGCCACAGTCTGATGCTTATCGACGAACTGGCCTCGCTCAGGCTCTTCGACGGCCTGACCCGCGACCAGCTCGCCGAGCTGATCGCGGGCAGTGCGGAGATCCGTATCGAGCCCGGCGTGGATCTGTTCCGCGAGGGTGAGCATGCGGACTACTGGTGGGTGCTCCTCGACGGGGCGATGGACCTCGTGCGCCACGTCGGCCGCGAGGACACCGTGGTGCGAAAGTGGGACGCGCCGGGCCATTGGGCCGGTGGATTCCGCGCATTCGATGAACACGGCGTCTATCTCGCGACCGGCCGCGGAGCGACCGCCGGGCGGGTGCTGCGGGTGCCGGCCGCGGTGCTCCGCGACCGGCTCAACGACTGGTTCCCGCTCGGCAGGCACCTCATCGAAGGGCTCTATGGCACCGCGCGATCGATCGAGTCAACGGTACGGCAGCGTGAGTCCCTCGTCACGCTGGGCAAGCTCGCGGCGGGTCTCGCTCACGAGATCAACAACCCGGCCGCCGCAACCGCCCGGGCGGTCGACGCCCTCGAGACCACGTGCCAGACACTGCTAGCGTCGCTCGCCCGGCTCGCCAATGAGGAGATCTCTGCCCAGCAGTTCGCCGCAATCGACACGCTGCGCCTTGAAGCCGGGCCTCAGGTGCCAGTCCAGGATCCGCTGATCCTGGCCGACCATGAGGACGCCCTGTCGGCGTGGCTTAGCCGGCACGGCATCGATCGTGAGTGGATCATCGCCCCGCCGCTCGCCGCCGCCGGGATCGACGTGGCCTGGTGCGAGCGGGCCGCCGCGGTGCTGGAAGGACCGGCTCTGGAGGCGGGTCTGGAGTGGGTGGCGAGCACGTTCTCCGTCGCCACTCTGCTGTCAGACATCAAGGAGTCGAACCGGCGTATCTCCGGGCTCGTCGCCGCCGTCAGGTCCTACTCACAGATGGACCGCGCATCGATGCAGCGGATCGACGTGACGGACGGCCTCGAAAGCACGCTGGTCATGCTCGGGCACAAGCTCCGCCCTGGCATCACGGTCGTGCGTGACTACGATCCCAGCGTCCCCGAGATCGAGGCGCACGCTGGCGAGCTTAATCAGGTGTGGACCAATCTCATCGACAACGCCATCGACGCGATGGACGGAGAAGGCACGCTGCGGCTGGTGACACGGGCCGAGGAGGACGATGTCGTCATCGAGGTCGGTGACACCGGCTCGGGCATGCCGCCGGAAGTGGCGGCCCGCGCGTTCGAGACCTTCTACACGACCAAGGAAGCAGGTAAAGGCACCGGTCTTGGTCTCGACATCGCCCAGCGCATCATCGTAGAGCGCCACGGCGGCACGATCACCATTGACTCCCAGCCAGGCAACACGGTGCTGCGCGTCCGCATCCCCGCCCGCCCGCACGCGGCCCGGGGGCAAGCGGCCAGCTAACCCGCTCCAGGCGGCTCGGCGAGCGCGCCTCCCCGGTCTGTCGCATAACGTTTGTTATGCGCCGTCGTAGGGGCGAACCCCGGCCGTCCCCGAGTCCGGTGCGGAGGCTGCTGCGCCCACCTGGCCGCCAGACGAATCAGGCGCTGCTGGTCGTGCTGCTGTTCGCCTTCGGCACCGGGGTCGCCACGGTTGCGATCGGCTCACCGGACGGGGCCTGGGTAGCCATCGGCCACGGGATCTGCGGAATGGCCGTGGTGCTGCTCATCCCGTGGAAGTCCCGGGTGGTGCGTGGCGGGCTGCGACGCGCGCGCCTAAGCCGGTGGCTGTCGCTGCTGCTGGCCGCGTTGGCGCTGATTACCCTCGCCGCGGGGCTCGGTTATGCCACCGGGCTGGTGCGCTCGATCGTCGGTCAGCCCGGGCTGTGGGTGCATATCGCGGTCGCCCTCACGCTGGTGCCTTTGGTGGTGTGGCACATCTGGGCCCGGGGCATCCGGGCCCGGGGCATCCGGCCGCGCCGGACGGATCTGTCGCGCCGGGCGCTGCTGCGAGCCGGTGCGGTGGCCGCGGGTGCGGTCGCGCTCTACGCGGCTGCCGAATCCGCGATTACCGGGCTCGCACTGCCAGGGGCTCGACGCCGTTTCACCGGCTCGTACGAGGTCGCGTCGTTCCAGCCAGAGGCGATGCCAGCGACCAGTTGGCTGCTCGACGCGGTGCCCACCATCGACCCGGATCGGTGGCGGCTGTCTATCAAGGACGGGCAAGGACGCCACGAGCTGACGCTGGCGCAGCTGACCGCGTACGACACCACGGTGCGGGCAACGCTGGACTGCACGTCCGGCTGGTTCTCCCACCAAGACTGGACCGGCCTGCCGCTGGACACGCTGCTCCACCGCGAGGGGAACGCGAACAGCGTGTACGTGCACTCGGTCACCGGCTACTGGGTCCGTTTCCCGATCCACGACATGGATCGCTTGCTGCTCGCGACGCAGGTGGGCGGTGCTCCCCTCTCCGCCGATCACGGATTCCCGGTGCGCCTCGTGGCTCCCGGGCGGCGGGGCTACTGGTGGGTCAAGTGGGTTGATCGCATCGAGCTAGAGGCCACACCGTCGTGGTGGCAGCCGCCGTTCCCCACCGGCTGACGCTACCGACGGCGGGGCTGCAGGGCGAGTGGGCAGTCAGGACGCCTTCCGCGGGCTCCGGGTTCTACTGGGGATCGGTGTAAGCATCGAGATCGCGGGCGGGAGCTGGATACAGCCGGTGGCGGGCGGGATGCATCAGTACGCACCAGATCAGGACGCGCAGGCGCCGCACGGGCCCGAGGTGGCTGGCGTTGCGGAGCACCCGTCGCGTCCATGACCCGTTCAGGACGGTCCATTCCAGCTTGCTGGCCGTTTGCCGTGGGCTGCGCGGTGGCTGTGTCTGAGGCCTGACTGGGTGGCTTTCCCGGTACTGGTGATCGGCCAGTGCCGCTGCGGCGTGCACGGCGGCCTCCAGCAGCTGGTCGGCGGGCAGGCGAGCGGGCGCGACATAGTGGCTGGTGGCGGGCAGCGGAAGCAGGTCGTGCAGGTCACCGACGATGTGGTACTTGGAATCGCGCAGGGCCGCCATCAGGATTTGCGCTTGTTCGTTTGCCCAGGCCAGCTGGTCGGGAGGCAGGGCCAGGCGCGGCTGGAGCGGCCGGGCGCTCAGCACGTTCTGCGCAAGGATTCGCTTGATGTTCCGGGTGTAAAACCACTCGGGCATGCCGTCTGACAGCGCCTCGTTCATCCGGCGCAAGAACTCGGCTTCTGCCGGCCCCAGCGAGCCATTGACACGTGCTGCCGGGACGTCGATGCCGCGGGAATCGATTCCCACCACGGAGGCGAACCGTGCCCAGAGCGCCCCGGCCGGTGCCTGCGGTGGCACGGTAATGACATGTACGTGGTCCGGCGGGATGTGCCGCGACCACATCTGGAGGATGGCTAGCGTGTCATGGGCTGCCCAAAACCACGACCGGCGGCGCCGGTCAGCGGCCGGTGCGGCGTCGATGACGCCTGCCAGCCACTGTTCCCAGGGAACCGTGCCGCGGCACTTGACAGTCTCCTGCCACTCGGTAGGCAGCAGGCTGGCGATGTCGCGCACGGTGAGGACGACGTGCACCTCGGCCGGAAGCAGTGACCGGATGCCGCGGTCGGCCTGAGGCGGGTTGCATGCCGCCAGTACCTCATCGGAGATAGCCACGGTCCCGCGCGCCTGCAGCGCCTGGCCGGTCAGGACCTCCCACTCGCCGGTCCACGGAGCGGCCGGATCACCGGCCAGCCGCGGAGCCTCGCGCAGGTCGCGGCTTGCACGATTATGATCTCGATGACTGTAGCCAGGCAGCATGACGCCCTGGGCAGCCAGCCGGGCGCGGTTAGCCCACATGGCCTGCTGCACGAACGTAGTGCCCGTTTTCGGCTCGCCGATGTGCAGGTAGATACGGGGCTCGCGAGCGCGGGGCCCGCGGCTTCTCCGGCCGGGTCGCGCCCGGCCTGACTTATCGCTCAACGTCAACGCGACACCTGATCCGCTTGCCGGCGTACCAGCGCCTTACGGTCACAGAACAGCCATGGACAAGCAAGGCAACGGCAATGGTAGCGGCCTGGACCTGAAGTGGCCCGGGGTTTCATCAAGGTCTCCGCCGAACCCGGGGCGAACCCGCTCCGGTCACCAGGAGCCCGAACGCCGCCCGATCAGCGGGTGTGCCGCTTAGTTCGCCGCCGGTGCCGGTAACGGACACCTTGGTCCATCTGCGCCACTATTACCCGCCTTCGCAGCGAACTGAGCGGTGGGAATGCCACGTACGGCCACAGTCTGGGTGCGCCCATCAGTAGGCTAACCAAGCCACGGCCGCAGGCCGTGCTGGACCAGGATCGTTCGGACTGTCCGCCGACAAGCCGAGCGCTGAGGGGTTGCCTGTGCCAGGCGAACACGCATCACAATACGAGCTGCCCGGCTACGGTCATGCGGCGGACGATGGTGCAGTGGCTCAGCAAGGCGCAGCGCCTCCGCTGCCCGCCAGTTCGGAGGGTTCCGCCGCCCAGCACAACCGGGCCGCCGCGCCACATGCCCCGGTCACCACACCTGACACGCCGGCCGCCGTGCCACAACGCCGGCCGGGTTGGCTTGCCTGGCTGCCTCCCTCTGCCCGCCTGGGCTTGCCGGTCTTCGCGGTCTCGCTGGTCCTGCTCCTGGTCCGCTTTTTGCTGCCCAGCCCGGTGGGCCAGGCCGATAACCGCGATGGGCCGCGGCTGATGTGCAACATGGGCCTGGGGCCGGCCAGCCCTCAACGGCATCACCGGTACTTCGATTACGCCTACTTCGACTATGTGCCAAGCCGGGCCGCATGCGCCGGCCGCCACCTGTACCCCTCATCTGAGCTGGTGCCGCTGCAGTTGGCCAAGGTGCTGACGCCGGTGTTCGGGCTGCCCGGCTCGGTGAACCTGATCGCGCTCGGGGTGATCTTCTGCGTGATCGCCTCGGCTGGGATCGCGCTGCTGGCGGTGGGGCTGCGGATGCGGCCGTGGGCTCAGCTAGTGGTGGTGGCGGCCGCCTGGGTGATCGTGGCCGATGCAGCGTTTTTCGACGTTTTCGCCAGCCCGTTCAGCGAGCCCGCCGCCTTGGTCGGCTTGCTGCTGGCCGCCGCCGGGGTGCTGTATCTGGGCCGGCGCGGGCCCGCGGCCGTCCTCGGCTTGGTACTGGCCGGGACGGGCGGATTCCTGGTGATCTTGTCGAAGGAGCAGTACCTGATCCTGGCCGCGCCGATCTGCCTCACCCTGATCCTGGCCAGCGCCGGCCGCGGCCGGGGGATGCGGCGGTTCCTGACCCGGCAAACGGCCGCAGCCACCGCCGTCGCCGCAGTCCTCGCCCTGCTCACTGTCGGCTACCTGCGCTGGGATTACACCAGCCGCTACGGAGCACGGCTGCACCAGATCCAGGCCGTGGACATGATCTTCACCGACATTGTCACCACCCCCGCCGACGCCCCGGCCGGACTGCGCGCGCTTGGCCTGCCCGCCAGCTGGGCGAAGTACGCCGGGCACTACTACTGGGACACCGGCTCGGTCCGATCCGACCCGCTGTACAGCCGTTATGCGGCAAAACTCAGTACTGGCAACATCGCCCACTACCTGCTGACTCATCCCGGCGCCACGATCAGGATCGGGCAACAGGCAGCCAACTTCGCACAGGCATACCGGGTCCGTGCGCTCGGTGACTACCCGCCGACCGCCGGGTACCCACCTCACACCTCCGAATCCCGGGTGGTCGTAGTCACCTGGCTGATGAATCAGCTCCCGCGCGCCGGCCTGATGCTGTACCTCCCGTTGTGGGCCGCGATGACGGCGGCCGGGCTCATTGCGCTACGCCGACGGCGAGGTAAGCCCTGGCACCGGGACGGCGCCGCACTCGTCCTATGCATGGTGGGATGCGCGCTGGCCGCGTTCATCCCGCCGGCCTTCTTCGCCGGCATCTCCACCACTAGGCACATGGTCGTCGCGAATCTTGCCACCGCGCTCGCATTGGTGGTCGCTGCCGCGCTGACCGGGTCAATGGCCCGCCAAGCCGTGACCACCAGATGGGACCATCCCGCGCCGTAGAACGGCCGCGTCCGTGGACCGGCGGGGCGCGAAGATAGGCCTGCAGGCAGCCTTCGTGCATCTGATCTACAACGTTTAGCGATCATAGTGATCTACGTGATACCGGTCCTGCGCCCCGTGCCCCTGTTCTGCGCCCAAACCTTCGCCCGCATCGCGGCCGAGCGCAAGTGGGTCATCGCCGTCTGGCTCCTCACCGTCTTCATCGCGCTGCCCGCCCTGGTCATCATCCTGGTAAGCGTGCTCTAAACCGGCTCGATTACGCGTCGGCCATGACCCTCAGGATGACACGGCGATGCGTGTGGGCGGCCGCCACAAGGACTGCGGCAAGCTCATCCTCGCGTAGCTCCTCCGCGGCCTGCACGATGATCACCAGTGGCTCATCGGTGTCGGCGGCGTGCCGCACAACGTCTTCGACCTGCTGTCTCTCGCGGATCAGCGCCTCGGGTGACAGCACGGACATCACGACCTCGCCGCCTTCCGGCGGCCCAAGACGCCCCTCTGCGTCTCCCGCAACGTGATCGAGTGCTACTCGGCCGCTCGTTACGCTCGGCGGCGGGGCGACGCGGAAATGGCGATCAACCGCGCCGTCACGTGGCAATTGCACAATGAGGCTGGTCTCGCTGATCATGGCTCCGCCAGCCTATCGCGTGGCCGTCCCGCGCTCTGTGGACGCATCGGTCACCGCATGCATCCCCTGCGGCTGCCCGCACAGGCACACAACGGAGAACCGGCCGGAAGGTGATGCGGCTCGGTGGTCAGTGGGACCGGTACCAGGCGACAGTTCGCTGTACTGCGTCGCGGTGCGGGGTGGGCTCCAGGTGGCCGAAGGCGGCTTCGAATTTGCTGGCGTCGATGACGAAGGGCGCGCGGAACTGGTAGGTGGTCTCGCGCATCTCACGCAGCAGCGGCGAGAAGATGCCCGCGACCGCGAGCAGTGCCGGGGTGGCGATGCTCGCGCGGACCGGGACCGGCTGCCCGGCGGCCTGGGCGATCATGTCGAAGAACTGCTGGGCAGTCAGCGGCTCGGCCGCTGGCAGATGCCAGACCTGCCCGTCTGCTTCGCGGCGGTCCGCGAGAACCAGCAGCCCGCGGGCGATGTCAGGCAGGTAGTGGAAGGTGTGCGGCTGGTCGAGGCGCCCGGGCCATTGCGGCCTCTTTCCGGCGAGGATCCGCCCGAAGACCGTCTGGCCTGCGGCCGAGGCGGTTCCGTGCGGGCCGTAGTAGTCCGAAGCTCGTCCGATCGCGACCCTCGCCCGGCCATCGCGGTGCGCGGCTAGCAGCTGGGCGGCCATCTCGGCCCGGATCCGGCCTTTGCGGCCGTGCGCGGCAGCGGGCAGGTCTTCACGCAACGGCCCATCCACCGGCCCGTAGGCGTACAGGTTGTCGGCGAACACCAGCTTGGCACCGCTGGATTCGGCTGCGCCCAAAATGGAACTGGTCAGCGCGGGAAACAGCTCGGGCCACTGGGTATACGGCGGGTTCGCGCAGTGATAGATCACAGAGGCGGCGGCTGCCATGCGGGCCGCCTGGGCCGGATCCGATGCGTCGGCCGCCGCACCCTGCGCCCCCTCGGGTGCCTGCCCACTGCGGCTGACTGCCCGTACCCTGCGGCCGGCGCGCACCAGCTCACCCACGACGGCGCCGCCGATAGCACCGGTGGCGCCGAAAACCACGTGCAACGGACCGCCCGGTTCGGCCATTGTGATGCTCCTTCCCCTGGCGCTCAGCGCCCGGCGCCGAATATCCACGAACTCTTCCACCAGCACGCTCCGCGAGGGACCACATGCCGGAGCAAGTGCGAGATTCGCGCTTCGGCATGGCTTATCGCGGTCTCTGAGCGCAGCACGTCCTGGGCCGGGTCATCGGGTGGTCAGGGAATGGATGGCGTCATTGAGGTAGGCACGCCGCCCGGCCTTGGTTGCGGGCAGGACGGCGGGGGTTGAGTGGGCGAGCTGGCCATGCCCGAGGTAGGCGCTGTAGGCCAGGAGCGCGCGCCGGCGGGCTTCGGCCACGGGGAATCCAAGGCGCCGCAACACCGTGGCGATCAGGTCGAGCCGGGCAGCGGTGACCCGCTCCAGCGCCGGCGCGACCGCGGGGTGAGCGGCGCTGGCCAGCAGCGCCGGGCCTACCCGGTCCTGCTCGGCGCGCCCGATCACGTCGGCCACCAGGCGCCGGAACTGGCTGGCCGGCGCGTCGTGGGCGGCGGT